>Ga0315912_10001983_pt1 | contig 22998 bp, 21 predicted proteins | sample VfabasoilMG_FD_204469 | JGI IMG/M metagenome (GOLD analysis project Ga0315912, IMG submission 204469) | Garden soil microbial communities collected in Santa Monica, California, United States - V. faba soil | ecosystem: Environmental > Terrestrial > Soil > Garden | place: USA: California...
GACGAGACGTAGCACGCGCCGATGGCAACGAGGAGAAACGTTTTGCGAAAGTTCATCTGTGCGCATCGGTACGAGTTCGGCAGGCCGAGTCTATACGCTGCCGTCGCGTGTGTCGCGATGATGGCCTCGGCGGCCGCGCACGCGCAAAACGACGAGCGCGACGACGAGGGACCAAGCCGCGTCAAGATGGTCGCCTCCGACGCGAAGGACTATGTGACCGCGCCCTTTCGAGCGCGCCGCCCGCAATGGGTTCGCTTCGGCGCAACGCTCGGCGCGATCGCGTTTGCGCATCAGTATGACGACGACGTCCGCGAGCACTTCGGGACCGTGACGGTGGAGCCGGGAATCGAGCCCGACACCGACGACGGCCGCGACGCGGCTCCGGCGCTGCTCGCGCTCGGGGGCACGTGGATCGCCGCGGCGATCGGCGACGTGGACGGCGGCCGCCGCGAGGCCGGGTCGATGCTCGAGGCGGCGGCGTTCAGCAGCGTCGCCGCGTATGCGCTGAAGGAGGTTGCGGGCAGGGAGCGGCCCTATGAGACCGCGGACTCGGGTGCGTGGGGCGAGGGCGGCGACGCGTTTCCTTCGATGCACGTGTCTGCGGCGTTCGCGATCGGCACAGTGCTCGCCGAGTCGGGTAATGACCGACACCGCTGGCTGCGGCGCACGCTCGGCTACGGGCTCGCCGTCGGCACCGCGTACGCGCGCATGGACCACGACGCGCACTGGTTGTCGGATACCGTTGCCGGCGCAGGGCTCGGCATCGCGACGGCCCGGTTCGTCATGAAGCAGCGCGAGCGCGACGGCGCTCGCGGCCGCGTTACGTTCGAGCCGTTCGCCGACGGCATCGCCATCGGCTACACGGTCGATTTGCGCGAGTGACGCGCGCTTCAGCCGAGCACGACGTCGTAGACGAACGCGGCTGCAACTCCGAGCGCCGCAATGCTCGCGACGAGCACGGCGCCCGCAGCGCAGTCCTTGACGGCTCTGATTGCGGGATGTTGCTCGGGGTGCAGATGGTCGGCGAGACCTTCTACGGCCGTGTTGAAGACTTCGGCGGCGAGCACGAACCCGATCGTCAACGCCGCGACGGCCCACCACAGCGGCGCCGGCTCGAGCCATAGCAGCACGCCGACGACGAGCACGGTCGCTACGACGTGGGTTCTGAAGCTGTGCTCGGTGCGCCACGCCGAGTGCAGGCCGTGTAGCGCGAACCCGAGACGGTGGAACAACGATTGGTTCTTCATCAGAGCCGCTGGCCGCCGTCGATCTCGAGGACGCGGCCGTTCAGGTAGTCGTTTGCGAAGATGAACTCTGCCGTCGCGGCAATTTCGTCGGGATCGCCGAGCCGCTGCAGCGGAATGTTGGCGGCCATCTTGTCGAGTATCTCGGGCTTCATGCCGGCGACCATTTCGGTTTTGATGAACCCGGGCGCAATCGCGTTGACGCGAATTTGGTGCCGCGCGAGCTCTTTCGCCCACACGACGGTCAATGCCGCGACGCCGGCTTTGGCTGCCGAATAGTTGCTCTGGCCGAAGTTGCCCGCGCGAGAGAGGCTCGAAATGTTGACGATGCAACCGCCGTTGCCGCAGCGAATCATTCGCTCGGCCGCCTCGCGGCCGCAAAGGAAGACGCCCGTCAGGTTCACGTCGATGACGGCTTGCCATTGCTCGAGGCTCAGCTTCCCCGTGATCTCGCCGTCTTTGGCTTTCACGAGCAAACCGTCGCGCAGGATGCCGGCGTTCGCGATGCTGCCGTCGAGGCGGCCGAAGTCGGACACGACGCGGTCGAACGTGCCGACGACGTCGCGTTCCACGCTGACGTTGGCGGAGTACGTCTCGGCGCGCACCTTCAGCGCTCGGCACGCGTCGCGGACGGCGACGAGGCCGCGCTCGTCGAGGTCGACCAGCGCCAAGCTCGCTCCCCGCTCGGCGAGGCGTTTCGCCATCGAAGCGCCGAGGCCTCGGCCTGCGCCCGTGATGAGGATCGTTTTCCCCCGAAGGTCCATGGTCACCTCGTGCGACCGGCTGCGCACTGGAAGCTCGATAGTAGCTTGGCGAGTGCAAGCTCACCAGAAAGGAGGCGGCCGGCCGCGAAACTACGGTATGCTCGCGGGCCGAACACAAAGGCTCGCACCCCTCTCGAAGCCCCAATGCTGCTTTCGAAGTATTTCGACCGAGTGGCCATCGCGCTCTCGACGATCTGTATCGTTCACTGTCTGGCGATGCCGTTCGTCATCGCGCTCTTGCCGATCACGGCGTTCGCAATCGGCGGCGACGGTCATTTCCATGCGCTGATGCTGTGGTTCGTCGTGCCGACGAGCATCATCGGCCTGGGGCTCGGTATCCGAGTGCACCGGCGCCTAGAGATCGCCGCGTTCGCGACGCTCGCGATCGGTGCGCTCGCGGCTGCTGCGCTTTGGGGCCACAGCGCGTGGGATCCGTCGGTCGAGGTCGTCGTCAACGTCGGCGCCAGCGTATTGCTCGCCGTCGCGCACTGGCGCAACTTCCGCGAAGTCCGCCGCCTACACCATCACTAGAGAGAGCGCTGCGCCGCTCGCCCGGCCACGAGGACGAGCTCGTGAGTGAAGTGCGAGCGGTGTGTCGCAAGATGCGATGCACACACGAGCTGCGTTCCGTTCGCGGCTACGCGCTCGAGTGTGCGGTTCAGGAGCTCGGCCATCGGCGCGTCGAGGCCCTCCCACGGCTCGTCGAGCAGCAGCACGCGCGGCCGGTTTGCGAGCAAGCGGCCGAGCAGCGCGCGCCGAGCTTGGCCGTACGACAGCGTGGTCAACAGCCGCTCGGCGAGCGGCACGAGCTCGAGCTCTTCGAGCAGCTCGTCGATGCGGCGCGCTTCGCCCGCGGTCGGTTTGCGCGTCGCACCGACGCTCGACGTGAACCCCGATGCGATGCAGCTTCGCACCGTCGACGGATAGCGATAGGCGGCTTGCAGCTCCGCCGACACCCACGCGACTTGCTTGCGCAGCGTCCACACGTCGCGCGGGTTCTCGAGCGCCGGCCACGTCACCGAGCCGCCGAGCGCGGGCCGCAGCTGCCCGTGCAGCAGCCGCAAGAAACTGCTTTTGCCCGAACCGTTCGCGCCCGTCACTAGCCATTGTTCGCCCGGCATCAAACGCCATGTCAGGTCTTGCAGCACATGGCGGCCACCGAGCCAGACGTCGGCGTGCTCGACTTCGATCAGCGGCAGCGCCGCCGGCGTTCGCGTGCCGCGCTCTTCGCCCGCCGCCGGCGCGGCCGCTTCGGCGCTGCGTGCGACCGGGTGCGATGCACTCGAATCTCGCGCCACGGCCGTGGCACGCCCGTGCTCGACGCGAAGGTACCGGCCGATGAACGCCGGCAAGTCTGCTGGAACGTGCGCCGCACACACGAGCGTGCACTCGCGTGCGACGAGCTCGAGCATCGTGTTCAGCTCCTTGCGAGCGGCGGCGTCGAGCCCGCTCGCGGGCTCGTCGAGCAACAAGACCGTGGGCCCGAATGCGACGCCTCGCGCGATCAGCACGCGGCGCTGCTCGCCGCGCGAGAGCTCGAGAAAGCGGCGCTCGGCAAGGTCTGCGACGCCGAGCCGCCGTAGCACCTCGACAGCGCGCTCGCGCTGACCCGCGGCCGGCCTGCGGCGCGGGATGTCTGTGCGGTAGATGCCGGAGAGCACGACGTCGAGCGCCGTGAAGTTCCACGTCATGCGCGCATAACGGTCTTGCAGCTCGTGGCCGACAAGCACGATCTCGCTGCGCGCGCGCACCGCATCCGTCTCTTCGCCGGCGCCGAAATCGTAGCGGCGGATCCCGCGCTCGGGCGCAGGCCATATCGAGCCCGCGATCAGGCCGAGCAGAGTGCTCTTGCCGCTGCCGTTCGCGCCGACGATGCCCCAATGCTCGCCGCGCGCGAGTTGCCACGTGACGTCGTGCAGCACGGCCGTGCCGGCGAGATCGACGTCGACGTGATCGAGAGTGACGAGTATCGCGGCAGTCATCGGCTCGAGTTGCAGTGTGACCCGGCGCGCGAGTTTACCTGGGATACACTGGGAAGCGAGCCCGCTTCCTATGACCAACGTCCTGCCCACAGTCGAAGACGTCGTCGACGCAGAACAGCGCCTACAGGGCCGCGTCATCGAGACGCCGGTGCTCGAATCGGATGCCATCAACCGCCGCGTCGGCATGCGCGTGCTGTTCAAGGCCGAGTGCCTGCAACACACGGGCAGCTTCAAGATCCGCGGTGCGCTGAACCGCCTGCTCCAGCTCTCGGCCGATGAGCGCGCAGCGGGTGTCGTCGCCTTCTCGTCGGGGAATCATGCGCAAGCCGTCGCTCTCGCGGCACAGTCGCTCGGCGTTCGCGCGACGATCGTGATGCCGGCCGACGCACCGAGGGTCAAGATCGCGCGCACGCGCGAGCTCGGCGCGGAGGTCGTGCTCTACGATCGCGAGCGCGAGGACCGTGAGGCGATCGCAGCCTCGATCGCGCAGCGGCACGGTTCCGCGATCGTGCCGCCATTCGACCATCCGCACATCATCGCGGGGCAGGGCACGCTGGCGCTCGAGCTCGCGCGCTATGCGCGTGCTCGGCATCTCCGCCTCGATGCGTTCTACGCGCCGTGCAGCGGCGGCGGTCTCGTGGCGGGCTGCGCGTTGGCGCTAAAACGCGAGTGGCCGGCCTGCGCGGTATATGCGGTCGAGCCGCGCGGCTTCACGGATCTCGCGGCGTCGCTCGCGGCAGGTGAGCGGCGCACGATCGCGCCGGGGGGTACGACGCTCTGCGACGGGCTGCGTGCGCCGACGCCGGGGGCCATCACGTTCGCCATCAATCGGCGCGAGCTGGCAGGCGCCGTCGCGGTGGACGATGCGCAGATCCTGTCCGCGATGGCCGTCGCGGCGCAGCACCTCAAAGTCGTCGTCGAGCCGTCCGGCGCAGCGGGTCTCGCGGCCGTTCTTGCGCTGGCGCGACCGATCGGCGCGTGCGTCGGCGTCATACTGTCGGGCGGGAACGTCGACACGGAATTGCTCGCCGGCGCGCTGAGCGGCGGCGGCGCACCTGAGGCGCCCCCCATGCACTGAAATAGCCCATAATGCCGGGCGGCCGGACGACGAAGGTAAGACAGAGCAGGCATGCAGCTTCGGCAAATCGCACGGCTGGACGAGTGGTACCGCTTCGACGACGCGGGCCCCCTGTTCATCACCGGCCTGCAGGCGCTCGTGCGCCTCACGCTCGCGCAGAGCTATCGCGACCGGCTGGCGGGCCGCAACACGGCCGGTTTCGTCTCGGGCTATCGCGGCTCGCCGCTCGGCGGGCTCGATCGCGAGCTCTGGCGCGCGGCGCCGCATCTCGAGGCCGCCCAGATCCGTTTTCAGCCGGGCTTGAACGAGGACCTCGCGGCGACCTCGATCTGGGGAACGCAACAGGCGAACCTCTTTCCGGGCGCACGCCACGACGGCGTGTTCGGCATGTGGTACGGCAAGGGCCCCGGCGTCGACCGCTCGGGCGACCCCCTGAAGCACGGCAACGCCGCCGGATCGTCGCTCTACGGCGGTGTCATCGCGGTCGCCGGCGACGACCACACCTGCAAGTCGTCGTCGTTGCCGCATCAGAGCGAGTACGCGTTCGTCGACGCCTCGATGCCGGTGTTGAGCCCGGCCAACGTAGAGGAGATCGTCGAGCTCGGGCTCTTCGGCTACGCGCTGTCGCGGTTCAGCGGCTGCTGGGTCGGGCTCAAGGTCACGCAGGAGACGGCGGATGCGACGCAGAGCTTTGCGTTGTCGCCGCAAGCGCTCGAGATCGTGACTCCGGATTTCGCGCTGCCGCCGGGCGGCTTGAACATTCGCTGGCCGGATCCGCCGAACGACCAGGAGCTGCGCCTCCACCGCTACAAGCTGCCGGCCGCGCTCGCGTTCGCGCGCGCGAACAAGCTGGACAAGACCGTCGTCGACAGCCGCTGGCCGCGGCTCGGGTTGGTGACCACGGGCAAAGCCCACCTCGACGCGATGCAAGCGCTTCACGATCTCGGCATCGATGCGAAGCGCGCCGACGACGTCGGCATCAAGCTGTTCAAGGTCGGCATGAGTTGGCCGCTCGAGCCCGAGGCGATCCGCGAGTTCGCTGAGGGGCTCGAGGAAATCATCGTCGTCGAGGAAAAACGCAGTCTCGTCGAGAGCCAACTCAAGGAGCAGCTCTACAACTGGCCGGGCGCGCGCCGGCCGTTGATCGTCGGCAAGCGTGACGAGCGCGGCGAGTGGCTGTTACCGGCGAATGGCGAGCTCACGCCGGCGCTGATCGCGCGGGTGCTCGCGAAACGCATGCGGCGTTTCCACTCGAGCACCGACATCGAGGAGCGCGTGCGCTTTCTCGAGCAGCAGGACCGCCGGCTCGCGGCCGTCGAGGACGACGTGCAGCGCTTACCGCATTTTTGCTCGGGCTGCCCGCACAACACGTCGACGCGCGTGCCCGAAGGCAGCCGCGCAGTCGGCGGCATCGGCTGCCACTACATGGCCGCGTGGATGGACCGCGACACCGTGACGTTCACGCAGATGGGCGGCGAGGGCGCGACGTGGATCGGCCAGGCGCCGTTCACGCAGACCGAGCATGTGTTCCAGAACTTGGGCGACGGCACGTACGCGCATTCCGGCACGCTGGCGATCCGCGCGGCCGTCGCGGCCGGCGTGAACATGACCTACAAGATCCTGTTCAACGATGCCGTTGCGATGACCGGCGGGCAACCCGTCGAAGGGCACCTGACCGTCGCCGGTGTCGCGCAGCAGCTCGTCGGAGAAGGCGTGAAGCCGATCATCGTCGTGACCGACGAGCCGAAGAAGTACGCAGGCGCGAACGGCCTGCCGCCGTCCGTGACCGTGCATCACCGCCGCGAGCTCGAGCGCCTGCAGCGCGAGCTGCGCGAGGTCCGCGGCGTCTCCGCGCTGATTTACGATCAAACGTGCGCAGCCGAGCTGCATCGCAAGCGCAAGCGCGGCACCGTGCCGACTCCGGACCGGCGCGTCGTCATCAACGAAGCGGTCTGCGAAGGCTGCGGCGACTGCAACGTCCAATCGAACTGCTTGTCGGTCATGGGCCTCGAGACCGAGTTCGGCCGCAAGCGGCGCATCAACCAGTCGTCTTGCAACCAGGACTTCAGCTGCTTGGACGGGTTTTGCCCGAGCTTCGTCACGCTCCGCGGCGCCAAGCGCGTCTCACCGCGGCCGCTCGCGGCGGCCGCAGTGCCGAGCCTGCCGGAGCCGCGCCAAGCGCCGCTCGACGGCGTTCACAACGTGCTGATCGCCGGCGTCGGCGGCACCGGCGTCGTCACGGCGAGCGGGTTGCTCGGGCTCGCCGCGCATCTCGAAGGCAAGTCCGTGCATCAGCTCGACCAGACCGGGCTCGCGCAGAAGTACGGCGCGGTGCTGTCGCACGTGCGCATCGCCGCGGCACCGCATGATCTGCACGGCATGCGTATTCCTGCCGGGCAGGTCGATCTCTTGCTCGGCGCCGACCTGATCGTGGCCGCCGGCAAAGAGCCGTTGTCGATGCTGTCGACGGATCGGTCGGCCGTCATCGTCAACACGCACGAGGAGATGCCGTCGGATTTCATCCGCGACCGCGACTTCAAGTTTCCGGGCAAGAGATTGGTGGGCTCGTTGCGAGCCGCGGGCCGAGCGGGCGCCGTTGCGACGCTCGATGCGACCCGGCTCGCGGCTGCGCTGCTCGGCGACAGCATCGGCGCGAATGTGCTGATGCTCGGCTTCGCATTCCAGCGCGGGCTCTTGCCGGTCTCGGGTGCCGCGCTGTATCGCGCGCTCGAGCTCTACGGGCGCAACGTGGAAGAGAACAAGCGCGCGTTCGACTGGGGTAGGTTCGCAGCCGAAAGCTTGGAGCAGGTCGAGCGTCTTGCGACGGAGAGCGTGCAGCCCGCGTCGACGTCGCTGCCTGAAGCGATCGCGCGGCGCGAGGAGTTTCTCGTCGGCTATCAGGATGCTGCCTATGCAGAGCGCTATCACGCGCGCGTCGCGCGCGTAGCCGCCGTCGAGCAGCGCGTGCGGCCGGGCAGCCAGGCGCTTCAGGACGCGGTCGCACGCAACTACTTCAGCGTGCTCGCGTACAAGGACGAGTACGAAGTTGCGCGGCTGCACACGGAGACCGGCTTCATCGAAAGCGTCAAACGCAACTTCGGCAGCGGCGTGCGCATGTCGTTTCATTTTTCGCCGCCGCTGTTCGCGCGTATCGACGCAGCCACCGGGCGGCCGAAGAAATACGAGCTTGGACCCTGGATGCTTCCCGTGCTACGAGTGCTTGCGAAGCTGCGTTGGCTGCGCGGCACGAGGCTCGATCCGTTTGGCATGAGCGCGGACCGCAGGCTCGAGCGCGCATTGCTCGCGCGCTACGAGGCCCTCATCGACCGCATTTCGGATGAGCTCGACGATTCGCGTTTCGACGCTGCGCTCGAGCTCGCGCGGCTGCCGGAGCAGGTGCGCGGTTATGGGCCGATCAAGGCTGCGGCTGCTGCGCGTGCGAGCGAGCTCGAGCAGAAGCTCTGGGAGCGATGGACGGCGCCGGCGGCGCGGGAGACGCGAGCGCGCGCGAGCGCCGCTTGAGGACGGAGGCCGTTCAGCGGCTACGGTGACGCCCGGATTCGGCGGCCGTTGCGCAGCGAATGCAGCGGTCGGCGAACGGTGACGCCTCGAGACGCGCCATCGGTATCGTCTCGCCGCAGTCGGCGCAGATGCCGTACGTGTTGTTCTTGATTTGATCGAGCGCCCGCGCGATCTTGCTGATCTCGGTGCGCGCCTCGTTGCCGAGCGCATCGACGACCTCGGCGTTCTCGAGCTCCTGCGCTTGTTCTTGCGAGTCGGCGCTGCGCCCGCTCGTGAGGTTTTCCTTGAGACGCTCCAACCGCCGCGCGAGCTCGGTTTGCTTCGCGATCAGCTGGTCTCGGATGTGGACGTACTGATCCATTCTCGAATTCGCTCAAGACTCGGGTTGCGAGCTATCCACGAGCGCCTCTAGCATCGAGGCGCAGAGGGGGCGAATGGTCTTGTTCGTCCCAAGCATAGCATCGTCTCGCAGCGCTTCGCGAAATAGGATGTCCCGATGAGATTGCTCGCCGGTACCAGCGGTTTCTCCTATAAGGAATGGGTCGGAGAGTTCTATCCCGACAAGCTGCAGGCCAAAGGGATGCTCGCGCACTACGCGGGCCGCTTGCCTATCGTCGAGATCAACAACACGTTCTACAGGATGCCGAACGCCGCCGCGATCCAAGGCTGGCGCTCCCAAGTACCTGATTCGTTTCGCTTTGCCATCAAGGCGCCGCGGCGCATCTCGCACATCAAGCGATTGCGTGACTGTGCCGAGGAGCTCGGCTTCTTGTTCCGCGCGCTCGCGGACCTTGCACCGTGCTTAGGCTCGGTGCTCGTGCAGCTTCCGCCGCATGCGCGTTGCGACGAGGCCGCGCTCGAGTCGTTCTTGCGCGAGGTGCCTGCGGGGCAGCGCGTGGCGTTCGAGTTTCGCAACGACTCGTGGCACGTGCCGGCCGTATTCAAGCTGCTCGAGTCGCGCAACGCCGCGCTCGTGCAGAGCGAGAGCGACGAATCGTTCGAGCCCGTGCCTTGGACGGCGGACTGGGCGTACTTGCGGCTGCGCCGCGTCGTTTACACGGAGCGGGATCTCGAGGTCTGGCTCGCGCGAATCCGGGCTTCCGGCGTGAACGAGGCGCAGGTCTTTTTCAAGCACGAGGACGGCGCTACGGGGCCGAAGCTCGCAACGCAGTTGCTCGCACTGGCAGAGCGCGGCTGACGAGCCTCAGTTCGGCCCGTCGCGCGTCAGGGCGCGAAACCGCGAGAAATGACGCAGCGCCGCCTGATGATCGCCGGTTTGCTGGTAGAGGCGCGCGAGGTTGAAGTGGACGTCGGCGACGCGCGGATCGAGGCGCACGGCTTCGAGGTATTCCGCGATCGCCTGCGCCGTTGCGCCGCGGTCCTCGAGCACGACGCCCAAGTTGAACCGCGCCGTCGAGTGACCCGGCTCGAGCTCGAGCGCGCGCCGGTAGAGCCGCTCGGCGTCGTCGAGCGCCTTGCCGACGTGCCGCAAGCGGCCGAGGTTGATATGCGCGGCGACATGGTCGGGATCTGCCGCGATTGCTTCGCGGTACGCGCGCTCGGCCTCGCCGGTTGCGCCGATCTCCTCGCTGTCGAGCGCGGCTTGGAACAGGTCGTCGGCCGACGATGCGACGCGTAACGCGCGCTGCACGGACTCGCGCGCGAGCGGCGCGACCTTGTCGCCGAGCTCGCGCATCGAGAAGTCGAGCACGGTCTGCTTCGATTCCGGTTCCCACGTGCTCGCGCTGTCGCGCACGATGACGCGGTCGCCGTCGATCTGCACGCGCACGGCCGACAACGGCCGGTCGGTCGGAAGCTGCCTCGCAAGAGCCTGCAGCGCTTTCGTGATGCGCCGCGGGGGCACCTTCGCGTCGATAAGCCCTTTCGCCGTGCGCAGCAACACGAGGTCCTGGAACGTGAACGCGGCGCGGCCTGCATCGTCGCGCTGCGGCGTCACGACTCCGGATTTCATGAGCGAGCGAACGCGTGCGATGTCGAGGCCGATAAGCTCGGAGACCTCGCGCGTCGAGTACGCCTTCATGGCGTCTACTTCGCGGCTCGCTTCTTTGCGGGGGCCTTGGATCTAGCAGCGGCTTTCTTGTCGTCGGCTGCCGCGTGCGCCGGCTTCTTGCCGGCCGCGAGGCTGGCTTTCAGCGCTTCCATGATGTCGATGATCTTGTGTTCCGGCTCGGCCGTCGCCGCGATCGTGATGTCCTCGCCCTCGACCTTGCGCTGGATCAGCGCGAGCATGCGCTCGCGCACTTCGTCCTTGTAGAGCTCGGGCTTGAACTCGTCGCTGGCCGCTTGCTCGACGAGTTGTGTCGCAAGCTTGAGCTCGGCCGGCTTGACCGTGGCGTCCTCGATCGGCACCTCGCTGAACGCACGCAGCTCGTCGGGATAGTGCAGCTGCTCCATGACGAGACCGTTTTCCATCGGCCGCACCATGACGAGATACTGCTTGCCGCGCGCGGCGTACTTGCCGATCGCGACACGGCCGGTGTCCACGAGCACTTGAGCGAGCAGCTTGTACGCGCGTGCGCCGCCTTTTTCGGTGCCCAAGTAGTAAACCTTGTCGAGGTAGCGGCGCTCGACTTGCTCGGCTTTCAGGAATTCCGTGATGTCGATCGTGTGCGTGGCTACGGCCTCGAGCGATTTGAGCTCCTCGGCCTCGAACAGCACGTACTGATCCTTCGCGAACTCGTAGCCCTTCACGATTTCCTCGCGGGGCACGATCTCGCCGCTACGAGAAGAGATCAGCTGCTGCTTGACGCGCGAGCCGTCCTTCTTGTGGATCTGGTTGAACGCCAAAGCTGCTTTCGACTCCGCGGCCGAATAGAGCTTCACCGGAATCGACACGAGACCAAACGAGATGGTGGCGGTCGAGAGTGCTCGCGCTGGCATGGGCGGATACTATATCCTCGTCGGCGCGGTGACAACAAAAAATGTCGGCAAACTAGAGAGTTATCGCGCAAAGCGAAAGGCGGATCGAACTCCGGAGCCGTTCGGGGCGGCCCTGCCCGCGGGGCAGCGGTTCGTGGTTCAGCAGCACGCCGCGCGCCGGACTCACTACGACTTCCGGCTCGAATTCGAAGGGGTGCTCAAGTCTTGGGCCGTGCCGAAAGGCCCGTCGCCGAACCCGGCCGACAAGCGCCTGGCCGTCCACGTCGAGGACCACCCCGTCGACTACGTGAACTTCGAGGGCGTGATCCCGAAGGACAACTACGGTGCGGGCGCCGTCATCGTCTGGGACCGGGGCCAGTGGGTCGCCTTGAACGACATCGCGGCCGGCTTCGACAAGGGCAAGCTGCTGTTCGAGCTGAAGGGCCACAAGCTGCGCGGCAAGTGGACACTCGTCAAGACGAAGCGCGGCAAGAACGAGTGGCTGCTGATCAAAGAGCGCGACGCGTACGCCACGACGCAGGGCACGGACGACTATCCGCACGACTCCGTGCTCTCCGGCCGAACCGTGGAGCAAGTCGCGAGCGGCGATCCGCGCGCTGCTGCAGTCGAGGCGCGCGTGCGCAAGCTCGGCGCCGTGCGCCGCGAGCTCAAAGCGCGCGACCTGCGGCCGATGCTCGCGACGCCGGGCAAGCCGTTCTCGGACCCGAAGTGGGTGTTCGAGCTCAAGTACGACGGCTACCGGTTGTTCGCCGAGAAGCGCGCCGGCGAGGTCAGGTTGTACTCGCGCGCCGCTCACGACTTCACGGCAACTTTCCCGGAGATCGCCGACATCGCGGCGGCATTGCCGTTCTCGCAGTTCATCATCGATGCCGAAGTCGTCGTGCTCGACGCGCGCGGGCTGCCGAGCTTCTCGCTGTTGCAAAAACGCGGGCGGCTCACGCGGCGCGCGGACGTCGCGCGCGCGGCGCTCGAGCTGCCGTGCAGCATCTACGCGTTCGACTTGCTCGCGTTCGCTGAGCTCGATTTGCGCGCGCTGCCGCTCGTCGAGCGGAAAGCCGCGCTGCGCGCGCTGCTGCCGGTCTCCGGTGCGATGCGGTATTCGGAGCACTTCGAGACGCAAGGCGAGGCGATGTTCGACGAAGCCGAGCGGCTCGGCCTCGAGGGCATCATCGGCAAACGCGCCGCGTCTCCGTACGTGAGCAAGCGCTCGACGGACTGGATCAAGGTCAACGCTGACAAGTCCGACGACTTCGTCGTCGTCGGCTACTTGCCGCCGAAGCAGGGCGGCAAAGGACTCGGTGCGCTGCTGCTCGGGCAGTATCGCGACGGCGAGCTGACGTACGCGGGCCGTGCCGGTAGCGGGTTCGCGGCGCGCGACTTCGCCGTGCTCGAGCCGCTGCTCGCGGCGAAACCGAAAGCGGAGCCGCCCGCCGCGGCGGAGCTTGCGCGCGGTTCAGTTTGGATTGGCGACGGTCCCGTCGTGCAGGTCAAGTTCAAGCAGCGCACGCCGGACGGCATGTTGCGCCACCCCGTATTCATGCGGCTGCGCGAGGACAAGAAGGCCGCGGAGTGCGTCTGGCAGTCGGACACGGATAGCGCGGTGCCCGATGCCGCAGAGCCGGCACCCGCCGCGAACGAGCCGGCCGAGCGTCCGCAAGTCGCGTTCACGAACTTGGACAAGGTGTTCTGGCCCGCGGACGGCTACACGAAGGGCGACATGATCGCGTACTACGAAGGCGTCGCGGAATGGCTGCTGCCGTATCTCAAAGATCGTCCCGTCGTGCTGACGCGCTACCCCGACGGTATCGACGGCAAGTCGTTCTTCCAAAAAGACGCGCCCGCGTACGCGCCGAAGTGGCTCAGGCTCGAGACGATGTGGAGCGAGCACGCCGAGCGCGAGATTCGCTACTTCGTGCTCGACGACGTCGAGTCGCTGCTCTACGTCGCGAACATGGGCACGATCCCGCTGCACGTTTGGTCGAGCCGCGTCGCTGCGCTCGAACGGCCCGACTGGTGCATCCTCGATCTCGACCCGAAGGGCGCGCCGCTCAAGCACGTCGTCGAGATCGCGCGCTACATGCACGAGCTCTGCGACGACGTCGGTCTCACGAACTTCGTGAAGACCAGCGGCTCGACGGGCTTGCACGTGCTGATTCCGCTCGGCGCACGCTACACGTATGAGCAGTCGCGCACGCTCGCCGAGCTCATCGCGCGCTTCACGGCCAAGTCGCTGTCCGAGATCGCGACGATCGTGCGCTCCGTGTCCGATCGCGACGGCAAGGTCTATCTCGACTACTTGCAGAACGGTCACGGACGGCTGCTCGTATCGCCGTTCTGCGTGCGGCCATTGCCCGGCGCGCCCGTCTCGATGCCGATCGAATGGACCGAGGTCAACGGCCGGTTGAAGCTCGAGCGCTTCAACATCCGCTCGGCGCGCAAGCGGTTGCGAGCGCACGGCGACCCGCTGGCCGGCGTGCTCACGGAGTCGATCGACATTCTGGCGGCGCTCGAAGCGCTGACGCGGCGACGCGCGGGCGAGGCGTCGTGAAACGCCGCGTCGCCTGCTAGAGTCCGCTCACGGGGCGAGGGCGGAGCGGCGAAATGCACACGACGCGACGAAGACTGTTGGGCGGCCTCGGCACGTACGCCGGTGTCGCGGCGCTGCACGCCGTGTTGCCGCGTGCGGCTCGCTCTCAAGACGATACCGTGACTGCGCGGCTCACCGCGGATCTCGTGCGCCATGCGTCGTTCGGCGCCAAGTATTCGGCGGGCCCCGGCGACGTCGCGACGGCCGGCTGGGTTGCGGAGCGCCTACGCACCTTGGGCTACAGCGTCGCCGAATCGACGTTCGAGGCGCCGTTTTTCATCTCGCGGTCGACACAGCTGCGTTCGCGCGGCGCAGTAGTCCCCGTGATCCCGCAGGCGCCCGTCGCACCGACGAGTGTCGCCGGCGTGACCGCGCCGCTCAGGCTCGTCGAAGGCGCGGTCGGTAACGTCCGCGGCAGAATCGCGCTCGTCTTGGCGCCGTTCGCGCGTCATGCGGCGCTGTTTCCGGATCGCGGGCTCGGTGTGACCGTTCGTGCGGCAGCCGAGGCGGGCGCGGCCGCCGTCGTCGTCATCACGATGGGTCCGAGCGGCGAGGCCGTTGCGCTGAATGCGCCGGAAGAGCGGCCGTTCGTCTCCGTGCCGGCCGCCGTGTTGGCGCCGAAGCATGCGGGGCCGTTCGTCGAGGCTGCGCATGACGGCGCGAACGCGACGCTCGTCCTCGACGGCGACGCGACGCACAAGCCGAGCCCCAACGTCGTTGCGAGGCTCGTGCGCGGCGAGCGCTGGCTCGCAATCTCGACGCCGCGTTCGGGCTGGTTCGGCTGCGTCGGCGAGCGCGGCACGGGCACGGCCGTGTTCCTCGAGCTCGCCGCGTGGGCGGCGCGTCGGTTTCCGGACCTCTCGGTGTTCCTCATGAACACGGGTGGGCACGAGTATTTTTTCGCGGGCTCGCATCGCGTACTGCACGAGGCTCCGCCGCCGAACCGAACGTTGGCTTGGGCGCATATCGGCGCGACGCTCGCGGCACGCGATTCGGCGGAGCGCGACGGCCGGCTCGTGACGCTCGACACGGTCGATCCGAGCCGCACGTTGATGACCACGGACGCCGCGCGTGCGGCGGCCGCGGACGCATTTCGCGGCTTGCCGGGGCTCGAGCAGCCCGTCGAGGTGCGCCCGCAAGCCGGCGAGCTCTCGACATTCACGGACTTGGGGTATGCGCGCGCGTTCGCCGTCATTGGCCAGCACGCGTGGTTCCACACCGTCGAGGACACGCTCGACCGTGTCGACGCGGCGCTGTTGACGCCCGTGCTGCGCGCGCATCAGCGCGCGATCGAGTTGCTCGTCGCCAGTGCGTAAGCCCGTCACGCTGATCGGCGGCCAGTTCGGCAGCCGCCATTTTGGAACGCGCCCGCACCTCGAAGCCGCGCTGCGGCTGACCGGCAAAGAGGCTCCGACGGCCCTCTACATCGGCGCGGCCAACGGCGACGACGACGGGTTCGGCACGGCGCTTTGCTCGCTGCTCACCGCTGCGGGCATCAAGGACGTCGCGTGGCCGAAGCTCGCGAAGAACGGCCGCGCTCAGGCGGCCGCTCGCAAGTCGTTGGCAAACGTCGATTTCGTGTTCGTCGGCGGCGGTGACGTCGAGGCTGGCATGGACGTTCTCCGCCGCGCGAAGCTCGTCGAGGAGCTTCGCGCCGCCGCGTCAAAGGGTGTCATATTTTCCGGGATGTCGGCTGGTGCGATCATGCTCGGTGAGCGCTGGATCCGCTGGCCGCGCGCGGATGCCGGCGACGACGAGGCGGAGACGTACGAGTGCCTGGGTGTGGCGCCGTGCTCGCTCGACACGCACGGCGAGGGCGATGACTGGCGCGAGACGCGTTCTTTCGTCGCCGTGCGCGCGCGCGAGCTCGGCCGGAAGGCCAAAGCGTACGGCGTCACGAGCGGCGGAGCGCTCGTCGTCGCTGCGAACGGCAGAGTGAAGGCGTTCGGGGCGGTCGTGCCCGTATTCAGCGCGCTGCCGGGGCGCGAGGCGAGGATGGAAAGGGAGTTGTCGTCCAAGCGATGAGCTACTCGAATGCACACTGGCGGCGCGTCGGCGAAGAGACGCGCCGCATGGTCGCCGAAGTGCCGCTCTACCGCGATCGGCGTTCGCCGCCGGCCGATCCCGCGGAAGTCGACAAGTGGCTCGCGGCCGTGCCGCCCGTCGGCAAGCGCGAGCTGCGCCGTGGGTTCCCGAAATCGCTCGTGCGCGAGAACCAGGACTTGCACGCCGCGATGCGCAACGAGCAAGTGACGCTGCTCGCGACCTCGGGAACGACCGCCGACCGGCTCCAGGTCATATGGGAGTGGTCGTGGTGGGATCCCCAGGAACGGGAGGCGATGCGTTTGAACGCGCGCATCGCGAAGTCGATGGCAGGCCCCGAGTTTCGCGAAGCCGTGCTGACGACGCCGGCGTGCGGCGGCGGGACTTGCCACTTCGGCAGCCAGACGGCCGAGGAACGGCGCATCGACGGCATGCTGTTCTTCAACGAGAGCGCGGATCCGACTCATTGGACCGACAGCGAGTGCGAGCGAATGCTCCGCGAATGGCGTGAGTTTGCGCCGCGCGGCGTCGAGGCAGACCCCGCGTATCTCGCGATCTTTGCGCGCGCGGCGCTCGCGCGCGGCGTACGCTTGCCGTCGCCCGAGTTCATCACGCTCACGTACGAGACGACGACGCGCGCGATGCGGCGCGACATCGCGCGCGCGTTCGACGCGCCGGTGTTCCAGCTGTATGGCGCGACCGAGGCTGGTGTCTTGTTCATGGAGTGCGAGCACGGCGCGCTGCATCCGAACGAGCGCCACGGCCACGTCGATCTCGTGCCGTTGCCCGGGCGCGGCCGGCTCGCTCGCGTGCTCGTGACGACGCTCGGCCGCGCGTGGATGCCGCTCTTGCGCTACGACATCGGCGACGTCGTGCGCGTGGCCGAATCGCGCACTTGCGCCTGCGGGCTCGTCAGCGATGGGCCGTTGCTCGAGCGTGTCGAAGGGCGACAAAGCGATTGCACGACCGTCGACGGAGAAGTCGTCACGCCGCTGATGCTCGACGACGCGATCCATGCGGCGCTTGGGATCCGCGCGACGCTCGAGCAATGGCAGCTCGCCGGCGACACGCTTCTCGTCGTCGATCCGGCAAGCGCCACGAGCGCGGCCGCGGCGGCCGAGGCCGTGGGTGCGCTGCTCGCGCAACGGCTTCGCGGCGAGCGCGTCGCCGCTATCGCGCCCGAAGCTTCCGGGAAATACCGCCTCGTCAAACGCTAATGCGGCCGGCCGGCTTTCCGCTGCTCGAGTTGGGTTACGACGGCGCGCCGTTCATCTACTTGGACAGCGCGTCGACCACGCCGAAACCGCGCACGGTGATCGCCGCCGTTACGCGCTACTACGAAACGCTCGGCGCCAACGTGCACCGCGGGCTCTATCCGCTCGCCGAAGCAGCAACAGAGGAGTACGAGCGCGCGCGCCATCGCGTCGCGGCGTTGATCGGCGCGCAGCCCGCCGAGATCGTGTTCACGCGCAACGCGACGGATTCTTTCAACCTCGTCGCTCGGACACTCCGGCTTCGAGCCGACGACGAAGTCGTGTTCCCCGCGTCGGAGCACCACTCGAACTATTTGCCGTGGCGCACGGCCGCGCGCCCTGTGCTCGTCGACATCGACGAGGAGGCCGTGCCCAGGTGGTCGCAGCTCGAAGGCAAGCTGAGCAAACGCACGCGCCTCGTCAGCGTCGCGCACGTCTCGAACGTCACGGGCGTCATCGCTCCCGTCGAGGAGTGGATCGAGACCGCGCACGCCGCCGGCGTGCCCGTGCTCATCGACGCGTCGCAGTCGGTCGCGCACTTGCCCGTCGACGTGCATGCGCTCGGCGTCGATTTTCTCGGCTTCTCGAGCCACAAGATGTTCGGGCCGAACGGCGTCGGCGTGCTCTACGTGCGCCGCGATCGCTTCGCCGAGCTCGGGCTCGGCAACGTCGGCGGCGGCATGGTCGCGATGCTTGCCGACGACCGTTTCGAGCCGCTCGAGGCGCCGTTCCGCTACGAAGCCGGCACGCCAAACGTCGAGGGCGTCATCGGCCTCGGCGCCGCCGTCGACTACTTGCTCGGCATCGGCATGAGTCACGTGGCCGCACACTCGCGCGCACTCGCCGCGCAGCTCATGGAGGGGCTCGGCGGTTTGCCGCACGCGACGGTGCTCGGCCGGTCAGTGCGCGAGCGGATCGCGCTCGCGACGGTGTCGCTGCCCTGGCCGTCGATGCGCCAGCAGGACATCGCACGCTTGCTCGCCGATGCACACTCGATCTTCGTGTCGGGCGGGTTCCACTGCGCGCACGTCTTGCACCACCGGCTGAAGCTCGACGGGACGCTGCGCGCCTCGGCTCATCTATATAACGACGAAGACGACATCGAGGCGTTCGTCAAGGCGCTGCGCGACATTTAGACCCGGGCCGCGCGGTGGCACAATGGGCTTCGGCCAGTGCTTCCAGGTGCAGCTCATGAGAATCGATGTGGTATCCGACGTTGCGTGCCCGTGGTGTGCGATCGGGGTCAGCGCGCTCGAGCGCGCGCTCGAGCGCATCGGCGGCGACGTCGGCCCGGTCGAGGTTCACCTGCAGCCGTTCGAGCTGAACCCGACGATGGGGCCCGAAGGCGCGGACGCCGCGCAGTACTTGAGCGAAAAATACGGCTTGAGCCCGGTCGAGCTCGCGACGAATCGCTCACGCATCGCCGAGCGCGGCGCTGCGGAGGGCTTCACGTTCGGCACGCGGTCGCATGTCTGGAACACGTTCGACGCGCACCGGCTGCTGTTTTGGGCCGGCGCGGAGGGTCCTCCGGGCTCGCAGCGCGCGTTGAAGCGCGCGTTGCTCAAGGCGTATCACGGCGACAGCCGCAACATCGCCGCGGCCGACGTGCTCGTCGAGCTTGCTGCCGGAGCGGGGTTGTCGGTCGAGCGCGCACGCGAGGTGCTCGAGCGCGGCGAGTACGCCGACGAGGTGCGCCAAGCCGAGCGTTTCTGGCAGGAGGTCGGTATTCACTCGGTGCCGGCCGTCATCATCGACCGCAAGCACTTGATCTCGGGCGGCCAGCCGAGCGCCGTGTTCGAGCAGGCGTTGCGGCAGATCGCGGCCGACAGCGTTGCCGCGCGGGCCTAGCGCCCGTTGCAATGTCGCGCGTTTCGCAACACCATCAGCCGGCCCATACCTTCCGTCCGTGCGCATCAGGAGAACAACATGAATAGCCTTCGTTCCGCATTCGTCGCGCTGGCCGCTACTGCCGTGGCCGGTACTGCGCTCGCCGCCGAGCCCGAGTACGCGACGATCAAGCTCGAGATCGACATCGCGAAGCCTGCCAAGGACGTCTGGGCCAAGGTCGGAGCCAACTATTGCGACATCTCGAAGTGGCTCAACAACGTCGATTGCAAGATCACGTCGGGCGACGGCGGCATGGGCACGGTGCGCGTGCTCGCGGGCGGGCGCGTCACGGAGATCCTCGTCGCGCAGACCGAGCTCTCGTACGGCTACACGCAGCCGGCGCGTGAAGGGCAGTTCTACAATCTGTACCACGGCTTCATGGAAGCGCGGCCCGTCACGGCCACGACGACGAAGATGCTCTACACGCTGGTGTGGGACGTATCCAACCTCGCGGACAAAGCCGCGAAGGACGCCGACATCGCGCGCCGCCGCGGCATGTTCGAGACGGCGCTCAAGAACATGAAGGCGCTCGCGGAAGCGCCCTAAACGCGCGGCGTCATGCTGCGGAGGCACGTCGTCGCCGCCGTCGTCGCGCTCGCTGGCGTGCCGGCCGTGGGGTCTTGCCAGGCCGTTTCGATGAACGATCTCTCGGAACGTTACGTGCGGCTCGTGCTGGCGCTCGGCCAGCACGACGCCGACTACGTCGACGCGTACTACGGCCCACCCGATTGGCGAGCTGCGGAAGAGCAGCGCAAGCGGTCGCTGGCCGAAATCTCCGCGGATGCGTCCGGCGCGCTAGCGTCGCTGGCTGCGTTGGCGCCGTCGCCGAGCGCCGAGGAGCTCGTCCGGCTCCGGCACGAGTATTTGATGCGTCAACTGCAGGCGCTGCGCTCGCGCGTCGAGATGCTCGCGGGCACGCGTTTCGACTTCGACGCCGAATCGCAAGCGCTGTACGACGCCGTGGCGCCGACGCACACGGAGGCGGAGTTCGCAGAGGTGCTCGCCGAACTGGAGCAGCGCCTGCCCGGCAGCGGGCCGGTATCGCAGCGCTACGAGGCGTACCGCGCCGCGTTCGTGATTCCCAAAGAGCGCCTGCCGGCAGTGTTCGCGGCCGCGATCGACGGCTGCCGCGCGCGCACGCTCGAGCACATCTCGTTGCCGGCGACGGAGAGCTTCACGCTCGAGTACGTCACGGGGAAGAGTTGGAGCGGCTACAACTGGTATCAGGGCAATTACCGCAGCCTGATCCAGATCAACACGGATCTGCCCATCTACATCGATCGCGCGATCGATCTCGCCTGCCACGAGGGCTACCCGGGGCATCACGTGTATAACGTGCTGCTCGAGCAGCATTTGGTGCGCGAGCGCGGCTGGCGCGAGTATTCGGTGTATCCGCTCTTCTCGCCGCAGTCGCTGATTGCGGAAGGAACGGCGAACTTCGGTATCGAGGTTGCTTTCCCGGACGCCGAGCGCCGCACTTTCGAGCGTGATGTTTTGTTTCCGGCCGCAGGCCTCGATGCTTCGAAGGTCGATGAGTACTACGACGTGATGGATCTCGCCGAGAAGCTCGGGTACTCCGGCAACGAGGCGGCGCGCCGCTACCGCAACGGCGAGATCGACCGGGCCGCCGCGGCCAAGTGGTTCGAGACTTACGCTCTGATGTCGCCGGAACGCGCCGCGCAGCGCGTACGATTCGTCGATCAATACGGTGCGTACGTCATCAACTACAACCTCGGCAAGGACCTCGTCGCGCGGTACGTCGAGCGGCACGCCGGCAGCGACCCCGCACGGCGCTGGCGCGAATTCGCCGGTCTCATCTCGTCGCCGCGCTTGCCGTCTGGTCTCGAGGACTGACGCGTGCGCGCGCTGACGCTCTCGGCTGTGGTCGTGTTGCTCGCCGGCGCGGCCGCAGCCTTGGCTCAAACGCTGCCGATCGAGAACATTCAACTGCGCGGCGACCGATTCCGCGGCCTGCACTACAAAGAGATGAGCGACGAGCAGCGCGCGCTGCTCGGGAACGTCGTCAACAGCGCGCGCGCCGTGACGAATACGACCGGCAACGGGCCGTTCAACACGCTGCTGCGCTCGCCGGCAGTCGGCGAGCAGTCGCAACAACTCGGCAACGCAATCCGATTCTCGTCAGGGCTCTCGGGGCGGCTTCGAGAGATGTCGACGCTGATGGCGGGCCGTGCGTGGACCTCGACGTACGAGTGGTACGCCCACGCGCGCTACGCGCTCGACGAAGGCATCGACGACTCCGTCGTCGCGGCCATCGCGGAGCATCGCGCGCCGGATCGTATGGCCATGACCGCCGAGGACGCGATGGTTTGGCGCGTGGCGGACGAGTTGCTCTATTCGCGCCGCGTGACGGATGCGACCTACGCCGAGGCGCTCGCGGTGCTCGGTGACCGGCGGCTCAAGTCGTCGGCGACGATCGCGGCTTACTACGAGTACGTGTCGATGCTGCTCAACGTCGACCGTTATCCGCTCCCGGCGGACGCTCCAGCGGATGCTGCCGCCGCGGCACGAGCGTTGAAGGTGTTGCCGGCCACCCAGCTGTATCGCAAGCCGCAAGGCGCCGTGACACCGCGGCGCGCGATCCCAAATGAAGACACCGAGCGCGCGATTACGGCTCTTGGCGCGAGCGTCGATCGCGACGAGGAGCTGCCTCGAGACGCGCGCGAGCACGCACGCAGCGCGGTCATGCGCCAATGGAATCGCACGCCGCGAGAGACCTCCGACGCGGTCGCGTATCGATTCGCGACGGAGCTGCTCGAAACGCGCTTCGTCTCCGACACGACGTTCGCTGCGGCGCGCGACGCCCTCGGCGAGCGCGGTCTCGTCAACCTCATGGTGCTCATGGGGCACTCGAACATTCTCTGTGCGCAGCAGGCGCTAGCCGGTGCGGCGTGCAAGCTCTGATCACAACAAGGAGAACCTCGCTATGAAGCTCAGTCGTTCGTCTCTGATCGCCGCTCTCGCCGTCCTCTCCAGTGCCGCCGTCGCCGGCGCACAGCAACTGCCCGCGGACCTCGACGCACAGTCGCGAGCCCGCTTGCCGTACTTGCAGCGCAAGGACACCGACGAGTCGGCGAAACGGCTGTTCGACATCTTCGTGCGCAACAGCAACACCCCGACGGACCAGCTCCGCGGGCCGCTCGCATTCGCGGCCTACAACGCGCCCGTCGCGACCGCGCTGCTCGATCTGCACGACGGCGCCGTCGGCAAGAGCAGTTCGCTCGACGCGCACGTGCGCGAGCTCGCGATCCTCGTCGCGTGCCGCGCGACGAATTACAACTTCGAGTTCAACGGGCACGAGTCGGCCGCGGTCCGCGCCGGCGTCGACCAGAAGGTCATCGACGTCGTGCGCACGAATGGCGCGCTGACGGGCGTCAGCGATGCCGACGCAACCGTGATCCGCTTCGGCCGCGAGATGCTGAACGACCGCAAGGTCAGCTCGGCGACGTTCGCGAAGGTCAAGGAGCTCTACGGCGCGAAGGGCGCCATGGACCTCGTCGCGGTCATGAGCACGTACGCCGTCAGCGGCTTCTACGCGATCGCCGTCGACGAGCACCCGGCCGCAGGCCAGCCCACGTTGCCGGCCGTCGCCGCGCACTAAGAGCAAGAGGCACTTCGTAGCCCGCCGGGCGTCTCAGCACGCGCGGGCCCTTCCGAGACACGCCGGAATAGCGTCCCTGCGGCTCGTCGGCGCACGTCCCTGTGCGCCGACGGTCTCG
>Ga0315912_10001984_pt1 | contig 22979 bp, 19 predicted proteins | sample VfabasoilMG_FD_204469 | JGI IMG/M metagenome (GOLD analysis project Ga0315912, IMG submission 204469) | Garden soil microbial communities collected in Santa Monica, California, United States - V. faba soil | ecosystem: Environmental > Terrestrial > Soil > Garden | place: USA: California...
GGCTCAGATGCGCGCGGCGTGCGCGGGTTTCCGAACCTGCGCGACGCGGACTGGCTCTACGGCGGCACGCCCGACGACATCGAGAAGACGATCCTGCACGGGCGCCAGGGCACGATGCCGCCGTGGGGTGGAATCCTCGGCGAACCCGGCGTGTTCGACGTCGCGGAGTACGTGCGCGGCCTGAGCGGCCGCGAGGTGGACGGCGTGGTCGCCGCACGGGGCCGCACGCTCTACGCGCAGAACTGCGCCGCCTGCCACGGCGCCGAGGGCCACGGCAACCAGGCGCTCGGCGCACCCAATCTCGCCGACAACATCTGGCTGCACGGCGGCACGCAGAAGCGCATCCAGGAAACGATCGCGCGCGGCCGCACCAGCGTGATGCCGGCGCACGCGGAATTCCTCGGCGAATCCAAGGTGCACCTGCTCGCGACCTACGTGTTCGGGCTGCGCGTCGACACGCAGATCCGGGAATGAACACGCCGGCTGCGGCGCCCGGGCCGCAGAGCGTCGAGCAGTTCCTCTACGAGAAACGGCAGAAGATCTACCCGCGGGAAGTCCACGGCCTGTTCGCGCGCCTGCGGACGGTCAGCGTGCTGGTCCTGCTCGGCCTGTTCTACGGCGTTGCCTGGCTGCAGTGGGACGATCGGCAGGCGGTGCTCTGGGACCTGCCGGCGCGGAAGTTCTACGTCTGGGGCTGGATCTTCTGGCCGCAGGATTTCATCTATCTCGCGCTGTTGCTCATGCTGGCGGGTTTCGCACTCTTCTTCTTCACGACCATCGCCGGCCGCCTGTGGTGCGGCTACGCCTGCCCGCAGACGGTCTGGACCGAGACCTTTCTCTGGATCGAACGGCTGGTCGAGGGCGATCGGCCCACGCAGATGAAACTCGACAAGGCGCCCTGGTCGGCGCGCAAGCTGCGCATCAAGCTCACCAAGCACTTTCTCTGGATCGTGTTCTCGCTGTTCACCGGGTTCACGTTCGTCGGCTATTTCGTTCCCATCCGCGAGCTCGGGCCGGAGCTACTGCGCCTCGATGCCGGCGGCTGGGCGACGTTCTGGACGTTGTTCTACGGCTTCGCCACCTACGGCAACGCTGGCTGGCTGCGCGAACAGGTGTGCAAGTACATGTGCCCCTACGCACGGTTCCAGAGCGCGATGTTCGATCGCGACACGCTGATCGTGACCTACGACCCGGGCCGCGGCGAGCCGCGCGGCTCGCGCAAGCGCAGTGTCGACCACAAGGCGGCCGGTCTCGGCGATTGCATAGACTGCGGCTTCTGCGTGCAGGTGTGCCCGACCGGCATCGACATCCGCAAGGGCCTGCAATACGAGTGCATCAGCTGTTCGGCGTGCATCGACGCCTGCGATTCGGTGATGGACAAGATGGGCTACGCGCCGGGACTCATCCGCTACACGACGCAGAACGTCCTGGAGGGAAAGTCCTCAAGGCTGCTGCGCCCGCGCGTGTTCATCTACGCGGGCCTGCTGCTCGCCATCACCTGCGGACTCGCCTGGAGCATCGCCGCGCGCACGCCGCTCGGCCTCGACGTCATCCGCGATCGCAACCAGCTGTTCCGCGAATCCGACGACGGCAGGATCGAGAACGTCTACACGTTGCGGATCATCAACATGGATCGTGCCGCGCATGATTTTTCACTGACGGCCGGCGGCATGGACGGCGTGCAGCTGGTACTCGACACGGACCGCATCCAGGCGGCCCCGGGCGAAGTCGTCGATCTGCCGGTCCGGCTGCGCGTTGAGGAAGACGCGATCCGCCTGCGCAGCACGCCCGTGACCTTCACGCTGGTCGCCGTCGACGACGGCGATCTCTCCGCCACGACGGAAGCCCGGTTTCTCGGGCCGGCACCCTGAGATGCACGCGCCGGATACCGAATCCGCGCCGCCGTGGTATCGCCACCTCCACGTCTGGCTGCTGATTGCCTTTCCCGCAATTTCGGTATTCGGCGGCATCGCCATGCTCGTGCTGGCGATCCGCACGGATGACGGGCTGGTTGCCGATGACTACTACCGGCAGGGCATGGAGATCAACCAGAGCCTGGGGCGCGACCGCGCCGCGCTTGCGGCGGGGCTGGGAGCGAAACTCGATCTTGATGTCGGCGCCGGGCGCATCCGCGTGACGTTGCGGGCGCATCCGGACTTTGGGCCGCCCGCGCGGCTCCGCCTGACCTTCATGCACCCGACGCGGTCCGGTATGGACCACGTCGTGGATCTGTCCGCAGTCGACGCGCTGCGCTACGAGGGAACGCTGCCCGATCTCGAGCGCGCGCGCTGGTACGCGCTCATCGAGGCCGATGACTGGAGACTGATCGAAACGATCGACCGGCGCTGAAGGCCTCAGGACCGGTTCGCCTCCGGGTTCCCCGGGTCGAGCGGCAGAACAATATCCACCACGCGCTCTCCCTCGCGTGCACGGCAGTCGAAACCGAGGCGCTGCGCGAGCCCCAGCATCGCCCGGTTCTCGACGAGCGTCTCGCCGCGGAGCCGCCCTGTTCCGCGGGCCCGGCAGTAACGGGCGATGCGCTCCAGCAAGGCGCGGCCGAGCCCCCGCCGCTGCCAGTCCGTCCGCACGACGATGGCAAACTCGGCATCGGCATTGTCGGCGTCCGTCGTCACGTGCACGACCCCGAGCGTCTCCTGCTTGCCGGAGGGCCCGCGCGACACCGCGACCAGGGCCATCTCGCGCTCGTAGTCGAGCTGCGTGAAGCGCGCGAGGTGCTCGGGCGGGATCTCGTGCATGGCGCGGAAAAAACGCAGGTAGCGATCCTCCGTGGACAGCTTCGCGAAGAATTCGACGTGGGCCGGCGCGTCCTCGGGACGGACCGGACGGATCAGCAGGCGCACGCCGCCGATCTCCGCCTGCTCTTCCAGCTCCCGCGGATAGGGCCGGATCGCGAGACGCGCGGCACCGGGCCGTTGTGAAGGCTCGAGGCGCATGCGCGCATCCAGCGCCAGCACGCCCTCCGCATCCGCCAGCAGCGGGTTGATGTCGAACTCCGCGATCTCCGCGTGATCGGTCACCAGTTGCGAGATCTTCACGAGCGTGAGATGCACCGCCGCGAGGTCCGCCGCGGGCACGTCGCGATAACCGTGCAGCAGCCGGCTGACGCGGGTACGTTCGACGAGATCCCGTGCCAGCACCAGGTTGAGCGGCGGCAACGCCACCGCGCGGTCGCGCACGACCTCGGCGCTCGTGCCACCCGCGCCGAACAGCACGATCGGACCGAACACGGGATCGCTTGCCGTGCCGGTAATGAGCTCGCGCGCCGCCGGGCGCCGCACCATCTTCTGTACCGTGAAGCCGTCAATGCGCGCCCCGGGTCGCAGCGTCTCCGTGCGACGCAACATCTCGCGCGCCGCCTCGAGCACCGCTTTCTCCGAATCGAGCGCAAGCGCCACGCCCCCGACTTCCGACTTGTGGCTGAGATCCGGGGAACGGATCTTGAGTACGACCGGAAACCCGAGAGAGCGCGCACCTGCCGCGGCCGCCTCGGGCGTCGTCGCGGTGCGCGACTCGACCACCGGGATCGCATAAGCCTCCAGCACGGCCCGCAGTTCGATCTCGTCCAGCACGGTTCTGCCGGCAGCCAGGGCGCTACGGATGACACCGGCGACCTCGTCGCGCCGCGGCGCGAAGCCTTCCGGGATCGAAGCCGGCACCTGCATCAGGCTGCGCTGGTTTTCTTCGTACTCGGCCACCTGCATGAAACCCCGGACCGCGGCTTCCGGCGTCTCGTAAGTCGCAATACCGGACGCGGCGAACAGGCGGCGCGACTCCGCCGCGGCCTCCGCGCCCATCCAGCTGGTCAGCACGGGAACGCGCAGTTGCCCCGCCCCGGCAGCGAGGGAGCGTGCCACTTCCAGTCCATCCACCAGCGCGGTCGGCACGAGCAGCACCAGGATGGCGTCGTAACCGGGATCACCGGCGATGACGCGCAGCGCGGCCGAGTAACGTCCGGCATCCGCGTCACCGATGATGTCAACGGGATTGCCCCGCGACCAGGTCGGCGGCAGCACGGCATCCAGTTGCCGGATCGTTTCGGGCCCGAATTGCGCGAGCGTGCCGCCGAGCGCGGCGAGTTCATCGGCCGCGAGCACGCCGGGCCCGCCGCCGTTGGTCAGGATCGCGAGCCGCCGTCCGGACACGCTGCGCGCGCGGGCAAGCGTCTCCGCGGCGGCGAACAGATCCTCGATCGAAAATACGCGCAGCATGCCGGCGCGCCGGATCGCCGCGTCCGCCACGTCGTCCCGGCCGGCCATGGCGCCCGTATGCGAGAACGCGGCGCGGGCACCCTGTTCGAAGCGGCCGGACTTAAGGACGATGACCTTCTTGCTGCGCGCCGCGGCCCGCGCCGCCGACAGGAATTTGCGCGCGTGGCTGATGGACTCGATGTAGAGCAGGATGCCGTCGGTCTCCCGGTGCGTACCGAGGTAATCGAGCAGATCGCCGAAGTCGACGTCGGCGCTGTCGCCGAGCGACACGAACGCCGAGAAACCGATGCCGCGCGATCGCGCCCAGTCGAGTACCGTCGTGCACAGCGCCCCCGACTGCGAGACGAAGGCCAGCCGTCCGGGCAGCGAATCGACGTGGGCGAAGCTGGCGTTCAGCCCGATGCCCGGAACCAGCAGGCCGATGCAGTTGGGGCCCAGTATGCGCAGTCGATACGGCCGCGCCGCCTCCAGCATCTCTGCCTGCGCGGAGGAACCTCGCGGACAAGCGGTGATGACGATCGCGGCGCGCGTGCCCCGTTCGCCGAGCCGGCGGATGATGCCGGGCACGACGGCCGGCGGCGTGCAGATGACCGCGAGGTCCGGCGTTGCCGGCAGCGCGGCCACGTCCGGCCATGCGCGCCTGCCGAGAATGACGGTGGAGGAAGGATTGACCGCGTAGACCTCGCCCTTGAATCGCCCCGCCCGCAGGTTGCGCAGGATGACGTTGCCGACGGAACCCGCCCGTTCCGAAGCGCCGATCACCGCCACCGACCGCGGCTCGAACAGGCGATCGAGATGAATGATGCTCATGATCCGTGCATCGGCGAATCCGCGGCGGCCATCAGCGCAGCGCGCCGCTCCGCCACAGCCGCCAGAGAACAGGCCAGCCGTACAACAGCGGGTGACGGCGCAGGCGCTCGGTGACCTCGATGCGTACGCCCGTGTGCCGCTCTATCTTCCAGACGGCGTAGTCCACGCCGCCCGAGAATGTAAACGCCGCCTTGATCCAGCGCAGCACCGACAGGAACGGGCCCTGCAGGCGCCGCAGCCGCCAGCGCCGCAGGCAGCGGCGCCGGGCCGGTTCCGCCGCCGTGATCCGCCACGTGCCCGCGCCGGCGGGCGTGATCAGTTCAGGCAGGGCGACCGCCGCCGCGGACGTCACGTCCGCGAACCAGTCCTCGCCCGCGGCAATCAGGGCTTCGGTCCGCCCCGCGCGTTCGGGCCTGAGCTCGGCACCGTAGGAAAGCCTGAAGCCGCGGCTCCAGATCTCGCGCGTCGACAGCGTCTCCCCCGCCATCGCCGGCAGGGTGTTCTCCAGAAAGCTGGAAGCCGCGGAAACGAGGCCGCGGCAAGCGTCATCGCGGGCCGCCTCGTCCCGGCAATACAGCAGGCGCGACGGCTGCGCGAACCGCGCCCAAACGTAGGGCTGGAGCCAGCACCGCGCGCCGGCCTCGAAATCCGCCGTCGAGATCACGGCGTACTTGCAGCGCAGGGTGTCGGTACCACGCGCGAGCTCCAGGAAGTACACGTTCGGCGGCAGAAGAAAATTGAATGCGCGTTGCAGGAATCCGCCGGGCGCCCGCCCATAGTCGCCGACCAGCACGAACAGATCGACGACGCCCGCGGTCTCATCGTTGCCGCGCAGGCAGGAACCGTACAACAGCACCGCCTCGACACCGTCGCCGCATGCCGACCGTACGCGGTCCGCGATAACCGTGAACCGCGGCGCAGCGATCGTGGCTTCCCTCCGGATGAGATCCGCCAGCGCTTCGGGGATTCGGTGATCGCCGGTCACGCGCGTCTCAGGGAACGGCAAACCGGAACATGTCAGTCGTATCGATGCGCAAGGTTCCTCCGGGCGGGACGGCGTGGATCTCGCCGTCGAGAACGAAATCGGCGTCGGTCATCAGATCGAAGGCCTGCAGGTTGCGGCTGTGGAAGTCCGGCTCGGACAGCTTCGCGGCGACCCCCCGGGCCAGCGCCGGCAGCGACCGCCAGAATTGCCGCGGCTTCTCGCGAATTGTCGTGAGGTGGATCGGCGCCGCTTCGCGCCCCCACCAGGGCCGTGTGCCGAACAGCAGGCGGTCCAGCGTGCTCGCGAAGAGCAGCAGGAATGTCCCCTCCGCCGCCGGATGTCCGTCCTCCGCGATGCGCGCCCGCAGCGGCGGGGCATTTTCCGATGCGGTCCCGCGCGCGAATCGCAGCAGCATGCGGCACACCGCGATGGCGGAAGCTGCTTCGCCTGTCAGCCCGCGGCCACGCACCCGTTCGCGGAAGTACCGCACACCGGTGGTGATCGTCCCGGCACCGAAGAACATCCCCCGCCGCACGGGCTGGCCCGTTCCCGTCACCTGCAACACCGGCCGCCTGAGCAGCTGGACTCCGGGCTCTTCGGCAATACGGCGGCGCAGACGCTCCAGCACCGGCGCCGGCTTCCCGCCGGAACCGAGGTCGAGCGCGCTCATGTTGGTGGAACCGCAGGGAATGACCGCGATGGGCGGCGGCTTGCCGGCCGCCACGGCAGGGAGCTGGTCCAGCACCGCCTGCAGGGTGCCGTCGCCGCCCAATACAATAATAATGTCAGCCCCGGCACCGACCAGCTCCCGCAACGCGCCGCCGATCTCCCCGGGATCCCGGCCCTGCCGGCTGATCCCGCCCGGGAACAGCCGCTCCGCCCGGCCGATGAACCCGTGCCGGTTCAGCAACCGGCCGCTCCCCGGATTGCACAACAGCCCGGGGCGGCGCGGCCGGCACACGTCCGGCTCAGGCCCGGGCGGGACCGGCATGAATGTGGGCGGGCACGCGCGTGAACACGCGGACCGCCAGCAGGTGCCGGTCGCGCACCGGATCGATCCGCTCCAGCCATGGTTGCAGCGTCGCCCCGCCGCGCCGTGCCTGCCAGCCCTGCAAACACCGGCCGAGGAGGAACAGCGTGGACAACAGGTGCCAGCCCACCACCGCCCAGAGACCCGCAGCCGGGTTGCCCAGCGCCCAGGTGATCGTGAGCAGGAGCAGGTTCGGATTCCGCCGGGCCGTGATCAGCCGGTTGAAAGAATCCAGCGGCTGCCAGAGAAACAACGAGAAGCGCCCAATCCACAGGTGGAACAAACCTTCGCACAACCTTCCGCCCACGTAACCGGCGAACATCAGCCACAGCAGCGTCGCGATCGGGACCGGCCCGGTCCATGCCTGCGACAGGCCCGCGCCCCACGCGGCGTACCACAGCGGCGGGTGAATCAGGTCGATGCCGTGATCGAGCACGTTGCCGAACCGGCTCGAGGTCACCGTGACTCGCGCGAGCTTGCCGTCGACGGTGTCGAGGAATGTCATGATCCAGCCGCACAGCAAGCCAATGCTCCAGTGCCCGCCCCAGAAGGCGAGACCCGCGAGGATCGTCAGCACCAGTCCGCAGGAAGTCACCTGGTTCGGGCTCCAGCCGCGGTTCACACACCAGCGCGTCGCGCGCATGGCGGGCGCCGGCCACCACCATTTCGTGATGAAGTCGGTGACGCCCTTGTAAGCCCCGCCGAACAGTTCCGCCTCGAGTTGCGGCACCGCTTCGGCGGTGAGCGGGTACACGGTGGGCGGTTCCACCTTGCGCAGGCTGCGTTCGAACCCCGTGACGAGTTCCTCCGGGCGGCGCTGCGGCAATGCCGCCAGCACAGCGCCGTCGCCGTCCCCGGCGAGGTCCCGCGCAATCGCCGCGGCCTCTGCGATACCGCACCGCGCCGCCACCGGGCGCGCACCTGCCGAAATGATCAATGCCACGGCGTCTCCCGCCTGGGACAGGGTGCGCAGCAGGCGCGGGTCATACAGGCATGCGCCGTTGATCAACAACACGTCGCCGGTCGCCGACAATGCGCCGGCATCCTCCACGAGCGTCACCGACGGCACGCGCGCAAACTGCCGCCGCAGGCGCTCCCGCCCCGTCAGTCCCCACACCCGTGCCCCGCTGTCACCGATGATCAGTGCCTGCATCGATTCGATTCCCCGTTGCCGCCTCGTCCGCGCGACATTGTCCCCTATATCCAGATCGGTGAACATGCACCGCCATGCAGAACCCGGCAACGCTCCCGCCCGCCGCGGGCAAGGCCTTCCGCCTCGCCCACGTTTCGGATCCGCACCTGAGCACGCTGGCCGGTGCGGACTGGCGTGACTTTCTGAACAAGCGCGTACTCGGCTACCTGTCCTGGCGGATCCGCAGGCGCCACGAGCACCGCCCGGAGGTTCTCGAGCGCCTGCGCGAGGATCTCGCCGCGGCGGCACCGGCACAGGTGTTGATCACGGGCGATCTGACGCATGTCGGACTACCTTCCGAGTGCCGCGAGGCGGACACCTGGCTCCGTGCGCTCGGCACGCCCGAGACCGTGTCCCTCGTTCCCGGAAATCATGACCGATACGTCGACGCACCCTGGCTTGAGACGGCCGGACTCTGGCAGCGCCACATGCGCGGCGACGGCACGGGCGCGGACACGGCATCCTTCCCCTGGCTGCGCCGCCGCGGTCCGGTGGCCCTCATCGGCCTCAGCACCGCCGTACCGACGCCGCCGTTCTTCGCCACCGGGCAACTCGGGCACGAGCAGCTCGATGCGTGCGCAGACCTGCTCGATACGGCGCGCGGCGAAGGATTGTTCCGCATCGTGCTGCTGCACCATCCTCCGGTCGACTCGGTAACCGGTTTCCGGCGCCGGCTGGTCGACGCGGCCGCGTTTCGCAATGTGATCGACGGTCACGGCGCGGAACTCGTGCTGCACGGACACGCGCATCGCTGGGTGCGCACCGAGGTGGCGACGCGCCATGGAGCAGTCCCCGTGATCGGCATTCCATCCGCCTCGGCGCTCACGACCCATGCGGCGACGCGTGCCGGCTATAACCTGATCGACGTGCTGCAGCGTGCGGGAGGCTGGGACGTACGCATCACGGGGCGTCGCCTGGCCGGCGACGCGCGCGGTTTCGAGACCCATGGACAGGAATCGCTGACCGCGACGGCGGCGTAACGGCGCGGGGAGATCAGGCGAACCGGCGCAGGAACTGCACGGCGAACGCCAGCAGCACGACACCGGGCGCGAGGCCGACGAAGACCGGTTTGAATTCCAGCAGCAATCCCGCGTTGGCGAACATCTGGTCAGCGAGGTAGATGCCGATCCCGGTGAGCGCGGCCATCACCAGGCGCAAGCCGAGCCCGGTGCGGGCGGAGACCAGCGCGAACGGCAGTGCCAGCAGCAGCATCGCCAGCGTGGTCAGCATCCCGCCGGGCTTGCGCCAGAACGCGACGGCATAGGCGTCCGACTTCTGCCCGGTCGCGCGCAGGTAGCGCACGTAGCGGAACAGTTCCACGGGCGAGAGGGAATCCGGCGGACGCGTCAGCGTGGCGATCTGCCGCGTGTCCAGGAACGGCACCCAGTCCGCGGACTCTTCGGTCGTCGTGCGAACGGCGAGGCCATCGACGGCCTTTCGCGTGATGTTCCGCAGCCGCCACAACCCGTCCGCCTGCACGTCGGCCCCGCCCGCGCGCAGGTATTCCGCGAGAAAGCCGCGCGGATCGAGCTTCAGGATTTCCACGTCGGCCGGATGGCTGGCCTGCTCCGTGCCGCCGATGCGCAGGATGTTGCCGGCATCACGCGTCCAGATCCCGAGATCCTTGCCGAGTTCCGCCCGCTCTTCGAGCGCCGCCGACCGGCGCGCGAGGGCGTCCTGGTGCAACGGCGGCGCCACGAACTGTTCCAGCACGAGGAGCAGTGCCACGAGCGCGCCGCCGACGAGCAGCACGGCCCGGCCGAGTCGCGCCGGGGACAGGCCCGAGGAGCGCATGGCAGTCAGTTCATTGGCGATCGCGAGACGGCCGAGTGCGATCACCGTGCCGAGCAGCGCGATGAACGGCGCCAGCTGGATCAAACGCCGCGGCTGGATCATCGCCACGTATACGAATGCATCCCGGGTCCGGTAGAAACCCTCGCCCACGTCCTCGAACTGCTCGACGAGATCGAAGAATCCGAACAGCGGCAGCACGACGCAGGCGGCGATCAGTATCCCGCCGGCGATCTGCGCGGCCAGGTAGCGCTCGATCGTCGTCATGCGGCCCGCCAGGTGCGGCGCAGCTCGCCGCGCAGGAACGCGACGACCGCGACCAGCATCAGCGCCTGCAACCACCAGACGCCGGGGAAGGCACCGACCGTACCCTGCTCCACCCAGGTCTGCGCCAGTCCGCTGAGGTTGTAGTACACGGCAAACACCAGCGCTGCGGCGACCGAGCGCTCATGCTTTCCCTGCCGGAACGACGCCCGGCTCAGCGGCACGGCGACCAGCGCCAGCAGGATCGTGGCCAGCGGTCGCGACAGCCGCCACTGCAGCTCGGCGATGTCCGGGGGCCGATCGGAACCGGCAAGTTCACCCGTGGCGGCGGCTTTCCGCTTGTAGCCGACCACGGCTTCCGGATCCTTCAGGAAATAAACGAGTTCCCTGAACGCGATCGTCGAGTCCTTCGCGCCGCCGTGAACAAGCTTGTAGAGAAAACCGTCGTGCAGTCGCAGCTGCGCGCGCCGGTCCAGCTCGGCCTTCTGCTGCTCGCCCGACTGCGCCATGATGATTTCACTCGCACCGTCGCGGCGACGGTACAGAAAGACTCCCTCGAGTTTCCCGTCGGCGGTCTTCGACTGCACGTAGCTGACGCGGCCGCTGTCCTCGTTGCCGTAGAAGCGCCCCGCCTGCATGCGTTCGGCGTCGAACTCCGCCTGCGCCTGCGCGTCGATGCGGTAGCTGCCGGCGTAGGCCCACGGCCGCCCGGCCATGGACAGCACGCCGACCACGATCGCGATCGGCACCGACAGCCAGACGACGGCCCGCACGAGATGCGCAGAACTGAGGCCGGCCGCCCGCATCGCGATGATCTCCTGGTCGCGGTGCAGCCGCCCGAGGGCGATCACCACTGCCGCGTACAGCGCCACGGGCACGACGACTTCGAGCGCGATCACCGTCTTCAGCACGACCAGCTTCAGCATCGCGGCCATGCCCAGCGATTCCGTGACCGCCTCCGCGAGGTAGCGCGCGCCGCTGAAGCAGGCAAACAGGAGCGCGAGAATCGCGACGACCGCGGACAGCGGCTTGAGGATTTCGAGGACGATGTAGCGTTCTATGCTAGACACGGGCGTGCCGGGGCGCGGAGCCGGAATGGTATTATAGGTTTCCGCACGCAGAATATGTTCCCGCCGGAGCGGCAGCGGGCGGGAAACCAATGACCAGAGCCATCATCCTCGCGGCCGGACAGGGCCGCCGCCTCCTGCCGTTGACCGCGGATCGGCCAAAGTGCCTCCTGCCCGTGGCCGGGAAGTCGCTGCTCGAATGGCAGGTGGACCACCTGCTGGATGCAGGCGCCGCCGAGGTCACGCTCGTCACCGGGTTCCGGGCCGAGGCCGTCGACGCGGTGGTCGCGCACAGGTACGGCGGGCGCGGCGTGCGGACGCTCTTCAACCCGTTCTTCGAGGTGGCCGATAACCTCGCGAGCTGCTGGCTCGCGCGCGGCTGCATGTCCGGCGACTTCCTGCTGCTGAATGGCGATACCCTGTTCGAGGCGGCGGTGCTGGACCGGGTACTGCGGTCGCCCGCCGCGCCGATCACGCTGACCGTGGATCGCAAGGATGCCTACGACGACGACGACATGAAGGTGCAGCTCGACGGCGGGCGCGTGCGGCACGTCAGCAAGACCCTGCCCCATGACCAGGTGCAGGCAGAGTCCATCGGGATGCTCTACTTCCGCGGTGAAGGTCCCGCGCTGTTCCGCGATGCACTCGATGCGTCGATGCGGCATCCCACGAGCCTGCGGCTCTGGTACCTGTCCATGATCGACGCGCTGGCCGGCCGCGGCTGCGTGCAGTCCTGCACGATCACCGGGCTGCGCTGGGCGGAGATCGATTTCCCGCCGGACCTGGCCCGGGCCGAGACACTGTTCGCCGATCAGTCGCGCACCGCGCGGTCCTGACCGCGCCTCAGCGCGCGGCGGCGGGCCCCGCCAGCAACCGCTCCGCGAGTTCGAGATCGGCGGGCGTATCCACGTCCACCGCCGCCTCGGGAAACGGCAACACGACGGCACGAGCCCGCAGTTGCAGCCGGCGCCCGAGACGATCCAGCCCGTCATCGAGGGAAAGGCGGCCGGCCGCGTACGACAGGGCCGCCGCCGGCCCGACGAGCTCCGCGATCATCCGCCACGGTTTCTTGCGGCTTTCCTCTCCCCGGCGCCAGTGCGCCACCACGCCGCGGCCGGCCGGGGACATGAGCGCGTACAGGTTGCAGCCGCAATAACCGGCGTCGCGAAAGCGCAGCACCGTTCTGCGCGTCCCCGGCATGGCGGCGGCGATGCGCGCGAACTCCGCGAGCCCCGCCACCGCATCCGCGCCCGAGCGCAGCGCGCCGTCGCAGAAGTGCATGATCATGTCCGGACGCAGCAGGGCGTGGTCGGCCGTCGTGATCAGGACCGGCGTCGCCGCGGACAGGGGTTCCAGCCCAGCCAGTGCGCTCAGACTGGGCGAGCCGCCGCCTTCGATCCACGAGATCTCGCCGGACTCGATCCAGCGCAGCAGTTCGGGACAGCCGGGCAGCAGATCGCGGCGCGGGCCGCAGAGCGTGATACCCGACACGGACGGGCTGTTCTTCAGCGCATCGAGCACGCGCAACACCATTTCGCGACCGGCCACCGGCGTGAAGGCCTTGGCGGCGACCCCGGCGGCAACGGCCACGGGATCGCCCGCGCGCCGCTCGCCGGCGAGTACCAGTGCATGGAAGCGCGTGGCTCCCGGATTGCTCATGGGGTTCCCAGCGATTTGCCGTAAATGCGGTAGCGCTTGTAGGCACGGCTGCCGATGTTGTCCAGGATCGAGCGCATGCCCTTGTTGTCTTCCAGGATCCAGGACATCTCCACGCCGCGCAGGTCGTCCCTGACTGCCGCGTTTCGCGCGGCATCGATGACCTGGTAAGCGAGCGCGATGCCGAGCGGGCTCGACTGGAACGACTTGCGCACGCCCATCAGGGGAACACGCCCCGTCCGATAGTGATGGCGGCGCATCCGCCACAGCAGTTTCAGCCAGCCGAACGGCAGCAAGCGCCCGTTCAGACCGTCCAGGATTTCGTTCAGGTTCGGCAGCAGCACGAGAAACGCCGCGGGCTTGCCGTCCACGTCGGCGATCTGCACGTAGCCGTCCGGCACGAACAACCTGAGACTGTTGCCCATGTCGGCCATCTCCGCCTCCGTGAGCGGTACGAAGCCCCAGTTCCCGGACCAGGCATCGTTGAAGATCTCGCGCATGACCTCGATGTCCCGGGCAAACCCGGTCCGATCCAGGGGCCGCAACCGGACCCGCGCCGCGTAGCGGCGAACGAGCCGCTGCATTGCCTCCGGGGCGCCGAACCGGACCTCGACCCAGTAGGCCAGCAGATCCTTCACCGCGGCGTAGCCCTGCTCCTCCAGCCGCGTCCCGTACCACGGCCGTCCGTGCGGCATCATCACCGACGGCGGATCCGCGAATCCCTCCACCAGCACTCCGCACTCCTGGTTGATCGAATAGTTGAACGGCCCCGTGATCCGGCGGGCACCCTGCGCGGCCAGCCACTGTTCCGCGGCGCCGAACAGCGCTGCGAATATCCCGGGATCATCCTCGGCCTCCAGAAAGCCGAACTGGCCGGTGTCCTCGCCATGGTGGGCACGATGCAGGCGGTCGACCTGCGCGCTGATCCGGCCGACCGGCCGGTCGCCGCGCCAGGCCAGCCAGGATTCAGCGGCGGCATGCTTGAAATACGGGTTGTGCCGCGACAGGTGCAGATGGCGCTCGATGCGGAGCGGCGGCACCCAGACGGGGTCATCCCGGTAAAGCGCCCAGGGCAGTTCGACAAAGGCGCATCTGTCGCGCCGGGTCGACACCGGCCGGACCGCAAGAGGGGGCGTGGAAATGGCTTCGACGATTGCCGGGGACATCGGCGGAAATCGGGGCGCAAGACGGAACGTTGGGAACGGTGGGCAGAATAGCACAGCCGGTCGCGGGCTCCGCAGGATCGGGCGGACCCCGACGGCCGAAGCCCCCCGGCGACCCGCCTCGCTGGCGGCGAGCCGGCCCCGGCTGAAAGAGGGATATTTCTTGACCTGTAAATTTGTTACATTATCATGAACATGAAGGATGATCTTCATGAAGGGGAGCAAGCCCTCAACGCAACCATGCGCAGGTTCGGCGCGCCGGACAGCCGAATCAGGGGCTACGAATACTGGAGCGTGCTGCTGCGCCAGCCGCAAGTGACGCTGGGATCGATGATCCTGGCGGCACACGGGCCGGCGACAAGCTGGGCGGGGCTCGATCCGCGGAGCTTCGCCGAACTGCACCGGGTGGTGTCGGAACTGGAAACGGCGCTGAGGAGCGCATTTCATTGCGACAAACTGAACTACCTCATGCTGATGATGGTCGACCCGCATGTGCACTTTCACATCATTCCCCGCTACGCCGGACCACGGGAGTTTGCCGGCGGGACGTTCGCGGACGCCGGCTGGCCCGGTCCACCGAACCTGGGGATGAGCAATGAAACGGACCCGGCAATGAACGACCGGATCCGGATACGGTTGCAGGATTGCTGGCCGGGGGAAAATCCGGCCGGAGACTCAAGGAATTAGATGCATAGAATGTAATGCTCGTGTAGCATTTGCGGCACCTGCACATGGGGGGGCCGGAAACCCGGAATCTCCATTAATATCAAAAAGAAACCGGGCAGGTAACGAATGGGGGAACGGACTGAGGGAGGTCCGCTTACCTGTTTGTTTGTTTCATGTTATGGGTGTTGCTTGCGCTCCTCAGGGAACTCCGGGAGCGAAAACTTCAGAGACGCACAGATCGGCTGACGGGAAATTCCCAGCCTGGAGACAAGAGCGGTGGACAATCGCGCAACTCGAACGCAAAACACAAAGCCGCAGCGACTGGCTGATTTCGAAACTCTGAGTGAAGCCCTGGAGTATGCCGCCCAGGGAGACACCGGCTGCAATTTCTACGACGCGCGCGGACAACTGCGCGTCGTTCTTCCCTACCAGGAACTGAGAGAGCGCGCGATGCGCGCCGCCCGGCGACTGCTCGGGCTTGGACTGGCCCGCGGCGATCGGATCGCGCTGGTGGCCGACACGGATCCCGAGTTCATCGTTCATTTCTTTGCCTGCCAGTACGCGGGCCTGGTGCCGTTCGCGATGCCGGTGCCGGTCAACCTCGGCAGCCACCAGCTTTACGTGCAGCAGTTGCGCGGCCTGCTGAACAGCGGCGCGGCCGCGATGGCCATGGCGCCGGCGGAATTCATAGGTTTCCTCCGCGAAGCGGCCACCGGGTCACCCCGCCTCAAGTGGGTGGGTACGCCCGAAGAACTCGATACCCTGCCGGAAGCCGATGTGACGCTGGCGCCGAGCCAGCCCGGTGAACCTGCCTATCTGCAGTTCACGTCCGGCAGCACCCGTTTCCCGCAGGGCGTCGTGATCACCGAGAAGGCCGTGATGAGCAACCTGCGCGGGATCGTCCGCAACGGGCTGGAAGTGCGACCGGGCGACCGCTGCGCTTCCTGGCTCCCTTACTATCACGACATGGGACTGGTCGGTTTCGTGCTCGGCCCGATCGTGTCGCAGCTGTCGGTGGATTACCTGCGCACCCGCGATTTCGCGGTGCGCCCGCTGCAGTGGCTGCGTCTCATCAGCCGCAACCGCTGCTCGATCGCATTCGCTCCCCCGTTCGGCTTCGACCTGTGCGCGCGGCGCGCGCGCGGGGCGGACCTCGAGCAGCTCGATCTGAGCTGCTGGCGCGCGGCGGGCGTGGGCGCCGAGATGATCCGGCCCTGGATACTGAACAACTTCGCCGAACAGTTTGCCCCGACCGGATTCGACGCGGCGGCCTTCCTGCCCTGCTACGGACTGGCCGAAGCCTCTCTCGCCGTCAGCTTCCCGGCACTGGGAACGGGACTCGCGGTCATGCACGTCGATCCAAAAGCGCTGTCGGAACAGGGCCTCGCGGTGCCCGCCGGTGCCGATGCCTCGCGGACCAATGAATTCGTCAACTGCGGCCAGGCACTGCCCGGCCACCAGGTGGCCATCGTCGATCAGAATGGCGCCGGCGTGCCGGAGCTGAAGCTGGGCCGCGTCATGGTCAGCGGGCCGAGCCTGATGAGCGGTTACCTGGACAACCCCGAGGCCACGCGCGAAGCCCTGAGCGACGACGGCTGGCTGGACACGGGCGATCTCGGCTACATGCACGAGGGCAACCTGTTCGTCACCGGTCGCCGGCTCGACGTCATCATCGTCAACGGCCGCAACATCCGCGCGCAGGATCTCGAGGAACTGGCGGAGCTCCAGCCGGAAGTCCGTTCCGGCAATGCGTCCGCGTTCGCCGTCCTGGACGCCAAGGGATTCCCTTCGGTGGTCATCGTCGTCGAATCCCGGCTTTCCGATTCCACAGCGCGACAGTCCCTCGCCATCCGCCTGCAGCGGCTGGTCTACGAGGCTTTCGGCATCCGCTGCGTCGCCGAGGTGGTGCTGCCGCGGACGCTTCCGCGGACCTCCTCCGGCAAGCTGTCCCGTGCCGCGGCGCGGCAGGGTTTCGTGCAGCGCTCCGGCTGGGACCAGGATCAGGTCGCCGAGGGCGTCCGCCTGAACTGAGTCATGGCCGGCCCGGTCGCTCTTACCGGCGCCACCGGGTTCATCGGCCGACACATCGCCGAACAGCTGCTTGCCGAAGGGCGGCCGGTTCGCGCCCTCACCCGCCGACCCCAACCCCAACCCGACCGCCCGGGGCTCACCTGGATCCGGGGCGATCTCTCCAATGCTGATGCCCTGAAGGATCTCGTCACCGGCACCTCCGCCGTCGTGCACTGTGCCGGAGTGGTCCGCGGCGCCAGCGAAGCGCACTTCATGCGCTTCAATGCCGCCGGCACGCGAGCCGTGATGGGCGCCATGCTGCAATCCTCCGCGCCGCCCGCGTTCCTGCTGATCTCCTCGCTCGCGGCCCGGCACCCCGAGCTGTCCTGGTACGCGCATTCCAAGCAAGCCGCGGAACGGCTGGTCACGGAAGAAACCGGCCTGCGCTCCACCATCTTCCGGCCGCCCGCGGTGTATGGCCCCGGCGATCGCGAAATCCTGCCCCTGTTCCGTGCCATGCGCGGCGGCTGGTTGCCGGTAGCCGCCCCGCCCGCGGCCCGGTTCAGCCTGCTGCATGTCAGTGATCTCGCCGGCGCAGTGCGCGCGTGGCTGAGCAGCGACAGATCCGGCCGCACCTTCGAACCCGACGACGGCACGCCGGGAGGATACGACTGGACGACCGTCCGCGAACTGGCGCAACAGGCATGGGATCGTCCGATACGGCAGGTGTCCGTGCCGCTCGCCGTTCTCCGCAGTGCATCATGGATCAATCTCGGCCTCTCCCGGATCACCGGCCGCGCGCCGATGTTGACGCCCGCCAAGGTGCGGGAACTGTCCTACACCGATTGGGTCTGCGACAATGCGCCGGTCATGCGCGACCTGAACTGGAAACCCGCCCTCCGTCTTGCCGATGCTCTCGCCCGACCGGCTCTCCTCGGGCTCTGAAACGGCGATGAATTCCGGACAGGGCGGTGCATACGAAGAAGTGCTCCGGCGGCTGCACCCGCACCTGCATCGCCTGTCCGGCGGCCGGATCACGGTGACGGAGGAAATGGAGCTCGTCGCGCAGCTCGGGCTCGATTCGATCAAGGTGCTGGACCTCATCATGGAGATCGAGGACGAGTTCGACGTTTCCATTCCCATGAACGTGCTGGCGGATGTCCGCACCGTGCGCGACCTGGCGCGTGCCATCGACACGGTCGCCTCGGGTACGCCGTGAGCCTGTTCGACAAGTTCGGGACGCTGGCCGCCGACCGGACCGCGCTGCTTTCCACCGGGATGGACCCGTTCGGGGCGCCGCTGGAGGAGGTCTATTCCGCGACCGAGGCGAAGATCGGCGGTCGCCGCGTCATCCTCGCCGGCACGAACAATTACCTCGGCCTGACCCGCGCACCGGAGTGCCTGAAAGCCGCCCACGACGCCATCGACCGCGAGGGAACCGGCACCACCGGCTCGCGGATGGCCAACGGCAGTTTTGCCGGTCATCGCGCCCTCGAGCGGGAGATCGCGGCGTTCTACGAGTGCCGATCGGCCATCGTCTTCACCACCGGCTACCAGGCCAATCTTGGAATGATCTCCGGGCTCGCCCGCCAGGGTGACGTGCTCATGATCGACGGCGACAGCCACGCCAGCATCTATGACGGCTGCAAGCTGAGCGGAGCGGACGTCATCCGCTTCCGGCACAACGATGCGGAGGACCTGGACCGTCGCCTGCAGCGCCTCGGCGACAAGGCGCCCTCCGCGCTCGTCATCGTCGAAGGGATCTACAGCATGCTCGGCGACCGTGCGCCGCTCCGCGAGATCGTCGAGGTCAAGCGCAAACATGGGTGCATGCTGCTGGTCGACGAGGCTCATTCCATGGGCGTGCTCGGCGCCAAGGGCCGCGGACTCGTCGAAGAAGCCGGCGTCATGGGTCAGGTGGATTTCCTGGTGGGCACGTTCAGCAAGAGCCTCGGCAGCGTCGGCGGCTATTGCGCCAGCAACCACCCGGAACTCGAATTCATCCGGTACACGAGCCGACCGTACGTATTCACGGCTTCGCCCTCGCCTTCCGTGATTGCCTCGACGCGCGCCGCCCTGGCGCTGCTGCGCGACGGCACCGAACTGCGGACCCGGCTCTGGGAACGCGCCGGAGAACTGCACCGGGGGCTGCTCGACCTGGGGTACCAGCTCGGCGCCGGGATCAGCCCGGTCGTCGCCGCGCTCGTGGATACGCGCGAACAGGCCATCGGCCTCTGGCGCGGGCTCTTCGAACACGGCGTATACGTCAACCTCATCCTGCCGCCGGCCGCGCCCGGCGGAAAGTCGCTCGTGCGCTGCAGTGTGAGCGCCGCGCACACCCGCGAACAGATCCAGAAGATCCTGGCGGCATTCGCCGACCTGCGCGAGATCGCTGCTGCCCCGGCACTGAAGTCGCACGGGTGACGGCGCGCCGGGCGCGTCGCTGACCGGCTGACATGCGCACACTGCTTGCCTTTCTGAAGGCCTACCCGCGCCGCACGGTCGTGATGATGCTGGCGCTGCTCGTGGCGGGTATCGCGGAAGGAATCAGCCTGACGACCCTGCTGCCGTTGCTGTCGATCTCCGCCGGCGGCGGATCGGGCTCGAAACTGACGCAGACGGTCACCGGGCACATGCACGGCATCGGCCTCGAGCCGACGGTCGGCGTCATGCTGGTCATCATAGTGGCGGGCATGACGCTGAAGAGCATGCTGCTGCTCGTCGCTAACCGCCAGGTCGGCTACTCGGTGGCGCATGTGGCGACGTCGCTGCGGCTCGACCTCATCGAGGCGCTGCTTGCCAGCCGCTGGGAATATTATCTGCGGCAGACCGCCGGTTCGCTGGCCAACGCCATCGCCACAGAGGCCTATCGCGCGGCGATGAGTTTCCAGCACGGCGCCATGGAAATCGCCTTCATCCTGCAGGTCGTCGTTTACGGCACCGTCGCCATGCTCATCTCGTGGCAGGCCACGCTGGCGGCGCTGCTGATTGGTTTCGTGTTTCTCGCGATCCTCAACCGGCTGGTCCGCACGTCACGGCGCGCCGGCGCGAAGCAGACCGGACTCCTGCGTTCTCTGCTTTCCTATCTGACCGACGTGTTCGGTTCCGTGAAACCGCTGAAGGCAATGGCCCGCGAGAACGTCGCGGATGCGATCCTGCGCGACCAGACGCGGCAGCTTGAGAAGGCGATGCGGAAGGAGGTCTGGAGCAAGGAGACGCTGCGCGCGCTGCAAGAACCCATGATTGCGGCGCTTGGCGCCGTCGGACTGTACGTGGCGCTGGTGAGCTGGGGCCTGTCGCTACCCGAGGTCATGGTGCTCGTGTTCCTGCTGGCGCGCGTGCTGATGCTGCTCAACAAGGCGCAGCGCGAGCACCAGCACCTGGTCACGCAGGAAAGCGCCTACTGGGCGCTTCGCAACGCCGCCGAAGAGGCGCGCCGCGCCGCCGAGCACGCGCCCGGCAAGGGCACGCCGTCCATGAACCGGGGCATCGAATTCCGGCAGGTCGTGTTCCAATACGGCAGCAAGGAAATCTTCCGGCGGCTGGACACCCGCTTTCCCGCCGGCTCGTTTACCGCGATCGCCGGCGCGTCCGGCGCGGGCAAGAGCACGCTGCTGGACCTGCTCTGCGGGCTCGTGAACCCGGTGTCCGGTGAAATTCTCATCGACGGCGTGCCGCTGACGGAACTCGACCTGCGGCAATGGCGCCGGCTCATCGGCTACGTGCCGCAGGATTCGCTGCTCCTGCACGACACGATTCTCAACAACGTCATCGTCGGCGAGCCCGGGCTCACGGCGGCCGATGCCGAGGCGGCACTGCGGCAGGCCGGCGCATGGGACTTCGTCAGCGCGCATCCGGACGGAATGAATGCGGTGATCGGCGAGCGCGGCGGCCTCATCTCCGGCGGCCAGCGCCAGCGGATTGCGATTGCACGCGCGCTGGCGCACCGTCCGCGCGTGCTGGTCATGGATGAACCCACCAGCGCGCTCGACCCCGCGAGCGAAAGCGCGATTTGCGACACCCTGCGCCGGCTTGCCGGCCAGCTCACGATCATCGTCGCGACACACCAGCCGGCCGTGCTCGAGGCGGCGGGACGGGTTTATTCCATCAGAGACAACGGGGTCGTCGAGGAGCGGCGCGCGGAGCCGATCGGCATCAGCTCCTGAACCGCGCGGCGCCGTCCGGCCGGCGCCTGTCGTTCACGGTTTGCTGAAGTGGTGCCCGGGGCGAGACTCGGACTCGCACGGGCCGAAGCCCAAGGGATTTTAAGTCCCTAGTGTCTACCAGTTCCACCACCCGGGCAGATGAATCGCGACCGCAAGGTTCGCGACAGAATTTGATCGGCGTGCTGAGTGTATTGGAGGTGGGGTCGCTACCGCATACCTCGCGTAAGCCCTTGACCTCCCGAAACTTCCTTCTTTGGCACTCTGTGAGTTGCCCCCACAGTTGCCCCCAAACCGGTCATGTCAGACCCTGACTTGAGGCGCGCCAGTGTCGGGTCTCCGAGGTCCGATTGTCCAGTTGCGCTGGCCCGCGATCCGTACCCCTCCGGGGATATCGCTCGCTCTCTGCCCAAGGCGTATTCTGAGGATCTTCACCCTGGGAGGGGGAAGCCATGCCACCGGTCGACCTTACCGAGCTCATCAAGTCGGGTGAACGCTCTCGCCTCATCCCCGTCGTAGCCGACATGAGCAAGGAGGAGCGCGCCATCTCGCCGCTCCTGGCAGCTTTCTCCATCGTCCCGTCCTTGGCGCACTCAATGCTGCAGGAGGTAGGCGCACCCATCAACCAGCGCGCCGTCGTAACCTGCTACTCGCAAGTCGTTTTCAAAGATCCGCTCGGTGAGAAGAAACTCCGGCCCGACGGGTTCATCATCGTCGACAGCGGACGCAAGGTCTGGAGTGCCCTGGTCGAGGCGAAGATCGGAAGCGCCGAATTGTCGGTGGAGCAGATCGAGAATTACCTCGACCTAGCGCGCGAACATGAGGTGAATGCTGTCATCACGATCTCCAACCAGTTCGCCACGGTTCCCACGCACCATCCGGTAGCAGTCAACAAGCAGAAACTCCGATCGGTGGAGCTCTACCACTTCTCGTGGCTCGCACTGCTGACGCAGGCCACGCTGCTGGCTGGTGATAAGAGCGTCGATGATCCGGAGCAGGCGTTTGTGCTCGAGGAGCTCATCAGGTACCTCAGCCACGAATCCTCTGGCGTTTGCGAGATGACGCGGCTTGGATCGGAGTGGAAGGATGTCTCGACGAAAATCCAGACCGGCACACCGATCAACAAGGACGATCCCGCAACGACTGCCGTCGTGACGCAGTGGCACCAACTAACTCGTTATCTCGCACTGGAGCTCAGCACCGCAATCGGGAAGCTCGTTGATGTTTGGCTGTCGCGCTCACACTCGAAGGACCAGGCGCAGCGCCTCGAGGAAGAGTGCTCGCGGTTCGCGGCCAACCCTATCCTCAATGTCGAGTTCCAGATTCCGAATGCCGCATCACGTGTTTCAATGGACGCTGACTTCCTGCGCCGAAGTCTTCGCTTCTCCGTGGCACTGAACACTCCTGAGGATCGGACCCGGCCGACGGCCGCGGTGAACTGGGCGACCCGACAAGTGTCAGCTCTGGCCGAGTCCACCGATACCCTGATCCGCGCGCACTGGCCTGGCCGTGCATCCGACACTGTCGTCCCGCTCGCCGATGCAATTCGGGACCCGAAGACCGTGGCACCCGATGACCGGAAGGAGCTTCCCACGGGATTCGAGATCCAGCGAGTTGTCGACTTGGCCGGACGGTTCAAGGGGTCAAGCACGTTCATCGAAGATGCGCGCCAGGAGCTCCCCCGATTCTACAAGGACGTCGTCCAGAACCTTGCGAACTGGGTGCCGAAGGCGCCCAAGATCAAAGAACCGGAAGCCGGCGCTGTTCCAAACGGTAACGTCGTAGATTCGCCGCCGGCCGCTGCACCCCAAGAGCTTCCATCCACAACCGCCAGCGACGACAGTTCGCGGAAGGCATGACGCTCACGCCGGCGGCAAGGGAGTCCTACCATGAAGATGGATCGCGATCTGCAACGAAAGATCCTGGCTGAGCTGCGTGACCACTACCCCGAGG
>Ga0315912_10001985_pt1 | contig 22978 bp, 33 predicted proteins | sample VfabasoilMG_FD_204469 | JGI IMG/M metagenome (GOLD analysis project Ga0315912, IMG submission 204469) | Garden soil microbial communities collected in Santa Monica, California, United States - V. faba soil | ecosystem: Environmental > Terrestrial > Soil > Garden | place: USA: California...
ACGGCACGTTATGCGTCGGTGGCGGATTTCGCCGGCGATCTGCGGCGCTTTCTCGAGCACCGCCCGGTACACGCCGCTCCCGACTCGCTGGCCTACCGCGCTGCGAAGTTCGTGCGTCGCCATCGCCTGGCAACCGCGGCCAGCCTGGTCGCACTGATTGCCATCTCGATCAGTGGCACCTTGGCGGTTCGCGGCGCGAACCAGGCGCGGCTCGAAGCCGAACGCGCTGCGGCCATCAACAATTTCGTGCGCGAGATGTTCGGCATCGGCAATACGCCCGCCGCCGAATCGGTGCAACTGGGATCCACCACCGTCGAACAGCTGCTCGACGCCGGTACCGAGCGGCTCAATGCCGATGCGTCGGTGAAGCCCGAGCAACGCATCGACCTGCTCGGAACGCTCGCCGAGATGTACGTGGGCCTCGGCAGGCCCGCCAAGGCGGTGGTCCTGCTCGAACAACGCCTGACACTGCAGGAGGCCCTTCCGGCGGGCAGTTCGATGAATGCGCCAACTCAGGTTGCCGGCACACTGCTCAAGCTCGCGAGCGCGGCCGCGCTCGCGGGCCTGTCCGAGAAGCGGGGTGCGGCACTCGATCGTGCGGCCCCGATGGTTCGCGCGCTGCGTTCACGCGCGCCCGCGTTGTTCGCCCAGTGGTCGTACGAGACTTCGGTCCGGACTCTCCCGCTGGATCGCGTGGCGGCAGCCGATGCAGCGCAGGCGGCCGTTGACGCGTACCGCGAAGCCGGCGACGACTTCAACGCAGTGCGCGCCATGGCGCAGCAGGCGTTCTCGCTGATACGGGCCAAGCGACCTGACCAGGCTCGCGCGGTAATACGCGAAGCGACCGCCATCGTTCAGAATCTCACCCCCGCCAATCGCGAGCTGCAGGCGCACATACTCACTTCCGCGGCGGAACTCGACTTCCAGACGCTCGAGCTGCGCAGTGCGGAGCAGGGCTTTCGCGACGTGGTGCAGATCCTCGTCGACGTCAAAGGGCCCAACCACCCGATGACCGCCCGCGCTCAGATGCGACTCGCGCGCGCTTTGTGGCGCCGGGGTGAATTGTCCGCGTGCGCGCGGGAAGCAGATGCCGCACTGACCGCAGTCGAAGTTTCGTCCGGGACGAACGACCAACGCGTGTTACCCAGCGTGCTGGAAGTGCGCGCAGAGTGCTTGGCCTCCCAGGGCCGTTTCGAGGAGGCCATCGCTGATTACAAACGCGCCGCATCCTTGTGGGATCCGAAATCCAGCGGCGGCCTGATGGCGGGGCTCAGCTACCTCGACCTCGCACACGTGCACGCGATGCGAGAGGAGGTTGCCCTTGCGCGGGCCGAGTTCGACAGGGCGCTCGCGGTGATGGAACCCGATGTGCGCAAAGGACGCGCGCGGCGAATCGCCATGGTCGAGGCGGAACTGCGCGTGGCCGAGGGGGCGGGCGCGGAAGCAGTCAGGCTGCTCGAGCCGTTCGAACAATGGCTGAAATCCGAAAACACGCCGGGCTGGGATCGCGTCGAACTGCACCTGGCCTGGGTGCGTACCCTGGCCGCGGCCGTTGATCCGCGCGCCGCGGGCGCAGTGCACGCGGCGCGCGAGTTCATCGATCACACGGCGCTACGGGATGACGCTCCGCTGCTCGCGGCCGAGCTGACGAAAATCGAGGCCGCGAACCTGCGTTCCATCGATCGTGCACTTACAACGCGCCATTGATGATCGCGGGCAGCGAGTTGATGAGCACCCGCGCGCTCGTCTGGGCGTTGCTGCAGAGGTCGCTGCACATGCTCAGGAGCCTGGCTTCGTAGCAGGCTGGAATCTGCGTGGGGTCCATGTGGGAGCACTGTGACGCCGCCAGTGCGTCGCAGGCGCTGAAACTCCTGAACGCGTTGTTGCAGCGCTCGAGCGCGCCTTTCATCACCCTTTCAGTCGTCGGAAAATTCCGGGTGCCGAAGGAGAATTCCCGGCGCGTGGCGCCTGTGCACATGATCTCGCCGCCAAACCCGGCCTGGGCACCGCATCCCAATGCATCGTTATGTGTGCCGCCCAGGAGATGTCCGGTTTCGTGAGCGATATTCTCGATGATGACGCTGCGCGTCTGCTCGCGGGTCGATATGTACCTGCCCTGCTGGAAGAAATCGCCGGCATCGGTGGTCACGAACACATTCGCATCACTGGAAGAGATGGCGGGAGTGGCGTTCGCCTGGCCGGCCAGCCCGCCCGCGCCCTGGTGGACGAACACCCAATTGATCGAGCGACCCAGGATGTGAGTAGTTTGTCCGGTGCGCTTGGTGACCTGCCCCGTCGACAGGTTGTCGCGCATGTACTTGATCAGCCGGCCGTTGCCGCCGATTTCGCCGGGCGATTTCTCCGCGATGGCGTGGTTCGGATCGACGAAATTCATCATGGGGCCAGTGCGGCGGTCGAAATCGTTGATCAAGATGAGGTCGATGTTGTGCAGGCTCGCGTTGTTCAGGTACGCAGCACGCACCTCGTTGAAGTAACCCTCAACCAGCGTATTGACGTTTTGCCGGGGCGACCAGTAGTTGTAGAACGACGAATCGAAATGGATCCGCACGAAGATGGCCTTCTTGACGTAGCGCGGTGCGGGCGTCGCCTGCGCGAATGCATGTGCGGAAACGCCCACGCACAACAGCAGCGGCACGAACAGTCTCATTGCAATCTTCATCTGGATTTCCCTTGTGGTTGAGGCTCAATTCGGACAAATGTGGTTGCACTCGTTGGAGATGCAGCGCTCGTAGCAGGCGGCATAACTATCCGGATCCTGCGGATTGAATACGCATTTGCCGCTGGTGCAGTAGTTCAGGCAGGAGTTAGCGCTGCTGCCCGAGCCGCCGAACTGGTAGCAATCCACTACGCGCGCCGGCGCCCGTTTCGGATCGCTGGAGCCGGCCAGCGTGAACGCCCGGATGATGTCGATGTCGAGGGCGGAGAAAAAATCTATCTGGCGAAACTCGGGCCGGTCGTGACACATCACCCGGACGACGTTGCCGCGGCAATCCTGCGAGCGACTGTCCTGCACCACGCCGGGATGTCCGAAGTAATGACCGATCTCGTGCACCGTGGTCTTGCGGATCTCGTCCAGCGTACGGCGGCCGCCGTTGGTCCACTGTTTCGTGACCACGAACACCTGGCGCCGGCCGGAATCCACCGCGCCCACGTTGTGGCCACCGGCCAGGCCCGGAATGTCCTTGTGCACCAGCAGGATGTTGATGGTGCCGCTTGCGAAGGAGAGATTGCGCTCCATCCACTGGTGGATGCCGTTGATGTCCGCGAGCGTGCCGACGTCGACGTCGGTGAGCGCCGCCGTGGGGGACGAAACGACGTTGAGGGCGAGCTGCTGGGCGTAGACAGACTTCAGGCTGTTGAAGATTCCGTCGGTGACCTGGTAACGCTCCTGGTTGGTTCGGTACTGGTCCCGGAATGACTTGTCGAGATAGATGCGGACCTTGTAGGTCTTGTCGAGCACGTAGCGCGGAGCTTGTGCCTGTGCGTAGTTTGCAAACAGCAAGCCGGCCATGAACGCCGCCGCAACGGCAACTTTCCTGAAGAACATTGCGCCCCCTGCACCAATGAATTTCTGCCGGTTTCTTGCCGGATCCATCGACATTCGGAAATCGCGCCGAAAACCCGACAGTTCTCGGGCGCGTGTCGGATTTTTCCCCCTGAATCCGAATGTCTTGTAGTGCGGGATCTTTTCCGCAGGGTGGCGACCGGACGCATAGGGCAGGGGGCGAAGATGTCGGCCAGGAAAGTGAATCCTTTCAAATCAGTGTGTGCGGCGATCTGTCTGTTCATCGGTGTGCAAGCGGCTCAGGCGCAGTCGGCGCTGCCGGTGGCCGACATCGTGTTCGATACCGCCGACAGCTTGAGCGGCTGGTCCACGGGCGGTGGCAACTCGCGCACATTGGATACGCAGGTCAAGGTGATCGGGACCGCGAGCCTGAGGTCCAGCGGGACAGGGAGGGATCGCTTCCGGAAGGTCTTCAGCACGCCCGTGAATGTCTCGCAATACCGATACCTGACCTTCTGGTATTACGTCGACAGGCCAGACCTGATGGCGACCAACGGTGACTTCGGCCAGGTCGAAATCACGAGCTCTGGCACCTTTGACCGCCAGGAATGGAGCTGGTCCGTTTACGCCCTGCATCTGCAGCGCGGCTGGAACTACGTGGTCCTCGATCTTCCCGGACGCAATACCGGTGACACCGTTCCGCTCAATCCCGGTTCAGTCAACTACTTCCGCATCTATCACGTTCCGAGGGGCTCGATCACCACGCACATCGACAACATCGTTTTCACGAATCGTGAGCCGCGTTCCTTCGCGTTCGCGGACTTCCTCGAGCAGAGGCGAATCGCGGCTTCGCCCAATGCCGTGGCACAGGAAGACGACATCCTCGCGTTCCTCGATTCCACGAACGCTGGTGGCGCCGAGCGTGCGCGCGCCTGTCGGCGGATGAAAATCGATGTCACGCAGCGCGAGATAAATGCCGAAACGCTCGGGGGCATGGGTTTGAATTTCTTGAACTTGCGCGCTGAGACCACGGAGCGACGCTGGATCCGGGACGTCATGTGCGGCACCCGCGCGTTTCCGGATCGCGCAACGCTGATATCGCGCCTGCAGGCGCTGGCTGCTGCCGACATCGCGGTCATCGGCGAGTTGGCAACGTTGTTTGAACTGACGATGGACGCCGCGGCCCAGACGAAGCGGAGGCTGCTCGATGTCGATCTCCAGAGAATCATGACCTTCTGCGGCAGCACACCCGGAGAAATTGACGCTTACATCGCAACGGGTACGGTCCCGGGCTCAATGCGCGGACCCAACGTGCTGGTACGGCAATGTACCGCGACGAACCTGCAGATTGGCGGAATGCTGGCGGGCCAGGCACCCGTGGTCAGCGACCGTCGTGCCACGTACAAGCAGTGCATGTCGGTGTTCGAACAACAGGGTGCACAGTGCGCCAACGCATACGCGAATGCCGACGAGGATTTCGACCGGCGGCTGAAGAGTGCCAACCTCTCGCAAGCCAGCCAGGACGATGCCAAGCGGGAAATAAGGACATGGCTGGACAACGTCGGCAGCATTACCGTGGAGGATGCGCGCGAGGCGACCGGTGAGACGACACACGGCAATCCCTCGCATCCACAGGCCCAGGAACTCGAGCAACTTCATCGGCAGTTCGACCAGCTCGGCGGGCAGATTCAATACGTTGAAGAAAGCATCAAGTTCACCGACGGCTACGCGAAGGCGCCCGATGGCACTTTCCTGCTGCAGGACGCACACACGGTTCGTCAGTCGGCGATCTCCGGCCGCATGCAGGCGGAACTGACACAGTTGCAGGACGAACAGGAAGAAATCGTGAAGCGCATCTGCTTCGTCGACGACACGGACCCGCAATGTCCGTCCGGCACCGCCCACGAAGTAAACGGACCACCACCTCAAATCCAGCCGAACACCGAGATGCGTTGCGCCAGCATGAACCTGGGCTCCATGGACGCATGGTTCGACCGGCCGACAGCCGCGAGCGGCCTTGCCGGCCAGATCAACGAGGGCGATCGCATCGATCACTGTCTGTGTGAACTGTTCGACCGTGGCTACAGCAGCAAACTACCGGGCGATGCGTTCACCGCGGTCGGCAACTGTCCGACTCCCGAAGAACGGATCGCGCAGAAGTGTCTCGAGAATCCATACGACGGAATCGACGGCGTCAGAAAGGAATGCCTGCACCTCATGCAGCCGATATCGACGGACCGCGAGTCGCTCGGGGCGCGGCTGTGCGCCAGAATCAATCCTGGCTGCAATGCTGCGTACATGAACGACGACGGCAAGTGCGGTTGCGGCACGCGCCTGACCAACGGGAGTATCAGGCCGCCGGGCAGTACTCTCAGCCTGCCTAACTGTGATGCGGTGGGCGGCATTCCCACGATTCAGGGTGGCTGCCAGCCTTTCAACAGCGGCGCGAACTCCTGCACGCCTGGTGGCAAGGATTTCTACCTCGCGAAAGATCCGGTGAACGATCTCAGGATCCGTTCGTTCATGGACAAGATTCCCGGCCAGACTTTCATCGTCCCCAGGACTGGCGTCACGCGTATCGTGACGCCGGGCATCCAGCGAAGTCAGCTGGTCGACTCGACGAAGCTCATGGTGCGGGCGCTGCGGCTGAATCCGCTGGATGACGGTACGGGCCAGGTGAAGGTGTACTGCAAGAACAGCACGACGCTGAGTGCTGCCAATCGACTGATAGAAACTATCCCGCTGTCGTCGATCTCGACCACGAATCCGACATTCATGACCATCAACCTGGACGCGGCGGAGGTCAGTGCGTGTTATCGGAACAATGCAAACAGCAAGGTGTATTTCGAATTCCTCTCGGACACCAAGGCAAACCAGCCAGTGGCCTACTTCGACATCCTGGGTGAGATCGGCAGCATCAAGCCGCCCTGCATTCAGACGCCCCGCCCGAACAGCCCGACGCCGGGGCCACGGCCACTGAACAGCTGGCCTGCGACCTGGACCTTCAGCGACAACGTCACCATCGCGACGAAGTTCAACGGAGTGGGCCCCATGCCGACCCCGACCACCAGTCCGCCGCCGGCACTACCGCTTCCAATCTGTTTGGGCTCCGACGGTCAGATCGTGCCCTGCAGGTGAGCGGACGCGATACGAGCCGCCGCCAACGGCGGCGCGTCGTGGGGGCCAGGCATATATATAGAGTGAGCTTGTTTAACATAAGTAATTGATTTGCAAGGCGGAAGTCCGGCCACGGTGATCGCCGCGGCGAGGCCCCCGCGGTCCCCAAGGGCGGGATTGGCATCGGGCTTGCTACGCCCGGGGTCGCTGCATATACTGCGCGCCCTTTCGCCGGGGTCCTGCGCCTAGCGCCGTACCCAAGCGATTGATTTCCAGCGAAATCGGGCGAGGTTGGGTGGGCCGAAAGGCTCTCAGAACCCAAGACCACTCGAGCTTCGCGGGCACATTCGTGCGCCGCGATCTCCTTGGTTTACCTCTCTCGGCCTAGCTACTCCGCGCGGGCAATTGTATTCGCGCGTGATGAACGAGAGGACAGTCATGAGCGTTGCTCTTATCGGCCGCAAGGCCGGCATGACTCGCATCTTCACCGATGCGGGCGAGACGGTTCCGGTAACCGTCATCGAGGTGCTGCCGAATCGCATCACCCAGGTGAAATCCGTCGACAAGGACGGCTACCGCTCCATCCAGGTGAGCTTCGGCAAGAAGCGCCCGCAGCTGCTGTCGAAGGCGGCCGCGGGTCACTACGCCAAGGCGAATGTCGAGCCGGGCAAGTCGCTGGTCGAATTCCGCCTCACGGAAAAAGAAGGCACCGACCTCGCGGTGGGCGCCGAGCTCAAGGCTGGAATTTTCGAAGTGGGCGCCATCGTCGACGTGACGGGCACCACCATCGGCAAAGGCTTCGCCGGCACGATGAAGCGCCACAACTTCGGTGGCCACCATGCTTCGCACGGTGTGTCCGTGTCGCACAGGACCCCGGGCTCGATCGGCCAGCGCCAGACGCCGGGTCGCGTGTTCCAGGGCAAGCGCATGTCCGGTCACATGGGTGTCGTGCGCCGCACGACCGAAAACCTCAAGGTCGTCGAGATCGACGCCGAACGTAACCTGCTGCTGATCCGCGGCGCGGTTCCGGGCGCCGAAGGCGGCCAGGTCATCGTGCGTCCGTCGACCAAGGCGGCACGCCAGAAGAATCGCAAGAAGATCGCGCCGGCCAAGATCAACACCGGCACGTCCAACAAGAAGTAGTCGTAACCCATGAAACTCAAGTTAGCCAATGGTGGTGCTGAGCTCGCGGTTTCCGACGCGATCTTCGGCAAGGAATTCAACGAGGCGCTGGTGCACCAGGTGGTCACCGCGTATCGCAACGCCGGCCGCTCGGGCACCAAGGCCCAACTGACCAAGGCGGAAGTGCGTGGCGGCGGCCGCAAGCCGCGTCCGCAGAAGGGTGGCGGCACCTCGCGCGCCGGCTCGATCCGCTCGCCCATCTGGGTCGGTGGTGGCCGGGCCTTCGCCGCCAAGCCGCGTTCCTTCGAACAGAAGGTCAACAAGAAGATGTACCGCGGCGCGCTGCAGTCGATGCTCTCCGAGCTCGTGCGCCAGGATCGCCTGGTGGTGACCGACGCGTTCACCGTGAAGGAGCCGAAGACCAAGCAGGTGGCCGAGCAGCTGAAGAAGCTCAATCTCGAGCACGTGCTGATCATCGTCGAGGGAATCGACGAGAAGCTGTTCCTCGCCGCGCGCAACCTCGCGCACGTGGAAGTGCTGTCGGTGGCGCACCTGAACCCGCTCTCGCTCGCCAGCTATGACAAGGTGCTGATCACCTCTGGCGCCGTGAAACTCATCGAGGAGCGCCTGCAATGAGCCCCGCCAAGAAGGAAGCCGCCGCGAAGCCGGAGAAGGTCGCCAAGGTCGAAAAGGCGGCCGCGCCCGCCACCCCGGAAAAGGACAAGGCGCCAGCCAAGGCCGCGAAGGCCCCGAAGACCGCCGGAAAGAAGGTCGTCTCCATCAAGGACGCGCCGCCGAAGCCCGCTTCCCAGGAGAAGCTGATCGCCGTGCTGCTCGCGCCGCACATCACCGAGAAGACCTCGCTGGCGATGCAGGACTCGAATACCTATTCGTTCCGCGTGCGCCGTGACTCGACCAAGCCCGACGTGAAGGCGGCGGTCGAGCTCATGTTCGGCGTCACGGTCGCCAAGGTGAACCTGGTCAACGAGACGGGCAAGACGCGCCGTTTCGGTCGCCTCATGGGCCGCACCCAGGACATCAAGAAAGCCTACGTTCGTCTCGCCCCGGGCCAGACGATCGACTACGAAGCCAAGATCAAGGCCTGAAGGTAGTTAGACATGCCAGTCATCAAGATGAGACCGACCTCGCCGGGCACGCGCTTCCGCGTCAAGCTCGACAAGTCGCACCTGTGGAAGGGTGGCCCGTTCGAGCCGCTGACCGAAAAGCAGAAGAAGCATTCGGGCCGCAACAACGTGGGCCGCATCACCACGCGCCACCAGGGCGCCGGGGCCAAGCAGAAGTACCGCCTGATCGACTTCCGTCGCGACAAGGACGGCATCGTCGGCGAGGTCGAGCGCATCGAGCACGACCCGAACCGCACCTGCCACATCGCTCTCGTGAAGTACAAGGATGGCGAACGCCGTTACATCCTCGCCACCAAGGGAATGAAGGCCGGTGACGAAGTGCGCTCGGGCGCCGATTCGCCGATCAAGTCCGGCAACGCCATGCAGCTGCGCCACATCCCGGTCGGCTCCATCGTGCACAACATCGAGCTCAAGCCCGGCAAGGGCGGACAGATGATGCGCAGCGCCGGCGCCTCGGCCAGCTTCACCGCGCGCGAAGGCATCTACGCCACGCTGCGCCTGAAGTCCGGCGAGAGCCGCAAGGTGCACATCGACTGCCGCGCCACCATCGGCGAAGTGTCGAACGACGAGCACAACCTGCGCGTGTACGGCAAGGCCGGCGCGAAGCGCTGGCTCGGCATCCGCCCGACCGTCCGCGGCCAGGCGATGAACCCGGTCGACCACCCGCACGGTGGTGGCGAAGGTAAATCCGGCCAGGGCAATCCGCACCCGGTGAGCCCGTGGGGCCAGAACGCCAAGGGCTTGAAGACGCGTACCAACAAGCGCACGAGCAACATGATCGTGCAGCGTCGCCAGAACCGCATTCGTTAAAGGGATCCGCCATGCCTCGTTCACTGAAAAAAGGTCCGTTCGTCGACCTGCACCTGCTGAAGAAGGTGGAGACGGCCGCTGCCAAGGGCGATCGCAAGCCGATCAAGACCTGGTCGCGCCGCTCGATGATCATCCCGGACATGGTCGGCCTGACGATTGCCGTCCACAACGGCAAGCAGCACATCCCGGTTCTGGTCACCGAAAACATGGTCGGCCACAAGCTGGGCGAGTTCTCGCCGACGCGCACCTTCAAGGCGCACTCGGGCGACAAGAAGGTGGAGGCTGCGGCCTAACATGGAAGCGAAAGCCATCCTGCGCTACGCGCGCATCTCGCCGCAGAAATGCCGCCTGGTCGCCGACACGGTGCGCGGCACCCAGGTGTCCAAGGCGCTCGCCACGCTCAAGTTCATGCCGAAGAAGGGCGCGGAGCTGGTGCACAAGGTGCTCTGGTCTGCCGTGGAAAACGCGCAGAACAACCAGGGCCTGGACGTGGATGACCTGAAGGTCACGCGCATCATGGTCGACGCGGCGCCGCAATTTAAGCGCTTCGGTTCCAAGGCCAAGGGCCGCGGCACGCGCATCATCAAGCGCAACAGTCACATCACCGTCGTCGTCGGCGACGGCAAGAAGGACGAGTAAACATGGGTCAAAAGGTCAATCCGGTTGGCATTCGCCTCGGCATCACCCGCGACTGGGTGTCCAAGTGGTATGCCGGCAAGAAGCAGTTCCCGGCCCACGTGCACACCGACTTCCGCGTGCGCGAGTTCCTCAAGAAGAAGCTCGCCGACGCGTCGGTCAGCCGCGTGCAGATCGAGCGCGCCGCCAAGCGCGTCAACATCACCATCCAGACCGCGCGTCCGGGCATCGTGATCGGCAAGAAGGGCGAGGACATCGAGAAGCTGCGCGCCGAGACCGCGAAAATGCTCAAGCTGCCGCCGCAGGACGTGCGCCTGAACATCGCCGAGATCCGCAAGCCGGAACTCGATGCGCAGCTGGTCGCCGACGGCATCGCGCAGCAGATCGAGAAGCGCGTGATGTTCCGCCGCGCCATGAAGCGCGCCGTGATGAGCACCATGCGTTCGGGTGCGCTGGGCGTGAAGGTGCGGCTCTCGGGCCGCCTCAACGGTTCGGAAATCGCCCGCACCGAGTGGGCGCGCGAAGGCCGCGTGCCGCTGCACACCTTCCGCGCCGACATCGATTACGGCCTGGGTGAGGCCAAGACCACCTACGGCGTCATCGGCGTCAAGGTGTGGATCTTCAAGGGCGAAGTGTTCGACAAGGCCGAGCTGGAGAGCAGCGCCGAGGCCGATGCCGCCGCCGCAGCCGCGGGTGCGGCCGCCCCGGCCGCCGCCACGCCGGCTGCCTAAGGTAGATAGATATGCAACAGCCCAAGCGCACGAAATATCGCAAGCAGTTCAAGGGAACCAACACCGGCTTCGCCCATCGCGGCAGCTCGGTGGCGTTCGGTGAATTCGGACTGAAGGCGACCAGCCGCGCCCGCATGACGGCGCGCGAGATCGAAGCGGCGCGCCGCGCCATGACCCGCTACGTCAAGCGTGGCGGCCAGGTGTGGAACCGCGTGTTCCCGGACGTCCCGGTCAGCAAGAAGCCCCTCGAAGTCCGCATGGGTGCGGGCAAGGGCAACGTCGAGTACTGGGTGGCCAAGGTGCTGCCCGGCAAGGTGCTGTTCGAGATCGAAGGTGTCGACGAGGCGACTGCGCGCGAAGCGTTCCGTCTCGCCAGCGCCAAGCTCTCGGTGGCCACGATGTTCGTGAAACGACAGGTGCGCTGATGACCAAGAGAGAAGATGCCCTGAAGACTCTGCGCGGGAAGGACGCCGCCGCGCTCACGGCCGAGCTGATCAAGCTGCGCCGCGAACAGTTTTCCCTGCGCATGCAGTCCGCCAGTGGCCAGACGGTGAAGCCGTCGGAATTCGGCCGCGTGCGGAAGCACATTGCGCGCGTCAAGACGCTGCAGCAGCAGGCGGCGGGAGCCAAGAAATGAACGAAGCAGAGCAGAAGAAGCCGTCGCGCGCCCTCACGGGCAAGGTCGTCTCGAACAAGATGGACAAGACCATCGCCGTCGAGATCGAGCGCCTCATCAAGCACGAGCGCTACGGCAAGTACATCCGCCGCACGACCAAGCTGCTGGCCCACGACGAGAACAAGGAAGCCCGCGAGGGTGACACCGTCTCGATCGCGCCGTGCCGCCCGCTGTCGCGCCGCAAGTCCTACAAGCTGGTCTCCGTGCTGGAGAAAGCGAGCGCGCAATGATTCAGCTGCAAACCATGCTCAATGCCGCTGACAACAGCGGTGCCCGTACGCTCATGTGCATCAAGGTGCTCGGCGGTACCCGCCGGCGTTATGCGCAGGTCGGCGACGTGATCAAGGTGTCCATCAAGGACGCGATCCCGCGCGGCAAGGTCAAGAAGGGCGAGGTGTACGACGCCGTGGTGGTGCGCACCAAGCGTGGCGTGCGCCGCGCCGACGGTTCGGTGCTGCGTTTCGACACCAACGCCGCCGTGCTGCTCACCAACAAGCTCGAGCCGGTCGGCACGCGCATCTTCGGACCCGTGACGCGCGAGCTGCGCACCGAGCGGTTCATGAAGATCGTGTCGCTCGCTCCCGAGGTGCTGTGACATGAACAAGATTCGCAAGGGCGACCAGGTGGTCGTGCTGTCGGGCAAGGACAAGGGCCGCCAGGGCACCGTGCTCGAGATCGACGGCGAGAAGATCACCGTCGAGAACATCAACAAGGCGAAGAAGCACCAGAAGCCGAACCCGCAGCGCCAGGTTCCGGCGGCCATCGTCGACAAGCCGATGCCGCTGCACATCTCGAAGGTTGCGATCTGGAACGTGGCGGCGAAGAAGGCCGATCGCGTCGGTATCAAGCAGCTGAAGGACGGCAAGCGTGTCCGTTTCTTCAAGTCCAACGGCGAAGTGATCGACGCCTGAGCGGCGTCGATATCATCGTAAGGAAAATTCAGTAATGGCCAGGTTGAAAGAGTTCTACCAGAAGACGGTCGTTCCGAAGCTCAAGCAGGACTTGGGCCTCAAGAACGTCATGCAGATCCCCAAGATCACCAAGATCACGGTGAACATGGGCGTGGGCGAAGCCGTTGCCGACCGCAAGGTCATGGACGCGGCGGTGGCCGATCTCACCAAGATCACCGGTCAGAAGCCCCAGCTCTGCCTGTCGAAGAAGTCGATCGCCTCGTTCAAGGTGCGCGAAAACCTCGCCATCGGCACGAAGGTGACGTTGCGCGGTGAGCGCATGTGGGAATTCTTCGATCGTCTCATCACGATCGCGATCCCGCGCATCCGCGACTTCCGCGGCATCAACCCGCGCTCGTTCGACGGCCGTGGCAACTTCAGCCTCGGCATCAAGGAACAGATCATTTTCCCGGAAATCCAGTACGACCAGATCGATCAGCTCCGGGGAATGGATGTCACGATTACTACGACGGCGAAGGACAACAAGCAGGGAAAGGCCCTGCTGGATGCCTTCAATTTCCCGTTCCGCAAGTAAGGAACCATAGGGTATGGCCAAGACAAACATGGTCGAGCGCGAGAAGCGTCGCGCCAAGATCGTGAAGAAATACGCGGCGAAGCGTGCTCAGTTGAAGGAGCTCATTCGCAGCCCGAAGACCTCACCGGACGTTCGCGCCGATGCGCAGGCGAAGCTGCAGAAGCTGCCGCGCGACGCGAGCCCGACCCGCGGCCGCAACCGCTGCGCGATTACCGGCCGCTCTCGCGGCGTGTATCGCCGCTTCGGCCTGGCGCGCGTCAAGGTCCGTGAAGCGGTGGCGAAGGGCGAACTGCCCGGCGTCTCCAAGGCGAGCTGGTAAGGAGAGCATGGCATGAGCATGACTGATCCCATTGCCGACCTCCTGACCCGCATCCGCAACGCGCAGCTGGCGCGCAAGACGGAAGTGTCCGTCTCGTCTTCGAAGTTGAAGACGGCGCTGGTGAAGGTGTTGAAGGACGAAGGCTACGTGGCCGACTTCCGTACCGCGAGCGAGGGTGCGAAGCACACGCTGACGATCGAGCTGAAGTATTTCGACGGCCGTCCGGTCATCGACCGCCTCGAGCGCGTGTCGCGTCCCGGCCTGCGCATCTACCGCGGCAAGACCGAGCTGCCGAAGATCCAGGGTGGTCTCGGCACCGCCATCGTCTCCACGCCCAAGGGCGTGATGACCGACAAACAGGCACGGGCCATCGGGCAGGGCGGCGAAGTGCTCTGCATCGTGGCCTAAAGAGAGCGAACTCTTATGAGTCGAGTTGCAAAACGACCGATCGACCTGCCGCAAGGCGTCACCGCCTCCATCGCGGCGAGCACGATCAAGGTCAAAGGCGCCAAGGGCGAGCTGTCGCTCGTCGTGGCCAACGGCGTCAGCGTCGAGCAGCAGGACAAGAAGCTGCAGGTCAAGTTCGACGGTGAAGGCAGCCGCGTGTCCGCCGGTGCGGCGCGCGCGCATCTCGCGAACATGGTGGAAGGCGTGTCCAAGGGCTACGAGAAGAAGCTCGAGCTGGTGGGCGTCGGCTACCGTGCCGCCGTGCAGGGCAAGACGCTGAACCTCACGCTCGGCTTCTCGCACGCCGTGAATTTCCCGATCCCGGACGGCATCTCCATGGAGTGCCCGAGCCAGACGGAAATCACCATCAAGGGCATCGACCTGCAGAAGCTCGGCCAGACCGCCGCGAAGATCCGCGCGATTCGCCCGCCGGAGCCCTACAAGGGCAAGGGTGTGCGTTACGTCGGCGAACAGATCGTCCTCAAGGAGGGCAAGAAGAAGTAATTCTTCAGCACTCATATGCAGATCACCAAGAAAGAGCGGCGCCAGCGCCGCGCAGTGAAGACCCGCATGAAGATCCGCGAGCTCGGCGTCGCGCGTCTGACCGTGCACCGCACCCCGCAGCACATGTACGCGCAGGTGTTCGACGCCTCGGGCGCGAAGGTGCTGGCGTCGGCGTCCACGGTGCAGGAGAAGGTCGCCAAGGGCCTCAAGGGCACGGGCAACGTTGAGGCGGCCAAGGCCGTCGGCACCGCGATCGCCGAGGCTGCCAAGGCCGCGGGCATCACCAAGGTCGCGTTCGACCGCGCCGGTTTCATGTATCACGGCCGCGTCAAGGCGCTGGCCGACGCCGCGCGTGAAGCCGGTCTCGAGTTTTAAGGAACGACACACATGGCACGACCCGAAAAACAGAACCAGGCCCAGGACGACTTCCTCGAGAAGCTGGTCGCAGTCAACCGCACCGCCAAGGTGGTCAAGGGTGGCCGCCAGTTCGGCTTCACCGCGCTCACGGTAGTGGGTGATGGTGCCGGCCGCGTGGGCTTCGGTTTCGGCAAGGCGCGTGAAGTGCCGGTCGCGATCTCGAAGGCGATGGCGCAGGCCCGCAAGAACATGGTCAACGTGGCGCTCAAGAACGACACGCTGCACTTCGCGATGAAGGGCACGCACGGCGCGACGCATGTGTACATGCAGCCCGCGTCCGACGGTACGGGCGTCATCGCCGGCGGCGGCATGCGCGCGGTGCTCGAATGCGCCGGCGTGCGCAACGTGCTGGCCAAGAGCTACGGCTCGCGCAACCCGATCAACGTGGTGCGTGCCACGGTCAACGCGCTGGCCAACGCGCGTTCGCCCGAGGACATCGCCGCCAAGCGTGGCAAGTCGGTCGAGGAGATCCTGGGTTAATTCCCGGAGACACGGACATGGCGAACAAGCAGATCACGATCACCCTGGCCAAGAGCCTCGCCGGCCAGCTGAAGAACATCCAGTCGTCGGTGCGTGGCCTCGGCCTGCGCCGCCGCCACCAGACGGTGCAGGTTGCCGACACGCCGCAGAACCGCGGAATGATCTACGCGGCCAAGCACTTGCTGACGGTCCAGGAGTAAAGACTCATGACGATGCGTCTCAATGACATGAAGCCCGCCGCCGGTGCCCGCAAGGCCCGTCTGCGCGTGGGTCGCGGCGCCTCCGCCGGCCAGGGCAAGACCTGCGGCCGTGGCGTGAAGGGCCAGCGCGCGCGCAAGGGCGGTTACCACAAGGTCGGCTTCGAAGGCGGCCAGATGCCGCTGCAGCGCCGCCTGCCGAAGGTGGGTTTCCGTTCGAAGATCCAGCAGGCCGAAGTGCGCCTGGACGAGCTCCTCAAGGTCGAGGGCACGCTGGTCGACCTGGACGCCTTGAAGAAGGCCAACATCATCCCGACATTCGCGGATCGCGCGAAGGTCGTTCTGTCCGGCGAGATCACCAAGGCCTATACGCTCAAGGGCATCGGCGCCACCAAGGGTGCCAAGGAAGCCATCGAGAAGGCCGGCGGTTCCGTCGAAGCGCTGCCTGAGCCGCCGAAGCCCGGCAAATTGGCACCCAAGAAGCAGGCCTGAGACTAAACAACGTGGCAGACAGCTCGACTCAGAATCCGGCAGCAGTACTCGGCGATGCGGCGCGCTTCGGCGACGTGCGCAAGCGCCTGCTGTTCCTGATCGGCGGGCTCATCGTCTATCGCATCGGCACCTACATCCCGGTGCCGGGCATCGACCCCGAGGCGGTGGCGCGTTTTTTCAGCGACAACCAGCAGACCATCTTCGGCATCGTCAACATGTTCTCGGGCGGCGCGCTCGAGCGCCTGTCGATCTTCACCATGGGCGTGATGCCTTACATCTCGGCCTCGATCATCGTGCAGATGATGGCGATGGTGGTGCCGCAGTGGATGGAGTACCGGAAGGAAGGCGAATCCGGCCGCCGCAAGCTCACCGAGATCACCCGCTACGGCACGCTCGGCCTCGCCCTGTTCCAGTCGTTCGTCACGGCGAGCGGACTGCAGACACAGAACATGGTCGTCGCGCCTGGCTGGCAATTCCTGTTCGTCGCGACCATCACCATGACCACGGGTGCGATGTTCCTCATGTGGCTGGGTGAGCAGATCACCGAGCGCGGCGTGGGCAACGGCATCTCGATGATCATCCTCGGTGGCATCGTGGCCGGCTTCCCGGGAGCCATCGGCCGCACCGTCGACCAGATCAACAACGGCGCGATGAACCCGATGTTCGCGATCTTCCTGATCGTCGTGGTGCTGCTGGTGACCGCCTTCTGCGTGTTCGTCGAACGCGCCCAGCGCCGCATCCCGGTCGACTACGCCAAGAAACAGGTGGGCCGCCGCATGATGCAGGCGCAGACCACGCACCTGCCGTTCAAGATCAACATGTCGGGCGTGATTCCGCCGATCTTCGCGTCGAGCCTGCTGCTGTTCCCGGCGACGATCGCCGGATTCGCCGGCACGAACAACGACACCTGGTGGGGCAATGCCCTGCAAACCGTCGGCACCACGCTCGGTTACGGCCAGCCGCTGCACATCACGCTGTACGCGTTCCTGATCGTGTTCTTCTGCTTCTTCTACACGGCGCTGGTGTTCAACGCGCGCGAGACGGCCGACAACCTCAAGAAGTCGGGCGCCTTCATCCGCGGCATCCGCCCGGGCCAGCAGACCGGCGAGTACATCGACAAGGTGCTGACGCGCCTGACGATGTGGGGCGCGCTGTACATCACCGCGGTCTGCCTGCTGCCCGAGCTCATGATGGTCCAGGGCGGCGTGCCGTTCGTGTTCGGCGGCACTTCGCTGCTGATAGTGGTCGTCGTGGCGATGGATTTCTTCTCGCAGCTGATTGCGCACACGCAGTCGCACCAGTACGGCAGCCTCATGAAGCGCGCCAATCTAATGGGTTACGGCCGCAGCGGCGCGCCACAGTAAGTCAGGGTTTTAACTATGAAAGTACGTCCCTCGGTCAAGAAAATCTGCAAGAACTGCAAGGTCGTGCGCCGTCGCGGCGTGGTTTACGTCATTTGCTCGGACCCGCGGCACAAGCAGCGCCAGGGCTGAGCCAGATAGCGCAAGAGACAGGAAACGAACATGGCACGTATAGCCGGCATCAACATCCCGATGAACAAACACGTGGTCATCGGCCTCACGCACATCTTCGGTGTGGGTCGTTCGCGCGCGAAGGACATCTGCGCCGCCGCGAACATCGCGCCCACCACCAAGGTGAAGGACCTGACCGAGGTCGAGGTCAACGCGATCCGCTCGGTGCTGGCCAAGACCGCCGTCGAAGGCGATCTGCGCCGCGAGAACTCGATGAACATCAAGCGGCTCATGGACCTCGGTACGTACCGCGGCATGCGTCATCGCAAGGGCCTGCCGGTCCGCGGCCAGCGTACGCGCACCAACGCGCGCACGCGCAAGGGCCCGCGCAAGCAGGCCGTCAAGCTGAACGCGCCTCCGGGCAAGGTTTAAAGGTTAGGTAGACAAACATGGCTGAAGAAAAGAAGTCAGACGCCAAGTCCGACGCCGCCGCCGCCGGCGGTGCCGCGGCCGCCGCCGCTGCGAAGAAGCCGAAGAAGGCACGCAAGAACGTGCTGGACGGCATCGCGCACGTGCACGCGTCGTTCAACAACACCATCATCACGATCACCGATCGCCAGGGGAACACGCTTTCCTGGGCGACCTCGGGCGGTTGCGGCTTCCGCGGTTCGCGCAAGTCGACGCCGTTCGCGGCACAGGTGGCGGCCGAGAAGGCCGGAGTCGCGGCGCAGGAACACGGCGTGAAGAACGTCGAAGTTCGCGTCGGTGGCCCGGGCCCCGGTCGTGAGTCCGCGGTGCGCGCCCTGAACGCCTGCGGCCTCAAGATCACCAGCATCTCGGACATCACGCCGATCCCGCACAACGGCTGTCGCCCGCCCAAGAAGCGTCGCGTTTAGCTTTTGAAAGATCACAGGTACACACATGGCTCGTTATACCGGTCCCAAATGTAAGCTCGCGCGTCGCGAAGGCACGGATCTTTTCCTGAAGAGCGGCGTCAAACCGCTCGAGAGCAAGTGCAAGTTCCAGGTGCCGCCGGGCGGCATCAAGGGCGAGCGCAAGCAGCGCCTGTCGGACTACGGCCTGCAGCTGCGCGAGAAGCAGAAGCTGCGCCGCATGTACGGCGTGCTCGAGCGCCAGTTCGCGAACTACTACGTCGAGGCCGCGCGCCGCACCGGTTCGTCGGGTGAGAACCTGCTGAAGCTGCTGGAGTGCCGCCTGGACAACGTGGTGTACCGCATGGGTTTCGCCGCGACGCGCTCGGAAGCGCGCCAGCTGGTGGCGCACAAGGCCATCGCCGTGAACGACGGCGTCGTGACCATCGCGTCCTACCAGTGCAAGGCCGGTGACGTGATCACCGTCCGCGAGAAGGCCAAGAAGCAGCTGCGCGTGCAGGGCGCGATGCAGATCGCGACGCAGGTGGGTCTGCCCGAGTGGGTGGACGTGAACAGCACGGAATTCCGTGGCGTGTTCAAGTCGGTGCCGGGCCGGGACGAGATCCTGCCGGACATCAACGAGAACCTCGTCGTCGAGTTGTATTCGAAGTAAGAGTTTTGAGTTTTTCCCGCCTGCGGCGGGGAAGGTGGAATAGATGCAAGGTTCAGTCAGCGAATTCCTGAAGCCCCGAGTCGTCAAGGTGCAGCCCACGGCCCCGCGCCAGGCTCGCGTCGTCATCGAGCCGTTCGAGCGTGGCTTCGGCCACACGCTGGGCAACGCCCTGCGTCGCGTGTTGCTGTCGTCCATGCCGGGCGCGGCCATCACCGAGGTCGAGATCGAAGGCGTGCTGCATGAGTACACCTCCATCGAAGGCGTGCAGGAAGACGTGGTCGACATCCTGCTGAACCTCAAGCAGGTCGCCCTCAAGATGCACACCCGTGACAGCGCCGAGCTGCGCCTGTCGAAGAAGGGCCCGGGCCCGGTCACGGCCGGCGACATCCACACGGACCACGACATCGAAGTCGTGAACCCGGAGCTGGTGCTCGCGAACCTGACCAAGGCCGGTGAGCTGACCATGACGCTGCGCGTCGAGCGTGGCCGTGGCTACCGCCCGGCTGCCAATCGCGCCGCGTTCGAAGAGCAGAGCCGCCCGATCGGCCGCCTGCAGCTCGATGCCTCGTTCTCGCCGGTTCGTCGCGTGACCTACATGGTCGACGCGGCCCGCGTGGAACAGCGTACGGACCTCGACAAGCTGGTCATCGACATCGAGACCAACGGCACGATCGACGCGGAAGAAGCCATCCGCCGCGCCGGCGCGATCCTCAAGGATCAGCTGTCGGTGTTCGTGGACCTGCAGGGCGAGGAAGAGGCCACCAACAAGGTGTCCGAGATGCAGTTCGACCCGCTGCTGCTGCGGCCCGTCGACGAGCTCGAGCTCACCGTGCGTTCGGCCAACTGCCTCAAGGCCGAGAACATCCACTACATCGGCGACCTCGTGCAGCGCACGGAAGTCGAGCTGCTGCGCACCCCGAACCTCGGCAAGAAGTCGCTCACCGAGATCAAGGAAGTGCTGCAGAGCCACGGCCTCATGCTGGGCATGCGCCTGGATGGCTGGCCGCCGGCCGGCCTCAAGCACGATGCCGAACGCGGAATGATCTAAGGTTCGGCGAATAGCCGACAAGATGTAATTAGGAAGAAGGTTTATGCGTCATCATCTCTCAGGGCGTCAGCTCTCCCGCAATGCGCCGCACCGCCACGCGCTGCTCCGCAGCCTGTCGGTGGCGCTGCTGCGTCACGAGACCATCCGCACCACGGTGCCGAAGGCCAAGGAACTGCGCCGCGTCGTCGAGCCGTTGATCACGCTCGGCAAGGACGACAGCGACGCGAATCGCCGCCTGGCGTTTTCGCGCCTGCGCGACTCCGAGATCGTCGCCAAGCTGTTCGACACCATCGGCCCGCGCTTCAAGGCGCGTCCGGGTGGCTACACGCGCATCCTGCACATGGCGCCGCGTCCGGGTGACAACGCCCCGATGGCGCTGATGCAGCTGGTGGAGCGTTCGGCTCCGGTGGCCGTTGAAGCCCCGGTCGAGGACAAGAAGGCGAAGAAGGCCGAGAAGGCCGCCGCCCCCGCGCCGTCGAAGGAAGAGAAGAAGGCGAAGTCGGAAGCCAAGAAGGGCCGCGAAAAGGCCGCCAAGGAAGCCAAGGCTGCGAAGGCCGCGGCCCACAAGGCCGCCAAGAAGACCGGCGGCACGGCGGTGAAGAAGAAAAAGGCCGCTGTGAAAAAGAAGAAGTCGAAGTAGTTCGACCCTTCAGTGATACGAAACGGGCGCCCACGTGGCGCCCGTTTTCATTTCTATTGGGACACGTCTTTCCGGCCGGTCATTTCCGGATCTTCCCAGTACTTCTCCCAGTACCGGCTGTCGGAGTTGATGTTGCGCCACATGCCGGTCTGGTTCACGAACACCTTCACCAGCGAGCGGGCTTTCTCCAGCTGGTTCGAACAGCCCGCCGACCAGGTGGCCTTCTGCACCTGCCCGTTGTTCGAGGACTGCACGACTGCGTATGGCGCGTCGGCCTTCTTGTCGGCGCAATCGGCAGGCTCGGCGAGGGCATTCGTGTCCTGCAGGTACTTCGCGACCCGTTTGTAGATGCCGCCCATGCCTGACTTGCTGAACTGCGCCTTGGTCGAGTTCTTCGAGTTGTTCGGTCGGAACTGCGCGCGCCCGGTGTCGAAGATGTAGATCTCGAACTCGGCGCACTTGTCGCCGCAGCCGGCCACCTGCAGCGAAACATAGTTGTCACCCGTCTTGGCGAGCGAGGCCTGCTCGTCTGCGGCCATTCCAGGCAGCGAAACCGACAACAGCCCGGCGAACACGGTCAGCGAAAGCGTCGAACGGAACATGAGGCACCTCGTCCACATGAATGTGCGGTCCGCAGGCTACGCCGGGGTGCAGTGATTGGGGAGTAACTAACTTGGCGTTACCGCGTGGCCCGTTTGAGATACCGGGCGGGAACGGCGTCGGCCAGCCAGAAGGATTCATTGGCGCGATAGAAGCGGATTCCGTCGCGATGCGCCGCTCCGGCAGCGACTTCCAGCAGTACCGGCGTTCCGCGGCGCGCACCTACGCGTTCCGCAAGCCCGCGGTCACTCGTGAGATGTACGTACTGCCGCTTCATGGGCGCGAGCCCTTCGCGCAGCACGACGGGCGCGGCCGCTTCGTTTGTGCCGTGGCACAGCAGCTCGGGAGGCTCGACCTGCGGGTGCTCGACGCGCGCCTCGAGCGAATGACCGTAGTTGGCGCGGATGTCGCGGTCGACGATCGTGAAGCGACGCTTGTCGGGCTCGACGGTGTCGACCACTGCGATGACGTCGGCTTCCCCGACTCCGTCGAACTTTGACTGAACCGCGCGCACCACTTCGTCGAGCGGCGCGAAGCCTTCCGCGTCGAGTTCCAGGCCGAATCTCCCGGGCTCGTGGCGCAGTATCAGCGACAGCAGCTTCGAGAGCCGGACCAGGCGTTGATTGGCCATTTCTGCCGCATACCGTAAGCTGCCGGCACTCCAACAACAACCCCGGGGTATGCCATGAGTCTCGGCAAAGAATTCAAAGAATTCGCGATGAAGGGCAGCGTCGTCGACATGGCGGTCGGTGTCATCATCGGTGCGGCGTTCGGCAAGATCGTGAGCTCGCTGGTCGAAGACGTGATCATGCCGCCGCTCGGCATGCTCATCGGTGGCGTGAATTTCACCGACCTCGCGCTGCACATCGGCACGGATCCAGCCGGCAAGGAAGTCATCCTCAAGTACGGCAACTTCCTGCAGATCTCCTTCCAGTTCCTGATCCTGGCGTTCGTGCTGTTCATGCTGATCCGCGGCATCAACAAGCTCAAGAAACCCGATCCCGCGGCACCGCCGCCGCCGCCGCCGCGCCAGGAAGTGCTGCTGCAGGAGATCCGCGACCTGCTGGCGAAGAAGTAGCTAGTCCAGAATGGCCGCCGTTCGATACACCTGGATGTTCCGGGCGGCGGCCGTCGTGTTCCTGCTGCTCGGCTTGTCCTGGCTGTGGACGTTTGGATTCACGTCCTATCATCCCGAGCAGCGCCCGTATGGGCTCGGCGCCGGCGTGCTGGCGCTGGCCACCGGCGTTTTCCTGCTGCGGCGCTCACGGGCCGCGATCGCGGTCTCGGCCCTCGTGGCCGTCGTCGTTGCCATCGGGGCCGTGCTGTTCATTCCGATGTCGTCGGGGCCGGGCGTGCTGTTCCTGGTGGGTCTGGCCGTGCTCTGCGGCACGTACGCTGCGCTCGCCGGGCGCGTGCTGCTGCAGCCGCCAACATGAGCGACAAACCGCTCGTCAGCCTTGTGAGACCACGCGATCGGCGCATGGGCCGACCCGATAGATCACCTCGTAGTGCGCGATGAACTGCACACGGTTGGCGCTCAAAGGGTAGGAGAGCGTCCACTCGGGCAGG
>Ga0315912_10001986_pt1 | contig 22978 bp, 25 predicted proteins | sample VfabasoilMG_FD_204469 | JGI IMG/M metagenome (GOLD analysis project Ga0315912, IMG submission 204469) | Garden soil microbial communities collected in Santa Monica, California, United States - V. faba soil | ecosystem: Environmental > Terrestrial > Soil > Garden | place: USA: California...
AAATGGCACTTGTCATCAACACCAACGTGATGTCGCTGAATGCCCAGCGCAATCTGTCGACGTCCGGTAGTCAGCTGGCCACCTCGCTGCAGCGCTTGTCCTCGGGCTTGCGCATCAACAGCGCGAAGGACGACGCTGCCGGTCTCGCGATCTCCGATCGCATGACCACGCAGATCTCCGGCCTCAACCAGGCCGCTCGCAACGCGAACGACGGCATCTCCCTCGCGCAGACGACGGAAGGCGCTCTCCAGGAAGTGACGAACAACCTGCAGCGCATCCGCGAACTCGCCGTGCAGTCGGCCAACGCGACGAACAGCACCAGCGACCGCAACGCGCTCGACCAGGAAGTGCAGCAGCGCATCGCTGAAATCGACCGCATCGCCAGCCAGACCTCGTTCAACGGCCGCAAGGTTCTTGACGGTTCATTCGGCGGCGCGACCTTCCAGGTCGGTGCGAACGTCGGTGAGACGATTTCCCTCTCGCTCACCTCGAGCGTCAAGGCGACGGCGATCGGCCAGGTTGCCACGGACACCGGCACGGTGGACCTCACCACGCTGTTCCAGACGGGCGCGGCTGCCGCGACGCCGACCACTTCCGCGTCGGGTATCTTCACGGACGCCGTCAACACGGCGGGCGGCGTGTTCACGCTGACCGTCGGCGGTGTGCAGGTGTACACCGAGACGACTCCGGGCGGTGGTGGCACGATCTCGGCCGCTGACATCGACGGCGCTTTCACCGCGCAGGCCGGTGCTCTCGCGACCGCGGGCATCGTGGTCACGGGCTCTGCCGCCGCTGGCTTCACGGCGACTCGCGCCGATGGTCAGGACGTCACGATCACTGTCACGAACACCGGCGACGGTGGTCTCGGTTTCGCGACCTGGGCTGCCTCGACCACGGCCACCAACGGTACGCCGGCAGTTGTCGGCACGCCGGCGGCCTACACGGTCGGCGCGTTCAACATCCAGGTCGGTACGGCCACGGCTGTGAACGTCGCGGGCAACTACGCGAACGCGCAGGCCTTCGCGGACTCGATCAACAGCAGCGTTGCGGGCGTGTATGCCTCGATCGACTCGACGAACCACCTGGTGCTCTCGTCTGGTGAAGCTCTGACGCTCTCGGGCGCCGGCGCCACCGCGACGGGCAATGCCTCGGCGGCTCTCGCGGGTTCGTTGAACGCGCAGGACGTGCTGAGCGTCAACAACGCGAACTCGACGATCCAGAGCGTCGACGCGGCGCTGACCTCGGTCAGCACGCTGCGCAGCACGCTGGGCGCGATCCAGAATCGCTTCCAGTCGACGATCAACAGCCTCCAGGGCGTGTCCGAGAATCTGGCCGCTTCGCGCAGCCGCATCCTCGACACGGACTTCGCGGCTGAGACGGCTGCTCTGACCCGCGCCCAGATCCTGCAGCAGGCAGGTACGGCGATGGTGGCGCAGGCCAACCAGGTCCCGCAGAACGTGCTGTCGCTCCTGCGTTAATGCGCAAGAGCTTCAGTAGATGAAGAAGAGGGCGGCGGGATCGCGAGATCCCGTCGCCTTCACATGGATGAGGCAACATGGATACCCAAGCCGTTAGTCTTAAATCCAGCGCACCGGACTCAAAGCCGGTCGCAAAGCAGGGCACCTCCGCGGTGCCCACTCCGCGTGCTGATTCCCCGGTGCCCTCACAGCACGAGATGCGCGAACGCATGGCGGCCGTCGCACAGCAGATGCGCGACTACCTCCGTTCGAATGGCAGGGACCTCGAATTCCGCGTCGATGCCGATACACACGACATGGTCATCACCGTGCGTGAAGCGGCGTCGGGCAAAGTCATCAGGCAGATTCCTAATGAAGAGGCGCTTCAGATGAGGCGCTACATTGATGAGTGGTCGGGCACGTTTCTCGACGTGACGACCTGACAAACTTTCGGTCATGGCTACCATCAGCTCAACCGGCATCGGTTCCGGACTCGACATCGATTCACTGGTTTCCAAGCTGGTGGCCTCCGAGCGCTCTGCAGGGCAGACGCGCATCGATACCAAGAAAGGCAAGCTGACCGAGCAGTTCTCGGCGATGGCGCAGCTGATGGGGGGCATGTCGGCCTTTCAGTCCAGCCTGAACTCGCTGGTCAGTGCCGGCAGTTTCAACTCCCGCAAAGTGTCGGTGAGCAACGAAACGGCGTTCACCGCGAAGGCGACTTCGTCGGCAGCGGCGGGCTCCTACGACGTGCAGGTGGAACAGCTTGCCAAGGCGTCACAGCTCGGTTCCGGACCGATCTCCGCCAGCGGCCCCGTGGGCACGGGCACGCTCACCATTTCGGTGGGCGCATCCTCTTTCGATGTCGTGGTGTCCGATGGCGGCAACAGCCTCGCCAACATCCGCGATGCCATCAACAGGGCTCCCACTAACAAAGGCGTCCAGGCATCGCTGCTCACCGACGTGGACGGCACGCACCTCGTGCTGACGAGCACGAAGACCGGTGAGGACTACGAGCTCTCCGTGACCGCCAGCGGCGGCAACGGTGGACTCGAACAATTCGAGACCATGGAAGTGCGGAGCGAGGCCCAGGACGCCATCGTGTGGGTCTCGGGCTACGAGATCCACAGCAGCTCGAACTCGGTCAGCAGCGCCATCGAAGGTGTGACGCTGACGCTCAAGGCTCCCACTGAAGAAGACACCACGGTCCAGCTCAACGTCGATCGCGACGACGCGGCGATCCAGGATGCGGCCAAGAAATTCGTGGATGCCTACAACTCGCTGGCCGGCACCATCAAGAACCTGAGCCGTTACGACGCCGCCACCGAAGCTGCCGGCGCGCTGCTCGGCGATGCCATGCTGCGTAACATCGACTCGCAGGTGCGCAAGCTGATTTCCTCGCCAGTGGCCGGCGTGACCGGCAACTACAACACGCTCGCGAGCCTCGGCATCACTACGCAGGCCGACGGCAAACTGAAGCTCGACACCGTCAGGTTCAACGCCGCGCTCGAGGCCAACCCTGGCGCGGTCAGCGACATTTTCACTTCCAGCAACGGTGTTGCGGTCAAGCTTGCCGACTTCATGGGGCAGAAGACCGCCGCCACGGGTGAGTTGACCGTTCGCAGCAGCAACATCACCGACACGCTGGTCGACCTGAAAGATCAGCAGGACGCGCTGAATGCGCGCATGAAGATCATCGAGCAACGCTATTTCAAGCAGTTCAACGCGCTCGACACGCTCCTGGCCGGGATGAACAACACGGCCACCGCGCTCGACGGTTGGATGAAGTCGATCAACAAGCAGCAGGATTGAGGCCGAGGGCCGATCAGGCGCGCGTGGTGAACTTGCGGCCGTAGCCGCCACTCTCGTCGCCGCCGGGTCCGTAAGAGCGTGCTTCCGGCTGCAGTCTGCCGTTGACCAGGAGGCCGTTGCGGTCGTTGTGTTCACGGCAGCGCAGGGTACGCTCGCGGTATTCCTGCATCGTCGGTGAAAGCAGCCCGGTGGGATCGCACCAGGCGAGCAGGCTTTGCAACCCGGCCGGATCGTCGGCTTGCCCCGTGGCGCGGCACAGCGCGCGGCGTTCGTCCTCGATGCGCAGGATTTGCCCGATGCATTGCTGGCGCGCCGTTCCGGCTTTCTCGAGGCCATCGGCGTCGCGGGTCTGCAGCAGGTGGTACTCCTGCGTCAGCAGACCCTCGAGAGCGGCGAGCTGGGCGTTCTGCTCGGCCATCAACGTGGCGAGCCGTTCGCGGCAATGCGTTTGATCGATGGAGGCCATGGGTTTGATGGCTATCCTACCCTCAAGTCCGCACCCGCGGGGCCGTTAAGTTCCTTGCTACACAACGTAGTTCGGAGCTTGATCGAGATGGCCTTTTCACCCAATTCCGCAAAACTCGCCGCCTACCGCAGCACTGCCGTGCACTCGGGCGTCGACGCTGCCGATCCGCATCGCCTCGTCGTGATGCTGATGGACGGTGCGCTCGAGCGCATCGCGGCTGCGAGCGGAATGATGAAGAACGGTGGTGGCGTCGAGAAGGCCCAACTACTGCATCGTGCGGTGGCCATCATCGACGAGCTTCGCAACAGCCTCAATTTCAAGGACGGGGGCGCCATCGCCGGCAACCTCGACGCGCTGTACGAATACATGTGCCAGCGCCTCATGCAGGCGAATGCCCAGAACAAACCCGAGTGGCTCGACGAAGTGAGCCGCCTGATGACCGAGATCCGTTCCGCCTGGTTGCAGATTCCGCAGGCACGCACGCAGGCTGGACCGCGATGAGCGCCAATGCTTCGCGAGTTGCCGGTCACCGGCATCTGCGGCTGGTCGCGAGCTCGCTCGCGCCGGTCGCGCCGCCCGACGCCGACACCGGCTGGCGGCGAGTCGCGGTCGCGATCCTGGCGAGCACCTGGAACGTCTCGCGGTTCATGCGCGAGCAGCGCTGGAGCCGGGTTCAGGAAGAGGTGAGCGAGCGCCGCGAGCTGCTCGGCTACATGAGCGCCATGCACCTCGACGCGATCGGCCGTTCGGCGCTGCGCGCGCTCGACGAAGCCGCGCTCGAGTCGGAACGCGCCATCGCCACCATGCTGGGCGAAAACCGCTAAACTCGTTGCCGTTCATGTACGACGGCAAAGACACCATCGTCATCTTCGACAAGCTGGCCTACGAAGACCTGCTGCCGGTTCATTGGCGCGCGACTCCGCAGCTCGTCGACGACATCACCGCCCAGCACTACGCCGAGCGCAACATCCGCATCCTCCAGTCCTGCGATGCCCTGGAAGAACACGGACAGCTCGAAAAATCCGACGACGAATCCCCGCACTCGGCCGATCTGCGCCGGCTCGACTTCAAGCTGAACCTGTTGCTCGACATCGCCGGGCAGCTCGTGGCGGCGAGCCAGCCGCGCCCGAAGCCTTCGAACATCCGCCTGAATGCAATGGGTGCGAGTTTCACTTACGACCAACCGTTGAAAGAAGGCGACTACGGCGTGCTCGAGGTCGTTTTGCGGGACATCGTCGTGCAGCCGCTCAATCTTCCGGCGCAAGTCGTCGCAGGGCCGGACACTTCAAAAGTGCGCGTGCGTTTTCTCTCGTTGGGCGAGACCGTCGCGGATCACATCGAGAAGCTCGTGTTTCGCCGCCACCGGCGAAAGATTGCCGGCGCGCGCGGCATTCGCCGCCCATGAATTTGAAATAGCATTTTCACTAGGGAATTCTCACTAAGGGAATCCCCACGCGAGCGCTTGCCATCGGCAGCGCGCGCAAGGTTGTTAGTTCATTTCTCTCTTGCGTCTGCAAAGATGCACGGCGCGTCACGCTTTCCTCCGCAACATTGGCGCGAAGATAGTCGCGAGAGACGTAGGGAGCAGGAGTGACCGTGCAGCCGATCGAATGCATCAGTGCGCAGAGCGAGGGAGTCGCGCGCCGTGCAGAGATGAACCAGGCCACGAACCCCAGGGATGACGGTGTTCAGTTGCCGACCGGTGTTTCCCCGGCAATCTCCGCCGTGAATCGGCTGATTGCGCAGGTAGCACCCTACGATTCAACGGTTCTCATACTAGGGGAATCCGGTACTGGTAAAGAGATCGCCGCGCGCGCGATCCACGCGGCGAGTCCGCGGCGCCAGCGCCCCTTCGTCGCCGTCAACTGCGGCGCGATTCCCGCCGAGCTCCTCGAAAGCGAATTGTTCGGTCACGAGAAGGGCTCGTTCACCGGCGCGATCACCACGCGCAAGGGCCGATTCGAGATCGCCGAGGGCGGCACGCTGTTCCTCGACGAGATCGGCGACATGAGCCTGCCGATGCAGGTGAAGTTGCTGCGCGTCCTCCAGGAGCGCGTGTACGAACGCGTCGGCAGCAATGTGTCGAGCAACTGCGACGTGCGCATCATTGCCGCCACGCACCGCAACCTCGAAGAATCCATCGTGCGCGGCAACTTCCGCGGCGACCTTTTCTACCGCCTCAACGTGTTCCCGATCGAGATGCCGACGCTTGCCGCGCGCATCGACGATCTCGCGGTGCTCATCGACGATTTCGTGACGCTGGCTGCCTCGCGTGGCCGTCCGCGGCTGCAACTCAAGTCCGAAACGCTCGATGCGCTCTCCGCGTATCCGTGGCCGGGCAACATCCGCGAGCTTTCGAATCTCATCGAGCGTCTCGCGATCCTGTGCCCCGAACGTCCCGTGGGCGTGGGCGATCTGCCGGCGCGTTATCGCCCGTCCGATTGGACTGCTCCGGAAGTCGCGCTCACGCCGACGCTGGAGATTCCGCAGCTGCTCGCTTCGATGTCCGGCGACGCCGAGATCGAAGAAGACGACGTCGTTCCCACGTCGATGTGGGTCGGTGAACAGGATTCCATCACGCGACTGCCCGAGCAGGGCGTCGACCTGCGTGCGCACCTGATGGTCATCGAACGTAGCCTCATCAGCCAGGCGCTGCAGCGCTCTGGCGGAACCGTCGCGCATGCGGCGCGGCTCCTGTCGCTTCGCCGTACTACTTTGGTGGAGAAACTGCGCAAGCTCGGCATGGCCCAGGCCCCCGAGCACGCCTGACTTTCGTCGCCGGCGTCGTCTCGCACGCCGGCAGCTCTCTTTTCCCGCGACGGATTCATGACACTCGTGTGATCGGTGTCACGCTGCATGGCAGGCACAGCTCTTGCAACTGCAATCGTTGGCCGCTTAGGCCAATTGAACCTGAGGTTCTGATGAGCACCGAAATGAAATTGAGCGACGCGCTGGAACCCGTGGCCGTCGATTCATCCTCGCAACTGACCATGGCATTGGCGCGACGCGTCGCGGCCACCGATTGCTCGGTGCTGATCGTCGGCGAGTCCGGCACCGGCAAGGAAGTGCTGGCACGCCTCATTCACCGTGCAAGTCCACGCGCGAAGAACAGCTTCGTCGCCGTCAACTGCGCCGCCATCCCCGAGAACATGCTCGAAGCCATGTTGTTCGGCTACGAGCGCGGATCATTCACCGGCGCCACGACGGCGCATGCCGGCAAGTTCGAACAGGCGCAGGGCGGGACGATCCTGCTCGACGAAATCACCGAGATGCCGCTTGCACTGCAGGCGAAACTGCTGCGTGTGCTGCAGGAGCGCGAAGTCGAGCGCATCGGCGGAACCACTGCGTTGCCGCTCGACGTGCGCGTGATTGCGACCACGAACCGCCTGCTGCGGGACGAAGTGGCCGCGGGTCGATTCCGCGAAGATCTCTACTACCGATTGAACGTGTTCCCGCTGGCGATGACGCCGCTGCGCGAACGCCGCGACGACATCCTGCCGCTCGCCACTCATCTGTTACAGCAGCGTGCCCGTCCGGGGCAGCGCATTCCGGCACTGTCGGCCGATGTGGCGCACCTGCTGCTCACCTATAACTGGCCGGGCAACGTGCGCGAGCTCGACAACCTGCTGCAGCGGGCCGTGGTCCTGACGGAAGGCACGGTCATCGAAGCCGAACACATTCTTTTCGAGAAGCAGCCGATGCGTACCGAAGGCGGCATCAGCGCCTCACCCGTGCTGCAGCAAACGCGGGAGCGCGCCGAACGCGACGTGATCCTCGAGGCACTGCGCGCCGCACATGGCAGCCGCCGCGAGGTCGCCGAGAAGTTGGGAATCAGTCCGCGCACGCTGCGCTACAAGCTGGCGCGCATCCGCAACGCCGGCATTGACGTTCCTGCCGCCTGAGCGTTTTCGGAGACCTTCGAATGAGCAACATGGAAATCGACCGTGTGCTGGCGCAGATCCGCAGCATCTCGCAAGGGGTGGGCGGAACTGGCGGCATCGGTGCCGCGCGCGGCGCGACGGGCGCGCCCGGCGCAGTGGACAACGGCTTCGCGAAGTTGCTGAAGCAGGGTCTCGACTCCGTCAACCAGGTACAGAACAAGGCCACGACGCTCGCGACGCAGTTCGAGCGTGGAGTGCCGGGCGTCGAGCTGCCACAGGTCATGCTCGAAATGCAGAAAGCGAACGTGTCGTTTCGCGCTCTCACCGAGGTCCGCAACAAGTTCGTTGAGGCCTACCGCGAGATCATGAACATGCCGCTCTGAGCGGCACTAAAGGAATCAGCCGATGGCGGCAGAAATGGTCAATCAATCGGGCTCCGAGCGTGTCATCAGCGGCATGAAACCGCTGCTGCTCCTGATCGGCGTCGCGGCGGCGATCGCGGCCGGCGTCGGCGTGATGCTCTGGTCCGTCGGCCCTACCTACAGTCTCCTGTATTCCAATCTCGCCGCCGAAGACGCGGCGCAGATCACGCAGGCGCTCGATGGCGCCGCCATTCCGTACAAGCTCGAGAATGGCGTCGGCTCGATCAGCGTGCCGGCCGAACAGCTGGCCGCGGCGCGCATGCGCCTGGCGTCGCAAGGCCTGCCCGAGGGTGGCGGCGGCGTGAACGCCATGACGCGCGACCCGGGCTTCGGCGTCAGCGCTTTCATGGAAAGCGCGCGTTATCAGCACGCACTCGAAACCGAACTCGCCCGCACCATCGCCAGCCTGCAGAACGTGCAGGGCGCGCGCGTGCATCTCGCCATGGCGCGCCAGTCGGCCTTCGTCAGCGAGCGTCGCCCCGGCAGCGCCTCGGTATTCCTGCAGATCAAGGCCGGCCGCCGTCTCGACGACGAGAACGTGCAGGCCATCGCCAACCTGGTGGCCTCCAGCATCCCGGAGCTCGACGCTTCGCAGGTGACGGTGATCGATCAGTCCGGCCGCCTGTTGTCGGCGCCCGAAACCGACAGCGACACGGCGATGCGCGACAAGATGTTCGAGTTCTCGCACCGCCTCGAAGAGAGTTATTCGAATCGCATCCAGGAAATGCTGACGCCGCTCGTCGGCCCGGGCCGCGTGCGCGCCCAGGTCGTGGCGCAGGTCGACATGACGACCACCGAGCAGACGCGTGAGCAGTTCAATCCGCAGAGCCAGGTGGTGCGCAGCGAGTCCACGGCCGAAGAAGCGGGCCGCAATGGCGCTGGTAGCACGGGTGGCGTGCCCGGTGCATTGACCAACCAGCCGCCGCAGCCCGGTGTTGCACTCGCGCCCGGACAGACGCCGGCCGTCGCGCAATCGGGAGCGACCGCCAACTCCGCGGGTGCGAGACCCGGCGCCACTCCTAACAATGCCGACAGCACCGTGGTCACCGGCCCCGACTCCACGTCGCGGCAGACCACGCGCAACTACGAAATCGATCGCACCATGGCGTACTCGCGTATGCCTGCGGGACGCGTCACGCGCCTGTCGGTTGCCGTGCTCATCGACAATCTCCGCTCGACCGACAAGGACGGCAAGGTCACCGAGACCCCGCTGCCGGCCGAGCAACTCGATCGGCTCACCGCGCTCGTGCGTGATGCCGTGGGTTTCGACGCCACGCGCGGCGATACGGTCAACGTCGTGAACTCCTCGTTCCTCGGCACGCCGGCGGTCGAAGAGGGCGAACTCGAATCGATTCCGTTCTGGGAACGTGCCTGGGCGCAGACGCTGGCGAAAGTGCTCGCCGGTCTCGTCGTCCTGCTCGTCATCGTGTACAGCGTGCTGAAGCCGCTGACGAACGGTCTTCTCAAGGCCGCGCGCCCCGCGGTGCTGCGCCAGGCGGCGCTCGCCGCCGCCGGTGTCGGCGGCGCGAACGTCACGCAGGCCGAAGCGCCCGCGCTCGCCTACGAACAACAAGTGGCCGCGGCCCGCGGCATGGTCGCGCAGGATCCGAAGCGCGGCGCACAGGTCGTGAAAGCATGGGTAGCCAGCGATGCCTGAAGTCGTGAAAGCCAGTCGTACCGGCGTTGAACGCGCCGCCATCCTGCTGCTGACGCTCGGCGAGAGCGAGGCGGCGGAGATCCTGAAGCACATGGGAGCCAAGGACGTGCAGCGTCTCGGCCGCTCCATGGCCGAGCTCACGAGCGTGACCCGCGATGAAGCACGCGCGGTGCTCGGCACGTTCACGACCGAGCTCGAGGCGCAGACGTCCCTCGGCGTCGGCAACGACGATTTCATCCGCAAGGTGCTGGTCAACGCGCTTGGCGACGAGAAGGCCAATTCGCTGATGGACCGCATCCGTCTCGGGGGGCAGCGCAAGGGCCTCGAGGCGCTCAAGTGGATGGACTCCCGTGCAGTGGCCGAGCTCATCCGCAGCGAACACCCGCAGATCATTTCCCTCGTGCTGTCGTATCTCGAATCGGACCAGGCGGCCGAAGTGCTGAGCTTCCTGCCGGAGAACATGCGCTCGGACGTGGTCATGCGCGTCGCGCTGCTCGACGGCGTACAGCCGTCGGCACTCTCCGAACTCGACGACATGATGGAGAAGCAGTTCGCGGCCGGCGCGAGCAACGGCAAGAGTTCGTCGCTCGGCGGGCCGAAAGTCGCGGCCGAGATGGTCAACCTGCTCGACTCCAAGATCGGCAACACCGTGATGTCGGAAGTGGCCAAGGCCGACGAACGGCTGTCGCAGAGCATCCAGGACCTGATGTTCGTGTTCGACGACCTCATGGAGATCGACGACCGCGGCATGCAGGAACTCCTGCGCCAGGTACCGGCCGACCGGTTGCTCATCGCGCTCAAGGGCGCCGACGAATCGTTCAAGGCCAAGGTCTTCAAGAACATGTCGCAGCGCGCGGCCGAGATGATGAAGGACGATCTCGCCAACAAGGGTCCGGTGCGCCTCGCCGACGTCGAAATGGCGCAGAAGGAAATCCTGCTCGCAGCCCGCAAGCTCGCCGACGAAGGCACGATCGCGCTCGGCGGCAAGGGCGGCGACGAATATGTCTGAGACGGAGGGCGGGGCCGCCATCGATGTCTCGCGTTGGGATCTTCCCAAGGTCGAAGGTGCGCCGCTGCCGCGAGGCAGTGGTGGCGTCAATGTCATGCACCTCGCCGCGGTCGAACGCGATGCCTGGGAGCATGGCTACAAAGCCGGTCACGTCGAAGGCGTACGCAAAGGCGAAGCGGAGCTCAAGCAGCGCATTGCCGAGGTCGACATCAAGATCGCGGCGCTGTCCGCGATCATCGAAACACTCGCGAAGCCGCTCGAAGATCTCGACGCCGGCATCGAGACCGAACTCACGCGGCTCGCCATGATCATCGCCAAGCATCTCGTGAGGCGCGAGCTCAAGCTCGATCCGACGCAGGTCATCGGCATCGTGCGCCATACCGTGGGCCTCCTGCCCATCGCGGCGCGCAACATCAAGGTTCATCTGCATCCGGACGACGCCGCCATCCTGCGCGGCAAGCTGGCAACCCCCGTGGGCGAACGCGAGTGGGAGTTGCGCGAGGATCCGCTCATGGCGCGCGGCGGCTGCCGCGTGACCACTGACACGGCGAGCATCGACGCGCGCTTCGAAGCGAACATCGCCGCGGCGATGCGCGGCCTCCTGGGTGACGATCGCGCCGAGCGCGTGCAAGCGGCGGCCGAACCGTCCGAACCACCGCCGGAAGAACCCGCATGAGTGGCGCCAATGCATTTCGTGCCGAGCGCGGCGCAGGCTGGCGCAAGCTCATCGAGCACCAGGTGGCACGCGCGGCGAATCTGCCATCTCCGCCGGTCGAAGGCTCACTCACCCGGATGGTCGGGCTCGCGCTCGAAGCATCGGGCTGCCAGGCCGCAGTCGGCGACGTCTGCGACCTGATCTCCGGCGACGGCTCGCGCTGCGAAGCCGAAGTCGTCGGATTCTCCGGCGACAAACTGCTCATGATGCCGACCGGCGACGTGCACGGCCTTGCGCCGAGCGCGCGCGTGATCCCGCGCCAGCGCGCGGGAAGCGTGCGTGTCGGGCCTGGATTGTTAGGGCGCATCATCGACGGCACGGGGGCGCCGCTCGACGGCCTCGGGCCGCTGAACGGCGATGAGCGCGTGAAACTCCAGGGTACGAGCATCAATCCGCTCGCGCGTCATCCCATCGATTCGCCGCTCGACGTGGGCGTGCGTTCCATCAACTCGCTGCTGACCGTGGGCCGCGGCCAGCGCATCGGGCTCTTCGCAGGATCGGGCGTCGGCAAGTCGGTACTGCTTGGAATGATGGCGCGCTACACGAGCGCCGACGTCATCGTCGTGGGGCTGATCGGCGAGCGCGGCCGTGAAGTAAAGGAATTCGTCGACCGCATCCTCGGGCCCGAAGGCCGGAGGCGTTCGGTCGTAGTGGCGGCGCCCGCGGACAATCCGCCGCTCATCCGCCTGCACGGCGCATGGCTCGCCACGTCGATCGCCGAATATTTTCGTGAGCGCGGACTTTCCGTGCTCCTCATCATGGATTCACTGACGCGTTTCGCGCAGGCGCAGCGCGAGATCGGGCTCGCCATCGGCGAAGCACCGGCCACGCGCGGTTATCCGCCGTCGGTGTTCGCGCGGCTTCCGGCGCTCGTCGAACGCGCCGGCAATGGCGCGAGCGGCCGCGGATCGATCACCGCGTTTTATACCGTGCTCACCGAGGGTGATGATCAGCAGGATCCGATCGCGGATTCCGCGCGCGCCATTCTCGACGGCCACGTGGTGCTGTCACGTCGAATCGCCGAAGCAGGGCAGTACCCGGCCATCGACATCGAAGCGTCGGTGAGCCGCGTGATGCAGGAAATCGTGAGCCCGGAACACGCCGAACTCGCTCGCCGCTTCCGCCAGACGCTGTCGATCTACCAGCAGCATCGCGACCTCATTTCCATCGGCGCGTATCAGCGCGGCAGCGATCCGCGCATCGACGCCGCCATCGATCTGTGGCCGGCGATGCAGAAGTTCCTCATGCAGCCCATCGAAGAAAGGGTCAGCCAGCGCGATGCCGTGCAGGCACTCGGCCGTCTCTTCGCGAGTACACCGCAAGCTCCCAATAAGGCCGCCACATGACGCGATCCGAACGACTGGGAGTAGTTCAGAACGCGACTTCGCATACCGAACGCGAACATGCCGAGCGCGTCGCGCAGGCCGAACGCCACGTGGTGGAGATGGAAGACAAGCTGGCGGCGCTCGAGAAATACCGCAAGGAATATGAAGTGGGATTCGCGTCGCGTGCCGGCGCGGGTCTTGGTGTGACCGCCGTGCGCGACTACCAGGCGTTCCTGGCGCGTCTCGGGGAGGCGCTCGAACAGCAGCGCCAGGTCGTCGAGAAGGCGCGAGCCGCGCACGAAGCGGCGATCGTGCTGTGGCGCGAGGCGGCCAAGCGCGCCCACGTGGTCGACACGCTGGCCGAGCGCTGGCAACAGGAAGAATCGCGCGCGGAGAGCCGCCGCGACCAGCGCGACAGCGACGAGTTGTCGCAGCAGCAGCGCTACCAGAATCGAGAGGGCAAATCATGATTTCGAACGTCGTGCTGCAATCCACCGATGCCGTGGCCAGTGCCGCGCCGCCCGCCGGCGAGATCGCCGACACCGGCGTGTTCGATGCGCTGATGGCGTTGCAATCGCTGATCAACGCGGATGCCGCGAGCGGCGTGAACACGCAGATCGCAGGGTCGCTCGAAGGCGTCGATCTCGCCGCCGGTCTCGAGGACGAGGCCGCCGACGATTCGACCGATGAAACGTCGGATGCCCCGGACGGCGCCTTGTGGTTCCTGGCAGCGCCGCTGACGGCGCTCAAGGCGCCCACTCCGGAGGTCGCGGTCGCAGCCGGGTCTCTCCCGATCCGCAATGACGTTCCGCAGGCAGGCGCGGGCGCGAGTCCCGCAGGCGCACCACCGACCGGATCAGGCGATGGCGCCTCGGATACCGAAGTGGACCTCATTCAGGCTTTCACCGTCGCGGCGACGGATGCGTCTGCTGATTCGAAAGCCGCGCCCGATGCGAAAGCAGGGCCGGTCGTCGACACCACGACCTGGAATTCGATGAACGCGTCCGCGGAGCTCTTCTCGCACGCGTCGCGTTCCTCGCATTCCGCACGCACCGAGGACGCGCCGCTCGCGACCCATGTACGCGATCCGCGATGGGCGGATGATCTCGGCAATCGCCTGGCCTCGATGGTGCGCACCGGCGAGACCTCGGCATTGCTTCAGCTGACACCCGTGGATCTCGGGCCGCTCGAGGTCAATCTGTCGGTTCGCGACAACCAGGCCACCGTGCACTTTGGTGCCGCGAATGCCGACACGCGCGCGCTGCTCGAAGCCTCGATGCCGCGTTTGCGTGAAATGCTCGCCGCGCAAGGGTTCCAGCTAATGGATAGCAGCGTCTCGCACGGCTTCGCGCGCCAGGCTCGCCATGAGGCCGCCGGCACTCCACGAATCGACGCGATCGGGGAAGCCCCGACAACTTCCGCGCAGCCCATCCACATCACGGGTCTTCTCGACCTGTACGCCTGATTCGCGCGCGGCCGCACTCGCGGGCTGCCAAAAAACCGTCGCTCATTGCCGCCTTTGCGTGACGCCGCTCACGCTTTGAACGTGGCACGCGCGTTGCACGATCCCACGCAGTTTCAGTCACTTTTCGCGTGAGGATTTGCCATGGCCCAACCCGCCGCCACCAATGAAGAAGTCGAGGAAGGCGCTGATGAAGCCGCGCCGCAAGCCAAGGGTGGCAAGAAGGGTCTGATCATCACGATCGTGTTGCTGCTGGTGCTCGGCGGTGGCGGTTTCGCCGCGTTCAAGATGATGGGTGGGAAAGACGACCCGAAGAAGAAGGAAGCGGCGAAGAAGGAGCAGTTGCTGCCGGCGCGCTACGTCACGCTCGATCCGCCGTTCGTCGTGAACTTCGAGGCGGAATCCAGCGTGCGATTCCTGCAGATCACGATCGGCATCATGACGCGCGACGAAAAGGTCGAGCACATGATCAAGGAAAACGATCCGCGCATCCGCAACGACCTTCTCCTGATCCTCGGCAACCAGAATTACGAAACCGTCTCCAAGCTCGAAGGCAAGGAAGACCTGCGCAAGCGCTGCCTCGAAAGCGTTCGCGCCGTGATCGTGGATTCGGGCGGCGAGGCCGCCAAGGTCGAGGCGCTGTATTTCACTTCGTTCGTAATGCAGTAGGGCGCGCACATGGCAGGCCAGGAAGTACTCAACCAGGATGAAATCGACGCGCTCTTGAACGGCGTCGACCAGGGCGCGGTCAGCACCGAGCCCGCGCCGAACCCGGGCGAAGCCCGTCACTACGATTTCAGTCGCGAGATGCGCATCGTGCGCGGCCGCATGCCGACGCTCGAGATGGTCAACGAGCGCCTGGCCCGCCAGCTGCGCGTGAGCATCTACAACCTGCTGCGGCGCCAGGTCGAAATCGCCGTCGGCCAGGTGTCGATGAAGAAATTCAGCGAGTACACGCATTCGCTGTCCCTTCCGATCAACCTGAACCTCGTGAAGATCAACCCGCTGCGCGGCACCGGGCTCTTCGTCATCGACCCGAAGCTCGTGTTCGCGATGGTCGACAACTTCTTCGGCGGCGTGGGCCGCCAGGCCAAGATCGAAGGCCGCGAATTCACGCAGACGGAAATGCGCGTGGTGCACATGTTCCTGCGCAGCGCCTTCGCCGACATGAAGGAAGCGTGGACGCCGATCGCGAAGATCGACGTCGAGTACGTGAACTCGGAGATCAACCCCAATTTCGCCGGCATCGTCACCCCTTCGGAAGTCGTGGTGGTGTGCCCGTTCCAGATCGATCTCGATGGCGGCGGCGGCTCGCTGCACGTCGTGATGCCGTACTCGATGATCGAACCACTGCGTGAAGTCCTCGACTCGGGCGTGCAGAGCGACCGTGCCGAACAGGACGATCGCTGGCTCACGATGCTCAAGGACGGCATCCAGGATGCGGAAGTCGAACTGACGACGCTGCTCGGCAACGGCAGCGTGTCGCTGTCGACGCTCGTCGATCTCAAGCCCGGTGACGTGCTGCCCTGCGATTTCACCGGCAAGGCCACCGTGATGGCCGAAGGCGTGCCGCTCTTCCGCGGAGCCTTTGGCGTCTCGCGCGGCCAGCAATGCGTCCGCTACGAGCAGAAGTACCGGCGCAACCAGAACAACTCGAGGAATTGAACGATGAATGCAAAGAGTGAAGTCGTGGCCCAGGATAGCGACGCCCAGGACGTGAACCTCGAGGTGATCCTCGATGTGCCCGTCACGTTGTCGATGGAAGTGGGGCGCACGCGCATCCCGATCCGCAATCTCCTGCAGCTCAACCAGGGCTCGGTGGTGGAACTCGATCGTGCGGCCGGTGAGCCGCTCGACGTGTTCGTCAACGGCACGCTCGTGGCGCACGGTGAAGTCGTGGTGGTGAACGAGAAGTTCGGCATCCGCATCACCGACGTCGTCAGCCCTGCTGAACGCATCCGCAAACTGAAGTAATCGTGAACGAGGTTCCCCTGTTCGCTGCGCCGGGCGCGAGCACCGCGTCCACTGCGGGTGGCGGTCTGCTCGAGGTCATGCTGGCGCTGGCCCTCGTGGTCGCGCTCATCGCCGGGCTCGCGTGGCTCATGAAGCGCATGCGCGGATTCGGCATCGCCGGCCACGATCGCATCCAGGTACTGGGCGAACGCGCACTGGGTCCGAAGGAACGCTGCGTGTTGGTGCGCGTTGGCACCACGGACATCCTGGTCGGGGTGTCTTCCGCGAGCGTCACGACTCTCCACGTATTCCCGGAAGGAGCGAGCACCGAGGCGCCTCCCGCGCCGCCGGCTGCGAATCCCAATGCGCCGACGTTCAAGGCACTGCTGCTGCGGAGCCTGGGAAAGTGAAGAAGCTTTTTCGAATCCTCGGTTTGTCAGGCCTTGCTCTGCTGCCGATGCTCGCCTCCGCGGCCGAGACGGCGATCGCGGGCCTTCCGGCGGTCACCGTGACCACGAATCCGGGTGGCGGCCAGACGTATTCGCTGACGCTCCAGGTCCTGATCCTGATGACGGTGCTGTCGCTGCTGCCCGCCATCCTGCTCATGATGACGGCGTTCACGCGCATCATCATCGTGCTCGCGATCCTGCGGCAGGCCATCGGCGCCGGCCAGACCCCGCCTAACCAGGTGCTCGTCGGTCTCGCGCTGTTCCTCACGTTTTTCGTGATGGCGCCGGTCATCGACAAGGTGAACACCGAAGCGGCGCAGCCGTATCTCGCCGGCACCATCGAAACCACGGTCGCCCTCGAACGCGCCGTCGGTCCGATCAAGGGCTTCATGCTCGAGCAGACGCGCGAAGCCGACATCGCAACCTTCGTGCGGATCTCGGGGGGCAAGGGCTTCGCGAAGCCGGCCGATGTGCCGCTCAGCATCCTCGTGCCGGCTTTCGTCACGAGTGAGCTCAAGACCGCGTTCCAGATCGGCTTCCTGCTGTTCATTCCATTCGTGATCATCGATCTCGTGGTGGCGAGCGTCCTCATGTCGATGGGCATGATGATGTTGTCGCCGGTCCTGATCTCGCTGCCGTTCAAGATCATGTTGTTCGTGCTCATCGATGGCTGGTCACTGGTCATGGGCACGCTGGCGCAGAGTTTCTTCCGATGACCCCCGAAATGGTCGTCACCATTGGGCGGCACGCACTCGAAGTGACGCTGCTGCTGTCGGCGCCGCTGCTGCTCACCGCGCTCGCAGTCGGTCTCATCGTCGGCATCTTCCAGGCGGCGACCTCCATCAACGAGATGACGCTGTCGTTCATCCCGAAGCTCCTGGCCATGGCCGCGGTGCTCGCGATCGCCGGTCCCTGGATGATCCGCACGCTCGTCGAATACACGCGCAACCTCATCGAAAGCATCCCCGGGATGGTCGGATGAGCATCGCCCTCTCCATCGGGCAACTCGAAGGCTGGGTGGCGCAGGGCTTCTTTCCGTTCGCGCGTATCGGCGCGTGCCTGATGGTGGCGCCGGTGTTCGGCGCGCGTTTCGTGCCGGCGCGCACGCGCATCATCCTCGCCGTCGCGATCACCGCGCTGGTCGCGCCGATGATCCCGACGCCGGACATTGCGCCGTTCTCGCCGATGGCGCTCGTCGTGGTGTTCCAGCAAGTGCTGATCGGCGTCGCACTCGGTTTCGCCTTGCAGATCGTGTTCGACGCTCTGGGGCTTGCCGGCCAGTTGCTCGCCAACAGCATGGGCCTGTCCTTCTCGATGAACGTCGATCCGCTGCGCGGCAGCAGCACGCCGGCACTGGGCCAGCTCTACATCATTCTCGCCACGCTCACGTTCCTCGCGCTCGACGGACACGCCGCACTCATCGAACTGCTCGTTGCCGGCCTGTATTCGTTGCCGGTCGGGACGGTCGGTCTCGGTCAGGAAGGATTGTGGTCGCTCATCCTCTGGTTCGGGCAGCTGTTCGCGGGCGCGATCACGGTGGCGCTGCCCGGAGTCACGGCGCTGCTCATCGTGAATCTCGCGTTCGGTGTCGTGAGCCGCGCGGCCCCGTCGCTCAACCTCTTCGCCGTCGGCTTCCCGGTTTCGCTGGTCGTCGGACTCCTGATCGTGCTGGCCGGCATCGGGCCGATGCAGGACAGCTTCATGACGCTGCTGGCGCAGGGATTCGAATTCCTGCGTGGCTTACACAACTCGCACGGAGGGCCGTAAGCCATGGCCGAGTCCGGCGCAGAACGTACAGAAAATGCGACACCCAAGCGCCTCGAGGAGGCGCGCAAGAAGGGCCAGGTTCCGCGCTCCATCGAGTTGTCGATGGCGGCGGTGTGCATCGCGGCCGCCGCGGCTATCTACACGCTCGGCCAGGGGGCGGCCGGCCAGTTCGCCGACCTCATGCGCGGCTCGCTGTCCCTGAGCCCCGAGCAGGTGATGGGTGAGGGCGTCATCTGGCCCACGCTCATGAATGCGGGCCTGCGATCGCTCGTCATCATCCTGCCGATCCTGGGCGCCACCTTCGTCGCCGCGCTCGCGGCGCCACTCGCGATCGGTGGATGGAATTTCTCGGGCCAGGCGCTGGTTCCCCAATTCTCCAGGCTCAATCCGGCCTCGGGCCTTTCGCGCATGTTCTCCGCGCGCGGCTCCGTGGAACTCGGCAAGGGCATCGCCAAGGTGGCCGTGGTGTCGATCATCGGCTGGGTGCTGCTCGCCGGACTCACGCCGCAGCTGATGGGCCTGTCGAGCGAGCCGCTGAATGGCGCCATCGGGCACTCGGCGGCTCTCGCGGGTTACTCGCTGCTGGTGCTGTGCTTCGGGCTCGTGGCGATCGCCGCGTTCGACGTGCCGTTCCAGCTCTGGCAGCACGCGCGCGACCTCAAGATGACGCGCGAGGAAGTGAAGGAAGAATACAAGGAGAGCGAAGGTTCGCCGGAAACGCGCGGCCGCATTCGCGAGGCGCAACGCGCACTGGCGCGGGGCCGCATGATGCAGGAAGTGCCGAAGGCGGACGTGGTGATCACGAACCCGACGCACTTCGCCGTCGCGCTCCGATACGACGAGTCGCGCATGCGCGCGCCGGTCGTCGTGGCGAAGGGTACGGATCTCCTGGCCGCGCGCATCCGCGAAATCGCCACCGAAAACGGCGTGCCGCTCGTCGCGGCGCCGCCGCTTGCCCGTGCGCTGTATCGCGGCGTCGAACTCGGCCACGAAGTGCCGGCCGCGCTGTACGTCACCGTCGCGCAGGTGCTCACCTACGTTTACCAGCTCAAGGCCGCCTTGAAAGTTGGTGCGCGTCCGCCTCCGCCGCCGGTCATTAACTAGTTCAGATGGCAGACCCCAACAACAACACGGGCAATCTCTTGTCGCGCTTCGGTCTCGGCGTGCCGATCGGACTCATCTCGCTGCTCGCGATGATGATCCTGCCGCTGCCGCCGGTGATGCTCGACGTGCTGTTCACGTTCAACATCGCGCTGTCGCTGGTCATCGTCATGGCGGTGTTCCAGGTCAGGCGGCCGCTCGAGTTCGCGATCTTCCCGACGGTGCTGTTGCTCGTCACGATCCTGCGGCTCGCACTCAACGTGGCTTCCACGCGCGTGGTGCTCATGCATGGCCACGAGGGCTCGCACGCGGCGGGCAAGGTGATCGCGGCGTTCGGCGAGTTCGTGATCGGCGGCAACTACGCCGTCGGCGCCGTGGTGTTCATCATCCTCACCATCATCAACTTCGTCGTGGTGACGAAGGGCGCGGGCCGCGTCTCGGAAGTGTCGGCGCGATTCGCGTTGGACGCCATGCCCGGCAAGCAGATGGCCATCGACGCCGACCTCAACGCCGGCATCATCACGCAGGACGAAGCGCGTACGCGCCGCCTGGAAGTGCGCGCGGAATCGGATTTCTACGGCTCGATGGACGGCGCCAGCAAGTTCGTGCGCGGCGACGCCGTCGCCGGCATCCTCATCATGGTCATCAACATCGTCGGCGGCCTGCTGATCGGCACGATGATGCACGGCATGGCGATGGGCGATGCCACGAAGACCTACACGCTGCTCACCATCGGCGACGGCCTCGTGGCGCAGATTCCCGGCCTGATGCTCTCGGTCGCCGTCGCCATCATCGTCACGCGCGTCACGCGCGAGCAGGACATGGGCGGCGAACTCGGCAAACAGTTGTTTGGCCAGCCGAAGGCGCTCGGCGTCGCGGCGGCCGTGCTCGGCATCATGGGTCTCGTGCCCGGCATGCCGAACGTGGCCTTCCTTTCCATTGCCGCGGTGTGCGGATACCTCGCGTGGCGCATCGTGAAGAAGCGTGAAGCCGAAGCGCTCGTGCCCGAAATCGCGCCCGAACCTCCGCCGCCGGCCCCGTCACCGGAAAACCAGGAACTCTCGTGGGAAGACGTGCGCCCCGTGGACGCCGTCGGTCTCGAAGTGGGTTACCGCCTCGTGCCGCTGGTCGACCGCACCAAGGGCGGCGATCTGCTGGCGCGCATCCGCGGCATCCGCCGCAAGCTCACGCAGGAACTCGGCTTCCTCGTGCAGGCCGTGCACATCCGCGACAACCTGGAGTTGGGACCTAACTCGTACCGCATTCGCCTCGCCGGCGTTGCGATCGGCGAAAGCGTCGTGCATCCGGACCGCGAGCTCGCGATCAACCCCGGCCGCGTGTTCGGCCCGGTCAACGGACTCGTGACTCGCGATCCCGCGTTCGGCATGGAAGCGGTGTGGATCGAGCCCAACCTGCGCGAACACGCGCAATCGCTCGGCTACACGGTGGTCGATTCGGCGACCGTGATCGCCACGCATCTCTCGCATCTCATTCAGCAGCACGCGCATGAACTCTTCGGCCACGAAGAGGCCGAGCAGCTCCTCAAGAACCTCGCCAAGACCGCGCCAAAGCTGGTCGACGAACTGATTCCGAAAGTGCTGCCGCTCGCCACGGTCGTGCGCGTCATGCAGGGGTTACTCGCAGAACGCGTCCCCATCCGCAACGTGCGCGCGATCGTCGAGGCGTTGGCGGAAGCCGGTCCGCGCTCCGGAGATCCGACGGTGCTCATCGGCCAGGTAAGAGTCGCCCTGGGTCGCCAGATCGTCCAGGACATCGTCGGACTCGCCGAAGAGTTGCCGGTCATCACACTTGAGCCGGAACTCGAGCGCCTATTGTCAAACGGACTCGCGAATTCCGCCGCCGGACCGGGATTGGAGCCGGGGCTGGCAGAGCGTTTGCAACGTGGATTGTCAGAGGCCGCCCAGCGTCAAGAACGTGGCGGAGAACCGGCGGTGTTGTTGACGCCCCCGGCGCTCCGAACGGCGCTGGCCCGGTTCTTCAGAGTCAGCGTGCCCGGATTGCACGTGCTCGCCTGGAACGAAGTGCCTGACAACCGGAAGGTCCGCATGGTGACCGCGATCGGTGCGAGATAAGTGGAGTAGAGAATGAGAATTCAAAGATACATCGCCAAGGACATGCGCAGTGCACTCGCACAGGTGCGCGACGCCATGGGCCCCGAGGCGGTCATCCTTTCATCCGGCACGATCGGCGACCAGGTCGAAGTCGTCGCCGCGATCGATGTCGAAGTGGCGCGCGAACACGCCGCTCCGCGCGCCGCGCCGCTGACGCAGACTGAAGCCACGCCGGTGCGCCGCGCGTCGTCGCAGTTCTCCGAAGCCCTGGTTCCGCGCGAGCAGCGCGCGGATGTCGCAGCGCCCGCACTGGCCGCCGCTGCCGCTTCCCAGGCCGTGCCCGCGCACAACGAGCTCGCCGCCGAAGTGAAGGACATGCGCCGCATGCTGGAAGCCCAGCTCGCGACGCTAGCCTGGAACGACATGTCGCGCCGCTCTCCGCTGCAGGCCGCGATGCTCAAGGAGCTCGCGCAGATCGGCATCACGCAGGATCTCGCCGGCTCGCTGGCGCGCAAGATTCCCGCGGGTTTGAGTTTTTCCGCCGCTCGCCGCTTCGCGCTCGCGACCATCGCGCGCACGGTGCAGGTGACGGGCGACCGCTGGCTCGAGACCGGCGGTCGCATCGCGTTCGCGGGTCCCGCGGGCGCCGGCAAGACCACCTTGTTAGCCAAGCTCGCCGCACGCTGGGTGCTGCGCCATGGCCCGCGGCGCGTCGCGCTCGTGTCGGCTGATGCCGTGCGCATCGGCGCGCATGAACAGATGCACATGCTCGGGCGCCTGCTCGGCGTCACCGCGCACACGGTGTACGACGTGGCGGAATTGCCCGACCTGCTGGACGCATTGTCGGGCCAGCAGCTCGTACTCATCGATACGGCGGGCGCGAGCCCGAAAGATCCGGATCTCGCGCGTCGTCTGCGCATGCTCGACCAGCAGAAGTCGAAGATCGAAACGTCGCTGGTGATTCCCGCCAGCATCCAGGCCGGCGCGATCGAAGAAGCCATCAAGCTCTTTGCCGTCGCGCGGCCGACTTCCTGCGTGATCACCAAGGTCGACGAAGCGGTGAGCCTCGGCGGCGTGTTGTCGGCGCTGGTTCGTCACAAGCTGCCGGCGGCCTACATCAGCGACGGACAACGCGTGCCGGAAGATCTGCAGCCTGCGCGTTCCCACTCGCTCGTGAGCCGCGCGGTGGAGATCGCGAGCCGCAACGGCGCAACCGCGGACGACGAAGTCATGCAGCGCCGCATCACGGGAGGCACCCATGGCCGTCGATAAGGCAACCGCACGACTCGACGGCGGCAGCCGCCCAATGAACTCGCCTGTTCAGGTGATCGCGGTGACCGGCGGCAAGGGCGGCGTGGGAAAAACCACCATTGCCGTCAATCTCGCGGCCTCGATTGCCGCGCGCGGCAAGCAGGTCATGCTGCTCGACG
>Ga0315912_10001987_pt1 | contig 22967 bp, 7 predicted proteins | sample VfabasoilMG_FD_204469 | JGI IMG/M metagenome (GOLD analysis project Ga0315912, IMG submission 204469) | Garden soil microbial communities collected in Santa Monica, California, United States - V. faba soil | ecosystem: Environmental > Terrestrial > Soil > Garden | place: USA: California...
GCCGCGCTCACGTTGATCCAGTAGCCGTTGCCATATTCCAAATTCAGCAAGTCGTTCACATACCCCTTGCTCGCCGCCTGCACATCGTAGAGACGCCAGGGGTTCACCGTGTCCGTCACCACATACCCATACACCGTCGTGTACTGCCCGGCAATCGAGAGCAACGCTTCCGTCACGGGCCGCGTCGCTTGCACCGGGTAGGCGAACAAGTTCCAGCCTGCGGCAGGCAAGCGCACTTGGAAACTGGACACCAACACATACAGCCCAGCGGCCTGCGTCGGGGCGAGCGCCGCGTTGCGGTCGGTGTCGAGCGTGGTGGTCAGCGGCACCCACACATTGCTCTGATAGTAGTAAACCTGCAAGAAATTTTCTTCACCCGGCGGCACCGCACCTTCATCGTAGTTGAAGCCAATCGCCGATTGACTCAAACTCGGCGCGCCAGATGATTTGAGAATACGGTAGCCCGGGCCAACCAGCGTGAGCCAACTCGGGATGGGCGGAACATAGGTGGCGCGTTGCAGAGCGTAGAACTCGCCGTCCGGGAAAGTGGCGATGGTGTAGAGCGTCACTTCGCCATCGTTGGAGTTGACCGGGGCTTTGCTCGGTTTCTTCTTGGGTGGGGAGACGGGGTTGCCACCGATAGAGTAGGAACTGATCGCTTCGCGGTGTGGTTCGGGTTCGTTGACCCACACTACCACATGCGCGGCCAGCGCGGGATTGGCGAGTTGGGTGGTGGTGGAATACACGCCCGCACTCCGCTCGGTCAAGGTCAGCACGGCGCTGGCCGGGCCGTTGCTGGGATAGAGTTGCGCTTGCAAAACGACGCCGGGCGGCGCGTTGCCGACAGACAGTTCCACCGTGCGCGAATTGATAGGTGTGGCGATGATGTCCGGTTGCCAGTTGCTGGGCACATCCACCAGCGTCAGTTGTGTGTCGCCCGCGCTGACGATTTCACATCCGGTCTTGAGGGCTTGTGCGTCGTAGACACACAGGCGGTCGCCGGGGCGCGCGCCGTAGGCGGTGATGCGGTCATCCACTGGACGCCCCACATCGAGTAAACGACCTTGGGTGGGCTGATACAGGATGGCCTTGGCGGTATTGCTGGCGACATAGCGCCCGCCATTGGCCGTCATGTAGAAGACTGGTACGGCGAAGGTGGTGCTCGGTGCGCCGGGGTCGGCATAGGAGATGCGCGTCACGCCGAGCGGTAAGGCTGCTGGGCCGGTGTTGGCGGTAGCCGAGAGCGCTGGATAGAATCTCAATAGCGTTTCCCACTCCGAACGACCGGTGGTGCGTGCGCCGAGCGTGTCATCACAATCGGGCGACCACTCAGCGGGGAGCTTGAACTCGCTGTAGTCTTCGCGGTAAGGGTCAGTCATGGCGGTATGGGCACACTTGGCGAGCGGGAAGAACTGGCCTTGGGCGTTGATACCAATATAGGCGTCTTCTTGAAACAAAAGATAGTGCGCGAGTTCGTGGGCGAGCGTGCGCGGCCAGTCTTCGCCGGTTGAGCCGCCGCCACCGAAGCGGCTCCAGACGGCGGCCATGCGGACTTGGCCGGGGCGGTAGGTGATGGTGCTGGTCACACCCAAGTTGGAGACTACAGTTTCAGTGAGGCTATTGGCGACCACGCCGCCTAGGTCGGCGTTGGGGTGAAGGCCGTTAGTGCCGTAGATGCGCACTTGGGCCGTATTCCATTGTTCCCGGTCTTGGTAAACCGTGACAGTGCCGAGGGCCATCTGACCGTTGGTCCAGTCGTAGAGGAACTCGGAGACGCGACTGAGGTCGAACTTCAACTTGTCGAGATAGGCCGGGGCGTTGCGGGCGTCCCATTCGAGGGAGACATTCAGGTTGAACAGGACGAGCGGGCGGGCGCTGGACACGGTGAGGGTTTGCACGCCGCCGGTGCTGGCGGTGGTCATGGACAGCCCAGTCGTATTCGGCGTCGCGCTCGTGTAATAGATCACATACCCATTTGCGCCGGTGGCAATCGCTAGGCCCCAACTAGTCAACACGCCTGTGTCTTGCAGGGCATGGTCAATCACATGTAGTTTCCAGACGCCAGCGCTGTCTTTGCCATCAAAGACCGAGAGCGGGCTGGCTGGTTGATAAGCCCCACCCTCTGTGGGAGGGCAAGGTAATGACGCGGGGGCGGCTTCATCATCAAAGTTTAAATCGAAGTCATCTTCACTGCTGCAACTTGGATTGAGCAAGGTCACCTGCGTGCCATCTGGCCCTTCCAAAATAAAACTCAAATCTCCGATATAGGTATGCGTACCGCGCAGGGCGACGACGTTAATGTCTTGAATGACACCCGCTGAAGGAAAGGTGAGGGTGGAGATAGTCGCGTTTTGATCCGCCAGTGGTTTGGGCGTATCGCCGCTTAGTTGTTGACTCACGACAGGCACCACTTGAGTGGTGATAGGTTGGAGAGCCACGAGACCATCGCCCGGTGCCATTTGCCCCCGTCCCTGCAAGTAACCACCGAAGGCCGTGGTGCGGTAGGCTTGGCCGCGGTCATCGGCGAAGGGGAGGGCCCCATTGAGTTGGCCCTGCGGCAGGCGATAGACGACCGCGTCACCAGCCGGCACAGCCCCCCGCATCACCCGGATCTGAGTACCGCGCACCCGAAAGGGGAAGGTCTGGGCATAATACTTACCCGTTTGAAATTGCGCCGGGATGGAATTGGTGTAACCGCGGTTCGCATAGAACGCTGGAAAAATTTCGAAGCGAATGGCCAGATTATCAGCCTGCCCAAAGAAACCGCTCCGGTTGACATCCCAGGTATATGTGTAAGGCGTGCCGTTGGGCGAAGTGCTGAGGTTAGCCGAAAGCGTGCCGCCGGCGGCAATGACTGGGAACCACTGTCCACCCCCATTCGGCGAATAAGAAGCGAATAGGCGGCGCACCGGCCATTGCCGGAGGTCACGCAATTTATAGGGGAGGGCGATGAGGCCGGAGCGAACCTGAGCCAGAGAATTAAAATCGGCATTCGCGCCTGGTCGCGCGGGGACGATGGCCGGGGTGTTAAGCGCTCGCCCATTGGTGTAGAGAAGCACCCGGCCGAAATTCTTCTCTATCCCGGCCAGATCGAGGTCGCCATCGTTGTCTACATCCCCCCAAGCAATAAATTTTATGCTTTGCGCAAAATCATCAGAACGCCAAACGGCGGTGTCGGCTAAGACCCCGTTTTCGTTGCGATAAAGCGCCCCTTGTTCATCGCCGCCGATTGCTAAATCTAAATCGCCATCATTGTCGTAATCACTCCAGGTGGGGCTGTAGCCGTAGAAGTTTTCGAGGGAAGACCAAACTGGCTCGGTCGTCAGCATGCCGCTGTTATTCCGATACAACAAATTGGGCCGCCCACTCAAGGCGAGGTCTAAATCACCATCGCCATCGTAATCACCCCAAGCCGCACCACTTACATAGCCGTTGCCTAGTGTTTGCCAAATCGCTTGAGGGAGGAGCGCGCCGACCTCGTTGCGGTAAAGGTAACTGAACGAGCCACTCGCTACAGCTAAATCGGCATCGCCATCGTTATCTACATCCCCCCAAGCGACCGCGCGTGCGTAACCAGTTTCAACTGAACTCCACACTGGTGTGCTCGTCAGCGTCAGGCCCTGATTGGCATACACAACCGTCGGGAATTGATCTCGACCTACAGCCAGATCTAAATCGCCATCATTATCATAATCATTCCACGCTAGCGCGATATTCCAAGCAGTGTCGCCAGAAGTCCAGGCCGCTACCGATTGCAAGTTCCCATTGATATTTTCGTAGAGCTTGATCGGGCCATCGTGATCCGCCACGGCGAGGTCCAGATCTCCGTCGCCGTTGATATCACCCCAAGCGAGGCCGTACGAATTGCCGCTATCGGCTGACGTAAAAACTGGCGTGGCCCCTAGCGTCCCGCCCACATTGGGGAGCACGATGGTGGGGTAATCCCGCGCGCTGACCGCCAAATCTAAATCGCCATCCCGATCCACATCGCCCCAAGCGATCCCTGAGGCATTGTCATAGCCGGGATTGAGTTCGGTAATTTGTGCGCCGGAGGTCGGCAGGGCAACACGCGTGTTGCGATACAAACGCGCTAAACTGTAACCCGAGGTAGCCACCGCTAAATCCAGCATCCCGTCGTTGTTCACATCGCCCCAGGTTAGGTCGGCCACTTCATCCGTTTCAGCTGAGCTCCAATTCAGATCGAAAACACCCGAGGTGCTATTATAGCGATACACGCGTACCCCGGGGCCACCCCGCGCAGCATAATTCCCGACCGCCAAATCCAAATAACCATCGCGGTCAAAGTCCCCCCAGTTAATACTCAAAGTATAATCATCGGTCTCAGCCGCAGTCCACACGGCGCTGGTGGTCAACAGGCCACCGTCATTGCGATAGACGGCATTCGCGTCCATTGGGTCAAAAAAGCCGAAGTTGCCGACGGCTAAATCTATATCGCCATCATTATCATAATCACCCCAGACGAGGCTGTTGGTCTCGGCCACTTCGGTGGCGGTCCAAGTGGCTGTCGTCGAGAGCGTGCCGCTGGTGTTAAGATAAACCAGATTGGCATTGTTTTCATTGCCGACCGCTAAATCTAAGTAACCATCACCATTCATGTCACCCCACGCGAGGCTAGTGGTGGAATAGACTTGGGTCGCCGTCCAAACTGGGCTAGTGGTGAGCACGCCATTGTTATTGCGATAGATCCGGTTGGGTTGTCCGTAGCCAGCGGCGGCCAAATCTAAGTCGCCATCATTGTCCACATCGCCCCAAACCACGCTCCAAAAATCGCTACGCTCGGTAGCTGTCCACACGGCGCTGGCGGTCAAGGTACCCCGATCGTTGTGATAGAGTTGCAATGGAGCGTCTGGATAAGTATAAGAACTCGCATGTCCACCTGAACCATTGCCTACCGCTAAATCTAAATCCCCGTCACCATCTACGTCACCCCAGGCGACGCTGTCAGCAGAAAAGAGCCCGGCGTCACTCCAAATGGCACTCGGTGAGAGTGTTCCAGCCTCGTTTTGATAGAGGCGAAGATGACCTTCGTAACAGGCACAGGCATACGAATAGTCAGGAGTGCTACCAATCAGTAAATCTAAATCGCCGTCATTGTCCACATCGCCCCACGCGGTAGCTAGCGCGCGGAGGCTTTCCTTAGAAGACCAATCGAGACACAACGGGGAAGCACACGCAGTGGTTTGCGGCAAATTTCGCCCATTGATCAATGTCGTCCGGCCAGCGACGGTTGTGACCTCCTCGCGAGCCACCACTGGCATCGTATATCCCAACAACCCAAGTACGATCAGCCCAATACTCACGAAAAACAAACCCCAAAAAGCACGAATACGCATAGGGACTCCTTGTGAAAAAAGCGGCGACGGGATCGCCGATCTATTATGAGGATGAACCGATTAGACGATATAAGGTGTTTCAAAAAAAATATAGCCCCGCCAAAAAAGATTCTAAACTAATTCCCCAAATAACAATATCTCATGTCACTCGTTAGGATCAGACCCGGCGTTCCAGATAGAACAACGCCGGGTCTCTTGCCCTTAGAACTTATCGTTGAATGAGTGGCAAGAACAGTTGCAGATTAGCCGGGGCCAGCGTCACTTCCTGCACCGCACCTACTGACCAAGCTACTGTCCCCAGCGTCGTCGCTCCCGCTTTCACGGTGACGACCCGCCCGCTCGCGCCACAGCCCTCGCTCCCCATGCCATCAGCGAAGACGTTCAACACGTACACCACCTGCCCACCATAGTCGCGCGTCACGGCCTGCCCACACGCCACGCCATTGATAAACGCCGTCAACGTCATGCCCGCCATAGGCACGAAACCGTCACGCGCGGGCACTAGGCCGTAGAGCGTCGCGGGTGGTAAGGCGAACGGCGGGTTCGTGTCGGGCGCAAACGGTGCGGCAGTGCTGCTCTCCCCCTTGAACTTTAGCACCGCCGCCGCGCTCACGTTGATCCAGTAGCCGTTGCCATATTCCAAATTCAGCAAGTCGTTCACATACCCCTTGCTCGCCGCTTGCACATCGTAGAGACGCCAAGGGTTCACCGTGTCTGTCACCACATATCCATACACCGTCGTGTACTGCCCCGCTATCGAGAGCAACGCTTCCGTCACGGGCCGCGTCGCTTGCACCGGGTAGGCGAACAAGTTCCAGCCTGCCGCGGGCAAACGCACTTGGAAACTGGACACCAGCACATACAGCCCAGCGGCTTGGGTCGGCGCAAGCGCCGTGTTGCGGTCGGTATCGAGCGTGGTGGTCAGCGGCACCCATGTGTTGTTCTGATAGTAGTACACCTGCAAGAAACGCTCTTCGCCCGGTGGCACCGCACCTTCATCGTAGTTGAAGCCAATCGCCGATTGACTGAGGCTGGGCGCGCCAGATGATTTGAGAATGCGGTAGCCCGGGCCGACCAGCGTGAGCCAACTCGGGATGGGTGGGACATAGGTGGCGCGTTGCAGGGCATAGAACTCGCCGTCCGGGAAGGTGGCGATGGTGTAGAGCGTCACTTCGCCATCGTTGGAGTTGACCGGGGCTTTGCTCGGTTTCTTCTTGCCCCCCGACACCGGACTGCCCCCAATCGAATACGAACTGATGGCTTCGCGACGCGGTTCGGGTTCATTGACCCACACCACGACATGCGCGGCCAGCGCGGGGCTGGCGAGTTGGGTAGTGGTGGAATACATACCGGGACTGCGCTGAGTGAGCGTGAGCACGGCGCTGGCTGGGCCATTGTTGGGATAGAGTTGCGCTTGCAAAACGACGCCGGGCGGCACGTTGCCGACATATACTTCCACCGTGCGCGAACTGCTCGGCGTGGCGATGATGTCCGGTTGCCAGTTGCTGGGCACATCCACCAGCGTCAATTGTGTGTCGCCCGCACTGACGATTTCACATCCGGTCTTGAGGGCTTGTGCGTCATAGACACACAAGCGGTCGCTGGGGCGCGCGCCATAGGCGGTGATGCGATCATCCACCGGGCGACCCACATCGAGCAAACGACCTTGGGTGGGCTGATACAGAATGGCCTTGGCCATGTTGCTGGCGACATACCGCGCGCTGTTGGCCGTCATGTAGAAGACTGGTACGGCTAAGGTGGTGTTCGGTGCGCCGGGGTCGGCATAGGTGATGCGCGTCACGCCGAGCGGCAAGGCCACCGGGCCGGGGTTAGTGGTGGCCGCGAGCGCCGGGTAGAATTTCAGGATGGTTTCCCACTCGGAGCGGCCCGTGGTGCGCGCGCCGAGGGTGTCATCACACGCGGGCGACCACTCAGCGGGGAGTTTGAATTCGCTATAATCTTCGCGATAAGGGTCGGTCATGGCGGTGTTAGCGCACTGGGCGAGCGGGAAGAACTGGCCTTGGGCGTTGACCCTGATGTAGGCATCATCTTGGAAGAGTAGGTAATGCGCGAGTTCGTGGGCCAGCGTGCGCGGCCAGTCTTCGCCAGTTGAGCCGCCGCCACCGAAGCGGCTCCAGATGGCGGCCATGCGGACTTGGCCGGGCCGGTAGGTGATGGTGCTGGTGACGCCCAAGTTGGAGACCGCTGTCTCGGTGAGCCCCGCCGCACCGACGATGCCGCCGAGGTCGGCATTGGGATGAAGGCCGTTGGTGCCGTAGAGCCGAATGTGAGCCGTGTTCCATTGTTCACGGTCTTGGTAGACGGTGATGGTGCCGAGGGCCATCTGGCCGTTGGTCCAGTCGTAGAGGAACTCGGAGACGCGGCTGAGGTCGAACTTCAACTTGTTGAGATAGGCGGGATCGTTGCGGGCGTCCCATTCGAGGGAGACGTTCAGGTTGAACAGGACGAGCGGGCGGGCGCTGGATACGGTGAGCGTTTGCACGCCGCCGGTACTGGCGATGGTCATGGACAGCCCAGTCGTATTCGGCGTCGCGCTCGTGTAATAAAGGGCGGCGCTACTGCTTTGGGTCGTGAGCGCCAATCCCCAACTATTCAGGACACCACTGTCACCTACTCCATGATCAATAATGAGTAAGCGCCAAGTGCCAGTGCTGTTCTGACCGTCAAAAGCTGAGAGTGCTTGACTAGGAAGATACGAGCCCCCATTTGTAGGCGGGCAGGGCCAGAAACTGGAGGTCGCCTCGTCATCAAAACTGAGGTTGAAATCATCTTCGCTCCCGCATGACTGGGCCATGACTTCGACTTGCGTCCCCTGTGGGCTTTGCAAGATGAAACTGAGATCGCTAATCCAGGTATGCGTGCCGCTCACGTTGACTAGGTTGAGGTCTTGAATTTGCCCACCGTTGGTGATGGTTAAAGTCGCCGTGGTGGTAGATACATCAGTAATCGAAACCGGCAAAGTGGGGCCGGGGTAAATCTCAAGCCGCGTAGTCGAGTTCAAAGGCAGGAGCGCCGCCAATCTGTCGCCGGGGCTGACTCGTCCGCGCCCGCGCAAATAACCATGCGGGTCGGTGCGAAACGCGCTAGTCGCATTGCCCAAGGGTTGCGCGTCGTTCACCTGCCCCACCGGGAGGCGATATACCAGCGCATTGGCGGCGGGAAGCGTATTACTGATGACGCGCACTTGGGTGCCACGCATGCGAAAAGGAAAAGTCTGTGTGGCCAGGTAAGGCCATTGATAGGGGCCTGGCACGCCGTTAATGGTGGGACGCACTAGCGGATAGGCCACTAGCCGGAAGACGACGTTATCGCTCTCACCGAAAAAGCCGGAGCCGTAGACATTCCAATGATAGGTATAAGTCCCACTGGCGAGTGGTTGAGTGAGGGTGTTGCTGATTTTAAGGGCCGGGAACCATTGCCCACCCCCATTGAAAGAAAAGTAACCGTTGACGGCTTCAACTGTCTGGGTATTCGGGATCGTAAGCGTGAAGCGAATGGGCAGGCTGGCTTGATTCAAGATCACTGGGCTGGCGTAATAATTCGCAGGTGCCGTCAGGCCGGGTTGAGTGAGCCGCAACCCGATGCCGATGTTTTCATTCAGGTGATTGAGCCAAATTTGGGCTAGACCGCTATCACCACCCGGATAAGCAAATTGCAGTGCGAAGAAATCCGGCTGACCGTCACCATTAAGGTCACCCGCCGCGCCACCATCGTATTCGCCCTCCGTCAATTTGAAAGATTGGAAGCGACCGGTGCCATCATTAAGATGTACTGTTAATCCGCCGAGGTTAGCCGCGAACACGTCTAGATCGCCATCCCCATCCCCATCCGTTAAATCTACACCCGAGGTCGTGCCGAGTTCAAAACTCTGCTCACTCACGGTGAGGCGGCCAGTACCATCGTTGAAGAAGATGCGATCGGGCTGGCCATAGTATTGATTCGCCACATACACATCGAGGTCGCCATCTCGATCTAAATCGCCTAACTTAACATCAGTGGGGTCAGTGGTGTAGAGCTGTTGTAAGCCATCAGTAAAATTACCATTGCCATCATTGAACCAAATATGACTCTGGGCGCGCGTGCCGTTTTGGCCGCCGGCATCTAAGATGACCGCATCCAGATCGCCATCCTCGTCCATATCGCCCAAGGCCACACCCGCCGCTGGGCTGTCACCCAATCGCTGACCACTATCAGTGAAACTGCCTCCCCCATCATTCAGCCAAACTTGGTCGGTCAGATCGCTCTGATCACTAGTGCCACGCGCCAGCACGGCGTCGAGGTCACCATCTTCATCTAAGTCGCCGAGCGCCACCGCGCGGGAGTTGTCACCGGGATTGTCACCCAGCGTGAATGTTCCTGTGCCGTCATTCAAGAAGACCTGATTAAGTCCATCTTTGTTGGCCACGAAGGCATCCAGACGCGTGTCCCCGTTAAGATCGCCTAACTTCACATCGGTCGCGACGCTATTGCCTAGACTTTGCCCCGAGTCGGCGAAAGTGCCCGCGCCATCGTTAAACCAGACCTGACTGGGGTAAGCGATGGTGTCGAAGGAAGCGCATGAACTGGATTTGGCAATCGTGTTATCGGCATAGTCGCACTCCCCGCGGCCGACAAAGGCGTCTAAAGTGCCGTCGCCGTTGAGGTCACCTAACGCTACGGCGCTATCGGGGCTAGTGGCGAGGTCTAGGTTGGTTTTGGCAAAGCGCAATTGCCCGTTATTGAAAAACACTTTGTCGGGTTGGCTGTCTTGGTTGACGAGAAAAATGTCGAGCGCATGGTCGTTGTTTAAGTCGCCGAGGGCGATAGCAGTGGAGAAGAGGCCTAGCGTTTGGGGGATGACATAGCCTTCCGTAGTCGTAAAAATTCCTGTGCCATCATTCAACCAGAAGCGGCTAGCGGGATCGGGGTTGATCCCCACGACGGCATCGAGGTCGCCGTCATTATCCAGATCACCCAACGCGACGGCCGAGTGACAGAGTGAATTCGTGCTTAGTTGTTGACCGCTATCGGTGAGCATTCCTAAACCATTATTACGGAAAACTAGGTTGACGCCCCCATTGGGAATAGTTGCGGCGCAATCCGCGTGCTCGCCTTGGGTCACAAAAACATCAAGGTCAGTATCACTATCGAGATCGCCGAGGGCGAGGTTGGTGCAGAGCGCTGGACAAGCGATAGAGACGGTTTGTGAAAAAGCGCCTGCCCCGAGATTGGCATAAACCATGACCTCACTATTGTTAACTAAGACCAAGTCCAGCCGAGCGTCACCATTCATTCGGCCGATGGCGACTTTATTCCCAGGTGCCAACGCCTGTCCGCTATTACTAAATAGGCCTTGGCCGTTATTGAGCCAAACTTCGGTGGTGTTTTCTCCGGCCAAAACTATCTCAAAATCACCATCGCCATCTAGATCACCCAGCGCCACGCCATAAGTTTTTAAATTCGTTCCGGGGTCTTCGCCATTCGGAATCAACCCACCTTGGCCATCATTCAAGAACACGAGGTTCGGAGCATCTTCGTTCGCCACCACCGCATCGAGGTCGCCGTCACGATCGAGGTCGCCTAACGCCGCGTCACGCGCATGCGCTAACCCGCCCAAGCGTTGTCCGCTATCAACAAAACGCCCTTGACCATCGTTCAACCAGACTCGATCTTCTGCTTCGAGCGTGTCGGGGTCATCGCCCGTTGCGCCAACCAAAGCATCGAGGTCACCATCGTTATCTAGGTCTCCCAACACAATAGCGGAGCTTTCCGTATCGCCTAGATTCTGTCCCGAATCGGTAAAGGTAAATGATAAAGTAGGCGTCAGCGCGGAAGTTCGCGCAACTGGGGCGACCGGTTGAGGGCGTTCGGCTTCCTTCGCCGAGGCGGGAGTTAACGTGCTGAACAACAGCCACAGGCCCGCGAGAGATAAGCCGAACGCTAGAGCCGAGAGCAAGTAGCGATAAAGCTGAACCGAGCGGCGCAGAAAAAATGTCGTGGTCATAGGGCTTCCTTCTTAAATCCGGATTCGCGGATAAGACATTAGCAAGGTAATGCGTGGTGTGTCCGATCTCAAGCGGAGGTGTCAAACGGGTGAAGTACGGTTTGGTCGTTAATCGTTACGGTGCAAAGTTCGCGCCGTTTATCCATCTGTTCGGATCTGATCGTTCGCCAGCGCCAACCGTGCGCGCAAAGCGCCGACCTTCGTATGAACGGTAGTAAACTCATCCACAATTTGGACGACATAGCGTTCCCGCGTCTCAAAGGGCGCGGTGGGGTTGAGTAACTCCAATTCTTGACACAATTCCCCTAAACGGTGCGCTTCGACTTCACGCGCATTACTTTTTAGGCTATGGGCTAAACGCTTGAGCGTGGGGCTATCATTTTGGGCGAGGGCTTGGCGCATCCCCTCCACCACTTTCGGCGTACTGACTAAAAAGATATCTAACAACTCTGGCAGGAAATCTTCGTGCCGAGCCTGCAAACGCTCTAGCGTGACCTCGGTGGAAGGGTCTATGCTCGGGGGCATGAGTGGCCAAGGCGCTTGCGCAGTCTGAGGGCTGATACCCGGAGCGCCTTTATATGAAGCGGCATTTTGCAAAGCAGTGATGAGCATCTCCGCGCGGATCGGTTTACTGACGTAATCATCCATGCCCGCTTGCAGGCACTCTTCTCGGTCACCCTGCATCGCATTCGCCGTCATCGCAATGATGTAAGGCCGGAACTCGTCTGCCCCCCGCCCACGAATTTGCCGGGTGGCTTCCAAGCCATCCATCTCCGGCATTTGCACATCCATCAAGATCACATCATAAGGTTGGCGGTGCACGGCGGCCAGCGCCTCCAACCCGTCGGCGGCCACATCCACGCGATAGCCCAACCGCGTTAGCATATGCACAGCCAACGCCTGATTCACCGAGTTGTCCTCCGCCAACAACATCCGCAGAGGAAACCGCTCGGCAAAGTGTGGGTCAAACGTCGCTTCTTTGGCGACCCGGGGTCGGGAGGCTTCGGCATTGCCTAAGGCGCTGAGAATAGCGTTATACAAACTCGATTGCTTAACCGGCTTGGAGAGGTAAGCGGCAAATAGTTGGGTGTCGTTGGCGTCGCGCCAGCCCCAGGAGGTGAGCATGATCAGCGGGAACTGGTGCGCCTGCTGGCGGATCTCGCGCGCGAGTTGCAGGCCGTCCATGTTGGGCATGTGCATATCCAAGACCGCCAAATCAAACGCCGCGTCGTGTTGCAGTTGTGCCAAGGCTTGTTCCGGCGCTTCGACGACGACCGCTTGCATTTTCCAGGCCGCCGTCTGCAATTCCAAAATCCGCCGATTGGTCGCGTTGTCATCCACGATCAACACTCGCTTGCCTTCTACTTCTGGCAACGGCCACTGCCGCCGCGTGCCACTTTCCGCCGGAGCTTCATCGGCGCGGAACGTAAAATAAAACGTAGACCCCTGCCCCACGACGCTGGTCACGCCTACGGTGCCGTCCATTAATTCAACGAGCCGTTTGCTGATCGCCAGCCCCAACCCAGTGCCGCCATAGCGGCGGGTCGTGGACGAGTCCACTTGTGAGAAGGACTTAAAGAGCCGATCCATGCGGTCAGCCGGGATGCCAATGCCGGTGTCGCGGACGCTCATCCACAAATGCCCAGCGGGCGCGGCGGACTTTTTCACTTCCACTACCACTTCGCCGTGCTCGGTGAATTTTATGGCATTGCTCAAAAAATTCACCAGCACTTGCCGCAGGCGGGTCACATCCCCGATGAGCATTTCCGGCACGCCCTCTTCCAATAGGTAGCCCAACTCCAAATGTTTTTGTCCGGCGCGCAGGGCCAACAAATCCAGCGCGCTCTCTACGCACTCGCGCAAGCTAAATGCCTGTTGTTCCAGCTCAATACTGCCGGCTTCGATCTTAGAAAAATCTAGGATGTCGTTGAGAATGGTCAACAACGCTTCACTGCTGGCGAGGATCGTCTCCGCAAATTCCCGTTGCTCCACCGACAAAGGCGTGTCCAGCATTAAATTGGACATGCCGATCACGCCGTTCATGGGCGTGCGGATCTCGTGGCTCATGTTGGCTAAAAACTCGCTCTTCATCAAATCGGCGCGCTTCAATTGTTCCGAGAGTTCGACTTGAGCGCGATACAACTGCGCGTTGCGGATGGCGATGCCAATTTGTTCCGCGAGGGTGGTGATGATCAGCACGTCATCGGCGGTGAATCCCATCGGCTTTGCGGATTGCAAATCCAACACGCCCACCAGTTGCCCGCCAACGATGATCGGGAAGGCCGCTTCGGATTGCGTGTGGGGCAATTCCTCTATCGCGAGATGGGTGGTGGAACGTGCCACGTGGTTCACCACCACCTGCGTTTGTTCACGCGCCGCTTGCGCGATTAAGCTAGGGCGCGCGTCCAGCGCGATCACCGCTCGGGTTTCTTTGAGCCGCTGTCCAACTTCGCCACTGGCGGCTTGCAAGACCAGCGTTTCCGTTTCGGGCACGTAGAAGAACACCGCCGCTAAATACAGGTCAAAGCCCGCTTTGGTTTGCTCAACCAGTTGTTGCAACAGCTCGTCAAAATCCAACACCCGGGTAATTTGTCGGGCGACGGTGGAGGCAATTTCCAAGGCGTGGGTGCGGTCGGCGACGCGCTGTTCCAAGAATTGAATAGAGGTGCGAATGGTCGTCGTCATTGAGTTCATGGTCGCGGCCAGCACGCCGATCTCGTCCTGTGTTTCCACCGGCGCTTCTACGTGAAAATTCCCGGTGGCGATCTCGCGCGCCACCTTGGTCAGGTTGAGCAGTGGCCCCGTAAATGACCGGGCCATCACCAGCGCCAACCCCATGATCACGAGGGTCGTGACGAGCGTGATCAAGAGGGTGTTGAGTGTTTGGTTGGAAGCGGATTGCAGGAAAATTTCTTGGGGTTGAAAAAACGCCACGCGCCAGGTCTGTTGCGTCAGGGCGTGGACGGCCACCTGATAGGGGCGGTTGCCCGTGCCGAGGGAGCTGGTCTCAAAAAAAGATTGTCCGGCAATATGTTCTGATAAGCCGGGTTGCGTCAACGGCTGGTATATCGCCTCGGGCGCGAACCCATTGGCCAGACACACCGCCGCCTCATCTACCAGCAAGCCAAATGATTCCGGCCCGGCAATGCCGTTGACGCTGGCGACCAAGTCTTGAAACACGCTCGCATCATAGCGACCCACCAACACCCCCAGCAACCGCAGTTCACGCGAGAAGACGGGCGCGGCAATATAAAACACGGCGGAGCCATCTGAGGCAAATTCGACGGGCGAACTGTAGGCGTAATCGCGGGCCCTAGTCGCCAACACGTGTTGGATATAGGGGCGCGTCGCCCAGTCTTGTCCAGCCTCGGAGGCCTCAGTGCTTAAGACGACTTTCCCAGCGACATCCAACACGGCGAAACTGTTGGCATAAGTAATTTTGCGGGTCGTGTCAGAAACTTCATTGAAGAGCAGTGCGTTGACGTTGTGCTCCACAATACTACCGGGGCGTTGGTCGGCGGAGAGGGCGAGGTAATTGGCGACGTCTAAAAATTGTGCGGTGGCGCTCACGCGGCGGAGGTTCGCTTCGAGGTAATTATCAATCAACGCCGCGGTTTGGCTGGCCGCCGAATCCAAGGCCTGATTCGCCAATTGCGTAAGTTCGAGGCGCGCGGTGTAGTTATTGACCAGCCCAATAGCCAAGGCCGTCAGAATGGCGACGCCGACAAACGCAACGATGAGCTTACTGCGCAAGGAGGCCAGCCGGAGGGTTTCTAAAAGTGCCATGCAAAAGGCGCGCCGAGTCGAGTACGTTGCAAGGCTACGTCACGCTGTAGCCTTGCAATATAAATGCCATTAGGCGATCAGTAGGCTTTAGGGATAGTAGCCCTTTTGCTTAAAGAACGCAGTGACTTCTTCCGCCGCCGCATCGAGCGCGGCTTGGGGTGTTTCCTGACCCAGCACCGCCTGATGCAAGTGTCCCCCTAAGATCGTTTCAACCTGCGCCCAGTCCGGTGTGCGCGGGCGGGCGACAGAATTATCCAACGCCTGTCGGATCACTGGCAACCAGGGATACTGAGCTTGCAACGCGGGGTCTTCAAACGCCGCCACGCGTACCGGGATGCCGCGTTGCTTGGCGAACTCCAATTGGAACTCATCGCTGGTGAGCCATTGCAGGACTTTAAGCGCGGCTTCTTTGTTTTTTGAACCGTTGGCGATGGCGATCATGAAGTTGCCGATCTGTGAACTGTGACGGACTTCCTGCGGTGTCGTGGCCCAACCATTTTTGCCCGCCACCTTGGATTGGCTGGGGTCTTCGGCCGCCAAAATTTGCCCGGTCCAAGTGATGTTGGTCAGGCATTGCCCCTCCAAGTAACACGCTAACTGCTCAGACGAATCGAATTTAGCGACATCGCTTGGTTGATAGGCTTTCAGATCCAAGAAGAGTTGCAACGCGGCGACGCCTTTGGCGCTGTTAAATTGGGGATGCCATTGGTCATCAAAGAGTTCTCCATCAAACGAATATAAATACGGAAACCACTCGGTGACAATGGGGTTGCCCGCCACCCCGCGCATCGCCAGAATATAGCGCTTGGCCGCTGGGTCGGCTTGATTTTGGGCGATCTGTTTAATGTCCTCCCACGTTTGCGGGGCCTGCGCGATCAGGTCTTTGCGAAAGGTGAACAATTGCGTATCGCCAATGATCGGGAGGGCGTAGAGTTCGGAGGGCGCTTGCGCATCAATCCCAGGGAAGCGCGGGCCAGAGCGTGGCGGCCAGTAGCCGAGTTCCAGTGTCTTTTGCACAAAGCCCTCGCCCGGTTGATAGCCTAACTGCGTGAGGTTCGCCACATAATGGTTCATGGCATATTCCGGCACCCAGGGGTCATCCATCATAAATAGATCGTAGGTACTGCCGTTGGCTTGGCCCTGCTCGGTCTCGGCCCGATGCGCGTCATCAAAGTTCATCTCCACGACCTTGAGTTTAATCCCCAATTTTTTTTCAAGGGTGTCTTGCTTGAGCAGGTTGAATAACACCGTGGAACTTGGGTCAGCGGTGAAGACGAGCGTAATTTCCGGGACGGCCGTGGGCATTGGGGTTGAGGTGGCCGCCGCGCCACAGGCGCTGTTCAGGCTCAAGAGGACAACTAAGCCCCACATAACTAACTGAGCGATGAAACGAGGTTTCATTAGGTTGCTCCTGATAGGGTGGATATTGACTTTCGTTTGTAATTTTTGGGGTGAGGTTTTGTAATGACCGCCAACGAGGAGAAATTATACAACCAGTGACACAAACCGACCCCAGTGTCCTCACGTTGTTGATGGACCATTTTGAGTAGGCTACGAGCCGGATATAATCAAAGAGTCTGCTTGGTTGGGTCACAAAATAAATCCATGTTCTGAAAATAGTGGCGATTTCCCTCATCCTACTCAATGCCTCCCTCTGACTTGTGGGCCTGGTTCACCGCTCCCACGTATGCGCTCCCACTGGATGTCCTGCGAGTGCTAATGGGTTTGGTCAGCTTGGCCTATTTTGCCCGCACCTACCACGAAGCGCCGTTGTTTAGTGGGCCAGATGGATTGCTCGACCATACGCTACTGCGTCGCCTACTGCCCTTTACCCGCCTCAGCCTGTTTCCGCCCGGCGCACCACTCCCACTGTTGCGGGCGTTATTCATAGCGGGTTGTGGCGCGGCGCTATTGCTCACTCTGGGCATTGGGTCGCAACTGGCGGCCTTGTTTCTCTACGGGCTGGCGGTCTCCACCTATCGCTGGAATTTTCTGGTGATGTATGTGGATGATGGCATCATGCACCTAGCGCTGTTTTGGATGATGGCCTTGCCGATCGGCTACACATTGACCTTGCCGGGATTATTGGGGATGGAGGCCGCGACCAACTGGGCCGCTTGGCAAACTCAAATGGTTTCGGGGGTGGCCGTGCGTTGTTTCCTGCTTAATCTCGCGCTGGTGTATGGCGTGGCGGGGCTGTGGAAGTGGGCCAGTCCCATGTGGCGCGCCGGCTCGGCGCTGGAAGCCGTGCTCAAACTGCCCGTCTCCCACGCCCCAACGTTTTGGGGACGCCCGCATCGCCAGTGGCTCCGCCTCTCCACTTACTTTGCGCTTGTTTTGGAACCAGCTTTGGTGTTGATCGTGATGTTACCAACACATCACCCGTTGAAGTGGGCGCTGTTGGCTGGGCTGGTGGGCTTTCATGGTGGCATCATTACCACAATGCAAATTCCCTTTGCCAACCTCATCATGCTGGGCGCTAGTGTCGTCATCTTTCGCGACGAGTTGATGCAGGCGCTGGGCGCGCCAGAGCTGGCCCCGGCCACTTTACCGTTGACGGTGGGCGATGGAGTGGCGTTGAGCGTGGTGGCGTGCTTGGCGCTACTATTTGTGTCGAACGCCATTTTTTTTCGCAATGGTTACGCGTCGCCCTTGTGGCAAAAGTCTATGGGTTACAAGCCTCGGCTCAACCCGCTCTACGCGCCGCTGTGGCTGATAGGCTTGGTGCAAAGTTATCGGTTGTTCGATTGGATTGACGAACTCAATTACCATGTGGGTTATGAAGTGCTGGAAATCTCCCCCGACTGTGCGCCGCGCCCAGTGGACTCCACCACCTTATTCCCGCATACCATCCGGCACGTTTTGTTGCAGACGTATTTGCAAGGCAATCTCTGGATGAAAGTGGCCCCCGACGCGCTCCCCACACTGCGCGCGACCATTCTCACCCGCTATGCGCGGCGCTATTGCCGGGCTCATCCGACCGAACAGACGACCCTAGAGGCCTACGCCATTGTGCAACGCATTACCACTGACAATTTAGATTTACAATGCGGCGCGCGCCGCTTGCTCCTGCGGTTCACCAATCAACACGGCACAGCGGTCGTGACTGAGATGTGCTTGACGCCGCCTGTGTATCACTGACTGGACTTACTCAAGACTTCGGAAGTGCGCGCAAAACATCTGCGAAATGCTTGGATCATGAGCGCGCACTTCCGAAGTCTGACCCTTCGATGCCTTAAGTCGAGACTGAAAAACTTTCAAGCCACGCCCGTAAAAGTTAACCATGTGCGGAATCCTCGCTATTTTTTCACCGACTGAGCCGTTGCCATTGGCCGTAGCGCAACGCGGCACCACCGCGTTGGCGCATCGCGGGCCGGATGGAGAAGGGCTGTGGCGCGCGGCCGATGGGCGGGTGGCGTTGGGGCATCGGCGGTTGAGCTTGGTGGATGTGACGGGCGGGGCTCAGCCCTTGACCTCGGAAGACGGGCAACGGCATCTCATCGTCAACGGCGAGTTTTATGATTACACGACCATTCAGCACGACTTGCGCCAACGCGGCCATCAGTTGAGCACGCGCTCGGATAGTGAGATCGCCCTACACCTCTATGAAGAGCAGGGCGTTGACTGTCTGCGGGCACTGCGGGGGGAGTTCGCGTTTGTGGTGTGGGACGCCGCCCGTCAGCGGCTTTTCGCGGCGCGTGACCGCTTTGGTATCAAGCCGCTGTTCTACGCGCAGGTGGGGTCGGTGTTGTATCTAGCCTCGGAAATTAAAGCCTTGTTAGCGGCAGGCGTGCCAGCCGTCTGGGATGACGAAGCCGTTTACCAAACCCTGCATTTGTGTTTCGCCGCCGACCGGTCGTTGTTTCAAGGTATTCGGCAGGTGCCGCCGGCGCACTACCTCGTCGCCACCGCGCAGGGCGTGCGGCTGGAGCGTTATTGGGAGGTGCCCTATCCCCGGAAAAATGTGGTTGATCCGCGCCTCACCGAAGAAGCCTGCATCGCCCAAGTGCGAACCTTGCTCACCGATGCGGTGCGCCTGCGCATGCAGGCCGATGTGCCAGTGGGCTGTTTGTTGAGTGGCGGCTTGGATTCGTCTACAGTATTGGCCTTGGCCGCCCAGCATAGCCCCAAGCCGGTGACGGCCTTCACCATCGGCTTTAATCAAGCGGAATATGATGAGAGCGCCCTAGCGCAAGCCACGGCCCAGCAACTCGGGGCGAATTTTCATCCCCTGCATTTGAGTGACCGCGATTTGGCCGATAACTTTGCGGAGGCAGTGTGGCATGGCGAAATGGTGCAGTTCAACGCGCACGGCACCGCACGGTTTTTGCTCAGCCGCGCCATGCAACGCGCGGGTTACAAAGCCGTGCTGGCGGGAGAGGGGGCCGATGAGTTGTTTGCTGGTTATGCTTTTGTACGGGCGGCGTTGCCCTCCCAAGCCCCTACTTCGCGTTGGCCGTTCTGGCTGACGTTTCTGGCGCGTTGGTTGCGCCCACCGACGCCCGCACAACGCCAACTGGCCGAGGTGTCGCCGTGGCTGGCGCGGCTGAGTCGTGGGTTGGGGTTTGCCACGCTCACGTTGGACATGGTGGTCGAGCGCCTGAGCGTGGCGCGGGGCGTCTTGGCCCCCGATTTTGTCGCGGCCTTCAAGGGCTACGACCCCTATCAAAAGTTGTATGCCAGCCTCGACCAACGCGCGGCCCTGTTGCACTGGGAACCGGCCAAGCAAATGCTCTATCTCTGGTTACGCACTATCTTCGCCAACTATCACATGGCCGCCGACCGGTTGGATATGGCGCACGGGATCGAGGTGCGGTTGCCGTTTTTAGACCATATGCTCTTTGAATATGCGAGTCAAATTCCAACCGCACTGCTGGGCAAAGGCGGCCAAAACAAATTTATTTTGCGCGAGGCCGCGCGGCCCTATCTGCCAGAAAGCGTCTATCGTCGCGCCAAACAGCCGTTTATGGCCCCGCCCGCCATTGCCACGCCGGGCAACCCATTGCACGATTTCGCCCAAGACACATTGCGGGCGAAGGCATTGCCGTTTGTTGACCCAACGGCGGTTGGTCGCTTGCTGGATTCACTGCCCCATCACCCCCCCAGCGCCTTAGCGTCGCTGGAAGCACTGCTGATGGCGCTGGTATCGTTGACCCTTTTGCACCAGCATTATTTTTCTGGAGCGGTGAGTAAGGCCGATCCTTAATCCATTTTCAGTACTTCACGAAAGCGTCCTGAGCATGTCGAAGGACGCGGGTTTCGACACGCTCAACCCGCTTTTGCGTGAACCACTGATTTTCTTAACTCAAACGAGAGACTATGACCAACCAAAACCGTAAAGGCATTATCGCTTTTCTCCTCCTGAGCTTTGGCATCGCGTGGGCGGCTTGGCTCATCACGTTTGCTCTGGGCATTTTGCCGCGTGACCCCCGCTATCAACTGTGGGGCACTATCCCCGGCTTTGCTCCCGCGCTGGCGGCTATCCTCGTGCGCCAGTTCGTGACGCGCGAGGGGTTTGGCGATGCGGGCTGGTGGCCGCGCTTCCGCCACTGGCGATACTATTTATGTGCTTGGTGGTTGCCCCTCCTCGTCGCGCCAGTGATCATTGTCTTGGCTTCTATCTCTGGCCTGAGCCAACCCGACTTTACCTTACAGCGCGCTTTTGCCCAGCCTGAGCTAGGTAGTACCACCCCGCCCGATTTTCTCGTGGCGCTTTCGCCCTGGGGGATCTTTCTCCCCTTCCTGTTCTTGTGTTTGATTTCCACCCCGATTTTGTGGGGTGAGGAATTTGGCTGGCGGAGTTATTTGCAAATTCGGCTTTTTGCTGATCAACCCCTCAAAGCCGCGATAGTGACGGGCTTGCTGTGGGGGTTCTGGCACGCGCCGTTTATTCTAGCGGGTGGCAATTTCCCAGATGCCCCCGTGTTGGGGCTGTTTGTGTTCCCAGTGACGACGACGCTCTGGTCAATTATTTTCGGTTGGTTGCGTCTCAAAACAGGGAGTTCGTGGCCGAGCGCAGTGGCGCACGCGGCCACGAATAGTTTGGGCAGTGTTTGGTTATCGCTTCTCTTTTATGGCGGGCCGAACTCGAACCTAGTGAGTTATGGTTCGGTCCTGGCCTGGATTCCGCTTGGGCTTATCTGTGGTGGGCTGATTCTGAGTGGGCAACTCCAGGGGGAGCAAGCGGTGGAATAGGGACAACCTACCGGCTGATCTCCCGCACGATAATATCGCGTTGAATCTGCGACGTGCCTTCGTAAATCTGAAACACTTTCACATCGCGCATTAGTTTTTCTACTGGATATTCCTTCATAAACCCATAGCCGCCAAAAATTTGCACGGCGTCCACTGTAGCTTTCATTGCCATGTCAGCGGCGAAGGCTTTGGCAAAGGCGGCTTGTTTGGCGTTGGATTGGCCCATGTCCACCAGCCATGCGGCTTGCCAAGAAAGCAAGCGCGCCGCTTCAATGTTCATCGCCATTTCGGCCAGCATGTGACCCACCGCTTGGTGTTGGATGAGCGGTTGCCCAAACGTGGTGCGCTCCTTGGCATACTTGAGCGCTTCTTCAAAGGCGCGGCGCGCCACCCCCACTGCGGAGGCCGCGACGGTCGGGCGGCTCCGGTCAAACACTTTCATCGCAATTAAGAACCCATCGCCCTCTTTGCCTAACAAATGCGTTTCCGGCACGACCACTTCATCTAAGGTGATCTCCGCCGTGTCCGAGGCGCGCTGACCAAGCTTGTCGAATTTCTTGCTCACCGAAAACCCCGGGCGCGTGCGCTCCACAATAAACGCGCTCATGCCTTTATATTTCTTGGCCTTGTCGGTGTAGGCGAACACGACAAAAAAATCGGAATAAGACGCATTGGAGATGAAGGTCTTGCTCCCCTTGAGGACGTATTCATTACCGCGCTTCGTGGCGGTGGATTGAATGCCCGCCACATCCGAACCAGCGGCGGGTTCGGTCACGGCGTACGAGGCGAGTTGCCCGCCCGTCATCCGACCCAACCATTCTTTTTTCTGAGCATCGTCACCCGCCACGATGATCGGGATAGCGGCCAAATTGTTGATCATCAACGTCGTGCTGATGCCGCTACAGCCCCACGCTAACTCCTCGGCGACCACACTTTCTTCCATCAACGACGCACCACCCCCTTCATATTCAAAGGGGATGTTGATGTTGATCAGGCCCGCTTGGCGCGCTTTGGCGATGACGGCCAACGGAAACTCGGCGGTGCGGTCATAGTGTTCGGCGACCGGCGCGACTTCGGTGCGCGCAAAATCGCGCGCGAGGTTTTGCAACATGCGTTGTTCGTCAGTGAGGGCGAAATGAACGGAAGGGGAGGACATGAGGGGGTTCCTTGAATAAACTAGACTTACGCCAGACTTCGGAAGCATAGTATGCGTAAGTCCAGAATAAATACAAATGGATTAAGAATTATTCGTGAATAGTAACGGCTCAGCCTTACGCCGCGAAATTAATTTCGCGGCTGGAGAAAGTCTCTAAACGTGCTACAGCGCGTTCAAAGTCTCAGTGCGCTTCAGCGCACTGGGTGTTGTTAGGTGGCGGGTTGTGGCGGGCAGTTACTTCGTATACGCCGCATCCGTGCGCGCGGCGAGGATGAAGTCGTTGGCGTGTAGGCCATGAATCGCGTGGGTCCACCAAGTGACGGTGACGCGCCCCCATTCGGTGACTAAAACCGGATGATGATTCTCGGCCTCAGCCAGTTCGCCCACCTGTTGGGTGAAGGCCAGCGCCTCCACAAAGTTCTTAAACTTAAATCGCCGCTCCAACCGCCGCACGCCCTCCCGCTCTACAATG
>Ga0315912_10001988_pt1 | contig 22966 bp, 19 predicted proteins | sample VfabasoilMG_FD_204469 | JGI IMG/M metagenome (GOLD analysis project Ga0315912, IMG submission 204469) | Garden soil microbial communities collected in Santa Monica, California, United States - V. faba soil | ecosystem: Environmental > Terrestrial > Soil > Garden | place: USA: California...
CGAGACTGGCGCTATTGTCTGGGTCAATCAGGTCATGGGCGCCGACACCTGGATCATGGGCTGCGGCGGCGATGTGGCCATCGGTGGCGGCCGCGGCGGCGGTCGCGGTTTCGGTCCGCCGGGCGGCGGTGTTCCAGGAGGCGGTCCACCGGGTGGCGCTGCCGGACGTGGTGCAGCGTCTGCGCCGAACGCAAACTGCCCGGGCGAAGTCGGGCCCGACTTCGATTTCTCGGCGTCGCCTTTGCTGACGACGCTGCCCGACGGCCGCGACGTGCTCATCGCGACGCAGAAAGCCGGCCTCGGCTGGGCGCTCGATCCCGACGACGAGGGCAAGACGCTCTGGTCATATCGTTGGGGTGCCGGCAGCCCCGTCGGCGGCGTGTACGGCGCGACCGCAGACGGACGGCTCGCCTATTTCGCTGTCGCCGACAATTTCGGCGCGGCCCCGGGCGGCGTGCATGCCGTCGACATCGCGAGCGGCGAGCGCGTCTGGTTCGCTGCGCCCGCAGCGCCGCTTTGCGGGCAGGGACAGGGCTGCAGCGTCTCGCAGTCGGCAGCGTTAACCTCGATCCCCGGCGTTGTGTTTGCGGGCTCCGCCGATGGCGGCATTCGGGCGCACGACGCGGCAACGGGCGAAATCGTCTGGACCTTCGACACGAACCGCTCTTTCGAGACAGTCAACGGCATCGCCGCGACCGGTGGTTCGATGGACGGGCCGGGCGCCGTCGTTGCGGGTGGGATGCTCTATGTCACCGCCGGCAACGGCGGCATCGTCGGCCGCGCGGGCAATGTGCTGCTCGCCTTCGAAGTCGCGGAGTAGTCGATCGGACTAGAGGCAGCCGGCGAGCCCGTCGATCCAGCCGTCGAGGAGCGTGACTCCCGCCGTATCGACGAGATGCGAGGCGAGCGGTGGCATGCCGTTCACGTCGCGCCGGCTGATGCGTGCGACCAGCACCGACAGATCGCCATTGCCGGGAGCGATGATGCGCGCGCTCGTGCCGAGACCGAGATTGCCGAGCGTGGGCGAAAAGTCGCAGGCATTGGTCTGGTTGAGTGCCGTCGCAAAGCGCAGGTCCATATTGCTCGGCGTCGGGCCGCCGGGCCTGTGGCACTGCGCGCAGTTCGTATGCAGCCATGAGCGCGCCCGGGCCACGATCGCGGGACCGGCGACATAGGGATCGCTCAGGCTCGGCAGCGTGGCCGGATTGCCGACGGGAGTCGCAAGCACGCCGATGCCGACGAGCGTCGCGAGCTGATTGGCCGTGCGTCCCGTGGCGGCATAGGTCACTGAGCCGTTCAGCTGCTGAATCTCGAGGCCCAGGGTCCGCCCAGCGGTGGCGGTGTGGCACACGTCGCATTGCCCCGTGCTGGGGTAGAGCCAATCCTGGGATCCGATCCGCTCGATCTTGCCGCTGTCGACGAGCACGCCATCGTTGATTGCCGTGTCCCATTCATAGCTGTAGCCGGCCCAGCTGCCATCGGTGTGCCGCATCAGGAGCCGCGTCTCGATGAGCGCGCCGGCAAGGCGAAACTGTTTGACGAGCACGGAGCCTGTGGGGAACGTGAAGTCTCCGTCCGCGGCCACGGTGACCGAGGTGCCGTTTGGCAGTGCGAGCCAGCGTTCTTTCGCAGCGCCATCCGACCAGAACGGTGCCTGTACGGAATATTGGATCAGGCCGGGACCGGGCCTGCTCGGGTCGCCGGAGAGCATGCAGCCGGTCGCCGAGAGCCGGTCGGGAATCGGGTTTGTGCCGCCGGTGCCCGTGCCGCGGGCGAGACGGTACAGTCCGCCGTTGAAGTCGACGAGGTAGATCTCGCCGTCGGCGGCCTCGCCGAAGGACGACACATTGACTGTCGTGTCGAGCAGCAGCTCCGAGGTGTAGCCTCCGGAGCCGTTATCGACGAGGCGCCAGAGTCTGCCGCTGATGAAATCGGCGAAAAGATAGTTGCCGACGAGCTCGGGGATGTCGCTGCCTCGGTATACGAAACCTCCCGTGACAGAAGCGCCTCCGCTCTGCTGGTAGTCATGCACGGGGCCGACGAATCCGGTGGTTGTCGTGCATGTCGGCGCCGTGGAGCCATGCGGGATACTGCCCTCGCGGCAGTCCCAGCCGTAATTTCCGCCGCGCTCGATCAGATCGATCTCTTCGCGCGTCCCCTGACCTACGTCGCCGAGCCAGAGCTCGCCCGTCGTGCGGTCAAAGTTAAAGCGCCAGGGATTACGCAGGCCCCAGGCATAGATCTCGGGACAGTCGTCGAGTAAAGCGTCCGGGTCGGCGGGGCAGCGTGCATTCGGCACGAGCGGATCGAAGAACGGATTGTCGGAGGGAATCGTGTACGGCGCGCTGGCATTGACGTCAATGCGAAGCATGTCTCCGAGCATGTTGCGCGTCTCCTGCGCGCGATTGAACGGGTCGTCGCCCGAGCCGCCGTCGCCGAAGCCGATGTAGAGACGGCCATCGGGTCCGAACTTGATATCGCCGCCGTTGTGATTCTCGAAGTCCTGTTCGAGGCGCAGGATGTCCGTGCGGCTGCCGGTGTCGAGCGTTTGCCCGCCCACGCTGACCGTAAAGCGAGCGATGATCGAGGTCATCGGCGCGCCGACGTCGGTCCAGGACAGGAAAACCCGGCCGTTGCTCTGATAGTTCGGGTGAAACGCCATCCCGAGCAGGCCGCCTTCGGAAACGGTGCTGAGGTTTGTGATGCTCGGCAGGTTGATGAAGTCAGGCAGGAACGTCGTCGTTGCCGGATTGTCCGCGAACACGCGCACGCGTCCCGTCTTTTCGAGCACGAACCAGCGGCTCGCATCGCCGGGCGCCTGCATCATCCCGAGCGGCTGATCGAAGGCGAGCCCCGCGAATTCGCGCACGAGATTGATAGCGACGGTCGTCGTCGGCCGCGGCGGCGCGATGCAGGTCGTATTGCTCGGCCGCGCGTCGAGCCCGACGACTCCGGGCGTTGGCGGCGGCGGAGGGGGCGGCGGAGGCGACGCTGGGGGATCGTCGCTCGACGAATGACAGGCGCCGAGCGCGACGGCGGCGAGAATGAGCAGCGCTGTCCGTATCCGTGACCGCATTCGCAACGACTATCCGGTGTCCTGCCGTCACTCTGCCAGCACGTGCTGGAAAAGCAATCGAAAAGCGGTCGCCTTTCGGCGACAGCAGCATGTCGAGTTATGTCTTCACTCCAGCAGGGCGAAGGCTCAGCTCGACATTCCCCAGCGTTCGATTGTGCGCCGTTCGATCAATTTGAAAATGACGTTTTCGACGAACAACCCGAACACTATGACGGTCAGTAATCCCGCAAAGACATCGGCGATGAGGAGCTGATTCTTGCGCTCGTAGATGAACCAGCCGAGGCCACCGGAGCCGCCCTGGGCGCCGAAGACGAGCTCGGCGGCGATCAGCGTGCGCCACGCGAAGGCCCAGCCGATCTTGAGGCCCGTGAGGATGCTCGGAAAGGCGCCGGGGATGAGGATCCGGAACAGGTACGCAGGGCGCGAGAGCCCATAGTTCTGTCCGACCATCCGGAGAGTCGGGCTCAAGCTCTTGAAGCCGGCGAAGGTGTTGAGCGCGACCGCCCAGAGCACGGCGTGAATCAGGACGAAGATCACTGCGCCCTCGCCGAGGCCGAACCAGAGCAGGGCCAGCGGCAGCAGGGCGATCGAGGGCAGGGGATTGAACATTGCAGTCAGCGTCTCGAGCAGGTCCGCGCCGATTCGCGTCGCGCTCGCGAACGCCGTGAGGGCACCTGCGAGCGCAAGGCCGGCGACGTAGCCCGTCAGCAGGATTGGAATCGTGTAGGCCGCGGCGATCGGGATCTCGCCCGAGAGCAGCGAGCGCCAGAGCGCGGCCAGCGTGTCGAGGAAGGTTGGGAATTGCAGCGCATTGTTCAGGTAGCGGGCGTAAAGCTCCCACGTGAGCGCGAGCACCAGCAGCACGAATGTTTTGCGGATCCAGCCCTGGGCATAAATCGACCGCCAGAGCGAGCGTTCCCGCTCGGTGACCTCATGGCGCCCGCGGTCGACAACGAGCATCCGGTCCGCGCGCTGGTTCCGCTCAGACACGCTCCGCTCCTGCAGCCGGTGCGCGCTCGAACAGCAGCGCGTTGATCCGTTCCGAAAGCAGGCGACCGCTCGCGTCGGGCGCATCGATGCCGCTGCAATCGAGCTCGGCCCGCGCCTGCCCGGGATGGGGCGTCAGCAGCAGGATGCGCGTGCCGATACGGATCGCCTCGGGGATCGAGTGCGTGACGAAGATGACGGAGAAACGAAACTCCTCGCAGAGCCGCAGCAGCTCCGCCTGCATGCGATCGCGTGTCAGCGCGTCGAGGGCCGCGAACGGCTCGTCCATGAGCAACACGCGCGGCTCGGTCGCCATCGCGCGGGCGATCGCGACGCGCTGCTTCATGCCGCCCGAGAGCATGTGCGGGAAGTTGTCGGCGAAGCCGCTCAAGCCGACCTTGTCGATGTAATGGCGAGCGCGTTCCTCTGCCGCCTTGCGGTCGAGCGCGCGCCCCGCAGTCAGCGCGAACACCACGTTACCGAGCACGGTCTTCCAGGGTAGAAGCTGGTCGAACTCCTGGAAGACGAAAGCGCGGTCGGGTCCCGGGCCGGCAATCGCGCGGCCCTCGAGCAGGATCTCCCCTTCGGCCGGCTCGATGAAGCCGCCGATCGCCTTGAGCAGGCTCGACTTGCCGCAGCCCGAGGGCCCGAGCAGCACGAAGCGATCGGCCTCGAGCATGTCGAAGGCAACGCGGTAGACGGCGGTGGTGATGCGGGTCTCGCTGCGATATTGCAGCGTGACATCCCGGACGCTGATCAGGGGCTCGAATGCCGTGGCAGCTGCGGGATTCACGGCAAGCACTTAGTTGCCGGGGCGATCGTGGACCTCGGGAAAGAAGAGGTCGCGCCAGGAAGCCGGCTGATGTTCGATGGAGCCGATCGCGTGCATGAATTCCGCGTAGCGCATCGTTTTCTCGGGCACCGTCGTGAACCGGATGTCGGGGTCCGCGAGGATCGCGGCGAGCTCGTCGCGAGTCAGTCCCGCGTCGTCACGCGCCGCGATCAGGGCATCGGCAGCCGCGAGCGGATCGGCCTCGATGAGCGCGATCGCTTCCTCGAGAGCAGCCAGGACCGCCACATAAGGGCCGGGATTTGCTTCGCGCCATGCACCAGTCGTGGACAGCATCGTGAAGGTCTGGGCGCCGCCCATGACTTCATTGGTATTCAGGATCGTGCGTACGTCGGGATTCTGCTGCTCGCGCTGATGGTATGGCGGGGAGGTGAAATGCGCGCTGATATCGCTCGTCGCCGCGAGCATGCTGATCACGCCGTCGGGGTGTGTCATCGCGACGGTATAGGGATCGAAACGCGTGGCTTGGTCGGCGCCATAACGCTCGCTCGCGTACATCTGCATCACGATCGCGGGAATGGAGACTTTGATTGCGGTCACCGCAATCTTGTCGCCGTCACGCAGGTCCTCGAGCGAATTCAAGTGCTCCGCGCGGGCGTTGAGATACATCGGCATGGCCGAGATGGCCGCGACGCCGCGGACGTCGAGGTTGTCGCGCGTGCGGTCCCAGAGCGTCAGGAATGCCGGCGGCCCGGCGGCAATGAAGTCGACCGAGCCTGAGATCAGGGCGTCGTTCATCACCGAGGGACCGCCGAGGTCGATCCACTCGACCGTCAGATCCGCCAAGCCGGCCGCCGCCGCATGCTTCTCGATGAGCCCGTGCTCACGCATCACGAGTAGCGGCAGAAAGCCGACGCCGCCCGCGCCGACGGGAATGCGGACATGCGGCGAGGTGTCGGCAGGACCGCAGCTCATGAGCAGCGCGGTCAGCGCGACGACGCTGCCAAGGCGCGCGAGCGCGTTCATGCCGGCCGGGTCCCGCGCGCGATCTCGCCGGCGTCGCCGAGCGAGTCGATGCGCCAGCAGGCGTCGATCAGCGTCTCGACCTGTGCCGCCGGCAGCGCCAGCACGGCCTGGTCGCGGAATTTCTCCTCGAGCTGGGCGTTGCTGAGCGGCCGGTGGACATTGCCGAGCGACTGCTCGACGAACAGGTGATGCGACGTACCGTCCCGCAGGCGCACGGTGATGTCCACCTGATCCTCCGTCACGCGATCGTCGCCGGTCGCGCGCACGCGTTCGCGCAGGCGCGCGAGCACGGGATCGGCGACCGCGGCATCGGTGAACTCCTGGAGGCCTCCCTTGCCGCGTGCGAGGCCGATCGCCGCGGCATGGTAAATCGAATACTTGCTCTCGAGCGCGCGCTTGAGCTCGCGCTTGTTGCAGAGGTCGAGCACGAGCGGGGCGACCTTGAGCTCGATCGACTCGATGCGCTCGGGATCCGGACGATCGCGCTCGCGGATCTGGCTGCAGCCGTCGATCGTCGGATGCACGACGAGGCCGCAGGCGTAGGGCTTGTAGGCGTTGGAGCTGAGTGCGAAGACCCCGCCCAGGCCCGACGTGATCTTGCCGAGGTCGTACTCACGTGCAGTGACGGGCGCGAACCCTCTCGGTCCTTCGAGCGCGCGCTCACCGGCCGTGAAATCGGCGCGCGCGAAACGCGCAGCCGTCAGTCCATTCTGCGCCGCGCGGCCGGGCTGGAAGGATTTCGCCATCGAGCCGAACATTTCGCGTATGCCGGCCGCCTGCGTCGCCGCGAGTCCGAAGGCCCAGATCATCTGGCCCGTCGAGAGGCCGAGCAATTTGCCGATCGCCGCTGCCGCGCCGAAGACACCCGTCGTCGACGTGATGTGCCAGCCGGCTTCGTAGTGAGCGGGATAGACCGCATCGCCGATCCGCGACTCGACCTCGAAGCCGAGTATAAAAGCGTGCACGAAATCACGGCCCGAGACCGGCTGCGCGCTCGCATAGGCGAACAACGCCGACGCGACGGGCACACTTGGATGGATGTAGTTCTGCGGCAGCGTGTCGTCGTATTCGTGGACGTGAGAGCCAATGCCGTTCAGGAGCGCCGCATTGAGCTCGTCGAAGCGCTCCTTGCGGCCGAGCACGGTTGCCGTAGCCGGCCCGCTGAATGGCGCGAGGACGTCGATCGCGACGTCGAGCGCAGGCTCGATGCTGCCGCCCAGCGCGCAGCCGAGGTAATTGAGGATCGCGCGACGCGCTTCGTCGCGGATGCCCTGCGGGATTGCGTCGGCGGCAGTCTCGGTGACCCAGGCGGCCAGCTGCCGCGTCGGCGATTCGCTCATCGACAGCTCTGCTCAGACCGAATAGCGCACGCAGTAGATCGGCGGCAGCGTATTGCTCACGCACTCCCAGCTCTTGCCGCCGTCGTCGCTGACGTAGAGGTTCCCCGTCGTGCTCCCGAAGGCGATCGAGTCGCCGCTCTCGTCAATGTCCATGCCATGGCGATAAACGAGATCGTAGGCGTGCTTCTGCGGCAGACCCTTGCTGAGCTTTTGGAAGGACTCGCCGCCGTCTCGCGTGCGCGTGACGACGAGCTTGCCGTCAGCCGGATAGCGGAACTGGTCCTTGACGCCGGGAACGAACCAGGCCGTGTCTGGATCCTCGGGATGCACGACGACGGCGAAGCCGAACACGGAGGGGTCGACACCAGTGATTTCCGTGCAGGTGCGTCCCGAATCGCGGCTCAGGAAGATGCCGTTGTGATGCTGCATCCATACCGTATCGGGCGCGCCGCGGCACTGCACGGCGCGATGCACGTCCTGACCGTTCGGCTCTTTCGCGAACTCGGGCGGCGCGTATTCCGCGCGCAGCCCAACGGCCTCGACCTTCCACGTCTTGCCATGATCGTAAGTTGCCCAGACGCCGCCACAGGACACCGCAATGCGCACAGTTTTGGAGTCGCGCGGGTCGACCAGAATCGAATGTATTCCCGGATACTCGGCGCCGCCGCCGACCCAGTGTTTGCGGCCTTCGTGTTGCCACAGCGTCTCGACGAGTCGCCAGCTGTCGCCGCGATCGCTGGAGTGAAAGAGACCGCCGGGGATCGTTCCGCACCAGATCTCGTCTGGGCGGTCGGCGCCACCGGATTCGAGCGACCAGACTGTTTTCATGTCCCAGGGAATCGGCGTATTGCGCATCGGGTCGTTATCGACGACATCGGCCGGCTTCGGTGGATACGCAGGGACGGGGCGTTCCTCGAAAGTCTTCGCGCCGTCCTCGCTGCGCTTGAGTTTGACGCCGAAGTGGCCGAGCGACTGCGCAACGGTGACGCCGTCGGCATCCGGGAGCAGCATCGAGACCGGGTCGCCGAGCAGTGCAGCCCGCTTGATGCCCCATTTCGATCGCGATCGTTCAATGACGAAAAGTCCCTTGCGCGTGCCTGCGTAGATCTTCATTCCTATCCTCCCGACAGGGCCTGGAATACGTGGATGCGGCTCGACGGCTCGAGCGGGTCGCTGAGCCGGTCGCGGTCGCGGATGTTGCGCCCGTCGACGATGATCTTGACGTGATGCCGGACCGAGCCCTGGTCGTCGAGAACGTAGCCGCGCGCGCCCGGCCAGCGGGAAAAGTATTGCGCGAGAAACTCCTCGACGGTACCGGCCGCGAGCTCGGCTGGCGGGCAGTCGACGTGCCGCGTCAGGTTCGGCGTGAATTCGATCGACGGCATTGGCTTCAGCCGCCCGCCGCCGACAGGATTCCGAACGGAGTGCGTTCGAAACGGCGGCAATTCTCGAGCGGTATCAGCGCCGTCGAGATAAACGCGTACTGGCCCGTGAGTGCGGCGTGGCTGATGCCATCCGTGAAAACCATCCAGGCGGAGCCGGGCGGAAAGCGGATCTCCTGGTAGTCGGAGCGGTCTTCCTGGAAGGCCGACGTCTCCTTCATATAATTATGGATGCGCCGCATCGAGCGGTCGTAAGGGCTCGAATCGATGACGCGGAACAGCGGATACACCTTGCTCGCGCCCGCGACAATGCCGCTGAAAGCCCGGTCGAGCATTCGCTTGCGGATCGGAACCTGGGGCCGGCCACCACGCGCGGCGTCCCAGAGCGGGCGGTGCCGGCGCATCAAGTCCTCGAAGCTGCCCTTCGTTCCCCAGACGCGATCGCGCTCGGGATGGACGTTGACGAAAAAGCGCAGGATCCGCGAGCCGTTGGTCGCGCCGTAGGCGCCCGCGTCGATGTGCACGAACTCGTTGCTCGAGCGCGGGTTCAGGTCACGACCCTTTTCCTCGACGGGGCGGAAGCTCGTCGTGCCAAAAGTGCAGCCCGGGATGTAATCGGGCACTGCCTTGCGCCAAAAATCGGCGACTCGCTGCCCGTGGGCGCGGAGCAGGGACGTGACTCGTGACTTCGTCGCCGCATCGGCCTCGAAGCGAGGCACGGAATCCGATTCCGGGTGATAGCTCAGGTTCTTTGCCTTGAGACCGGCTTCGAGACCCGAGCGGAGCCAGTCGAGATCGGCTGGGCCCGGCAGCTCGACGGGGCATTTCGAGAAATAGACGACCCGTCCTGCCTCGAGCGCATCCTCGATCTCGATGCCCGAAGCGCCGCCGAAGTCGCGCAGTTGGTACTCGCCGCTCATGGCCTAATATCGCGCTCTGCAAAGGCCCTGTCGAGTTTTTCGAGGACGTCGGCGACTTCGATGCGATCCATGACATCGGGTGCGCGGACGCGGCGTCCCCAGCGGATTGCGCTGACCTCCGTGCCGAATTCCGCGCGCACGGCCTCGGGATATTTATCGACCACAAGGTGTTGGCTCGCCCAAGGCCCCGTGCGGAAGCGGTTCGAGCTCGCATAGAGCCCGACGACAGGCGTGCCGACGGCGGTAGCCATGTGCGCCGGCCCCGAGTCCGGGCAGAGCAGCACGCTGGCGCGCTCGATGATGCAGAGCAGCTGCTTGAGCGTCGTGCGGCCGATGAGGTTCGTGACCGCGCCGCCGCAGCGCGCACTGATCGATTCGCCGTACTCGCGTTCGAGCTCGGTGCGGCCGCCCGTCAGAAGAATTTGTGCGCCATGGCGCTCGCGCGCATGGGACGCAACCGCGGCATAGCGCTCGGCGCGCCAATTGCGAAAATTGCGGAAGCGCTGGCCGGTGCAGGGGCTGATGATGAGGCTCGGCCGCGTCGCGTCGATCGCTGCGGCGGCGAACTCGCGATCGCTGGAGGCGACGGGGATGTCCCAACGCGGAGGCCCTGGCCGGATGCCGAGCGCCTCGACGAATTCGAGCAGACCGTCCATGACGTGACGCTCGGCCCGTGCCGGCAAATGACGATTGCAGAACCAGTACTGGCCGTCGCGGGCACGCCCACGGTCGAAACCCAGGCGGATCGGCGCGCGCACGCAGAGGCTGGCGAGATTCGCCCGCTGCGAAGCGTGCATGTGCAACAGGATCGGGAATTGCGTGGCGCGGAGCTCGCGTCGAAGGTTCAGGTAACCGCGGAAGCCCCGTGCCTTGTCGAGAACGGCGAAGCGGATGCCTTCGAGGCCCTCGAGCAGCGAGTGCTCGATGCGGCCGACGATCCAGGTGATCTCGGTGCCGGGCCACGCATCCTGGATCGCACGCACGGCCGGCACCGCATGGCAGGTGTCGCCGATGGCCGAGAGCCGGATGATGCAGAGCCGCTCGGGCGGCAGATCGGGCGGCAGTCTCAAGAGCAGAATCTGCTAGTCGAAGGTCTCGCCCTCGAAGCCCCAGCCGTAGCCGTCGGCAGGGCGGAGCAGGCTCCGCATCCGCAGGCGATGGGAGTTCGCGTCGCGGGCCGGATTGCCTGTGATGATGACGTGGTCGCCGGCCCGCAGCGACTGGCTCGTGACGCCCTGGTTCGCCAGCTGTCCGGCGCCGCCCCATTCGATCCCCCAGCGGACCATGTTGCCGTTCTCGTCTTCGGCAAGGATGTCGACGGAGGCATGCGGATTGCGGAAATGAAATGCGACGAGGGTGCCTTCGATGCGGACCTCGGCATTTTCGTCGTAGGTGGCAGTGAACGAGTGATGCGCTTCAGCCCCTATCGCTGCGGTGAGGCACGCTGCCGCTGCGAGGAGTAGTCTCCTGCCGTTCATCCCAGATCTCCTGTCCGCGTGGGTCACTCCGTATTCTAGCCCCAGGCCTTGCGTCGGCGCATGGAGGGCGATGGACGGGCAGGTATGATCCGCACGCAGCGGTCGACAATGCGATGGAATGGGCCTCTGCCCACAATTATGAAACACAACTTTTGTGGGCATTCCGCGCTTGATTTTCGAAAGTCGGATCTGTATCTTGCCGGCCCGTTCGACTGAGCGTTTCTTCGGGACGGGCCAGAATAATGCAATCGGAGGCTGGCGCTCTGCTCAAGGACATCGAGTCCTTCTGTCGGCAGCAGGGCTTGGCGGAATCGACGTTTGGCCGCGAGGCCGTCAACGACGGTAAACTGTGCAGCCGTCTCCGCGGTGGCCACGACGTGACGCTCGCGACGGCGGACAGGATCAGACAGTTCATCCGGACTTACGATTCTGAAAGCCCGGTCGATGCGGCCAGCAAGAACAACTCGAGACCGGTGGAGACAGGGGATAGCGCAATGACTGCCAAAGTCACTACGAACAAGAAGAAGACCAAGGCAAAGGCGGGCGCGGCAGACGACCGTCCGTTCCGCTTCTACGACAACCGACAGAAGTATCTGGCTTTCGTCAATACGACGAACGAGAAACGCAAGGTTGCCGAGCGCGCCGGTCGCGAGCTCGCGCTGCTCCGGCCCACGCCCCCGGCGCTCAAGGTTTTCGACGCGGGCATGGGCGATGGCACGGTGATCAGCCACGTCATGCGCGCCATGCACAACCGGTTTCCGACGACACCTTTCCTCGTCGTCGGCAAGGAAATCAGCATCGAGGACGTCCGCCTGACGCTCGAGAAGCTGCCCGACCGGTTCATGGAGCACCCGGCAAGCTGCATCGTCATCACCAATCTGTATTACGCCGAGGCGCCGTGGTTGCGCCCGCGCAGCGTCAAGAGCGCTTCGGCGCTCAACTGGCGCGAAGTCGCCCTCGAGGGCGATTCGTCACACGCCTTCGGCGAGCAGCTGGCCGCGCTCGACAGTTTTCTCGTCGACAGCTGGCAAGTGCGCTCGAGCGAGACCACGGGTAACCCGATGTACGTTCGCCCGTCGGTCCTGGTGCTCTACCGCAAGGATCACTCGTTCCTGATGGAAAGTGCGATTCCGAAGCAGGGCACGTTCTCGGCGAACTACGATCTCGCTATCGCTTCGCAGCCCTGGCGGGCGCGAATGAGCGCCGAATTCAAGGTCCAGAAGGTGCTGGCGCCGATCGCCCGGTCGCTCGGCAGCTCTGGCCGCATGCTCATCGTGCAGTCCTGCGGCAACGACCCGGCACTCGAGCTCGTGCGCCAGGTCTGGCCGAACGAGGATCCGTTCAAGGTCAACCGGCATGAGCTCGTGCGGGTGCTCAAGAAAGAGCTCGGACACGACGCGCGCAACTTCAATTTCGTCACGGGCTCCGATTCCAAGGCCATCCTGCGTTACGAGATGCACACGCTGCCGAGCGAGGTGCAGGCCAGCATCGGCACGTCGACGCTGTTCGCGGCCTGGAACGCTTCGATCTACGTCAATCAGATCGAGGACGAGCGCCTCGAGCCCGTGCTCGCCAACAACGACTACCTGAGCCATACGGCGCAAGTTCTCAAGAAACACAAGGGCCTCTGGTTCAACGACGAAAGCTTCGTCGTTTCGCGCAAGCAGTAAGAGCTCGATGAACGCAATGCAGAAACTTGCAGGTCCTGCGCTGCTCGATGCGATCCGCGACTTCATGGCGGACTATTCGATCGAGGCGACAACGCACGACGAGGGCAAGTTCGACGAAATCGTCGCGGAGCTCAAGCCCGGCACCCGCGTCTATATTGCGCATGTGCCCGGTACGCCGATCGAGGGCGTAGTCGCCCTGGCGTTGCGATTCAAGCAGGCGGGCATGCAGCCCGTGCCGCACATCATCGCGCGCAAGCTATCGAGCCGGGCCCAGCTCGAGCAGGCGCTCGCGCGGCTTCGCGACGGGGGCGTCGACCAGGCACTCTGCATTGCCGGCGACATCGCGGTCGAAAATAACGCCTTCGACAGCAGTCTCGAAGTGCTGAGGACGGGACTCTTCGGCCAGTACGGATTCCGCGAAGTTGGAGTCGCGGCGCATCCCGAGGGCAGCAAGGCGATCGGCGAGACGCGCGTGGCCGAGGCATTGGCCGGCAAGGTTGAGTTCGCGAAGACTGCGCCGTTCAAGGTCCGTTTCGTGACCCAGTTCGGCTTCGACGCGCAGGCCTTCATCGATTGGGAGCGCGAGACGAGCGCGCGCGGTATCAGCCTGCCGATGCACGTCGGCGTCGCGGGTCCCGCCTCGTTCAAGCAGCTCGCGAAGTTTGCCGTCGTCTGCGGTGTCGGCGCCTCGGCAAGGATGCTGGCGAATCGCACCGGCGCGATGGCAGACCTGCTGCGCACCAAGGCGCCCGACGATCTCATCGTGGATTTCGCGCGCCATCGCGCCGCGAATCCCGGCTCACGCATTCGTTGTCCGCACTTCTTCGCCTTCGGCGGTGTCGCGAAATCGGCGCGCTGGGCGAATGCCGTGCGGGACGGCCGCATCCGGCTCGACAAGCAGGAAGGCGGATTCGAGGTTGTCTAGGAATCAGTCAGAAAACAAGTAACAGGTGGAACCATGAGCAAGTCATATCTATTCACCTCGGAGTCGGTCTCCGAGGGACATCCGGACAAGATGGCGGACCAGGTGTCGGATGCGATCCTCGACGCGATCCTCGCGCAGGAGCCGAGGAGCCGCGTGGCCTGCGAGACGCTGACGAAGACCGGCATGGTCATCGTCGCCGGCGAGATCACGACCAACGCCGTGATCGAGGTCGAGCACATCGTGCGCCAGACGGTGCTCGAGATCGGCTACGACCATTCCGACAAGGGTTTCGACGGCACGACTTGCGCCGTATTGAACGGCCTCGGCAAACAATCGCAGGACATCGCCCAGGGTGTCGACCGCAAGGCTCCGGAAGAGCAGGGCGCGGGCGACCAGGGCTTGATGTTCGGCTATGCGACCAACGAGACCGACAGCTACATGCCGGCCCCGATCATCTATTCGCACCGGCTTGTCGAGCGCCAGGCGAAGGTCCGCAAGAACGGCAAGCTGCCGTGGCTGCGCCCGGATGCGAAGAGCCAGTGCACGTTCCGTTACGAGGACGACAAGCCCGTCGGCATCGACGCAGTCGTTCTGTCGACGCAGCACGCGCCAGAGATCAAGCTCAAGGCGCTGCAAGAGGCGGTGATGGAAGAAATCATCAAGCCCGTGCTGCCGAAGAAGTGGATCACGAAGAAGACCAAGTACCACATCAATCCGACCGGCCGGTTCGTCATCGGCGGCCCGATGGGCGACTGCGGTCTGACGGGTCGCAAGATCATCGTCGACAGCTACGGCGGCTTCGCCCGTCACGGCGGCGGCGCTTTCTCGGGTAAGGATCCGTCGAAGGTCGACCGTTCCGCAGCGTATGCGGCGCGCTACGTCGCGAAGAACGTCGTCGCCGCGGGTCTCGCGGATCGCTGCGAGGTGCAGGTGTCGTACGCGATCGGCGTCGCCAAGCCCACGTCGGTGACGGTCGAGACCTTCGGCACCAACAAGGTGCCCGAGAAGAAGATCATCAGCGCTGTCGACGAGATCTTCGATCTGCGCCCCTACGGCATCATCAAGATGCTCGACCTGCTCCGGCCGATCTACAAGCCCACTGCCGCGTACGGCCACTTTGGCCGCGACGAGTTCAGCTGGGAGAAGACGGATCGGGCAGCAGCGCTCAAGGCCGCCGCAAAGTAGCGGACAAGGGAATCTCGCATGACTGCCCTGATCTGCGGCTCGGCCGCTTACGACAACATCATGGTGTTCGAGGATTCGTTCAAGAATCACATCCTCCCGGACAAGATTCACATTTTGAACGTCTCTTTCCTCGTGCCGCGGTTGCGTCGTGAGTTCGGCGGCTGCGCGACGAATATCGCCTACAACATGAAGTTGCTCGGCGAGGATCCCTTGCCGATGGCGACTGTCGGGCAGGATTTCGGTCCCTATGCGGAGTGGTTGAGCCGGAAGGGAATCCGGCAAGACCACATCCGCGTCCTCGACGACGTATTCACGGCGCAGGCGTTCATCACGACCGATCTGGACGACAACCAGATCACGGCCTTCCATCCCGGCGCGATGAATTTCGCGGAAAAGAACCGGATTGCCGATGCCAAGGGCGTCAAGGTCGGCATGGTGTCGCCCGACGGGCGCACGGGGATGATCGAGCACGCGAAGCAGTTCGCCGATGCGGGCATTCCGTTCGTCTTCGATCCAGGCCAGGGCCTGCCGATGTTCGACGGCAAGGATCTGAAGCAATTCATCGAGCAGGCTACCTGGGTGACCGTCAACGACTACGAGTGGCAGTTGCTCAAGGACCGGACGGGCTGGGACGTTGCCGATGTCGCGGCTCGAACGAAGGCGCTGATCGTCACGCGCGGCGCCGAAGGCTCGCTGATTCATACACCGAAGGGCAACTTTGAGATCCCGACTGCGAAGCCGAAATCGGTCGAGGACCCGACCGGATGCGGCGACGCCTATCGGGCGGGGCTGCTCTACGGATTGCTGCACGACATCGACTGGGACACGACCGGGCGCATCGCGAGCCTCATGGGCTCGATCAAGATCGAGCAGAACGGCACGCAGAACCACAGCTTCACGCGCGATGAATTCAAGGCGCGATTCAAGGCCAGCTTTGGCCGCTCACTTTAATCAGTTTTCAGGAGAATCCGAGAATGGCTACCAAGAAGAAGGCGACTGCGGCGAAGGGCGACTATTTCGTCAAGGATATCGAGCTCGCCGAGTTCGGCCGCAAGGAAATGGAGCTGGCCGAGCACGAGATGCCGGGCCTGATGGCGACGCGCGCCGAGTACGGCCCGAAGCAGCCGCTCAAGGGTGCGCGCATCACCGGATCGCTGCACATGACGATCCAGACCGCGGTGCTGATCCAGACGCTCGAGGCGCTCGGCGCGAAGATCCGCTGGGCGAGCTGCAACATTTATTCGACCCAGGATCACGCCGCGGCCGCGATTGCCGCCAGCGGCACGCCCGTCTTCGCCTACAAGGGCGAGTCGCTCAAGGAATACTGGGAGTTCGTCGACCGGACTCTCGACTGGGGTAACAGCACGGGTCCGAACATGATTCTCGACGACGGCGGCGACGCCACGTTGTTCGTGCATCTCGGGACCAAGGCGCTCAAGAACCCCAAAGTGCTCGACAAGAAGGCGGAAAGCCCCGAAGAGGAGATTCTGCTCGCGCAGCTCAAGAAGTCGCTCAAGGCCGACCGCAAGCGCTTCGAGGGCATGGCCAAGGAAATCCGCGGCGTGTCCGAGGAGACGACGACGGGCGTGCACCGCCTCTATCAGATGGAGAAGAAGGGCGAGCTCTTGTTCCCCGCCATCAACGTCAACGACTCCGTCACCAAGTCGAAGTTCGACAACCTCTACGGCTGTCGCCACTCGCTCGTCGACGCGATCAACCGCGCAACCGACGTCATGCTGGCCGGCAAGATTGCCGTCGTGGCCGGCTATGGCGACGTCGGCAAGGGCTCGGCGCAGTCGCTGCGCGCCCAGTCGGCACGAGTCATCGTCACCGAGGTCGACCCGATCTGCGCGCTGCAGGCGGCGATGGAAGGCTACGACGTCATGACGATGGAAGAGGCCTGCAAGATCGGCGAGATCTTCGTCACGACCACGGGCTGCGTCGACGTCATCACCGAGAAGCACATGCTGCAGATGGTCGACAAGGCGATCGTCTGCAACATCGGCCATTTCGACAACGAAATCCAGGTCGAGAAGATGCGCAAGTACAAGTGGCGCAACATCAAGCCACAGGTCGACCAGATCTACACGACGGGCGGCAAGAGCATCATCCTGCTCGCCGAGGGCCGGCTCGTGAACCTGGGTTGCGCGACGGGTCATCCGAGCTTCGTGATGTCGAGCAGCTTCACGAACCAGACACTCGCGCAGATCGAGCTCTTCACCAAGAAGCACAAGCTCGGCGTGCACGTGCTGCCGAAGCACCTCGACGAGAAAGTCGCGGCGCTGCATCTCGAAAAGGTCGGTGCGAAGCTCACCAAGCTGACCAAGGCGCAGGCCGACTACCTCGGCGTGTCCGTCAGCGGTCCGTTCAAGGCCGATCACTACCGCTATTGATGAGAGGCGCGTCCGGAGAGAGATATGGATGACGATATAACTATTGCGCGCAACGCGAAGCTCGAGAAGATCGTCGACCTCGCGAAGGCCAAGCTCGGCATCAAGACCGACGACCTCGAGCCTTACGGCCACTACAAGGCCAAGGTCTCCAAGAAGCTCGTCGACTCCCTGAAGGACAAGCCCGACGGCAAGCTCATCCTCGTGACCGCGATCACGCCGACGCCGGCGGGCGAGGGCAAGACGACTACCACGATCGGCCTCGCCGATGCCCTCAACAGTATCGGCCGCAAGACCATGGTCTGCGTGCGCGAGCCTTCGCTCGGCCCCTGCTTCGGCATGAAAGGCGGCGGTGCGGGCGGCGGTTACTCGCAAGTCGCGCCGATGGACGACATCAACCTGCACTTCACGGGTGATTTCCACGCGATCAGCGCCACGCACAACCTGCTCGCCGCCCTCGTCGACAACCACATCCACCATGGGAACGAACTCGGCTTCGACATCCGGCGCCCAATGTGGCGTCGTGTCGTCGACATGAACGATCGGGCGCTCCGCAACATCGTGCTCGGCCTCGGCGGGTCGGGCGGCGGCGTGCCGCGCGAATCAGGTTACGACATCACCGTCGCCTCGGAGATCATGGCGATCCTCTGCCTGTCGACTTCGCTGCAGGACATGAAGGAGCGTTTCAGCAAGATCATCGTCGGCTACAACGGCAAGAAGGAAGCGATCCGGGCCGGCGACCTCAAGGCCCACGGCGCGATGGCGGTCCTCATGAAGGACGCGATCAATCCGAATCTCGTGCAGACGCTCGAGCAGACGCCGACGTTCGTCCATGGCGGCCCGTTCGCCAATATCGCTCACGGCTGCAATTCCGCCCTCGCCACGAAGACGGCGCTCAAGCTCGCCGACTACGTGACGACTGAGGCGGGCTTCGGAGCTGACCTCGGCGCCGAGAAGTTCCTCGACATCAAGTGTCGCCTCACGGGTCTCAGGCCTTCAGCGGTGGTGCTGGTGGCGACGATTCGCGCGCTCAAGTATTCGGGCGGCGCCGAGCTTGCGGATGTCAACACCGAGAACGTCGACGCCCTGATCAAGGGCTGCGCCAACCTCGACCGGCATGTGGCGAATATCCGCACGCACTACGGCCTGCCGGTTGTCGTCGGCGTGAACCGCTTCAAGAGCGACACCAAGGCCGAAATCGACGCGCTGATCGCGCATATGGCGCAGCAGGGCGTCGAGGCCGTCATGGCCGAGCACTTCGCCAAGGGCGGCGCCAAGGGCGCAAAGCAGCTCGCCGAGGTCGTGATTCGGGCCGTCGAAGGCAATCCGAATCCTGAGCTCAAGTTCGTCTACGAGGACAGCGACCCGCTCTGGACCAAGCTCGAGAAGATCGCAAAGAAGATCTATCACGCGAGCGAGGTCACGGCGAGCTCCTCGGTGCGCAACAAGATCAAGAGCTTCGAGAAGGACGGCTACGGCCACTTCCCCGTCTGCGTCGCCAAGACGCAGTACTCGTTCTCGACCGATCCGAAGCTCCGCGGTGCGCCGAGCGGCCACGTCTTCAACGTGCGCGACGTCTATGTCTCCGCGGGCGCTGGATTCATGGTGGCGCTGGCTGGCGACATCATGACGATGCCGGGCCTGCCCAAGGTGCCGGCGGCCGATCACATCGACATCGATGCGAACGGCAACATCGTGGGCTTGTCCTGACGCGATCGCACGTCTAGAAGGCAGTAGCGGCCCCGCAAATGGGGCCGCTGCAGCACCGTCGGCACGTGTTCCGGGAAGGCCGTGTGCGCTCGGCAATCTCCGCCGACATGCGCTGTCAACGTATGGCCACAGCGCCTCCGCACAAGCTGGTAAAGTCCGGCGTTTCCACTATCGGGGGATGAATACGTGAAACCGGGATATTTTCTCGCGGGGCTGATTCTTCTGGTTTCGATATCGCCGGTTGGGGCACAGGACGGCTGTGACCGGGCATGTCTGGAAGGGCATATCAGCACATACCTGGGTGCCTTGTACGCAAACACGCCCAATGCTGTGCCGCTGGCGCGAGGAGCCAAGATCTCGGACAACAACAGGCTATCCAGCCTGCAAGAGGCGTTCTGGAGTGAGGCGGCGGAAACCGCCTATCGCTGGGATATCGCCAATCCGCGCCTTGGGGATGTTGCAACGGAAGTCGTGATCCGCAATTCAGACTCGAGCTACACGATGGCTGTGGTGCGGCTGAAGGTCGAGGACAACGGCATCACGGAAGTCGAAGTCATTCGTGCCAACGAAGGCGATGCGGATCGCCTGTGGGGGCCCGAGAGACTGGTGGATTACCCGTTGTCCCGCAATCTCACGAATTCAATCCGTGTCGCGGACAGGGATTCCTACTATGGACTGATCGCGGCAGCAGAAAGCTACTGGCGAGCATTCCAGACGAACGGCACCGAGGAATATCACCGGGCAGATCTCTTGTTCGATGCCCATCGTTTCGAAAACGGCCTGCAAACCACGGGCCAGTTCCCGGACGGTACATTTCGTTCGGCGCCTGATGGCTTCGATAACGGCAACTTCATTGGCCGCAATCTTTGGGATCGTCGCTATCCGGTCGTGGATGAGGAGAGGGGCATCGTCCTTTCCATTGTCCGGTTTGGACTAAAGGATGGTTTGGAGGCGCAAAACCCCATCACCTCCAATGATCGACTCGTAGGCGAGTTTTTCCAGGTCAAGAACGGCATGATCCAGGAAGTTCATGCCGTTCTTTTCAACTTGCCGGATGAGGTCCCCAGCGTCTGGGAAGCGGAATACGGTCCTGCACGCGGCGGCCGGTAACGCTACTCTGCCGGAATAGAGCGGCCCCGAGTCCGGGGCCGCTATCAATAGCAAGGAAAGCGGGAAACCGGCGAGAACGCCGGTTTCACTACCCCATCGCCGCCAGTGCCGCCGCCTTGTTCTTGGCGAGGAACTGCTCGTAGGACTGCAGCTCGGGGTTCAGCTTGCGCGCGACGCTGACACTGCGCGCCCCGAGCACCTGCTGCTCGAAGTCGCGATAGACCTGGAACATGTTGCCAAGCTCGTCGGCGCCCGGAAAGCCGAAGCCGCGATAGGCATCGGCCTCGACGGCGTTATAAGTGACCGCCCCGACGCCAAGCACCTTCGAAATCGCCTGGCCCATCTGCTCGATCGTCAGCGCTTCGCCATAGATTCCGACGGTCTTGCCGATGTATTCCTTACCGGCCTTGAAAATGCCGTAGGCAACCTTGCCGATGTCTTCGGCGGCGATACCGGCAAGCTTGGCCTTGCCCATGGGCATTGCCCAGCTGTGCTTGCCGTCCGCGCCCTTCTTCGGCGCCAGACCGAACAGATAGAGGTTATCCCAGTAGAAGGACGTCACCAGCAGCGTCACGGGCAAGCCGGAGAAATAAGAGTCCGCTTCGGCCTTGGCATCGAAGTGCGGCACCCGATACTTTTCCTGCAGCATCGGCATGCGCTTGTCGCCCGGCGACATCAGCTTGCGCGTGTCCTCGAGGGTCGACCAGACGATATGCTTCACGCCGGCAGCCTTGGCCGCTTCGGCAATGTTCTTCGCCTGCGTCTTCTCTTTCTCGCCCGAGAAGTGCTCCCAGAAATTGGTGACGCCATATACGGCGTAGGCCCCGGCGAAGGCCTGCTTCAGGCTCGCGACATCGTCGATGTCTGCCTTGACGACTTCCGCACCCTTTCCCTTGAGGTCCGCGGCTTTGGGCTTCGCCGGATCGCGCGTGATTGCCCTGCAGGCAAAGCCGCCGGTCTTGTCGGCGAGGATGGCGCGACAGAGTCCGCCGCCCTGCGAGCCCGTCGAACCGAGAACAGCAATGATTTTCTTGTCGGCCATGATGATTTCCTTGGTTGGCAGATATCGGGAAGCTGACTATTCAAACACGAGCGGAGCAGACGGCTCGGCGGGAAAGCGGACGAGCCGGCGAAGGGCCGGCTCGTCATCTTTCTCCGGAATCCCGGAGATCAGCCCGCGCCGATCTCCTTGCGAACGATCGCGGCGCCTTCGGCCAGGGCGCTGAGCTTGATCTTGGACACCATCCGGGCGAGCGGCTTCATGCCGCAGTCGGTGGACAGCGTCACCTGCTCGGGCGACAGGGCCTTGAGGGTCGTGCGGATTCGATCGGCAACCTGATTCGGCGTTTCGACCATGCTCGTGCGGATGTCGAGGACACCGACTTGCACGCCCTTGTTCTTCGGGCAGTTCTTGAGGAACTCGACGCCGGCCATGTGGCGGTTGGCGTAGTCGAGCACGAACTCGTCGACGCCCTCGGTGCCCCAGAAGTGCGGCAGCACGGTCTGGTAACCCTGCGGGAAGTTCGCACTGAGGATGTCGTTACCCCAGGCGTTGCCGAAGCAGAAGTGCCAGCCGATCTTCGCGTCGACGCCGTCGCACATCATCTCGATGCTTTCACGAATCCACTTGTAGTCGTCCTTGTTGTTCGTGAAGAGCGGCAGCCAGGCACCGAGGTCCTCGATCTGGAGGTACTTCGCGCCGTGCTTCACGAGCTCCTTCATCTCCTTGTTGAAGATGGGGCAGAGCGCGAACGTGAGATCCTTCGGGCTCTTGTAGTGCGACTGGTTGTTGAAATAGACATGCCAGGCGAGGTTGGCAGGGCCCGCGCCGATCGAGCACTTGACGGGCACCTTGCCGGCAGCTTTCTGGGCAATGTCATACAGGTCAGGCCAACGCAGCGCGTCTTGCCCCTTGTCGACGGCGCCGTTATTGACCACACCGCCCCAGTCGTCGAGGAAGGTCTTTCCGGCGCTCGGACCGGCGTTGACCATTGACGGGTGCGGATTACGCGTGGGCTCGAAGCCGGGAATTCGCTCGTAGAGGTACCAGCAGAAGGAGCCGATGACGCCGACGTAATCGTCGTACCACATGTTGCCGTCGGTGACGATGTCGAGGCCGCAGTCGATCTGATCGCGGATGACCGCAGCGACGGCGTCCTGATAGGTCTCCTCGTGCGCGACCTCCTTGAAGGCGACGCGAATGTCACGACCCAGCAGCTGTTGTTTGAACCACGAGGGTCTCGGATAGGAGCCGACCATGGTTGTGGGCAGAATCGTATCGACGACTTTCTTTGGCATTCTCGGTTTCTCCTGAATCTTCAGTCTTCTTTTAGCAATCTTCTTGTTGCTATGTGCCGGCTGGCGCCGGAGAGGCGGGAGTATACGTCAACGGCACCGGAAATAGAGCGCTGGCCCCCTTCAATGAGGGTTCATCAGGAACGGCGGCGGATAGTGCCTGCCACCACGCTCGAGCGTGATCCAGCGCAGCTCCGTGAACGTGTCAATGCCGGGCTTGCCGCCGTGACGGCCGAGGCCGCTCGCGCCGATGCCACCGAAGGGCACGTGCGGCTCGTCGTTGATCGAGCTGTCATTGATATGCGCCATGCCCGTGCGCAGGCGCTGGGCAATCGAAAGTCCCCGCTCCTCGTTGCGAGTCATGATGCCCGCGGACAGGCCATAGTCGCTGTCGTTGGCGATCTCGACGGCTTCCTTGTCGTCGCGAGCCCGGATGATCGGCGCCACGGGTCCGAAGGTTTCCTCGCGGAATACACGCATGTCGCGCGTCACGTTGCCGAGCACCGTCGGCTCGAAGAACAAGCCCTGGTTCTTGCCGCCGCAGAGCAGGGTGGCACCGGCAGCGATCGCCTCGTCGACCTGATCCCTGATCTTCTTGAGCTGTGTCGCATTGATGACGGGACCGATGCAGTTCGCCATCTGCCGCGGATCACCAACCTTGAGCTTCATCGTGTTGGCGACA
>Ga0315912_10001989_pt1 | contig 22956 bp, 13 predicted proteins | sample VfabasoilMG_FD_204469 | JGI IMG/M metagenome (GOLD analysis project Ga0315912, IMG submission 204469) | Garden soil microbial communities collected in Santa Monica, California, United States - V. faba soil | ecosystem: Environmental > Terrestrial > Soil > Garden | place: USA: California...
GCCTGGTACATGCTCGAGCCCATCACCACGCCCGCGATCACCGCGAGCAGGCCTGCCCCCTGCGTGAACGCCTTGAACCGGCCCTTCTCGCCCGCGCTGTGGTCCAGGAACCCGAGCCACGCGCCACCCGCGATCAGCGCGACGGCCGGCACCCACGGGGCGAAGTCCGGCGCGAGCCCGATCAGGATGTAGTAGAGCCCGATCGCCGCCATGATCAGGCCGAAGACGTGCTTCACCCACACCATCCAGTCGCCCGAACGCGGCAATGCTTGCAGCAGGTTCGAGAACGTGGCGAGGAACAGGTACGGGAACCCAAGCCCGAGCGACAGCGTGAACATCGTCTGCACGCCGAAGCCGAGATCGCCCTTCTGCGCGATCAGCGCCAGCACGGCCACGACGAACGGACCCACGCACGGGGCGGCGATGATGCCCACACCCAGCCCCGACAGGAACGCCCCGGCGAAGTTCGTCGCCTGCGCACCGCCGAGCTTGTCGAGGAGCCACGCCGGCGGCTGCATCTCGTAGAGGCCGAACATGCCGAGCGAGAGCACGAGCATGAGCCCGCCCAGGACCACGCTCACCCACACGCTCTGGAGTGCGGAGCCGAAGAGCCCGCCGGTGAGTGCGGCCACGACGCCCAGCGCGGTGTACGTCACGCAGATCCCAAGCACGTAGAGCACCGCGGTGCTGAACACCTTGGGCAGCGGTTCCTTCTTGCGCGCGCCGAAGATGCTGACGGTCACGCCGAGCATGGGGAACACGCACGGTGTGAGGTTCAGCAGCAGCCCGCCCACGAACAACGCCAGGAACCAGCCGAGCCCGCCCTGGGAGAGCGCCTGCTCGAGCTTCGACTTGGCCACTGCGGACGTCGCACCTCCTGCGGGGGGCGCCGTGCTGAATGTCGAGGGGTCGGCGGCAGCCGTTCCCGTGGCGGTGGCTGCCGTCTCGGGCAGCACGGGCGTGGCGCCCGCGACGGCTTCCGTGACCGTGACCGCGACGGTGAACGGCACGCTCGCCGGCGGCAGGCAGACCTGGTCGTTGCAGGCCTGGAACTCGACCGCTCCGCTGAGCGTGCCCGACTTGGCGTCGAGCGCGGCGGTGATGGGGACGCGCACCTCGGTGACACCGTCCCAGACCAGCAGTGGTGTCTCTTCGAACGAGAACTGCTGCTTCTTGCTTGCCGGGTAGGCCACGTTGCCCGGCGTGAGGCCGTTCGCACCCTGGAGCGAGATCGAGGTCGGGATGTTGTAGTCGAGCGCCGGCGGGTTGGCGTTCACGTGCCAGCCCTTGAGCACGGTGAGCGTGACGACCGCCGTGGCCCGCCCGCCCGCGGGCACACTCACCGCGGCCGCCTGCGCCTGGATCAGCCTCTCGGGCGAAGGCGTGCCCTCGCCCATCTGCGCGTACGCAGGACTGGCGAGCAACGCGGTCACGGGCGCGGACCAGGCGAGCGCGAGCGCCAGCGACACCGCCGACAACCCGGCCCGCGCGACTGCGCCCAGGGACCTCGCGAACTGGATCCGCCCCCACACCGTGCTATCGAACCACGACTTCATGCTGTTCCTCCCGGCCACCCGACGACACGGCATGCGAGTTCCCATCTTCTCAAGCGTCCAACTGGGCCGCCAGTTCGGCTGGCTCGTGCACCGGCTGCCGGCAGGCGTGGTCCACACACAGGTAGGCGGTGGCTCGCCCCTCGCGAGCGGGGAGCGCGGCGGCGAATGGCGCGAGTCGCGCCAGCGCTTCGCGCGTGCCGTCGGCCACCACGACCAGGTCGGTGTCGGGCCGCAGGCGCGACTCGAACACCGCGATGAGCGCGCGCGTGTCGGCCGCGTCCCGCTCACCGGCGATCACCAGATGGGTCGGGTCGGCCACGGCACGCTCCATGGCCGCGACCATGCGTGGCATCGCCCACGGCGCGCTGCCGAGGCGGCGTGCGTGGAAGCCGAACGCGCGCTCGGCGAGGTCGCGCCAGCGCGGGCGTTCGAGCAGCGAACCCAGGCGCCACAGCACTTCCGCCGCGATGGAGTTGCCCGCGAGTTCGGCGCCGTCGAATGCGGACTTGAGCCGCGGGAGGCTTCCGGCCTCGCCGGTTGTCACCGGCTCGCTCGCCGCGGGCGATTCGAAGAAGCCGCCTTCGTCGCCGTCCCAGAAGCGGGCGATCATCGCGTCGGCGACCTGGGCGGCGCGGTCGAGCCACAAGGGCTCGTGCGTGGCGAGGAACAGCTCGAGGCAGCCATGCGCGAAATAGGCGTGGTCGTCCAATTGGCCGGCGCCGAAGGCCTCGCCGTCGCGCCAGCGTCGCAGCAGCGCGCCGTCCGTATCGCGCAGCGCACGCCACACGAACCCGGCCGCGCGGCCGGCTCGCTCGGCCAGCGCGGGATCGCGCAGTGCGCGCGCGCCGTTCGCGAACGCGGCGATCATGAGGCCGTTCCAGGCGGTGATCACCTTGTCGTCCAGATGCGGTCGGGGTCGCTTCGAGCGCGCGGCCAGCAGCTTCTCGCGCGCGGCTTCGAGCCGCGCGGCCACGGCCGCGTCGTTCGGCGTTCGCGTGAGGTGCAGCACCGACGTGCCGTGCTCGAAGTTGCCGCGCTCGCTCACGCCGAAGTGCTGGGCGAAGAGTTCGGCTTCGTCCTCGCCCAGGACTTCGCGGAGCGTGGCGGGTGTCCACACATAGAAGCGTCCTTCCTCGCCCTCGCTGTCGGCGTCCTCGGCCGAGAAGAACGCGCCTTCCGGCGAGGTGAGGTCGCGAACGACGTAGTCGAACACACCGCGCGCCGTCGTGGACCAGCGTTCGTCACTCGTGGCACGGAACGCGTCCAGGTACGCGTCGGCGAGCAACGCTTGGTCGTAGAGCATCTTCTCGAAGTGCGGGATGCGCCATTCGCGGTCGGTCGCGTAGCGATGGAAGCCGCCACCCAGATGGTCCTGGAGGCCGTTCGCACGCATCGCCTCGAGTTGCGCGAGCACCATGCGCCGGGCCGTCTCGCCGCCGCGTGAACCGCGGGCCCAGCGCCGCAGCAGCAGGTACAGGTTCCCGGGCGAGGGGAACTTGGGCGCGCCGCCGAAGCCGCCACAGGCGTCATCGTGCTGCCGCTCGAGGAACGCGGCCGTCACGTCCCCCAGTTCCAGCGTGCCGCGTGGTTCGCCCTCGGCGCGCGACAGTGTCCCGAGCAGCGTGAACACCTGGTTGCCCGTGCCCTCGATCTGCTCGCGCTGCTCGCGCCAGGCTTCCGCGAGTCGCGGCAGGAGCTCCACCATGCCGGGCCGGCCATGCAGGGCGCGCGGCGGGAAGTACGTGCCGCCCCAGAAGGGTTTGAGCGACGGCGTGAGGAACACGTTCAGCGGCCAGCCCCCACCCTGCCCCAGCGCCTGCATCGCGGTCATGTAGACGCGGTCCACGTCGGGGCGCTCCTCGCGGTCCACCTTCACCGGCACGAAGTGCGTGTTGAGGAGTGTCGCCACCTCGGCGTCCTCAAACGACTCGCGCTCCATGACGTGGCACCAGTGGCACGTGGAGTAGCCGATGGACAGGAACAGCGGCTTGTCCTCGCGGCTGGCGCGCTCGAATGCCTCGGGCCCCCACGGGTACCAATCCACGGGGTTGTGCGCGTGCTGGAGCAGGTACGGGCTCTTCTCGCGCGCGAGGCGGTTGGGGCCGGCCGGGCTCGGGGAGTGCATGACGAGCGAGTATACGGGCTGGCCCGCGCACAACGGTCAGCGCGTGGTGAAGGCCACCCGGACGCGGCTCATCGCGCGACGCGCGCCCGCCCCCCGCGGTGCTTCAGCGCAGCGAGTGGATCGCACGGCCCCCGACGAGCCGTTCGCCGGCGCGCCACATCGCCCACGCGATCAGGCCGACCAGCGGGGCGACGCCCAGCGTCACGCCCGCGGCCACCGCCCAATCTGCTCCGGTCGCGGGCACGAGCGCCGTCCACAACGCACGCCCAGCGGCGTCCAGTCCCCAGCCCTGCACGAGCGAAGCGAGCCGCGAGGTGTCCAGCCGACCCGGCGTCACCCACGCGCGCGCCGAATCGAGCAGTACGTTGCCGCGCCAGAGCAGGAGTGCCGCCACCACGCTCGCGAGCACCACGCTCGGCTCGGCCGCCGCGCGCACCCACCACGGCAGCGCGTCCGGAAGACCGAGCCAGCGTACGCCACGGGCCTCGCCGCGTTCGACACGCGCCATCACGCGATCGGTGAAGCCCACGAGCACGGCTTGCTCACGCTCGCTGGCCAGGGCTGCGAAGTGATGCTCGAGTGCCGCCTCGAGTGCGCGGGCACGCGCGAGTGAACGCGTGCACGACTCGCACGCTCGCGCATGCGCCAGCGCCGTGTCGGGCAGTTGGTCGGGCGTGCCGCCGTCGAGCAGGACCTCGAATGCGAGGCAGTTCACGAGGCGCCCCCATCGGCCACGTTCCACGCGCTGCGCAGCGTGGCGCGCGCACGCAGCAGGTGCGTCTTCACGGTGTTCTCCGGCATGCCCAGCAGTGCCGCCACCTGTTCCACGGAACGACCCTCGTAATAGAACATCGTCACCACCGATCGCTGCGCGGGGGAGAGCCGCGCGATCAGGTTCTGCAGCCTCGCCGCCTCGAACGTGTCGTGCCCCTCGGCGTCGGGGGCCGCCCGCTCCGGCAACTTCTCGTCCTGTTGCTCGCGTGCGCGCCGGTTGCGGAGCACCTGGGCGCGATCGAACGCCCGGCGTGCCACGATCCGGTACAACCACGTCCCGAAACTCGACTCGCCCCGGAATCCCGGCAGCGCCGTCCACACCCGCACGAACGCGTCCTGCGCGACTTCCTCTGCGTCCTCGGCCGAACGCAGGATGCGCAACGCGAGCGTGTAAGCGCGCGCCTGGTGCGTTTCCACCAGCGCGCGGTACGCCGCGGTGTCGCCGGCCTGCGCACGCGCGATGAGCCGGCGCTCCTCGGCCATCCGAGCGGCGTCGGGATGGGCCTCGGAAGGGCGGGTCATCGGTAGCTTGGACGGGTGCGCGGGCGGCCAGGTTTCACCCTGCCACCATATAGAGGGAGTGGCGGGGATTGCAGAGGGCGGCGGGGATCGGCGTAACTGCTTGTCCCCGCGTATGCTCAGGGCGTTCACGGCGGCCACTGGACGGCGACGCCGGCCGCCCGGGGCGACGCCTCCGCGCCAAAGCGGCGACGACTCCGCGCTCGATTCGCCCGGGGCAGTGAAACCCGGCAGCGCCCTCGGCCGGTCGAAGGCGGTGTCCGTGAAGCATGTCTCATCCCCTGCACACGAGGAGGCGGCCATGTTCAACTGGAGCCCCGAGGACTTCGCTCCACTGTTCGCGCTCAGTATCCCGATCGTCGCGATCGTCGGCGGCATCACCGCCGGCATCGTGCGCATGATCCATCGCCAGCGTTCGTTCGAGCTGATGCAGCGCGAGCGCATCGCGGCGATCGAGCGCGGCCTCGATCCCGAGAAGATCGCCAGCATGCAGCGTCCCATCCTCTACGACGAGCACGGCATCTACACCGACCCGGTCATGCAGGCGGAGCGCCGGCGCCAGGGACTGATGATCGGCGGCATCGTCACGTTGTTCGTGGGGATCGCGGTCGCGGTGTTCTTGAACGGCGTGGCCGGCGGGCACCATGGTGATGACGAGCAGGTGTGGATGGTCGGCCTGATCCCCGCGGCCGTGGGCGTCGCACTGCTGCTGTCGTCATTCCTGATCCGCCCCATCGGACCGAGCAATCCGGGTAAGTAGCGCGATCGCGATTTGGGCCCGCTGCCAACCGGCAGCGGGCCTTCTTCTTCGGTGCCGAGCATTGCAGGATGCAATCCGCGCGCACGTCGTGACGCGGAAATTGTGCGCAGCGTTGTGCTAGCGTGTCGGGCATGACGACCACATCGCTACGCCTCGCTCGCGTCTTCTCGTCGCGCGCCGCTTCGGCGCTGGTGCTCGTGCTGCTCACCGGAGCGCTTGCGGCCGTCGGCTGCGGGCCCACCAAGGTCGAGAAGGAGCGCTCGGTATTCGATCGCCCACTCGCCACGCTGGCCGACAGCGGCCAGGTCGAGGCCATGCGTGTCGTGGCCGACATCGAGATGCTGCGCGCGCAGGGGATGTTCACGGACTCCCTCGCCAACTCGCTCATGGAGCTGCCATCCAGCGAGTACATGTCGCTCGACGACAAGGGCGTGCTGCGCCGCGACGGCCGCGGCGTGGACCTGACCGCACTGGTGGATTATCTCGCGGTCGAACCGCAGCTGATCCAGGAGATGGTGGTGACCGCCGCGCAGGCGGCGGAGCTACGCCGGCTGGCCATGGAGAACATGGCCGCAGCCGCCGAGATGGCGACGGGTTTCGTCGGGCAGAAGACCGAGACGCCCAAGTAGCGCATCCGACGGCGCGCGTGCCTCAGCTCACCTTTCGCGCGCGCAGCGCCGCATGCACGCTCACCAGCACGCCCGCGCCCACGACGATGAGCGCGCCCAGGACCTGGTGCGTCGCCGGCACGCGGGCGAACAGTGCGACCTCGAGCAGGTAGGTGAACACCACGCCGGCGTAGCTGAACGCGGCCAGCTTGGATGCCGCCTCACGAGCGTACGCGCGGCCGATGATCGCCTGGCCGAAGCCGCCAGCCAGTGCGCTCGCCAGGAGCGGCAGCCACGCCTCGCGCGGGATGGGGCGCAGCGAGGGCAGCGCGATCAACAGCATCACGCCGCCGGCGGTGAGCGACATGTGCAGGCCGATGGCTTCGCTCGACTCGCGTGACGACAGCCGCCGCAGCCGGAAGATGGCGAGCGCGTAGCTCAACGCCCCGGCCAACACGATCAGCCCGGTGGGACCGACCTGCGTGAAGCCGGAGTGCAGCAGTGTCGCCACACCGGCGAAGCCGGCCGCCACCGCCACCACCACGATCGCACTCACCTTCTCGCCCAGCATGGGGCCCGAGAGCAAGGCCACCCACAGCGGCGTGGTGGAGTAGAGCGTGGTTGCGTCGCCGACCGACAGCGCCTGCGTGCCGAGCGCGTAGAACAACGACAGCGCGCCGCCGGTCCCGAACATCGAGCGCAGCCAGGCGTTGCGCGAGTCGGTCACGCGCAGCGGTGCGCGCTGCACCAGCGCGAACGTGAGGGGGACCAGCGCGCCCACCAGGAACCGGAATGCGGCGATCTCGGCCCATGGCAACTCGCTCGCCGCGGCACTCGCGCGCGTGGAAACGCGCATCACCGCGTAGCAGGCCTCGGCGGCGAGCAGCCACAGCACGGCGTTCCGGAACGAGTGGGCCATCCGCTCAGGTTCGCGAATGCGGCCTGCGTCGGCAACCGCGGCTCACGCGACGCTGCGATTCACGTGCGTCGTCGTCGCCGAGGCCTCGTCACCGCTTCAGCGCGGCGCGGGGTTCCCGTGCGGGCGCGGCGAGCCGGGGTGGGCGGACAGCCCACCGGAGCGCAGGTCCACCCAGTGCACGCGCTCGCGGTAGAGATCGGGGTCCGCGCGGCGCAGCTCGTTCATGCGCCCGCGGTGACAGGTGGTGAGGATCAGCTGGTGACCGGCGCCGAAGCTCTCGATCAGCGCGTGCATGCCGGCGCGCAGGCGTTCGTCGTCACTGGTCGCGAACACGTCGTCCAGCAGCAGCGGCAGCGGCGCTTTACCGCGGGACAGGTACTCGCTGATCGCGAGCCGCACCGCCAGGTAGAGCTGGTCGCGCGCGCCGGCCGAGAGCTGCGCGTGCGCCTTGCCGCGCGAGATGAGCGGGCCGCCTTGCACCTGGAGCGAGAAGTCGAGGTCCTCGCCGAAGCGCAGGCCCTCGATGGACGATCCGAACGTGCCGAGGATCTCGGCCACGCGATCGTTCAGGAAGTCGGCCCACTTGCGATGCGTGTCCACCGCCACGCGCTGGATGGTCTCGCGCGCCAGTTCCACCGACTGCTTGAAGCGCTTCGCGCGCTCGATCGCACGGCCCAGGCGCTCCTGCGTGAGCGACAGGTCGGGCCGGCGCTGCGCGTGCCGGCGCCACACCTCTTCGACCTCGACGCGCACGTCGGCGCGACGGCGCTGCGTCTCCTCGAGCTTGCTGCGCGTCGCCTTCACCTCCATCTCGATCTCGGCGGAGGGGCGTGCGTTCGCGGGCAGGTCACCGCCGGCCAACAGCATCTCGAGCTGTCGCCGGCGCTGGGCTACTTCGTGGTCGGCGTGCAGCCGGCGCCTCGCGGCGGGGACCAGCTCCTCGACGATCATCGAATAGCGCACGCGGCATTCCATCTGGCGCTTGAGTTCGTTGACGTGGTGCGCCCAGCCCTTCGCGGGCTCGTAGGGAATACCCGCGGCCATCAGCATGCGCTCGGCGCGCTCCTTCATGGCGTTCGCCGCGGTCTCGAGCTTGGCCTTCTCCTCCTCGACCCAGCTGAAGCCGCGCTCGAGGTCGGTGAGCCGCTGCCGCGCATTGAGCGAGCGCCGCGCGTCGTACGCCACGCGCTCGAGCACTTCGGGTGTCACCAGTTTCTCGCCCAAGCCCTTCAGCAGCGGCCGCGCCTCGTCCACCAACTGCTGGCGGCGCTGATCGGCGGCCTCGAGCTGCTCCTGCGCACGCATCAGCGGGCCGGCGTCCTCGACGAGCCGCGCGTAATCGCCCCACTGCCGCATCAGGTCCACGTGATCGCGGTAGCCCATCATGCGCGCCAGCTCGACCAAGCCGGCCTCGTTCTCGGCGCGCCGGCGATGCAGCTGGTTGATGCGGCCCTGCGCTTCGGCGAGCAGCGCCAGCGCTTCCTCGCGGTCGTCGCGGCGCGTGCGCGCGCCGAGCGCCAGCATCGCGCCACCCACGGCGGCCACCGCGCCACCCGCGGCCAAGAGCGCGACGCCCAGCGTCGTCGGGGCGCCCAGCGCCAGCGCCGCGCCGCCTCCTGCCAAACCCGCCATGCCCAGCGCGAACAGGATCCAGCCCGGCGTGCGTCGCGCGGCGCGCGCCGCGTCCACCGCGCGCAGCGTCTCGGTGGCACTCGTGCGCTGCTGCTCGAGCGAGGCGGCCTCGGTCTGGAACACGAGGTTCAGTTCCGCCTGTTGGCGCAACAGGCGCAGGCTCTCGGGCGTGAGTGTGGCGAAGCGCTGCTGCAGGAACTGCACCTGCTCGGGCTCGTAGCCCTTGGCGGCGAGGCCGTCGCGCAGCTCGAACACCTGGTGGCGCAGCAGCGCGTCCTGCATGAGCAGGTGCCGCAACTCGGCGGCCTGGCCCACGCAGCGGTCGGCCTCCTCAGGCGACAGGCTGTCGTACGCGGTCAGCTCCAGCCGCTCCGCCGCAATGGCCTCGCGCTCGCGCGCCAGTTCCTCGCGACGCCGCGCTTCCAGGCCGTCGATGCCGCGCATGGCCTCTTCGTGACGCGCGATCGTCTCGCGCAGTTCGCCTTCGGCGTTGGGCGGCAGGTTCGCGGTTCCCGCCAGTTCCCCCGCCTCGGCCTCGAGCCGCGACACCTCGCCCAGGGCGATCTCGTGCTCCTCGAGCTGCCGGCGCACATCCACCGCGAGCCCGGCGCGGCGCTCGTTCTCGAGCTCGCGCAGCGAGGTCTGCAGCTTGCGCTCCTCATTCGTGAGCCGGTGCAGGTCCTCGAGCGGTGCCTGCGCCACGATCAGCGTGGCGTCCAGCTCGCGGATCTCGACCTCGACCAACTCGCGCTTCGCGGTCAGCCGGTCGATGGCGTTGTCGATGGTGCCCGTGAAGTCCAGCTCGTGCGCGTTGTAGCGGCGCAGGGCCTCTTCGAGCACCTTGAGCGCTTCGGACGCGTTGGTGTCGCCGATGTGCGTGTCGGCGGCGTTCTCGAGTCGCGCCTTGAGCGTCGAAGCGCGCCGCGCCTTCTCGTCGGCGGGCACCACACCGTCCATGTCGCCCTGCATGAGCAGCGCGCACTTCTCGAACTCGGACTGGTCCAGGCCGAACAGCTTCTTGCCCACCGGGTACTCGTCGCGCCCCTCGAGGAACTGGGCCGTCACTTCGCCGCCCGAGCGGTCGAACACCGCCACCGTGCTGCGGTCGAAGTCGCGCGTGATCGTGTAGCGCTCCTCGGCGGATTCCACGTCGAGCGTGACGCGGAACGCTCCCCCCGCCCACGGCCGCCAGCGCTCGAGCGGCGTGACCACTCGGTGCGTGCGCCGGTCGCCGTCCAGCCCATAGAGTGCGGCACTGATCGCGGAGAACATCGTGGACTTGCCGCGCTCATTGTCGTCGAGGATCACGTTCACGCGGTCGGGCGAGAACGTCCACTCGCCCTGTAGCGGCCCGAAACCATCCACGCGCAGTCGCGTGATCTTCATGGCTCCGACACCTCTTCCCACTGCGGCACCACCTCACGCACGCGGAACGCGTCGAGCCCGTAGTAGAGCGCGCGTTCGAGCGCGATGCGCTGATCGGGGTCGGCTTCGGCATCGATCCGGGCCAGCAGGTCGCGGGCGAAGCGCTCCTCGGTGGTGCGGCCCTCGCTCGCGCGCAGGACGTCCAGTTCGTAGTCGGGGCGCACCGCGCCGCGGTCCCAGCGCACGTGGAACGCGCGTGCGAACACGTCCGGCCCAGGCGCGTTCCAACGCACGCCGGGCGACAACCGGCCCGCGAGCGTGAGCTTCGTGAAGTCGTTGGGCGACACGCCGGCGGCGGCGAACGCATGCAGGATGCGGCGGTCCACCTGCTCGGGCGTGCTGCAGCCGGTCACGTCGGCCTGCGTGCTCAAGACGCGGCGGCGGTCCAGCTTGAGCGTGTCGGTGCCCACCACACAGCCGTCCATCCCGAACCGCACCAGGACTTCGAGCGCGCCGTGCTCGCCGGGCTCGGTGTAGTCGAGCGCGATCGGCGAGCCCGCGTAGGCCAGCCGCACACCGGACGAAACGGTGTCGTCGCCGGGCAACTGCTCGAAATCGGAGCGCGCGTGGTAATGGCCCACCGCGTGGTAGTGAAACGGCGAGGCACCGACCTCGGCGTCACTGAAGGGTGCGGTGATCTTCTGCGCCGGCGGGCAACGGCCCTCGCGCGAGCCATGGAAGACGGCGATGTCCACGCTGCCCTCGGGCCGGTCGGCGACGCCCTCGAGCGCCTGCTTGGCGAGCGGGCGGTCCATCGTGCCCGAACTGGTCAGGAACGCCCGGCCCCAGATGCGCACGTTGGGGGCGTTGTCGAGCGGCACGGCCGTCCACTTGGGCTGGTCGAAGATGTGCACGTGCGCCGGCCAGTGCGTGCCGCGCGCGTGCAGCAGCCGCGGGTTCCATGCGGCGTTGTCGGAAGAGGCGGGATCGTGGTTGCCCGGCGAGATGAACACGGGCGGGCAGCCCGGCACCGAGAACGCGCGCACCGCGAACGTGAGCGAGCCCGTGTCCACGGGCACGCCGTCGAACAGGTCGCCCGGCACGAGGATGGCCTGGACGTCCCGTTCGATCGCGTGCTTGATGACCTGCTCGAGCGCCGTCTGCTGGTCGCGGCGGCGGAGTTCGCGCCGCTCGGGGGGCAGCCAGGCGAACGGGCGTCCCAGGTGCAGGTCGGAGATCTGCAGCAGTCGCAACAGCGCCATGCGCGGGCACTTCCTGTCGTTCGCGGGGGGTGGCCGTCGGACCCCCCGCCGTCGTGGCGAGGTTCCGGGCGGAAACTACAGCGAGCGCGAGGGTTGGGCAATGCTCCCCGGCAGGAGGATGCGCTGCGGGAGGCCGGGCCGTTGCCGGCGCACCGCGGCCGGGGCGGCCGGGGGCCGGAACCAGTCGAAGCCCCGAAGCGCCGTGCGCACGGCCGGGGCGCTCGCCCCGGCCGTGGCCCGTGACCTCACATCACCAGCGCGCCCGTGCGCAACAGGTACGCCAGCCGTCCGCGCTGCTCGGCATCGAGCACCGCGTGCATGGCCGCCAGGGCGTCCACCACGCGCTGTTGCACGCGCGCGGCACTCTCGACCCGGAGTTTCGTGGCCTCCGCCGCCTTGGCCGTGTCGAACGTCTCGCCCGCCGCGGCATCGGCCAGCGAGGTGAGCGCGCGGCGATCGTCCACCGCGGCCTGTGCTCGCTCGGTCTTCAGCTCGTTGATGAGCGCGGCGAACTTCTCCAACTGCGGCTCGGCGAGGCCGAGTTTCCAGGCGAGGAACCGCAACGGCCGGCGCACGCCGAAGCCGCCGGCGAACTCCTCCCCTGCCCAGTAGTGGTGATGTGCGGTGTGTTCGTGCCGGGCCTGCGGCTCGTCGCCGCGATCCCGGTGCTCACGCGATCCGTGGCACATGGTGCATCTCCTCTCGCCGAGGCAGGTCGCTCCCGGCGGGTCTTGGCGGCATCCGGGAGGACGCCGCACCGGCGCGGGCCCCATGCCTCGCGCCACCATTCAAGCTAGCAGGGCCGTCAAGGGCGCGATTGCCGCGCCCTCGCGCGGCCCCTACCCTGACGGGTCATGATCACGCCTCCCCATGTCGCCGAGTTCGAGCGCCGGCTGCGCTGGCCCGCACTGCCCGCGCTGCTGTTCCTGGGCTTCCTCGTGCTGCTGCTGGCGCTGGTGGCTCTTTCGATGCGGCTGCGCCCCGACCATCCGCGCGGCCTGCCGGATGACGCCGCACTGCTCGCCGAGGCCGGCCTGCCCGACGCCACGCTGGGCGTGCTGCTCGGGGGCCTACGGTTCGAGGCCGCCGCCATGGGGGGCGCGCCCGTCGACCGCGCCAACGATGCCGGCGCGATCGAGCGCGCTGCCGCCGCCGAGCGCGTGCTCGCGCACTGGTCGCGCCGCCATCCCGCCGAGCCTCGTGTCCGCGCGGCACTCGGGGCGCTGGCGCTCGCCCGCCACGACTACCGCTCCGCCGCCGACCGCTTCCGCGAGGCCTGCGAGCGCTCGCCGCACTACGGCGAGGGCCGCCTGGGTTGGGGTGTGGCGTTGGCCCTCGAAGGCCAGCGCACGAGTGACGCCTGGCAGCGACGAGCGCTCACGCTGCGCGCCGTCGCCCAGTTCGCGGCCGTGGACGCCGCCGAGGCCGAGTACCCCGCCGCGCTCTACAACCGCGCGAGGACGCTGGCCGAGGTCGGCCGGACGCGCGAAGCCCGCACATTCGCCGAGCGCTACGTCGCCATCGAGCCGCAGGGCCCGTGGGCCGACCGACTGAGGACCGACCTGCTCGCGAACTGACTTCTACTCAGTCCGCGAGGTCCTCCACCCAATCTTCCGCTCGCGCCTGTGCGTGCGAGAAGTCCCGCATCGCGAGCATCTGCGCGGCGTAGGAGTGGACCCAGCCGCCCAGCACACGCTCGAGGAACGCTCCCCGCGGGTGCTTGAACTCGAGCAGCGAGATCTTCTCGTTCGCGGGCACGCCGCCCAGCCGGCGTGCTTCGGCGATCGCCGCCTCGAGCCCGCCGATGCCGTCCACGAGCTTGCGCTCGGCGGCGTCTTCGCCCATCCACACCCGGCCCTGTGCGTACGCGTACGCCTCGAAGTTGTCGATCTTCCGGCCGTCGATCACGCGGGTGACGAACGTGCGGTAGAGCCGCTTGATCGAGCTGTCCGCGGCCGCCTGGTCGCGCGGCCGCCAGTCGCGCGCCGGCGAGAGGCCGCGCATGAACTCGCCGCGGTCGAAATCTTCCTGCTTCACGCCCAGCTTCGCGTACGCGCGCTCGAACGAGGGCTTCAAGAACAGCACGCCGATCGAACCCGTCATGGTGTGCTGGTCGGCGTAGATGCGGTCCGCGTGCGCGGCCATGAAGTAGCCGCCGCTCGCGGCCACGCTGCCCATGGACACCACCAACGGCTTGCCCGACTCGCGCCGCCAGCGTTCGACGGCGTGGTCCATGTGGTAGGACGCACTCGAGGACCCGCCCGGGCTCTCGATGCGCAACACCACCGCTTTCACGTCGGGCGCTTTGACCGCGCGCTCCAACTGGGCGGCGAACGTCTCGTCGCCGATGACCTCGCCGTCCAGCAGGTTGCGCGAACTGCGGCCGTCCACGATCGCGCCGCTCGCGTAGATGACCGCGATCCGCTGCGGCGTCGCCCAGCGCTCTCGCGCCTGAGGAGCGCGGCGCAGGTCCACGGCGCGCGGCTTCTTGCCGAGCCCGGTAAGGCGCCCCAACTCGGCGAATGCCTCTTCGCGCCAGCCCACGGAGTCGATCACGCCCAGCTTCGCCAGCACCGCGGCCGGGTACTCGCGACCGTCCAGGATGGGCAGCAGTCGCTCTTCGGGGATCTTGCGGCCGTTCATGACCGCGTCCACGAACAGCTTCTGGCGCTGGGTGAGGATGCGCTGGATGACCATCGTATCGCTCGGCGACGTGGAGTCAGCCGTGAGGTAGCGGTAGGCACTCTTGAAGTCGCCCGTGCTCGAGCGCTCCACCTTGACGCCGAATCGCGCGAGCGCGTCCTTGTAGTAGCGACGCTCGACGCGCATCCCCAATCGCACGAACGCGGCCGCCGGTGCGGCGTAGACGCGCGACGCCGCACTCGCCAGGTAGAGATCCCCGCGGCCGCCGCCATGATTGATGTGCACCACCACGGGCTTGCCGGCCAGGACGAGCCGCTGAACGCGAGGGCGAAGCTCCTCGAGTTGCGCCATGCCGCCGACACCGTCCAGCTCGAGGAACACGCCGCGCGTGAGCGGGTCTTCGAGGGCGCGTTCGAACATCTCGTGGTAGGGCCCCGACGGCCGCGCTCCGCCGCCTCCTTCGATCCCGCCGCCCAGTGCCTGGTCGGCGAGCGTGCCGCTCATGCGCACGACGGCCACGCGCTGCTGGGCGCGCGGCGGCAGCTGCACGCGGTCTTCCCCTTCGTGCGACGACGCGGACCAGGTCTCGTACTGCCGGTCGCCGTCCAGCCGTGCTTGCGCCACGGACAGGTTGCTGCGCGGGCCGCGCAACGTGATGCCGGCCTTGAACGCACGGTGGTCTTCGGCGGTGGCGCGCAGTTCGAGCCCGGGTACCACCTCGAACGCCGCACCGGCTCGCACGCGCGCCGCCTCGTTGGGCGCACCCTCGGCCAGCACGACCTCGCCGAGCAGCGTGAGGCGCAGGCCGGTCGTGTGGGCGCGCTCGCGCGACATCGCGAACGGGCGCAGGCCCATTCCCAGCGTGTACGTGCGCGGCAGCCGTTCGCCCTGGAACGTCGGCTCAGTGAGGTGTTGCAGGTCCGCACCCAGCGAGAGCCACGGCGAGGGCCGCGCGAGCCATCCCACTCGATTGTCGATGTCGCGTTCGGTCTGCGGCGAAGCGGCCATGCGCAGTTCGCTCACCCAACCCAGGTGCGCCTGCTCGCTCCCGATCGAGAACCCGAAACCGAAGCGCTGGTCACGCGAGGCGTCGCGCAGGTAGCTGAAGCCCACGCGCCGCCAGGTGGCGATCGCGGTGTAGGCCTCCTGGTTCGTCGTGCTGTGCGAATACGCCAGCCACCACTCGGACGGGTAACGCTGGCCGATCGCCGCCGGGTTCACACGGAACGCGCGCGCATCGTCGGTGGTGGCCACGCCATCGTCGCCCCACAGCGCTGCCGGCAGCGGCGGGCCCTCGGCGAACGCGGGAGCCGTCGAGGTGAGCGCGAAGAAGAACGTGAGCGCGACGCCCCGGAGGCGGCTCATGCCGAGACCGTCACGCCCAGCTTCGGGCAGTGGCCCGACACCGGGCAGGCGCTGCAGAGCGGCTTGCGCGCGTTGCACACGGCGCGGCCGTGCAGGATCAGCCAGTGTGAGAACAGCGTCCACGACTCGCGCGGCACCAGCCTCATGAGTGCGAACTCCACCTTGACCGGGTCGGACTCGTCGGTGAGTCCCAGGCGATGGGCGAGCCGGCCGACGTGCGTGTCCACGACGATGCCCGAGGCGATGCCGTACGCGTTCCCGAGCACGACGTTCGCGGTCTTCCGCCCCACGCCGCGCAGCGCAGTCAACTCCTCGAGCGTGCGCGGCACCTGGCCGCCGTGCTTGGCGACGATGTCGGCGCACGCCTCGCGGATGGCTTTGGCCTTGTTGCGGAAGAATCCGGTGGAATGGATCGCCTTCTCGAGGTCGGCCTGGTCAGCCGCAGCGAACGCGGCCGCGTCACGGTACGTGGCGAACAGCGCGGGCGTGACCTTGTTGACGCGGTCGTCCGTGCACTGCGCCGACAGGATGGTGGCGATGAGCAACTCGAGTGGCGTGCGGAAGTCGAGCGCGCACTTCGCATCCGGGTAGAGCTCGTGCAGGCCTTCGAGCAGCGCGCGGACGCGCACCGGGTCGGGTGCCGTGAACTTCTTGGCCCGCGCCGGGCGCTTGGCGAGCACCGCCTGCTTGCGGGTGGTCTTCTTCGCAGCGGCCGCGCTGCCGCGGGCGCCTTTCTTGGCGTGCGCGCCGCGCGTGGCGCTGGTCCCGCCGGTGGGCCGCGAGCTGCCCGGGGCCGAGCGCACGCGCGACTTCTGCGGCAGCTTGGCGCCTGCGGACTTGCGGCGGGAGCGAGGCGAGCGTCTCGGCATGGTGGCCGGAGCGTAGCGCGGACGGTTCGTGAACGTCGAGCGGCGGGGGATTCGACATTGTGAGGGCGCTCGACCGACCCGGGGACAGGCATGTCGACGCCACAGTTCCGTAAGTTATGGAACTCGCGCCACTCGCAGTCTAGCGCTCTCCCCGCCCACTTGGGCCGAGATGAAGTAGATCCCCGCAGCCGAGGCGTTCCCCGCCGCGTCACGCCCGTCCCACTCGAGTGTGCGTTCCCCGGGCTCGAAGAGCCCTTCGGACAGCGTGCGCACTTCCTTGCCCTGCACGTCGTAGACGCGCACGGCGCCCTCTGCTCGGCGCGGCACGGCCAGCTTGATGCTCGTTCGACGTCCAAATGGGTTCGGCCACGCCGAGCGCCACGCCAGGGAAGAGATCTGATCGGGCATCGTCACTTCGACCGGCCCCAGCCACATGATGCCAGTCGTACCACGCACCTGAAGCCGGTAGGTGTACGTGTGGCCCGACTGGACCGTCGTATCCAGGAACTCCAACCTGCCGGCGTGGGTGGGACTCATGTCCCTCTCGCCTAGCGCAACCTCAGCTTCGTCTCCGGTTTGCCTGTACACACGCACTCCAGCCACGGCCCGCGCGTCATTCACGAGCCACGCGAGGTAGATCCCTGTTGGCCCTGGCTCTGCGCGCAGGTCGGAGACCGCCAGCGTCGCTGTGGGCACATCCACTATGCGCGCTGCGTAGATGTCGGAGCGGGCGGGCCAGTTGCGCAGGTCGGTCCAGGCCACTAGCGCGTAGTCGTTGCCGGCTGCAATCGCGATTCGGTCTCCTATGAGTTCGCCGGGCAGGAGATGGATCTGGGATTCCTCCACCCCGTTCCAGCCGCTGGGTCGCGACGAAAGCTTGAGGTCAGGGCCGAACGTGACCCCGCCGTCGTTGGAGACGGCCGCATAGGCGCAAGCGCTGTCGCCCCCCGGAATTCCGCGTCGGTCGTACCACGCCACGTAGACATTGCCGCGCTCGTCCACCGCAACATTTGGCTGATGCTGATCCACGCCCGGAGGATCGTGGTTCACCCGGCGCTTGCCGGACCACGTCTGCCCACCGTCCGTGGAGCGCACAAGCACTATGTCGCGCATGTCTCGTGACGCCGAGGTCGGCGAGGGCAGGTAACGCCGCACTCGCAAGACGAAGTCTAGGGAGAAGCCAATCGGAGGATCGATTCGAAGGTAGTAGCGCCCTGAGTACGGCAGGCTGAGAATGATTGGTGCCGTCCGGCCTGGGCCAAGACCAGAAGATCCAAGAAACGACACCTGTGAGAATGTCCGGGTCCCACTCGGCAGCTCCCAGACGAAACTGAACGGGTGCCCTCCGAAGGGAGACGCGGTTCCGTCAATCCAGACGGTCTGTCCGGCCGTCCCGTCGAATGCGATGTAGCGCGAAGCGTTGGACTCATGAATCTCGGGCATCGCTCCGCCCACGTCGCAGTCGAGCGGCACGAGTTTCGCAGTCTCGAATGAGGAGTTCGAGCTGTTGCTCAGCTGCGTACTGGCCGCCGTCGCGATGTTGCCTTCGGCATACTCCGCCCAGACAGCGTAGAGGTTCCCGCGAGTTGGTCTGATGGACCGATCCACCGCCAGCGCCGGGAAGTTCGGTGCAAAGTAACTCTTCCGGTAGGCGGGATAGTAGAGTTCGCCTTCGATGTTGCTGCGACGGTGCCAGCCGAACGGAGGCGTACCCAAGTTGTCCTGGACGCCAGCTGCGCGAACCGCGGGACCGAAGGTGGCCCCGCGATCGGTGGAGCTTCTGACAAGCATCTCGCTCGTCGCGATGTCCATGAATGAACATGTGACGGCCCCCTCAGCCCCGACCGCAAGCGCGGGGCCTACGCCCGTCGGATCGCTCAGATGAATGGGTGGTTCCCAGGACCCCCCGGAGTCAAGCGAGCGAGCGAACGCGACGTAGGCTTGATCTGCCTCCGCGCCGTACGTCTCAGTTGAAACAACGTGAACCGCTCCGCCTTCGCTTTCGCACGCCACGCCAGTGACATGATAGCGCGTGAGTCCGGGCGTGAATGGCAAGCTGATCGTCGGCGGCTCCCAGGAGATCGGAGTGCCCAACGTCCCGCGGAAGTTCTGGATTGCAGGCGAGGAACACGTGGCGATGTTGACAAGGCCTGACATGTCCACACAGGAGGCAGTTGGCTGGGTGACGGTCTGGTCGATGTCAGAGATGGGGAATCCGATCTGGTGTGCCCATGTCGCACCACGGTCGGATGAGTGGGCGTACCCGACTCCGATTCGAGGGGCTTCGATGTAGCTCAGCCAGTTCGCGAACACACGAGAGTTGATTGCAGAGACGTTTGGGTACCCCTGGAGTAGAACCCGATTCAGCGTCAAGCCTTGCTCGGGCAGCACGACTTGGGCCCGCGGGGAGTCACTTGTTGCGAAACTCGCGCTAGTCACGACGACAAGCAGCCACCAGCACGTCAAGGCCCGCCGCCGTCGATCTAGGCGCGCAAGCAACACGCGGTCCGCTTGGGCTCTCACGGGAGCACCACTGCCTTCTGGTGCATCTCGCGACTACCTGCGCTCAACCGGCAGGAGTAGACGCCCGGTGCCACGCGCCGACCGCGGCTGGACCGCAAGTCCCATTCGATCCGGTGCGTACCGGCTTCATATCTGGCCAGGAAGTCCCGCACGCGTCTCCCCTGCGTGTCGAAGATCTCCAACCGGGCCACTCCGGCCTGGGGTAGCGAGAACTCGAGCGTCGTGCCGCGTGTGCTGGGATTGGGGCGTGGCTGCCGCAGCGCGAATGCGACGGGCGCTGTTCCGAGGCCCTTGCCCTCGACCTGCCCGCGGTTCGCCTGCGCCTGTCGTGGTGAGACCGTCTGTCCAGTCAGTTCCAAGAACACCGAAGCGATTGAACCCTCGGCTCTCGCCGGCACGTCGAACTCAAGGTGAAGCGAGTCCAGCTCCACGAGCCAAGCTGAATGGTCGTCCCGGTCGAGCAGGAGCGACGTGACTTCCCCTGCGGACGCATTCCGGGCGAGAGTTGGAATCACGGTCGTCGGGGTGGGCGAGGACTGCGCCGGCGTCAGACTCCACAGTCCCGTCAGTTCGGAGCCCCCGATGAACACGAGCCGCACCCGTTGTCCCGAGAGTCCCGCTACTGCGACGCGGTCGCTCCGATGCCGAAGACTTGCTTGCCCAGCAGCGGTCCATTCGCCGCCGGCGCCTGCTACGAGCACCTCGAACCCAAACGCCTCTCCAGGTCCACGGCCGCCCACCGAGCGACCTTCCGCCACCAGCACCGAACCCGGGCTCTCACCGAGATCCAAATCCAGAGTATCGCCGGGCACGAAGAGAGGCGGCTGCCCGTCTGGAGTGCGGAGTGACGCGTCGAGGGTCGCTCCAGAGCGGAGTTGGGCGCTCACGATGGGGGTGGTCCCGCCGACGATCACCGTGCCCCCGCCTGCGACTACCGCCTCGTGCTCGGCAGCGTGCTCGACGATGAGCAGCCGCGCACGGTCCACCGCGGTGCCGATTCCGGCGTGCGTGCGGAACCACAGCCGCTGAGACCCGCTCGAAAGCGATGTCGGGAGCCGAAGCGCATCCGTGCGCACACTGCCGGTCGGACCAGCGTCCAACAACGAGTTCTCGAATGTGACGCCAGTCGAGGGACCACGCAGTGCATGCGGACCTGCGATTCGCCCAGCCGAGAAGTCACCGCCACCGCCTCCGCCGCCGGCGAACGAGCCTCCCTCGCACTCCCAGCCCTCCTGGGTCCAGATGAGTGCGGCGTTGCTCAGGTACGACCACTGGTTCTTGTCATCCAGTGTGCGCAGGCGGAACCAGTATTTCGTGTTCGGCGAGAGCCCCACCACCTGCGCGGTGACCACGCCGCCCGGCGTGCCGGGTGTGACCGGGCTCGAGAGCGAAGCTGTCGTCCAGCCCGAGGCCCAGTAGAGCGTGTCCGGATTGCTTGAGGAGACCTTGTAGCGCAGGTCGTAGCTGATGGCACTGCCCGAGGCGGCCAGGGTCCCGTCGTCTGCGGGCTCGGTCCAGGAGAGCTCGCCCGAGTTCTGGTCGCCGTGCGGGCAGCCTTCCAAGTCTCCGACGATCGCGGGCCTTACCACGTCCGCCGAGTCCAGTCCGAGGCTCCCGAGTTCCGTGCGCGTCCAGCGCGCGATGGACGGCACGCGAGGCGCATCGGCCGCCAAGCTATCGATGACGAACAGCATTTGGTCCCCGGGCTGGGCAATGTAGGCATCGGCCGGGGCTTGCACGAGGAGCCGAGTGGGGTTGCTCGCGACCGTGAACGACATCGGAACGTAGCGCTGGTTCTGGTCGAAACCGTGTGTGACAGCTCCCGGCCGCATGAGTGCCACGCTCTTGATGTGAGCGGCGCGGGCGTCGTTCGTCAGCGTGATCGTGAACGTGCGGCCGAACGTCAGAACCGCCGGGGCTTCCTCCACCCGGGGCCTCACGGCATAGTCGCCGTTGGAGTGGAACAGGTATGCCGGCTCGTAGACGCTCGTCGTGGTCTGGTCGGGGTTCTGCCCGGCATGGCCCTCGCCGCCCGCGGTCATCACGCGCGCATCGGGTAGAAGCACCGCAGTAGAGTGGTAATTGCGCTTGCGGGGGTCGAGCTCAAGCTGTTCGTTGTCGAATGGATCGGTGCTATTCCACCTGGCTGCCGAGACTGCCCACAGCCGGGGCTCCTGAACCGACTCGTCCAACCCCCCGTCTCCATGTCCGCCAGTTGACAGAATATCTCCCGTCGGCAGAAGCGTGAGGTTGTGGTGTCGTCGTGCCTCCAGTTTGTACTTCTCAGGTGCTGGATCGTAGAGGGTCCAGGTTTCTGTCCCATTCGGGCTGATGGCCACCGTCTCCGTCCGGCCGTTCACAGGCGACTCGTCGCTTAACCCCGTGAACCCCACCGCGCGCAGCAGCTTGCCGGGGCGATACATGACCGCGGAGCCGAAGAGATACGGATCTGACCTGCTGTCGTTCACATCCGTCCAATGCTTCGAGGACAGATCGAAGAACCTGCGATAAGGCGGTGTCACGTCTGAGTGCGGGGCCGGCCCGGCATTGAACAACCGACCGTCGGGCAACTGGAACATGAAGGGGTAATCTGCGATCGGCCGCTCACTGTCCGCGTCATCCTGCAGCGTCAACGTCTGCCACTGTCCTGGCAACGCTGGACAGCCGAGGCCTGCGCCGGATGAGTCGCTGCCGTTGAACAGCTCCAGACTGCGGGTGATGCGACCGTCCCCTTCGGGCGAGGACAGGAACCTCATCCCTGCCACGCCGGGAGGCGGCGCGTGGAAGTCTCGCAGCGGGGGCTTGCGCCAGGCTCCACCATATGAGGTCACCGAATGCACCCAGACCTCGTTGGTGAAGCCATCCGCCTGTGCCGAGCCGTTGGTATCGCCACCCACCACGGTGACCTGCGATGCATCCACGTTGTAGCTCATCGCCGATCGCGTGCGCGCCGAGGGGCCCCCTGCGCCGCTGGGGATCATCTTCCAAGCATAGTCGTCAAGTTGGCTGTCCAGCGTGTCGGGCCGCTCCAGATACCATAGGTCTGGGTCCACCAGGTTACCGGCACCGTCCTGCCCGCCGAACATGAAGAACTGGCGGTTCGGCACGTGATTCCCGCGGAAGATCGCGGTCATGGCGTGGCCCTCGACCGCCGCGGGATAGCCATAGGAGGGGTCGGCTGCGGGCGTGAGCGCCGTCCAGGTGTTCAGGTACGGCGAACTCGATCCCACACCGACGACGTAGAGTTTCGTGGGATCCGCGAACGTCGTGTCCGGCGAAAGCGCGGTCACCCCTCCGTAGATCACCAACTGGGACTTCGGGGCGCCAACCGTCCAGGTGCCGGGGTCGAACATCATGGTGTGGCCGAATCGGGCCCTTGACGCGTCGTGCGCCAGCACACGCTTCCACACCCACTGATAGGAGGCTTGGCCCAGCTTCTGACGACGAACGCCACGCCACAGATCCCCCAGCACATTGCCCGCGGCATCGAGCCCGCCGTGGATGTAGCAGGTCTGACTGTCCGCGGCGAGGGGGCGCATCCCCTCTGCGCGACTCTCGACGCCGGCCCACGTCATGGCGAAGTGGTATCTCGGCTTCGGTAGCTCTTGACCGGCGAACATCATGCTGTCGCCGACCGGCTCGAACCGGTCCCACGCTCGATTCGTGTCCACTTCAGCCTTGCAGCCGCGCAAGCTCCAGACGTCGTCGAGCACCTGCGAGCCCGAGACCGGCCCCACGCTGCGCCCGAACATCATGATGCCCCGGCCGCCAGCGTCTGCAACAAAGCCGTGCCCCTCACGGCCCCGCGGCCACTTGCCGTCGGTGTAAGTGTCGTAGTGGACTCTTGGATCCGTGACAGCGTTTGAAGGGATGGTCGTGGTGTCGCTCCAGGTGTAGCGACCTCCTTGCTCGAGCGGATGCACCCGACCGTAGGTCGTGTCCCCCGAGGCGATGCGCGTGAGGCCGCCGAATCCCACCGTGACGCTCGCCATCGTGCCGGCGGATGCGAGGATCCTACCGTCCGCCATCGGCGTGG
>Ga0315912_10001990_pt1 | contig 22944 bp, 18 predicted proteins | sample VfabasoilMG_FD_204469 | JGI IMG/M metagenome (GOLD analysis project Ga0315912, IMG submission 204469) | Garden soil microbial communities collected in Santa Monica, California, United States - V. faba soil | ecosystem: Environmental > Terrestrial > Soil > Garden | place: USA: California...
CGTTCAACTGCAGCGCCTGTCCCGCCTGCGTCAACGGCGCCGGCTGCGCAATTGTCAGCGCCGTTGGAATCGGCGTCGTCTGGCCGAAGTGAATCGCGGGAATGTTGACGATGCCGTTGGCCGGAACGACAAACGAATCGCTCTCCCCAGCAATCGTCTGGCCGTTGACGATGCACGTCACCCTGGCGCGAACCGGCCCGAAGTTCGCCGGCACATTAGGCAGTATCCAGGTGCCGTTCGCGTTGGCCGTCACCGTCCGGTTCAAAACGCTGACGGTACAGTTCTGGTTCACCTGAGGGGCGGGCTGAGCCAGGGCTCCGCGCGCCGCGCTCAACAACAGCGCGCACGCAGCCCCGATCCAGCGGTACTTCATTTCAGGCGCCTGTTCCGCTACGGCGTTTGCGATCCAGGCAAGGAGGGAGACGTGGCCAGGGCCGACTCGATGTAATGCGCCAGGGCCTGCGGACTGGGGACGCCGTCGATCCTCTTCGCGCCGATCAGGATCGCCGGGCTTCCGCGAACGCCACGACTCTGCCCGGCGCTGACGTCGGCCTCGACGCGCGGCGCGTATCGGTGCTCCTGCAGTGCCGCCGCGAACTTGGTAACATCGAGCCCGAGCCTGCCCGCTTGCGCCACGAGATCCTGCTCTCGAAGCGTGTCCTGATGTTCGAGCACGAACGCGGCCATCTCCCAGAAGCGGCCTTCGCGTGCGGCGGCCATGGCGGCCTCGTGCGCCAGCGGCGCCTGCGGATGGAACGCGAGCGGGAAGTTGCGGAACTGGATACGAACCTTCGCCGGATACTGCTGCGCGATCGTCTCGAGGACCTGGAACGCCTGTCGGCTGACCGGGCTTTGCAGATCGGCGAAGAGCTCGATCGTTAACGACGCATCGGAGGGTCCCTGGCTCAACATGGAGTCGCCAATCTCGGCGAGCGCTCTAGCGCGTCGCTGCGCTCCACCGAGCATCTCCTTCATCTGCGCCAACGATCGCGTGCCCGAGTACATCCTTCCATTGACGGTGAAGCTCGGGGTTCCCGTCACCCCCGCTCTTGTGCCTTCGGCCACATCGGCAGCGATGGCTCTCTTGACGGCGTCGCTGTCCATGTCCTTCTCGAACTGCACGACGTCGAGCCCAAGCGTCTTGGCGTAGCTAATCAGATCGGCGCGCTGAGCGCGCTGCTGGTTCGCGAAGAGCAAGTCGTGCATCTCCCAGAATTTGCCCTGCGCTTTGGCGGCCATCGCGGCCTGGTGCGCGAGCTGGGCGTTCGGGTGAATCGAGAGGGGAAAGTTCTTGAACTGCACGTTCACTTTCGTGCCGTCAGCACCCTTCGTCTGAAGGTCACGGAATGGTCCGGAGAACTGCTGACAGAAGGGGCACTGAAAGTCCGAATAGAGGACCAGGTCGACGGACGCGGGCACGTTCGTGTCTGCGGCTGAAGCTACGTTCGCCGTACCCACCGCGGTGCTCGCGGGCTGGGCAGCCGCGCGAATCGCCGACGGCGGAGCGGCAGGCTGCTTCGACGCCGCCACGATCGCTTCGAGCTGTGCCAGCGACTGGGAGCCGACGAAGGGCTTGCCGTTCACGAAGAAGGTCGGCGTACCGCTGATACCGAGCCTTGTCCCCTCGGCCACGTCGGCCGCGATCACTTTCTTGATCGCCTCACTGTCCATGTCGCGCTCGAACCGCGCGAGATCGAGACCGAGCGTCTTCGCATAGCCGAGAAGGTCCGCACGCTGCGCCTGACGCTGGTTGCTGAACAGCAGATCGTGCATCTCCCAGAACTTGCCTTGCGCCTTTGCGGCGAGTGCCGCCTGGTGAGCGAGCTGCGCCGCAGGATGAATCGCCGTGATGGGAAAGTGCTTGAACTGCAGATCGATCTTGCTTCCCCCTGCACCTTTGGCCTGCGCTTCGCGCAACGGGCCAGCGAATCGGGCGCAGAAGGGGCATTGAAAATCGGAATACACGACGACGCTGACCGTGGCCGGCTGCTTGACCTTGGCAACGGTCACCTTGGCCGGTTTCGCCGGCGCGTTCGCGGCGACCTGAAGCGCCAATGTGAGGGTCCAGAGAGCGAGTGTCATGGGTGAGGCTCCGTGGCGGCGCGAGCCGTCACTGTCGATGCCGGTGGCCACGTGCGCGCGTGGAACGTTTCGTCGACGATTCGGTCCTTGGTTCCGGGCGGCAGGACCTGCAGCGTCTTGAGGAACTCGATCAGGCTGTCCTGGTCGTACTTCGGCAACGCTTGAAACGCGCGGCGAGACGCGAGGGCTTCGCCCGCGTGCGCGAGCACGGATCGCCGAAGCGTTGTGAAGAGGCCGTGGTGAAAGAATGGCGGCTCGTTCGCGGCGCCCCAGAGGCGTTTAGTCAGGAACCGGCAGTTGCCGTCCTTGAGCCGCGCCGTGTTCCATTGCGCCGCGTTCTGGTCCAGCGGCTCCTTCTCGCCTCCGTCGCAGATGTCGTGGAGCTTGAAGTCGGTGTAGGCGTCGACCCAAACCATGCCTGACGCGTCGGGTTTCAGGCGCGGCGCTGGCAGGGCATCGCTCGAAAGGTCCATCGTGACGTCAGCGGTCTCGCCGCTCCGCAGATTGCCAGGCGGATTGAAGGGATTCGGCTCCACGAAAAACCAACCTTGCCGGTCGAGCGGCAGCTTCGGGATGTGGCACGTGGCGCAGCCGACGCGGTCGAAGACCTGCTCGCCGTTCAGCACCGCACGTTCGATGATCGGATCGCGCGAGATCACCCGGCCGGGCACCTGGAGCGCAGCCTGGAACAAGGTGACCGCAGTCACTTCGTCGCGCGACATCTCGTTCTTGATGCCGTCGCCGTCCGGGTCCGTATCGACGCCAAAGCGCTCCGTTGTCTGGATGCCGTGGTGCTGGTTGAAGGCGGTGTTGGTGAACTCGCGCAGCGAGACTACGTTGCTTGCTTGATGCCATGGGCGGATGACGAGTGTGGGCGGGCTGGTGGTGCTGGAAGACACCAGGCTGACGCGCCCCAGGCCTTCGACCTTCGACGTGTCCCAGCGCCCATCCTTCAGCAGCGTGAGCCGGCCGAAGCTCACGCCTTTGGCGACGAGCTCCTTCGTCTCCCCATGACGGATCGAGTCGCGTGTGCGCTGCAGTTCTGCGCTCATCTGCCGCGCCAGCATTTCCAAGTAGCCGCCGCCGAACATGCCCGTCGACGCGCGGAAGTTGCCAGCGTCCTGCACGGTCGCTGCCTTGCCACCCTCGTCCAGCGTCCCGCGAGTCGGCAGCCTGTCGGCAGGGTCGAAAGTGGAGAAATCGAATCGCTGGCCGAGGACGAAGACGCCTGTCACGAAGTCGCCGCCGCCGCCGGTGATGCCGTGGGGCGCGTTGTGGCACCCCGCACATGAGTTCGCGTCCGGCGCCGAGACGCGATTCAAGCTGCGCGTGTCGCTCAATGCCCGCGAGCTCTCAGAGAGCGGCCTTCCTGTTCCCTTTGTCCTGGGTCGTTCGCCGCCCTGCTGGCGCGTCCAGTTGGTCTTGAACACGGTCTCGCCGAGCTCTCGCATCGCCACTATTTCTGAGAGGTCCGCACCGCCGCGACGACGAGGGAGCATTTCATCGGTATCTCGAGCGGCAAGAGGTTTCACGGTCAAACCCTGAAGGGCAGGCACGGCGGCGGCCGCTGTGATGACCACGAGAAAGTCGATAAAAAATCGAAGTCGCACATGTTCGCGCGCAACCGACCGGCGTCGGAAGTTCAGTCGCGCGGCAAGCGCGGTTGAGTCTCGTGCGTGACACATCGATTTCATTGATCTGAGCAGGCGCCGCCAAACGTCGCCGATAACGTTAGTACGCGGGAGACGTAGGTTGGGTTATTGCTGTTTGTACTGATCTGCCATGTCCCTGTACAGCTCTTCGCATCGCCGTTGTCCGGAACCCACACATGCTCGCGGCCGCCGTTGAAGCGCCGTATGGCCTCACGATCTAGCTGTCCAACTGTCAACTCGCCAGTGACAATGTCTGACTTGTCATTGCTAAGTAAAACGTCGGAGGCATTACACGCAGACAGGCCAGCGGCCTTCCTTAAACCGTTGATTTCCGTAAGCTTGTCTTGAGACATTTGAAGCGCATCGCGCATTTTGTCGCGAAAAATCGCGACGCCGTGGTTGACATTTGCTCTCCAATCCCACAGATCCGAGCACGTGGGTGCTGGATTCGTAATTTGGAAAATCCCCACACCGCCGGTGTCTATGAAAGGCCGGCCGTCGATTGTGAATTGAGATTGACCACCAACCGATGGATTGTTTGATGTCTCATAGCAGGCCATTCTTTTCAGTGCTCTAGCGTTCAGGGCGTATGAGACGCTGCCAGATGTGAACGGACTAGCTGCTGCGGCGGCGCCAATCGCTGAACGGACCTCCGCGGTCGAAGGATTCTGGGCCATGCGCAGATCGAAGGAGATCGACTTCTGCTCGGAGCATGCGCCGGCCGTGACTTCGGCGTTACCCCCCAGGATCGCTAGACCAGGGACGTTGCTGGAACAGCTCGCGCTTCCGCCACCAAACTGAAACTGCCACTCGCCACTTTCAGTTGTTTGGTTGCAGGTAATAAAGCAACCGAGTCCGAATGAGTTGTCAGTTACTCTGATCGTCCATGTGTACTCCGCGTTGGCTGGACTTGCCGATAGCCGTGACGAGAGCGCACCGGTAGATAGAATCTCAATTCGATTGTTCGTTGGGGCGTTTAGCTGAACGCCGTTGGAACACACGTCGCTACACTGGCCGTTCACCGGCGGCTGCCCGTTCGAACACACCGTACACTGCTGGCCGGTGGGAGTTGTTGTGCATGCGCTGCACCCTGGGGGGCAGGGTGGGTCAACGCACTGCCCAGTAATTGGATCGACGACTTGTCCGGCAGGGCACATTGGCGGAACGCACATCGTGCCTTGGCAGCATTGGCCCTCTGCATTAAGCGTGAAGCCCGGTTCGCACGGTCCACTGTCGACACACTGTTGGGTAATCGGATCGAAAACCGTCCCGATAGGACACTCCGGTGGCACACACGTGGAACCGCTGCAGCATTGCCCGTTGGTGAGCGTGAACCCTGGTGTGCATGGGCCACTGTTGACGCACACACGCGCGACTGGATCATAGGTTTGCCCGGGAGGGCATTCCGGATCCGTGCAGGTGTCACCCATACAGCATTGGCCGTCGGCGTTGCGAACGTAGCCTTCAGGGCATTCGCCGCCTCCACCCACACAGCCTCTCCCGAATTGGCAGGTACCGCCGTTGCCGCAGGGCGTTCCGTTCCCTTGGGGCTGGCACTCTGATAGCGAACCCGGACAGAAGAAGCAGATCGGACAGCTTGCGGCAGCGCCGCTTGTGTTCGGGTTGCCGCCGCAGTGCCATCCAGCCTTCAGCACGCCGACACCGTTGTTCGAGCGAATCACCTGGCCATCCGCGCTGACCGTGCCGGTTCCAATCGCCACGAACGAGCCGATGTCGTGATCGAACGAATACATCTCGGTCACTTCGCGCGGCTTGAGTCCGTCGACGTTCGGCAGAGTGATCGGCGCCGGTGGGTTGAACATCGCACCGGCCGGCTGAATGGTGACGATGAAGCGCGGCTGCTGGCCGAAGCCTGGCATCATCGGCACCTTGTCGGGATGCACGACTGTCACACTCACGCACCCTGTCTTCGATCCACCGGGGAACGTGACCTGTCCGGGGCCGAACGTCAGCGAAAAGCCCGGTGCCTGAGGCACGGTCAGCGTGCCCCCGCCCGTGGTGTCGGTGACGCACAGCGAGTTGGCGGTCTCGAGCGGTAGCAGATAGATGGGCTGACCAACGGTCGTCTTCTGGCCAGCCACCGTCACCACGTCATAGTCCAGCGTCGGGTACGAGCCGGGTCGCGTGGCGGTGGAACCGTCGACGAGCAGCTTGGTGAAGCCGACCGGCGCCTGGGAGATCGTGAATTGCCCCTGCGCGTCGGTCTGCACGGGAAGCACGCCGTTGGCGGCATTGCCGTTGGCGTGCAGCACCTCCGTGTTCACGGCGCGCACGCTGACGCCAGGAATCGGGATGTTTGTGTTGTCGAGTACGACGCCGCTGATAGAGGTCTTGGCGGGATCGCCAGGAAAACGCCCCGACGCGTTGAAGGTGGCTACGAAGCCTGTGTTGGACTCGAACGTCGCCGAGACGACGTTGTTACTCTCGCCCTCCTGCATTCCGAGTGTCAGTGTGGCGGCCACACGCCCGTCGGGATCCGAGACAACGCTCGCGGTCTCCTGGCCGTCGAGGTTGCCGCCGCCCGCCGAGACAGTGAACGTCACCGGCACGCCGGCCAGACGGTTGTTCCCGTCGTCCACGACGACGGCGACGAGCGGCCGCGGCAAGCGCTGCCCGATTGGGCCGTACTGGTTGTTCCCGGTGTCGATGACGATCTTGCCGGCCGCGCCCTGATTGCCCGTGGCGATGAAGACGGCGGTGCCCTCGTAGCCGACGGAGTACGCCTCGACGGTGTTGCCGCCGGCCCCTGCGCGTCCGCCGAGCGTCCAGTTCGCCTCGGCGCGACCCTCCGCGTTGGTCGTCGCGATGACGGTCGGCGCAGCGGCCCCCCCAGAGCCAACAAGCCCGTCATTCCCCGTGACCTTGAAAATCACCGGCTTGCCCGCGGCCGGGTTGCCAGCGGCGTCGGTCAGCGAAACCGTCAGTGGAACGGGCAGCAGCGAACGAATAGTGCCGGTCTGGCCGCTGCCAGAGACCGCTTTGATTCTTGGCAGGCTGTCCGGCGCCGTTCGCGTGACGGTAATCTCGGTGGTTCCCTGGTTGCCGACGCGGTCTCGCCCGACGACTTGAATCAGATTCGGTCCAAGGGCGAGTGCCACCGACTGGGCAAGGAACATCCGGTTCGCCACCTGCGCGGGGACGCCGTTTACGGTGACCGCCGCCTGTTCAGGATTCACGGTGCCGGCGACCAGATCGTTGATGATGCCGCTCACGGCAATGGCAGCGTCGGCGGTGACGAATCCGCCCGTGGGCGACGTCACCGTCACACGCGGCGGCGTGGTGTCGAGGGTGACCCACAGCGTCGCGGTGCCCGCGGCGCCCGAGGCGGACGTCGCCGTGGCGGTGACGATGTTCGGCCCCTCGGCCAGCGGCAGCGCCACGCTGAACGCGCCATTCACAACAGTGGCCGGCACCGAGTTCACCACCACCGTCGCGGTCGGGTCGTTCACCGTGCCGCCGACCGTCGTCGGGCTGATGCTCGTGTAGCTCAGATTTGCCGGCTGCGTGATGCTGATCAGCGGCACCACGTTGTAGATGAAGACAAGCGAGGAGGACGCCGGGTTGCCGGCGCGATCGATAGCCGTCGCCTGCGCGGTGTTGGCGCCTGGCGTGAACGTCACTTCGCACGAGAACGCGCCGACGGTGAGGGTCGCCGGAGCTCCGCTGCAGCTCGCGCTCTCTACACCTGACACGGCATCGGTCAGCAGCCCGGTCAGCGTCACCGATGGTGTGAAGACCGTGGTGCCTGTCGTGGGAGTCGACAACGCGATCGCGGGAGGCGTGAGGTCGATGTTGAACGGTTCGCTTGTAACGCTGGCGGTCTGCCCAGCGGCATTGGTCACGCTGCGGGTGATCGTCTGGTTGCTGCCCTCGGTGGTGATCACCTCGTCAGCGGGACAGCCAGCCAGAGGCATTCCGTCCTGTGTGCACGTGAAGTGCGCGGTGACCGCCGTGTTGTGCCAGCCGCTGGCGTTTGCCGCCGGGTTGAGCGAGATCGTGATGACCGGGGGAGCGCCGCTGGGGCGGTCGTTCACGGTGAAACCACCGACGAGCGTTGCCTGCTGCGCCCCGGTTCGGACAGTCACCGTGCGAGCGCCAACGGCCGCTGACGCGCCGACCGTCACATGAGCCGTCGCCGTGGTTGGGCTCGTCACTGTGACGGGGCCGAAGCCCGCTTCGGTACCGGAGCCGACGGACATCCCTGCGCCGAAGCTCGCTTGCGTAGCGTCCTGCACGTAGTTCGTGAACTGCCCGGTGATCGAAACGTCCAGAGTGTCTCCGAGACGCGCACTGGAGGGAGAGACGCTTAGCAGTACCGCCGGAGGATTGACGGTTATCGACACCGGGCTCGCGCTCACGAAGCGCACGCCGGCCGAGGTCGTGCCCTCGAGCGCGATGCGATATGACGTGGCGACCGCGACCGTGAGGCTCCCGGGCAGTTGAAACGTGACACGTCGCGTGGTACCGATGACCGTCGCGACAGTCGTCGCCGATGTCGATGCCGAGGGGCCGCTACCCGCGACGACGGGTTGCAGCGTGATGGTTACGGCGGAGGGAGCAATCGTCCCGGCTGGAAAGTTCGAGCCCGTAATGGTCACGCTCGTCACACCGGCCTGACCGGCAGTTGGAGCGACCGCCGGACTTAGGGTGACCAACGTCTGTGCGCGCAGAACAACGCTGGCGCTCAACCAGAGCGCGCCCAGGAGCACCCACAATGTTCGAGTGACTCTCAGTCTCGTGGCGTTGCCCACGCTGCCCTCGCGTGTTCGTTAGAAACGGTTTTTTCGCTTCGTGTATCTCTGGGCCGCACTGGCGCCCAGGCCCATGGCCACCAGCAAGAGGGCGAACGGCTCCGGAGCCTCGCTCGCCCGCTCCACCTGGATGACGCCCGCTTCGCCGGGCGTAAACGCCACGCCATTGGCGGGAAGCATCGAAAGCGAAATCGCGGCCGACGCAGCCACGAACGTGCTGGCGTCGCCAAGTAGGAAGGACGTGGTGCTCAGCGTGGCTGAGAACGCGAGCGATGAAATGAGAGCCGCATCCGGGAAAAGGAGGTCGAGGGCAGGATCCCGCAGGCCCGGAGCGAGGTCCCCGAGGTCGATCACCTTGCTGTTACCGTCGACGACCAGCGTCAACGTGGCGGCGAGGAACGTCACCGGGGTGTGCGAGGGGAAATCAGGATCGAGGGCGAAGCCGCCGCTGGCAGGATCGCCCGTCAGATTGAAGACATCCAGTGCGATCAGCCCGATGCCGTCGTCGTTGGGCGAGATGAACGGGTCGAGTGAAACGATACCGACATTGATGGTGTCCGCTGATACCGAGGACGCACCAACCGGCACGAGCGCCCAGAGCAGCAGCAACGAGGGAACAAGTCGAAGTACGCGTTGCATGAAGCTCCCGTCGGGCAGATGGCGAGGTGGAGGCTCAGCCGCCTGCAATCCTGACGCCGCCGTTAGGCAGATCGTTAAGTCTTGATTTTGTGCAGTTTGCCGAAAAACGAGTCTCGCGACCTCGTTCATTGTTCCATCTCGCGGAAGACTTTCTCCTTCCGCATGCGCGATTCATCCGTACCACACGCGACGTGAGACGAGTGCCCGACGCTTCGAATGACCGCTTGATCCGATTGGCTACGACGCGCCTCAGGTCATGTCGAGACTTGTTCCTGTGGAGGGGGCGGCCACAGGGGCGCCCACTCTTTTGGAAGCGGTACGCTGGACGGGGATGCTGCGGTTCGCGCACGTTCTTTGTGTTCCTGCGAGCCGACCGCGTTACATCACCTGCAAGCCGGTAACGGCGCTGCCTGCTCTGTGTGGGTTTGCCGCGCTCTCGCGCGCGCGTGTCCGCCCGTGAGCTGAATCGCGCGCATGGAAGCGGTCGCTAGCTTCGCGCTGGAAGGTTGACTCGCCAGGCCGAACGAGGTGTGAGCCGTCGTGGGCGGCGGTTCGACTCTCTCGGCGCGTATACCTGGTCGCGCCAGCGCCAGGAGGTTTTTCATTTCGGCGCCGCCGCCGGTCTTGGAACGTCAGGGCTCGGCGTTCGAGGTGCACCTCAAGTGAGCGAAGTGGGTGACGGTCAGTGTACGCATGCCTGGAAGGCCGGAGGGGCGAGCGTGTCATTCGACCCACCATAATCAACGGGTCTCGCACTTCGCCTTTTCTGCTTCGCTTTCGCCTGTTCTGATCAGCAGTTAGCTTGTGGAAACGCGAGCCAATTGCAGATCTGAGGTCGCGTAATTCCTCATTCTGTTAACGAAGCTGCTTGGGGAGGCGCTGTCGGCCTACTGCTTGCACGCAACCAGCGCGAAGCGACTCCTGAGCGGATCATAGGCCGTGGACGTCAGCTCGACTCTATTCGCCCCCGCCAAGAATCTACTAACCGGTTCGAGGTTGTTGTCTCCGCCATTTATACGCCACGACATGCATTGCCAGTCGCCCTGCGCTGACGCGTGCCGCTCGAACAGGGGAGACGCAAGCAGCCCGGCCAGAAGGCCCGATGCGAATACGACGCCCAGGACCATCTTCTTCATTTGAGTGTCTCCCGTCAGGAAAAGCCGATCGAGATCAGTAGCACCACGATAGCGAGGCCAACGACGCTTGCACCCGCGAGGCGAGTGAATGGCCTCCAAGTGAACGGTTCTGAAAAATCGCCTGTTCGACACAGGCGGTGCGCTGTGACACCTGACACGATAAAGGCAGCGCTTGGGATCGAAGCCATGATCACCGTAAACGGAGCATCGCCGCTCGTACCGTGCTCTAGGGCAAAAGTGACGGCGATGACGCCGTGGCCCGCGATCCAGGCGAATCCGCCGACGCACAACCCCGCCAACGCGGCGATTACCCGCCTTGATGCCGGCGCTGGGCTGCAGATCGCCGCGAGACACGGAACCCACAGGGCTTGAATTAATGGAAAGGCGCTGCGGCTGCGGCCAAGCATCACCTGGGATGCAATCATGCCGGCTCCTATAGCCAGAACGAGCGTGAAGATGCCGAGAGGCAACTGCTTCCGCCAGAACTGAGCCGGACGGTTCGCGAGCGTGGCCTCAGCGCGGACTTCACTCGGAACGGGTGGCTGGCTGGAGGCGCTCACTTCCGCCGGTTGGACGGCAGCGTCGGCACTGGAGTTCGACATCGAGATGTAAGCGTGCGCCCTGCGCGGACTGTGGGCCGGCGGGCTTTCGATCCGATCGCCACACGCACGACAGAATCTGTCGGCCACTGATGCCTGGGTTCCACATTGAGAACAAAACATCTCTTAAATCCGGTCAAACCCGTAACCGCAGTGCGTGCACCGCCAGACGGGTCGCCAGCGAACGAAGAAGCCACCTATCTCACGGAAGAACCACGCGTACAGCTCGGGACCTGCGGGAGCGGCGGAGCGCCGGAGAACGTCGAACCGGGCGAAGAGCCGAGACGAGCGGAAGATACTCCGGTCAGTCACGACCTCTGGAGAACCAGTCAGCGCCATCTCGATTGCTCGCTCACGCGAGATGGGTCTGCGGTCGCAAACGCGCGAGTCTGACCAGAGCGACTATGAAGATCACCGCAACAACGAAGTCGATCGGCTGCCAATCATTCCGCGCGAAGGAGATCGGAAGGAGGGGATTGAAGAGGATCGCGATAGCTCCCATGATCCAGGGCCAAAACTGGCGTTGACCGGCCGTTTGGAGCGCGACGTAGGCCGCCGAGCCGGTGACGACAATTCGTAGCAGTTGATAGAAGCCATACGGCCAACTCTCTAGGGCAGCCATCAGCAGCATCGAGATCGACACGACTAGAGGAATCCAGTTCAACTGAACTGTGGCAAGCTTAGGATCGGTCATCGCGCACCTACCGAATGAGCCATTCGAACACAGGCAGAAGTGCGTGGCCCAACACGTTCACAAGGGCGTACATCACCCCGGCGTAAACAATGCCCACTGTCGTCCCCAGCGCAGCCTCTACAAAGGTGTACTCTCCGCCTCTCCCGTTTGGCATCCCACGCCCCGCGAGTGCGTTGAGGGCGATGAATCCCAGCATCGTGAGGCCGATCAATACGATTGGATTACGCATTACTCGTCTAGCTTGCCTCGCCACCGGTAGAGCGGGCCTGTTCCGTCTTCTTTAGGCTCCTCGCTCGGGCTTGCTACTGGGGCACTCGACGCTCGTCGCCATTGATGGCTACCCGGGCAGTGCCCGCCCACTCCATTTCCTCTTTCGAGACGACGTTCCGCAAAATAGAGCTTGTTCGCTGGTGTCATCCCGAGTTCCTCTGCGGATTCCCACGCCGCGGTCGCAGTGGCTTCCCACCCTACTGTTCAAGAACGAGTGCGCCTGTGCGTTGTGATCTAGCCCTTGAGCCCGCATGGAGTTGCGCCGCGCGTCCCTCAGCGTTGACGATGCTGGCGATGTAGCCGCCAAGCGTCTTCAATCGATCGAGGGGCGGGCGGATTCAGCCAGCCTGAGTCGAGTCCAGCGGTGCGCATCCACGTCCCGCAGTCGTTCTCGAAACCAACGTCGCTGCTCTGAATTTGCACGAGTCGCTGGCCTCCGCCTGACGAGAAGTCATTCGCGAGGATCTCGCTCAGCGTGCCATCGAAGCTGCGCAACCGTGCCCAGTAGCAGCCGGACGGCCCGGGCGAGCTGTAGGTGCCGGCCGGAATCTGTGCGCCCACCAGCCAGAGTCCGGGCGGGAGATTGGTCGGAGCCGGTCTGGGCGACGTCGTCCACGTGCCGCAATCGTCGCTCTCGAAGGCGACATCCGTCGACTTGATGTCGACAATCCACTGGCCGACGTTGTCGCTGATGAACTCGTTCGAGATGACGTCGCTCAGCGTTCCGCTCAACCCCTTCCGGCGCTCCCAGTAGCAGCTCGCGGGCGGGTCGGTGAAATATCGGCCGGCGGCGATATCGGTGCCGACGCGCCAGGTGCCGTTGCCGAATGACGTGCGAGGCCCCGTCGGCGCAGGTGGCGGCGTTGGGGTTGGGGTTGGCGCCGGCGCGGGGGCTGGGGCGGGCGCGGGGGCCGGGGCGGGAGCAGTAACTGGCGAGGGCGAGGTGGGGTTGCTATCCGATCCCGAACACGCCGCGATCAGCCCGCTGAACAGTAGAACTCCGAACACGCGTCCCTTCATTGCCTCTTACCTTCTGTTGTTGTCGTCGTTACCGTGGTCTATGAGCGGCGAGCGGTCCAATAACGTTGTCTTTCAAGAACGTGTGCGCCTGTGCGTTGCGACCCAGCCCCCGAGCGCGCGAGGGCGACCACGGATTGATCGGCACGGCTCATCCATGACTTGAACTGTGGCGATCCCGATCAAAAATGCGAGGGACGACCTAGGCGGGCTGCCAGGACTTTCCCCGTGGTGGGTCCGCAGAACGCGCAATATTCCGCGCACGACCAGAGCACGGCGGCGCAGGCATACTTCACGCATTCCACCGACCCATGAGCCAAGACTGGATCACGTCCACAGCTCCGTCCGTCCGACGACGCGAATCACCGGCACCGAAGGTCCTTCACACCGACTGGCGCATGGTTGGCCCGAGCGGGAGGCCCCTTCGCTGCGATCTGTGCCTGACCGCTGCCGGGCTCGAGGTCTGCTGCGGCTACGGTGGTGACGACCTGTTGCGATCAGAACTTGCGAAGTCGCGAGAGATCGCCGACGCAATTGCTGCGGCGTGGAAGGCCGTCGTCCTGGCGAAAGGGTCCTTTACAGAAATTCCGGTGGAGTGACCGGCTGTCCTGACAATGGCGGCGACACCTCCCTCCGGCCTCGAGGCCTGACGCTGCGTGAGGCCAGAAGTCCGGCTTCCATGCTGGAGTCTACGTTTTTGAATAGTGCGCTGCTGGCCCTGAACGTCTATCCTCTGGCGCATCCAGTTCCACGATCGGCATACGGAGGCTCCGAATGAAGACGACAGGTGTCGCCATCGGTCTTGTGGTCGCTCTATCGGCCATCATCAGCGCGCAAACGGCATCGAGTGACGAGCAGCAGATTCGCGCTCTAATCGCGAAGATGGACTCCGGACAAGCGCAAGGCACAGGAACCAAGGACCGCATCTTCTGGTCCGGGGCCTACAAGCGCCCGTTTGTCAGCCCCGCGCAAGGCGAGGAAGTTCCAAGCGAGCGTCGCATCTCTGAACGGAAGCCGGGCTCGCAACGCAACCAGACGACACCGATACGGATCGAGATCGCTAAATCAGGCGAATTGGCCTATGAAGTGAGCGACCACATCCTCAGCTATGAAATGAAGGACGGCACAAAGATCTCGACACCGTCCTCGACTATGCGAGTCTGGCGGAAGGAAGAGGGGCAATGGAAGATCGCCGCTCAGTTCTCGCACCCTCACTACCGGGAGCTGAGCAAACCCTGACTGGACCACACTCGTCCACGCACACAGGCAAGGAAGGATTCATGAGGATTGCGACCGTAGCCGTATGTTTCGTGCTCGCACTCGGTGCCATCGTCAGCGCTCAGACAAAGAAAGCGAACAGCCTGCAAGCCGATCTGGAACGGCTGCACGCTCAATGGTTCGCCGCTTTCGACAAAGGTGACGGCGAAACGATGGATCGCATGGAGGTTCCCAATCTGACCCTCGTCAGCCCCGACGGAAGGGGAACCATATGGCTCAAGCCCGGCCCCCGCGCCGGTAAGCTGAAGGCAACCGGTGTGAGCCGGACGCTGACCAACGTGCAGGTTCGTCAGTTCGGCGAGGTTGCAGTTCTGACCGGAGTGGTGACCAGCAAGCTGGGGAACGAGAGCGAGTCCGCCGCGACCACTGTCGTGTGGACTCGACAGAACGGTCGATGGATGATGGCGTCAGCTCAGTGGACTGATATTCCGGCCCGTTCGCCTCAACCAAAGTGAGCCTGGCGGCTCCGCTGCCTAGCCGCTAGCTGGCTTCATATCGTGTTGTCGAAAGGCTCCTTCGAGGTGCTCGAGTCGAGCGTCGAGGACGAACTCGCGAAGATGCGCGCCGCATTGCGCGAGCCGTCTCACTGAGTGCCTGCGGGCATCTCGCCACCGACGCCTCTTTGACGAAATCGATCTCGTCGTCTACCACTGCATCGTCGGCAGCGGTTGCGACCGCAGCGGCTCACCCGTGCCGCGCTGCCGGATATGACAAGCTCAAGCCCGAGCCGATCGCTTTCCCGCCGCTGCCTCACCGGACGTTCCTCCCAGCGCAACCAACCACGACATCACACAGAGAATCGGGTTTGAATCCCAGTAATACGTCGTCGCGAGGATCGCCACCAGCAAATGGGGTACAAGCAGCCAGCCGAGCCAAGCCAGCCAGCCAAACGGCGTAGTCACTGCGATCAAGCACGTCAGACGAGGAAATACGGCGATGGCGATTAAAAAGAGCCATCCGTGGTCGTTCCAATAGTTCACGGGTTTCTGCTCCTATCTCATCGTCGCTCCCTATGTTCGAGCGACCAAGCATCGGTCCGAGTCTAGCATCGTGGTTGAGTTAGGATCGGCGCAGGCCTCCTTGGCACGAACGCCGAGATCCCTTGAGCGGAGGCTTGCGTGAAGCGATGCCCGTTCTGCGCGGAGGAAATACAGGACGCGGCGATCGTGTGTCGCTTCTGCAATGTCGACCTCACGACGAACACGCGGCCGAATCCTGTCGCGCCGATCGTCGTCGCGGCACCCCCGAGCCGAGGCCTTGCTGCCGTCCTGAGCCTCGTCATCCCAGGCGCCGGCCAGATGTATCTCGGAAGCGTCGGCCAGGGATTCGCGTGGCTTATTGGCCTGGTCTTCGCGTACGTGGTGGCCATCCCGCTCGGCTTCATCCTCCACATGGTCTGCGTGATCATGGCGGCGACGACTCGGCCAGAGTCGCGCCCTGCCGAGAGAACCGGCGGCTCCGCCAGTCGCCCCTGCGCCGCCACCGCCACCCTCTAAACCGATTCCCACCTGGCAGAAGGTCGTAATCGCCGCGGTTGTGGTCGTGACGTTGGGTGCTATCGCCGTTATTCAGATCGTCGAGCGTGTGCGGCTTGAGCGCATCAGGTCCGAACGCCTCGCTGATCCGACAGTGACCGAGATGTGGCAGTGTCCGTCGCTCCGAGTGGCGACGATTGGGCCGTGACGAACCTGGCTGGCAGCGGCAGTGAAGCATGTAGCGCAGAGGCCGGGACCAGCGTCGCAACGTTCGAACGCCTCCCGGGCCGAGAGACGGTCACGCTGAAAGCTTCGTCCTTCTCTCCAACGCTCACAAGCGTCAGTCTGGCTCAGTCGATGCGCGTCTTTTGCCGGTATCAGGCGGCTAAGTAATGGACTGGAGCGTTCACGATGCGCCGCAGTCTCGGCGCGCGGAGCCGTCGGCGCCTGAGGTATGCCGAGCTGATTGGCGAGCGCCACGCGCAGTCAGCGTGAATGGAGCGCCAGCAACGCGGACGGCGCCACGCTTGGAGTCAGAGAAAGCGAACGAACCCTTGCGAACTAGGCCGCGTGTCGCGACATAGATACGTGTCGCGACGAGAATTGTGGGCCTACACTCGCCATGATGTTCGACAGCACAACAACTACTGCTAGCGCCACGAGGCACACTTGCGCCAACTTTAGTTCTGCTGTCCGCACGATTCCGCCCAGCTCTCGCGAAAGAACGAACACGAACGTAATCGACACGACGGTTACGGTTGAAGCGACCGCTACACCAATAGAAAGCATCGCAAACCGTCGAGCCCCAACGAGCGCCCAATCCATCCCCAGCGAGGCGAAAATCGCCGATGCGACTGCTGCGACTGACGCCAGATAGAACGCGAGACTCCCCACAACAGCGATCGTCGCAAGGAACTTCACTCGACCACTGATCTCCACTTCTTGGTGCTTCGGCGCCTTGGAGGCTTTCTTCGCCAAGTAGTAAGCGACGAGCTGAAGGAGGACGGTCGCGGCGCTCATGTACACGACGAGCGCAGCCGTGGCCTGATCCAACGACCACGTCGTGGTTCTAACGATAACCGGGACACCAATGGCGCCGACGCTGCCCCAGACCAACCCTGTAAGGACCGAGTTTCGTCCAGTCGCCATCAGGCCGGTGCCTGTTTTACGGACAAAATTGGCAGACATTACTCTACTCAATCAAGGAAGCACCGAACACCATCAACCAGCAAGATCCCGTAAATCCCGAAGAAAGCGAGCTGGGTAAAGCCGTGCGCGATGTCCCCGAGCGGCGTTCCGAGCGGGAACATTGCAACAATCCTTCCGTCAAGCAGGTAGTGATGAGCCTGAAGGGTGAGGTAGAACGCGCCCAACCGCAGGAAGGCGTTGGCGAACCGACCGATGAAGCGACCCGCCTTTGACCGCTCGGAGTCATGGCGTACACCGCCTCTCTGCTGTCCCTGACCCCCTCTCGGCATCAGTGGACTGCGGTGACCTGTTCAGCACGAATTTGCCCAGGGCTTCTATCGTACCGCGTACCATTGGACGCAGGGAGACCTGCGACGGTTTCCGGCGTCATTTTGGTGACATGGTTTAACAATCTTAGCTCAACCTTGTCAAGGTCCTAATACAAGCGGTCGTTGCCCTTACGCAACGGCCGCGCGGAAAAATAGGCCCGGTTTACCCCATAAACGTCGGAGGGCGTAGATTAGTACGGAAGTGGTTAGGCGTGGCTGAGAAGCCCTCCGCTCTCACGGAGTTTCTCCGTCGTATCGTCGCGGTCCCGAAGGACGAAATCGACGCGCCGGAAGAGGAGTCCAGCGGAGCGCCGCTTGCACGATGTCCGCGCCGACGCGAAGGAATCGAACAGGCCTGAACGCAGCCTATCTACCCGCCGATCCATAGGGTGTACTATTCGGTCGTACGCCCGTGCAGTCCTTCACTGAGGACCGTCGCAAGCTGAAAGAGCTGATCCTCTACATCAGCCGGGCGTACGAGTCTGACCAGGAATACGGTTCTACTCGCCTCAATAAGGTTCTCTACTTCATCGACTTTGAAGCGTTCGCCCGCTTCGGCTCCCCGGTCACTGGCGCTCGGTATATCCGCGAGAAGCGTGGGCCGGTGCCGTATCCAGCGCGGGGCGAACACTCTGCCGTCCGAGAGCTGACGCGCGCGAAGGAGCTGTACCTAGACCAACAGCCGGTGCAGGGGCCGCTCTCGCGTCAGTTCACGCGCGTGAAGCCAATCGCAAGGCGTGCGCCGAACATGACCGCCTTCTCCGCCCAGGAGATCAAGCTAGCCGACGAGATGATTGAGAAGTACCGAGGTTGGCGGGCCGGGACCATCAGCAAGCACTCGCACCAGTTTCCATCGTGGCACGCGGTGCCCCTCGAAGAAACCATTCCGTATGAACTGATATTCGTTGCCGAGGACCAGCGGTTTTCTCAAGCAGAAATTCAGCACGGTTTAGAGCTGGCCCAGCGCCACGGATGGCCTCGTTCAAGAAGCAGCGGACGGTCGTAGAAACCGACCTGTACCGCCAAGGCGTAGACGCCCTTAAGGTGTCGTGGAAACGCTTGGACCACATCCTTGCCGGAATCACGCACAAGATCGCGGTGGAGCCGGAGTACTTCCCGCTTCTACCTGGGATAGAGGCGCGGCGCGCGCTGACGAACAAGTATCCGCCTGACGTTCCTTGCCGTCTCGCCGTCTGGTTCACCGTCGAGCGCGATACGGTAATCCTTCAACACATTGAGCTTTTCGACCAGGACGAGCACGTTGACCCGGTTGACGACTACGACCCGGACGCAGGCATTGACGATGGCGATCTGTAACCGTTACACCTGGTCTTCCACCTTCGTCCGGGGCACAGAATCACTGTGCCCACTTCTGTGCCTACCTTGGGTGGGTCTTGGTATCTCTCGGTAGTAATCGCCGTAGGCTCAAATCACGCGATTAGCCCTGAAATCAGGCTCCGTGGCACTCGGTAGTAAGCAGTGACCTTCACCACTCGGCAACTGTTAACCGGAGGGTTGCTGGTTCGAATCCAGCCCGACCTACGCTGGAAACGGGACGACCTTCGCCGGCGCCGCCGGCAGGGTGGTCGCGTATGTCGCCCACGCCGCCATCAGCTCGCGCCGCTGCTCGAGAAACTGGGTTCGCAGATAGGCCGCTTCGACTTTGTCCGTCACTACGTGGGCCAGCGCCGCTTCACAGACAGCTCGCGAATGATTGGTCCGCTCGGCCGCGAAATCTCTGAATGACGACCGGAACCCGTGCGGGACAACATCACGCTTCATGCGCTTCAGCGCCTGCAGAAACACCATGTTGCTGAGCGGCGTACCAGGCTTGCGTCCGGGGAATACGAAAGACGAGCCGTCGGTCAGCCGCTTCGCCTCCTGCAGCAACTCAATGGCCCGCGCCGAGAGCGGCACCTTGTGCTCGCGGCCAGCCTTGATCCGGCCCGCTGGGATCACCCAAAGAGCAGCCTCGAGGTCGAACTCCTGCCACTCGGCTTGGAGGACTTCGCTCGTACGAGAGGCGCACAACACGGTGAATTCAAGCGCCGCCTTAGTCAGCGGGTTCGCGTTGATTCCGCGGAGCTCGTGGATGAAGGCCGGCACCTGCTGGTAGGCCATCGCCGCGTGGTGCGCCTTGTCCCCCTTGTGCTTCGGCAAAACTTTGGTGAGGCCGTCCGTCGAGTTGTCGCCGGTACGGTAGCCGCTCGCCTTCGCCCAGTCGAGCACCACCTTGATGCGCTGCTTCAATCGCCGGGCAGTCTCCGGCTTCGTCGTCCAGACGGGCGTCAGCACCTTCAACACGTCGGCGGTGTCGATCTGGTCGACCGGCTTGGTGCCGAGGATCGGAAAAACATCATTCTCGAGCGATTGGAGCCACTGCGCGCTGTGCTTCGCATTCTTGAACGTCTTGGCGTGTTCCGTGTGCACTGCTTCCGCCGCGGCCTTGAATGTTGGGATTCCACGTTTCGCGCGTCGCCGCTCGAGGAGCGGATTGCCTCCGCGGCGCACTGACTTCCTTAAGTTAAGCGCCTCCTCACGGGCCTCGGCCAAGGACACTGTCGCCAGCCCGCCAAGCCCTATCTCGGTGCGCTTACCGGCAATGACGGCGCGGAACTGCCACCGCTTCGCGCCGCTCGAATCGACCACGAGATACAGACCGCCGCCGTCGCAATATCTGCCGGGGGCCGACTTCTGTTTGGCCGTCACGGCATTCAGGCGCTTCTCTGGGTGCTTGCCCGTTGGTTTCCCAACCTTAATACGCTGCGTATCAAGCGGCTCGTCCTTCACGCACCCCTCCATCTCACCCACCATTTTATGGTGGGTGGGTGGGGACAGCAAGGGACAACGACGGATGCCATGATTAAAATCACGCCCGTGTTTATTGAAAAATTGGGACGATAAGGAACGCCGTGGAACAGGTAGTGAGCGGACACCCTCTCCGCCAATCTCGCTCGCTCCGCTCGCTCATTGGCGGTTCGGGTCGTCTTCCGAGAGCGCCAGGACCGCCTGGATCGGGCGGTGCCGGCGCTGCCTCCGTTGTCCGTTAGTGCAAGAAGATGAACTGGCCCACGGACGGGATGCCTGAGGAGTTCACGGCGAACAGCATGTAGTAGCCCTTCGGCGCAAACGCGTGCGGATGACCGCCGTGCGGCGCGATCAGAGACAGCTTGTTTGGATCCATCGCGTCGTGCGTGACCGGCATGTCCAGGACGCGCTGCTCACTGTCGGTTTGATGGGTCACCGCCATCGGCCGAACGAGGACGACCCGGTTGATCGACAACGCCTCAGGCGAGTCGATGGTAAAGGTCTGACCGTGATGCACGAGCGAAGGCACACCCGAAATGGTGGGCCTCGCCGCGAACATGTACGGAGGGTTGTAGATCTCGATCTGCGTGTTGTACCACCCCGCCACCATCACTTGACCGCTCGGGAGGAGGATGGCGACGGAGTGGTACTCCCTGATCGAAGGAAGCGCCGCCATCGGCGCCCACGAATCAACGAACGGATCGTACATGGCGCAGGGAGAGTTCACGCTGAGGATCCCTCCGCATACGAACACTTTCCCGTCGGGCAACAACACGCCGCTGCACAGGCTCCGCTGCTGGCCGTCGGGGAAGGGGGTGGACGGCCCCCAGGTCGAGAGCGGGGAGAGCACGCTCGCGTCGAGGATTTCATAGGTGTTGGCGGTGGTACCCATATCGGCGCCGCCCAACACCATGATCCGCACGTACGGCGGTGTGGAGCTGTACAGCAGAACGGACATGCCCTTGGCACGATTCACCGGCATCGCCGGCGGCGCGGCGATGTTGGTCCACGTGCCGGCCGTCGGCCCGGTGATCGTGAAGAACGCCGTCTGATGGTCGGCGGTCGCGCCCCCGCCCGCGCCAGCGCTCGCCCACCCGGTGCGCGTATAGACGAGCACGCTGTTGGGGAGGATGTGCAGCCCGGGGTAGCGATTTGGAAAAGTCCGGGTGTCGCCGGTCATCGGCGCGAACGTGTCGCTGGCGATGTCGTAGATATCCATGTTTCCCGCGGTGGTGCCGTCCGTGATCAGCACCTGGTCGTCGTTCAGGACGTTCGCGGTTGGATACCACTTCGCCTCGGACATCGCGTTGGACGTGCGCGACCACGATTTCGCGACGGGGTCGAACTTGAAGCCATACTTGGCGAGCGAGTTCGGTCCGTATCCGCCGCCGCCGACGGAGAGCAGCTTGCCGTCGTTGAGGAAGACGTGATGCCCGCACAACTGCGAATACCCGACCGTGTCGGGCGCCGGGAACGTCATCGTGTGCGGCTGATTGACCGGGTCCTCGAAGGTGGAGGCCGCGACGTTGTTGGGATCCCAGAGGAGCGTGGTCTCGTCGGCCGTGATGAAGAGCACCTTGCCCGTGTGGCACATCGCGGCGTGCACCACGCCGTCATAGCCCCCGGGGCCCCGGCGCGGGATGGGCTGGGGGAAGACGTCCCACCGGCCATAGACGGCGTCGCTCAGAGAATCGAAGAGGTCTTTGAAGTGATCCGGCGTGAAGATCTGGCCGGCCCACAGGTCCCTGATGTTTCGGAAGCCCAGCGGATACTCTCTGTCTCTCAGCTCGATCAGGCGTTTGGCCGTCGTGCGCGACATGAGCTGCTTCTTGTGCTCCGCCATCGCGGCGGGGTTGTCTTCGTGGAGCGGATTGCCCTGATGCATCCCGCCCCCGTGCGCGTGGCCGATCGCCGGCTTTTCAAACACCAAATCCTCGGGATGGACAGCCTTGTTGAGGAACTCCAGGACGCGGCGGTGGAGCGCCGGGTTCAACGCCGGATCCCGTTGCACCGGCTTGAGCGGATCGGGCTTCACCGGTTTTCCGCCCCCGCCGCCGTGCGGATCCGTCGGGTGCTCGTGCGGGATGTCCCCGTGCTCCAGCGGCGTCGGGTGCTCGTGCGGGATGTCCCCGTGCTCTAGCGGTGTCGGGTGCTCGTGCGGGACGTCCTCGTGCGCCGGCGTTGCGGCGCGTCGCGCCCCCTTCTCGTTCATGGCCATGGCTGGTACTCCTTCTCGTGCTCGTACGTGCGGGTTGGCATGTGCGGGAACATGCGGGCCTTCGTCCGGCGGCGGGCCCAGAAAGGCGAATTGGGAAAGCGTCGCTCGCGAAGATAGACGTCGCGGCGGCGAGCGAGGTCGCGCGAGAACCTGGCCTCGAGATCCGCGGCATAGGCCTCGAGCGCTCCCGCGTGGCCGTCGTGCTGACTGGCGATGGCGTCGGCGGCGCGAATCCCCGAGCGAATCGCTTCATAGATTCCGCCTGAGGACAGCGGATCGCGACACGCAGCGGCGTCGCCCACGGCGAGCCAGCCCGCGCCGTGCATCGCGGCGAGCCGGCTCGTGCCTGCAGGAGCGACGGCGAGGGATGGCGCCGGATCGTGACCGGCGGCCCGTGCGGAAACGTGGCGGGTGTTCAAGAGGAGGGTATGGAACGCGTCGGCGTACTTCCTCTGTGCCTCGTTCCACAGCGGCGGATCGGTGAAATACGCGCAGATGAGGCGATCGCCAGGAAGCGGCGCCGAATACCAATAGCCACGCTCTGCCGCTTCCACGAGCGACGTCGCGGCGCAGGCCGCGGCGGCACGATTCCGCAGGACCCCCACCACCGCGATCATGTGGTCCGTGTTGACGCGCGCGACGCCGTGCCGGCGCGCGACATGAGCGTCTCTCCCGGTCGCGTCGACGACGAACGTGGGCGCTCCACCCGGAGCCCCGTCAGCCACGATGTCCACGCCGGCCCGCTCCGCCGCACCGAGCAACATGGCGTCGAAGGCTTCTCGTTCGA
>Ga0315912_10001991_pt1 | contig 22939 bp, 18 predicted proteins | sample VfabasoilMG_FD_204469 | JGI IMG/M metagenome (GOLD analysis project Ga0315912, IMG submission 204469) | Garden soil microbial communities collected in Santa Monica, California, United States - V. faba soil | ecosystem: Environmental > Terrestrial > Soil > Garden | place: USA: California...
GCACCGAGAAACCGCGCAATCGGGTCGACATGATCGGGAGAGGCCGCAAAGTGCTCCGCGCCGCGCAAACCCGCAAGAGGAAGTCGCAAGCAGGAGCCGTCGGACGGTGCGCTCTTTTCAGCGAGACGGGAATCGAAGCCGTCTGCGTGCTCGAGATCAGGCAGATTCGAGGGCGCGCCAGGCACGCTCGAGGTCCTCGGGCAATGGCAGCTCGAAGCGCTGGAACGTTCCCCGAGTGGGATGAACGAAGCCGAGCACAGCGGCATGAAGCGCCTGGCGTCCGAGCACGCGAGCAACCTCCTGCACGTGCGCCGAGCCTGACGCGCCGCCATAGAGCGCATCGGCGATGAGAGGTGTCTTGCACTGCTCGGAGAGATGCACTCGGATCTGGTGGGTGCGGCCGGTGTGCAGGGTCAGCCGGACGAGTGCTGCATCGAGGGCGGGCGCGCGAGCGAGCACCTCGACTTCGGTGATGGCGGGGCGTCCGCTGGTCACGCGTGATGTGAAGCGTAGGCGTGAGCTCGGGTTTCGACCGTGCAGCGTCTCGATGCGACCACTTCTCGGAACGCCAACGGTCAGGGCCAGGTAGCGTCGCTCGAGGTCGTGCCGGGCGAGCTGATCCTTGAGCCCCTCGCGAGCGCGCTCGGTCTTGGCCACCATGAGCAGACCCGAGGTGTCCTTGTCGATGCGATGCACGATGCCAGGGCGCAAATGCCCTGCTTCGTCGCGCGGATCGGACGGTGGACGCTCGAAGCCGGGGCGCGCGAGCAGGCCGTTGACCAAGGTCCCCGTCCAATGACCCTTGCCCGGGTGCACGACGAGTCCGGCCGGCTTGTCGACGACCAGCAGCTCCTCGTCCTCGTAGACGACGTCGAAGCGCACGCTCGGATCGGGCTTGGCAGTCGTGCCAGGTGCAGGTCCGACAGCGACCACGAGCAGTGCGCCGGGCCGAGCCGGGTCTCGGGGACGACAAGACCGACCGTCCATGGTCACCCTGCCCTCTTGTATCCAGCGCTTGATGGTCTCGCGCGACACGCCGCTCAGCGCTGCCGCGAGCACGCGGTCGACGCGCTCCACCGCTTGGTCACTCGGGACCGTCAGCGTGACACGCTCGTCCTCCACCTCGCGACCGATCAGGACCGCTCAGCGGCGGTCACCAGATTTCGCTTTTGATGTGACCCTTGGACCGGATCAGGATGTCGACCAGGGCCCGGTCGTAGAAGTTCGCACCGTACAGCTCGGGCGCCACTCGGCTCTTGTAGAGGGCTCGACCTTCCTCGATCTCCTCTTCGAGCTCCTTGAACAAGGAGTCACTCTCGATGCCCTTGGTGATCTTCTCCTCGTTGTACAGGGAGAGATCGCTGGCAATCGCGCGGGCGAGGCGCCGCGCCGCCTCGGGCGTGTCGATGAGGGCCATATCTGTCGATTATCCCCTCGGCGCCGCGCCCCTGTCAAAACTTCACCGGACCGTGCTTACCCGACATGCGCGCCAGAAGGGCGCCGCGGACGGCTGGCAGGGCCGAAAGCCCCAGCGCGAGCCAGGGTCCAACCCAGAGCAGAAGCGGCAAGGAATAGCGGCCGGCGCCGAAGAACACCCCATGGACCAAGGCGGTTGCCAAGACCGCGAGCGGCGGAAAAGCCAGCACGGGGTCCAAGTCCGAACGCACGCACAGGGCCCCCAGTCCCGCGAGAATGGCGAGCGCGATGAACGCCCCCACGCCCGAGAGCCCGAGCACTGAGACGGCCAGGGAGCCGACCAAGAGCCAGCGCGGAACGCCCGGGCGGCGCAGCCAAACCAACGCCGAAAGGCCAATCAAACAGACCAGGTAGCCGAGGCGCTGGCTGACGATCTCACTGCCGCCGAGGACGAGGCGCCCCTGCTCTCGGAGCGCTCCCGCTTCGTGCAAGTGGCTCGCCGCGACCCCCGTGAAGTCGAAGGTGGCTCGCCACTTCGCAGGCAGGAGCCCGAGCCACGTCAGCGGCTGCTCGCGAATGCGGCGCGCACCGGCCCTGCCGAAGCAGACATCCTTATCCGCTTCCTGAAACACCGCTGTGCATTCGCTGGGGACGCGCTCCCCATCCACACCCACCCATGCACCCTGGCCCTCGGGGAACGTGCCGATGAGCAGGTTCCAGCCCCCGTTGGCGCTCACGAGCAGACAGCGCTCCATGCGCTCGCAGTTGCGCAGGGTCCAGGGCAGAACGACGAGCAGGGAGAGCCCGAGCACGAGGAGCGTGGCGCGGATGCGCCTCACCCCGCCGGAAGGAACTGCGAAGAGTCCCCAGGCGGGAGCGAAGAGCAGCATCTGCGGGCGAAACAGGATGGAGAGCCCCGAGAGCACCCCGAGCACCAAGAACCGGCCTAGCGTCGGGCGGTCGCGCACCCACAAGCAGGCACGCAGACAGAACGCACCCAAGGCGGCGACCGGCACCTCGGTCATCAGCGCCGGGACGTACGCCACCAAGCTCGGGGCGAGCGCCAAGAGGACTCCCGTCCAGGTGGCCGCCTGCTCGGCACGAGCGGCCCAAGGGCTCGCCAGCACGGCGCGCCGCGCCGGCTCCACCATGGCAGCCGCGCCGAGGGCGCCGAGGAGCGCTCCCTCGGCCATGGCAACCCAGGGTTTCGCGCCCAAGAGCGCATAGCCCAGGCCAACCAGTGCCGGATACCCAATCGGATAGTGCGCCGCGTACGTCACCGCCCCATCGGGCCAGAGCCAGGTGTAGCCATGGCCTTCGGCAATCCGCTGCGCGACCACGTGGTAGAAGCGTCCGTCGGCTGCAGGGGGAACCGAGAAGGCGCCCCACAGCAAAACGGGCACGCGCACCAGGAGCCCGAGCGCGAAGATCCAGAGGGTCACTCCGAGAGCTCCACGACGCCGAGGCGCACCAGATCCTGGAGCACTTCGGCAAGCGGGAGACCGACGACGCCCGTATACGAACCCTCGATGCGCTCGACCAAGGCAGCGCCGAGACCCTGTATCGCGTAGGCGCCCGCTTTGCCCATCGGTTCTCCCGACGCCACGTAGCGCGCGAGCTCGCCTGCCGCACACGGCCGGAGCGTGACCTTCGTCGCAACCACCCGCAGCGTGCCCTCGGCGGAGGCCTCCCCTAGCGCCGCTGGCGACGCCAAGACCGCCAGTGCATAGCAGGTCAACACCTCGTGAGTACGACCGGCCAGGCGCTCGAGCATGGCGCGAGCGTGTCCCTCGCTGTCGGGCTTGCCGAGAATGTCGCCGTCGATGGTCACCGTGGTGTCGGCCACCAAAACCGCCACCGGTCGCGCGAGGTCCCCGACTGCTGCTCGCGCTGCGGCCAGCTTTGCGCGGGTGACGCGCTCGACGTAGGCGCGCGGATCCTCGGCGCCGACTGGCGACTCATCGACGTCTGCCGGGCGCTCGAACACCTCGAGTCCGATGCCCATCAAGAGCTCCCGCCGCCTTGGCGAGCGCGAGCCGAGCACGAGCGGCATCTGGAGCGCAGGGAGGCCCGCCTTCACCGGAGCGCTCATACCACGGGGCGGCTGGCAATAGACCGGCGCGTCTGATACGCCCCCCGGCCAGTGCGAGCGGGAGAAAAACGACCTCTGCGGGCGCTGGACCCGGCGCGCTTTGCCCCTCGTCGGAAAGCAGCCTGGCTCGCGGGTCTCGCCCTCTTGTCGGTTGCGGCGCCGCGCGAGGCACGGGCGCAAGCAGAGGCCTTCGGTTACATCGACGCCAACGGACTTCCCGCACCGGGCCCGGGCACCCCATTCTTCGCCGTGCCGAGCCCGACTTCAGCGGAACCCGGTCGCTTCGCCGCCGCACTGCGCTCCACTGTTTTAATCGAGCCCATCTCGGGCGCTCAGCCTTCGCCCGATCCAGAGGGCACCGATACGTCGGTGGTCTCGTTTCTGTGGCTGCAAGAGGTCCTGCTTTCGGTCGGACTCGGTGCGGGCGTCGACCTCACGTTCGGGCTTCCGATCCACGCGCCCCAGGCAGGACAAGGGTTGACCGGGATCGGCGTTGGCGAGGCGCTCGCGCCAGCAGCGCTCGGTGACCTGCGGCTCGGCGTCGGCGTCGAGATCCCGATCGGCGATTTCGTGCTGCGGCCTCAGGGCACCGCGTTCCTACCAACCGGCCAAGAGCGAGATTTCGCGGGTGAGCGGCTGCCGCGCGGGGACCTGGGTGTCGCCGCTGCCCTCACGCACCGTGCCTTCACCTTCGCCGGCTCGCTCGGCGTGCGCCTGCGCGAGACGAGCACGATCTCGAACACCCGCTGGAGCTCGCAGCTCCTGGTGGCCATGGGCGGCCTCTACGCCTGGTCGCCGAAGCTGGACACGACGCTCGAGCTCTTGGTCGCCCCTACCTTGGGCGGACAGCCACAGCCCGAAAGTGGCAATGCGGGCTTCCTCTTCCCAGTCGAGACGGTGCTGGGCGCGCATTACAAGTCCGATCCGATCGTCTGCGGCCTCTTCGCTGGCACCGGTTTGCCCTTCAGCGTGGCGCCGGGAGGTGGCGGCGCCACCAGGGCACCCACCAGCCCCACCCTGCGCATCGGTGTCGAAATCGGCGCAAGCTTCTGAGCCACACGGGCGCGAGCTTCAGAAGTTGCGCTCGTGTACGAAAACCCGATCGCCGGGTTGGAGCGGGATGTCCGAGACATTGCCCTCGTAGATCGACTCGATGTTCACCACGACCGTCGTCGCCTTGCCACCGGAAGTGCGGGTGAGATTGACGCGCGACACGTTGGCGAGGCTGGTCAGACCGCCAGCCTGGGAGATGGCCTGAAGGAGCGTCATCCCGGGCTCCAGCTGGAAGCTGCCCGGCTTCTGCACCTGACCGAGCACGGTCACGCGCTTGCTGCTGTAGTCCACCACGGTGACGATGACGCTCGGGTCGTTCAGCACTTTTCCTTCCACCAGACGCTGGCGAACGAGCGCTGCCACTTCGTTCGGCTCGAGCCCTGCCACCTTCAGGTTCTGCACGTACGGGAGCGTGACGGTCCCGTCCGCGCCGACCTGGTACTCGGTTGGCAGGTCCTTCTCGCCGACGATCTGGAGACGGAAGCGATCGCCCGGGCCGAGTGTGGTCTTGTCAGTGGGTGCTTCGAGCACCGACTGGCTCGGGCGCGCTGGAGGCTGACAGCCGAGAAGCGTCACCGCCCAAAACGCCAAGAGCTGACGGCGGCTGGGCAGGGGCGAGTCAGGCACCAAGAAAGCTTGCCTCAAAGGAACCACCGGGCACCCAGGAAAAAGCGAAACCGGCTGAACGAAAGGTCATCGACGTACGTTGGCGCCTGCAGGACCTGGGAGACGTTGGCATCGTAGTTGATGGAAACGTTCAGACCAACGGTTCGCGACGGCCGGTACTCGGCGAAGGCCAAAAGGTCGATACGGGTCTCCCAGAAGCCGGATTGTGGTGCACCTTCCAGCAGGAAGTCGGGGTAGTTGATGACCGAAAGGCCGCCCTCGAACTTGGTTACCACCCGACCGCCGAAGAGGTAGTTCAGCTGCCCGTACACCCGGTCGAGCTGGAAAAAGTCGCCCAGGTACCCGTTCTGGAAGCTGCGCGCGTAGCCAGCAGCAAGACTCGGTGGTCCGACTTTCTCGACCGCTGGCTGAGGCGCCGTCTGCGGTACGAGGTAGAAGCGCGCCTCCGCATTGGCGATGAAGTCGTCGAAGTTCTGCGCAGCCAGGTTGCGATTCCAATAGAAGCTCGTGGCCCAACCAGCCATGGCCAGGAGGCCGAAGCGCTGGGTGACCAGGCCGCTCAGCCCCAGGCGCCCGTTGATCCACGTGCCCCCATTCTGCGGCGACCCAGATCGATAGCGAATGTTGCCGAAGTTCGCGTCGTAGAGGAACGCGGTCTTGGTCAAGAACTTCCAATTCCCAATCGAGCTGAAATCGTGGGTCTGGTTGTCGTTGTAGTCGAAGGCTGCGACGTCGAAGAGCGTCATCCGAAAGCCATACCGCAGGATGGTCCACTCGAAGGCGCCCGCACCAGGCCGCCAGCGGATGAGGCCGCCAGCGTCGAGAATGTGCCGACTGTAGTCCGACGTGTAGCCGCCCTGGTTCGACGGATCGAAAACGTAGGCATAGCCGCCACTGAGCTGCGCTCCCCAGGGGCGACCTTTGGCCAGGTCCAGGTTGGCGGAAAGCGCGCCTTGCAAGCTGCGCACGGAATCGAACAGCGCGGCATCCGCTCCGTTGAAGCCGATGAGCTCGTTGTAGGAAATGCGACCGTTCGTCTCGAAGGCGATGAGGCGTCGATCCTTGGGCTTGTCCTCGTCGGCGATGCGCTGCTCGAGAGTGCGCAAGGACAGCGTCGGCGTGATGCGAATGTGCAAGGCTGCGGCGGGTCCACCCACCTCCGCGACTTCGGCTGGACTGCTCCCGCGCTGGAAGTAGTTGGAGTCGAGCCCCACCTCGCCGGAAATCCCCGGGTGGAGCTCGAAGTCTCCGGTGCGAATCCCGATGCCCTCGCCGATCCCGCGATCACCGAGCCACGGTTGGGGCGCCGGCGGCGGATCCGCGAGCGCCTGCGCCGGGGCCGCGAGAAGTGCCGCGAGAAGCAGCGAAGGCCGCGTCTTCATTGGGTCACGGAAGGTGGGCGAGACGCCCCCGTCACATCACCCGGCTGGTCGGCAGCGGCGGCTGGATCGTCGCCGTCGGAGGCAACACCAAGGAAGGCGGGCGAGACGCACCACCGGTCGTTTCCTGGGTGGGGATAGCCGGATCGATCGTGATCTCGAGCGGCTGGCCGTTCGCCAGGTTCACGGTCTCCTGCTCTCCGAGGCACAGGTCTCCGGTGCTCGCCAGCTCCTTTGCGCCCTCACTGAGCGCCGAGACGACCACGAAGTCACGCTTGACCGTGCCGAGGTCGCCCACGGCAATGGCAGCGACCATGCTCGCGATTCGATCCTGGGCCGTCTCTGCCGCGACGTCCGCCTGGTTGAGCTTGTCGTCCAAGCACACCTCACGCACCACGTCCTTGTTCTGACGCGCCTGACGCAACCCGTTCGAGAGCGAGTCGACAACCTGAGCAATCCCAACCTGCAGCTGGCGCGCTTTCGCCAAGAGCTCTTCGGCATCCCCCTGGCTGCTCACGTCGACGGCGGCGTCCGCCGCGCTGGTCGACTGGCCCGCTGCATCCAGCGGCTCTGCCGCCTGCACCGTCACGGCGAGCCCGAGCGCGATACCCACTACGGAAGCTGCCCTCAGTTGCCTCTTGTGCATGCCCATGGAATCCCGTTCTACCTCCGACTGCTCACTCACAGCCGTACGGCGTCTCTTCATTTTACGATGACGCTGCAGGCTGGTCAAACCCGCTGGTAGGGGCGAATCCCCGGCGCGCCGTTCGCTGTTCCCGTTCGCTGTGCCCGTGCTTCATGAAGCGGGGCCCCTGGCCGAGGCCCCGCTGCGATGCGCTACTGCTGGACGAAAGACAGGGGGATGTCGATGACGGCGCTTCCACCGTCGGGGGGAGCGAACTGGCCGCCGCGAGCGACGCCTTTGACGCAGTCCACCACGCCGCCCGACAGGTTGCCGCTCACCGATGCGCTGACGCTGGAGACCTCGCCGCCAGGCCCGATGCGCAGGGTAAGTGTGACCGCTCCCGCCTGGTCGGGCGCCTGCTCCACCCCGCGCCGATAGCAGCGCTTGAAACCCGGGCTCATGCTGCCGACCACCTGGGCGGTGTCACTGACCGATCCCGCCTTCACGCGGGAGCTCACCTTCACCGAAACCTTGGGACCGGTGGTGGTCTTGGTGACCGCCGCGCCCTGCGAGCCGGCGCTGGTGTCCGCCAAGCTGCGCAGTCCTCCTCCCGCGCCCGGTGTGATGAGCCCCCCTCCCCCTGACAAGCCCAGGCTATTGCCGAAGCCGGTGCCACGATCGGCGGCGGCGTCCGCGTCGAGAAAGCCCGTCGGTAAATCGCCGCTGCGCATGATGACGCTGGTCGCCTCGCCCAGATCCGCCACGCTGGCGAATGCCAGCATCTTGAGCTGCGACAGTTCCTTACCGAGCTGCGCCGCCTGCGCAGTGCTGAGCTTCCCGGTGGGCTGGGCCGCCTTGGGCGCCTGTTTCTGCACGACCTTGGCCACTTCCTTGGTCGGCTTCGAGTCGTCCTCTTTCTGCTCTTCGCTCTCCTTCTTCTCCTCGGGAGGAGGCGGAGGCGGCAGCTGGGCGAGCGTTTCCACCAGTCCAGCCAAGGTGAGGTCGTCGTCGACCGGAGGATCGAGCCAGTCCGAGTACATCGCGCCCACGGCCATGAAGTGAGCCAGGAAGGCAAATGCGGCGATGATCGTGGTGCGCCAGTCGGTGCTGCTCGCACCCCGGAGCACGGATGCCGGCAGATGCGGACGAGGCACTGCGGGGGGAGGCAGCACGAACTGGAACAAGAACGTCGTACCGTCGATGTCGAGCTTGCCGCGCGCGTCGTCGGTCAGGACTACCCGGTACCAACCGTCCTGGTCGCGAGGCGTCTGACCCTTGATCTGATCGAGCTCGGAGACTCCGGTGTGCAGGGCGATGCGACCCGCCATGCCGTCGCGAAAGAGCAGCGCGTAGTCTTCGCCCGTTCGCTGAAAAATGGCGTGGCCCTTACCGAGCAAACGCGACGGCAGCACGAAGGTGCTGTTCTCGCTCGGGCCAGCCGTCACGCTCGAGCGATCGGTGATCACTCGCTCCTCGATCACTTGGCCGCCCTGAACTACGCCGATCCGAAGCACGCGTGGACCGGTAGCGGCCACGGCCCGCATGACCGACGTCATCTGTCCCGGACGCGGCGCCGAATGCGGAGCCTTCTGAACCATGCCACCGGCAGGCTACCCAAGGCCCGGGCGACAATCCAGGCTCAAACCAGGCCCAGTCAGACCAGGCCCAGTCAGACCAGGCCGAGCTCAGAACGGTTCTTCGAACAGCGCCTGGTCGATGCGGTCGGCGAACGAAGCCTTGAGGTCCGTCAGCATGAGCCTCAGTTGCAGCATGTCGAGCTCGACCGGCGGGATGGGCTTGGGGGCTTTGGCCACGATCTCGAGCGCGATGGTCTCTGTGGCTCCGCTGGGTGTTGCTCCGGAAGGTGCCGCGCTGGCTTTCGTCGGCGCGCTGGCTTTCGTCGGAGCGGTCTTGCCGGGAGCACTCTCCTTCGCCGGAGGGTCCTCCCCACGCGCCGCGGTCGCGCAGAGCAGGGTCAAAAGCGCGAGTGCCGTCGCTGTCCCCTTCATGTCCCGTCCACCGTAGCACCCTCTTCGGCCCCAGGCTCGTTCTCCGCCTTCTTGGTCTTTGCCCGAGTGATCAGCTCGTCCACGTCATCCGGACCGCCCCGCGGGGCCCTCACCTTGTAGGTCTCGAAATGCTGGATGGCTTTGTCGGCGGCCTGGACCGGGGTCAGACCAGGCACGGCATCGCTGGTCAAATAGAGCAGGCCGAGATTGTAGTGCGGCTCAGCGAGCTTTGGCCTGGCCTTGATCACCCAGGTGAGCTCCCGCTCGGCGTCCGTCACCCGACCGAGCAGGCGATAGGCGTCACCCAGCGCAAGTCGTGCCGTGACACTCCGCGGATCGAAGCGAACCGCCATCTCCAAGTGCTGGACTGCGCCCTCCGCGTTGCCAGCCTCGAGCATGTAATTCGCCAAGTACAGGCGGGCCGGCACCAGGTCCGGTCGCACGGCGAGCGCCGCTTCGAACTCCGCCATGGCAGGCCCGCGTTTGCCGCGAGCAGCCAAGATGGCACCGCGGCGTTCCCTGCCCTCGGCATTCTTGGCGTCCCGCGCCGGGTTGGAAGGGCCGAACCCGTCGAGCACGCCTTCCAGCGTATAGAGCGCGAGATCGACGTGGCGCGCTCGCTCCTGGTTGATGGCCAGTGCCACCATGGCTGCGCGGTAGTTCGGATCGATCTTCAGCGCTTCTTGCGCTGCTTCGGTCGCCTGCTCGAAGCGCCCCGACGCTCCGTGCGCAAGCGACAGCGCGGTCAGCGCCGCAGGCTTGTCGCTCGTCGTAGCCAGGTTGGCACTGAGGTCCATCGCCGCACGCTCGGGCGCGCCGGCAGCGATGACGAGATGAGCCAGGGCCACGCGAGCTGGAGTGAAGCCGGGCTCGAGCGCGAGCGCGCGCCGGTACGCCGCTTCGGCCTCCTTCGTCGCCCAGAGACGCTGATGAATCGTGCCCAGTGCGTACTCGGCATGGGGAGAGCGCGGATCCGCGGCCGCTGCCTTTTCGAACTGCGCCTTGGCGCCCGTGAGGTCGCCTGCGCGAAATGCGGCCGTGCCGCTAGCCAGCGCGGCAGCCGCTCGCGGGCTCGGGGCCGAGGCCCCGGCTGGGCTGGGGAGTGGCAGCGGCTGCTGGACCGCGGGAGGTAGGTACACGCCTGGCCTCATGCGCAGGAACAGCCCCGACGAGTAAGAAAGCCCGGAGCTCGAGCCGCTCGGGGCGGGCGCTGTCCTACCGTCTGCGGCCGGGGTCTCGCCCGGCGGCGCCATGTAGAGAGCCATCTTCGCATCGCCGACGACCTCGGTCATGAACGCCAGGCGACGAATGGCCCTAGTCAGCGCAGGATCGGACAAGTTGTAGCGTCGAGCGAGAGCAACTGCCGTCGAGTAGCGCTCCACCAGATAGCGGTCCGATTTCTCCAGCTGAACGTCGCGATTCTTGCGCCAGAGGTTGCGGATTTCGGTACGGAATGCGTCGGCTTGATCGATGAGCTCGTCATTCTCGCTTTGCTCGGCCTGCTTGAGCAGACGCTCCTGCGCAGGCGTGAACATCTTCAGCTCGGGTGGGCGGGTGTTGTAGAGCCCCGTGCGTAAGGAGTCGTAGACCGACCCCTGGCGCGCAATGGCCAAGGTCGCCCACTTCTGCGAGCCGTAGCGATCGACCACCTCCTGCAGGCGTTTCTCCCACTTGGCGGCTTCCAGCGCGTCGGCCTTGTATGCCTTCACCACGTCGCCCACGACCCCCTTGTAGCGGTGGTGGCCGGTATCGTAGTCGAACTCACGCCGCAGCTCTTGGTCGATCAGCGTGTAATCGGCTTCCGCAGCCATGCTCGCCTCGAGTGTCCCCAGCGCCGAGCTCTGCCCACCGTCCGCCTTGGCGGCTCCAGCCAAGTAGCGTTCGAAGGCAGCGATCGTGTTGTCCCACCACATCCTCTCGTTGTTCGAGGAGCCCGCCCGACGCGCCGCGGCCGCGTGATAGGCCGCCTGCACGACGTAGCGGTTCGCTGGCGCCCAACGCTTGTTGCGATCGTAGTAGCCATCCATGATGGCGATCACTTTCTCGCGTGCAGAACGGTTCGCCCCCTTGTCGGGCGCCGACGGATCCCACGACTTGAGCGCACGTCCGGTGAGCAGGAAATCTGCCTCCGCACGCTCCTCGTCCGTAGCGCCCATGGTGGCGTAGCGCTTGTAGGCGCGCTCGAGGCCGATCTCGTCGTCCAAGTTGACGAACAACGTGAGCGCCTGCTTGGCCGCGTCCTTGCGGACCTCGGCCGAAAAGAGCTCGGAATTCGCGATCTGGTCGAACTTCTTGGCCGCCTTGGGGTAGTCGAAGAAAAGGACGTAGGCCGCCGCCAAGGCTTGTTCGGCCTTCTGCAAGTAGCCGATGCGCTGCTCGTACTTGTCGCGGTCCTTGGTCGAAAGCGCAGCCAGGGTCTTCCTGTCGCCGTACTTCTGAATGAAGAGGTCGTACATGCCGATGGCCTCGTCGTAGTCACCGACCTGCTTGTAACAGTACGCTCCGTTCATGGCGGCCTCCGGGGCCTCGTCACGATCCGGCGCTTGCTCGAGCGCCACCTTGTAGGCCGCTGCCGCCGCACGCCAGGCGGCCACGCGCTCCGGCGTCTTGTCGACGGCCTCGGCATGTTCGAGAAGCTGCTTGGCTTCGGCGTAGGCCGCGCGCTGCTTGACCGGCTTCTTCAAGCCCTCTTCGGCGAGCCGTGTTTCCTCGTCGACCGCGCAACTCTTGGCTTCGACCAAGAGCCGGCTCTCGCGGCCGTTTTCCTCCAAGTTGCTGATGTCGACCAGGCGGCGCCAGGCCTTGAAGCCGGCCAGTGAACGCCCACACTCCTGCTTGTAGACCTGGTAGTAGCGCCGCCGCGCCTCGGGAAACTGACCGTAGGCGAAGAAGTAGCCGGCCGCCGACAGCGCGTACTCGAGCCCGATCTTGGTTGGGTCGCTATCGAGCGCCACGCGGGAGTTGTACTCGTCACGAGCACACACCGCAGACTCGATCACACCTGGCAACGCGATCTTCTCCACCACCTCCTTGACCGTTCCCGACGCCTGCGGCACGGGCTTGAACGTCACCGCCGTGCGTTCGGGCAAGCCCTGCTGTCCCTCGCTCGCCTCGTAGGCCTGGTATTCGGCGGAGAGCTGCAGATCGGCCAAGCCAACCACGTAGGAGGCGGCCTCGATCCGGTGGTCCTCGCCCTCGTTGGAGTCGCGGACCTCGACCGCTGCGTTCCGCGCCAACATGACGTCCTCGGTGCTCGGAACCTGGCCGAGCTGCACCTGAACTTCGACCAAGGAGTACCTGGAGAACGCCAGCCAGAATCGGCTGTCGTAGGCCGTCGGGGCGTTGGGATCCTGAGCGATGAAGCCGCGCCAACCTTCGGCGGCCAGGGCGTATGCCTCCCGGGCCCGCTCGAGCATGCGCTTGCGCTCACCGGGATCGGAGCGCTCTTTGCCCAGAGTCTCGAACTCTCGACCCGTGTTGGTGTGGTCGACCGCGGCCTGATTGAGGCCGACTTTGGCTAGCTCCTCTGCGCGAACGAGCGCCTCCAAGTTTGCCTGATTGGCGGCGGTCCAGTCGCTCTGGCCCACGTAGCGTGACAGCGAGGTCCGCGCGATCAGCGCCAGACGTACTTCTTCCTCGTGCGCAGGACTACCCGGTTTGGCGAGGTCTGCCAGCTCGTCGTGCAGGGCAGCGATACGGTCCACGATCACGGGCGCATCCGGGTGCAGCGGATAGCGGCTGGTGGTGAGCTTGAGCGTGGCGATGGCATTGCGGGCGAGCCCGAGCTCCTCGAACTGGTCCGCCAGCGCCTGGTAGATGTCGAAGGACCAAGGTTCGTCCTGCGGAATGACGCTCGGATCCTGCACGCGCGCAATGGCCACCATCAGCTCCTGCTCGGCACGAGCCGGATTGCGTTCGACGTCGACCGATTCGCGCCGGGGAATGTATGGATCGTCCGCTGGCGCGCCCACGAAGTCGACGTAGGTCAAGGACGAGGCGATGGTCTTGTAGATCTCGCGCAATAGGTAGTCGCCGATGTCGGCAGCCTGGTCGGGTGCGCGCTGCCGAAGCTTGAGGTACTCGACGAACGTCTGCACGGCCGCGCGGTAGCGCTGCTGCCGGAAGTGCGCCCAGCCCTTACGCTGCAGGATCAGACCGAGGAGCTTGGGCTGCCTGAACTGGAGGCCGTTCTGGTAGGCGCTGACCGCCCGGTTCATGCGGTAGGGCCCGCCGACGGGGTCCTCCTCGTACAGGTGATGATTGCCGATCAGCCACCAGACTTCGGCCAGGTAGCGCGGCTCCGTGCCCGGCACGACCTTCTCCGGGAGCGGAGTGCAGCCCGCGTAGGGATCGCGGAAGCCGAGCTCTTCGTCCCGGGCGCCGATCGCTTGCCTGTCGCCGCGTGAACCCAGCTGGTCGAGTGGCACCGGATTGCGGTCGCTCCAGTCCTGCCAGAAAGACGCGTCGTGGTCCTGCGGCAGCGGCTGGGTCTTGATGCCGTCGGCGGAACCTTCGAGCGGCAGGATTCGATACTGGCTGGCACAAACCAGGGCGCGAAACGCCTGCTGCGACTCGGCGAAGCGCCCGAGCTCTCGAAACGCGTGGCCCAGGTAGTAGAGGGCCGAGGTAGCGTGCTCGTAGGCGGGATACTCCACCGCCACGTCGCGGTAGAGGCGGAGCGCCTTGCTCATCCACGGCCCGAGCTCGGCTTCCGTCCCGCCCTTGGCGCGCTGATCGTAGAGGGCCGCCAAACGAAACATCGCGTCCGGCGTGGCCCGTGGGTCGGACGCCTCGCCCTGGTAGCGAGCCACGAAGGCCTCCAGGCGTGCGATCGCCTCGTCTTCGGCGGCGCGCAGGCCGCGCTGTTCGTGGTGGATCTCCGTCTCGATGGCGGTGAGGAAGCGTCGCTCGCGATCCTTGAAGTGATGAAAGACGATCGCCCCCAACTTGCCCTGAAACTCGAGGGCGTCCTGACGATAGGCGTCGGCCTCCTCCTCCAGTAGGCGCAGGGCGCGCAGCTGCTGCTCTGTCGGTGGTGGCAGGCGCCGACTCTTCTTGGTCGTGTGCAGGGACCCATCGGCGGCGCACTGCATCTTGTAGGCGGGCTTCTCGGACACCGAGAGGCGTGCGACCTCGGCCCCGGGATCGGAAGCAGCTTGGGGCTCGCCCTTGCCGTCCGCGCTGGCCTGCTTCTGACCGGGATCGGCCCACACCAGCGGACACGAAAGGCAGAGCGCAAAAGCGACGCAGGCCGCGGCTCTCAAGGCTGCTCCTCGCTCTTGCCCATCACTTCGCGCAGCTCGTCGGCGATGAGCTTCGTCTCTCGAGCGCGCTGCCTTTTCAATCGTTCCACGCGGCGGCGCCGTTCTTCTCGCACCTCGAAGGACTTCTGCGCCAGACCGAGCTCGGCGTGACGAACGACCTTGGTCAGGCGATCACGAACGGCGACGAAGCTCTTCTTCGCTGCCTTGCCCAGCTCGTCCGAGTGGGCGCGTTCGAGCTCGTCGAGAGCCGCCTGCTCCGAGGATAGTTGGCTGACCTCGGCCTGGACTGCTTGCGCGAAGCGGTCGACTTCGGCAGCGATGTCCTGGTCCAGCGCGGCGCGCTCGCTGGAAAGCCCCTCCGAGAGGGCGCTCATGCGCGAAACCAGCTTGGTTTGTTCGCGAGCGTACGCCTGCGCCTTTTGACTCTTGTCGCGTCCGCTCGCGACAAGGCGCATTTCCTGGTCCACGAGCCGGCCGAAACGAGCCGTCACTTTCCGGTCACGCACGGTGCGCTCGTCGCCAACCCCGGTGCGCAGCTTGCCGTACTCCACCTTCTGGCGGAGTGCCTCGATGGTCTGCCTGAAACGTGCGAGATCCCGCTCGCCGCGCGCAAGATCCTCTCGGTGCCGCCGCTTGGCCTCTTCGCTGATGGAGATCCGCTCCGCGTCGGCGTCGGCCAGCACGCGACGGAGTCCGTTGCAGAGCGCCTGCGTGTGGTCCGCCTCGACTTCCAGGCGCTTGAGCGTTTGCCCGAGTGCCAGCCACGAAACTTGGGCGGTCGTTTCTCGCTGGCCGAGCTCGGCGACCGTGGTCGGCAGAGCCCGCACCGGATCCATCAACGCTCGACGTTCCTGGCGTACGGAAGCGAGCTCGCCGCTGGCACCGCCAGCCACCCGGTCGAGGTCGTACGCTAAGGCCAGCCGGGCCGAGGCCAGCTGGTTCTCGCGCACGAGCAAGAGCTCGAGCCGCGCCTGGAGGCCAGGAAACAGACGCGCGCGGGTGGGCCCGGAATAGGTGGCGCGGAGTAGCTGCTCGATGCGACGGCCGTCCTTGAGCAGGCGTCGACTGCGTGCCACCTCGTCCACCACGGCGAACAAGCGATTCTCCCTGGCCTCCTCGCGCACCAGGTCGATCAGCGCTTTGGGCAGCTCCTGGTCGAGCTCGAGCTCGCTCTTCACCAAGCGCTGGTAGTAGTCGGCCGATTCGGCGTGCCGCGCCAAGAAGTCGTCCAGGTCGCGCCGCAGTGGCTCGTACCTTTGGTACGTCGCTCCATACAGCTGCTCGGCGTCCTGGAAGTGCCCGGAACGAAGCAGCATGTCCGCGCGCAGCAAGGCTGCGTCGGCGCCGTCGATCAGGCCCGGGTCGAGGACCGAAAGCGCCGCTAGCGTCTGCTCGGCGCGGGTGAAGTCACCTTGCTTCACGTAGGCCCAAGCGAGCTCGAAGAGCGCTTGGGAAAAAACGGGCGAGTCGCGGTCCACCCGGGTGAAGTGCAGAACCGCTTGGTCGAAGGCGCCACTTTCGTAGTAGAGGCGCGCCACCGCCAGCCGGGAGAGGTCGCTGATACGGCGGGAGAGCTCCGCATCCTCCGGGGCCGGCGCTTGCACCGCTCGCTCGAACTCGGCGATGGCAGCGGTGAGTCCGCTCTTGGTGCCTGCGCCCAGCTTCGCCAGTGCTGCTCCCTTGAGGTAGAGGGCGCGCTTGTAGGTCAGACCAGCCTGCGAAATCGAGCTGACCAAGTCGCGCGCCTCTGCGTAGCGGCCCAGCGCGAAGGCAAGCTTGGCGCGCGCGTAGGAGAGCTCGTCAGAACGCTCGATCCCAATCAGGCGGTCGAGCAAGTCGACGAGCGCTGGCAAGAGGTCGGGGTTTTCGGTGGCGAAAGCGGTGTCGACCAGCCGGGCCACTGCCCGTCCAGCGAACGGGGCATACGCCGGATCGGTGGACCTCGTCGCAACTGCCAAGAAATGGCGATGCGCGGAGTACGGCTGCCCGGCGTCGGCGTACACCTCACCAAGCAAGAACTCGATCTCCGGCAGCAGGCTGCTCGGGGTGGTTGCGGCGCTCTCCAGTTCGCGCGCGGCATGAAGGGCGTCGAGTGCACCAGCGTAGCGCCCGCCCGCAAGCTCCGCCCGAGCGCGCCCGAGCAGGCGCTTCGCATCCGGTCCTTTTGCTTTGGGCGCCGAAGCGCCGTTCGCGAGCGATCGCTCCAGCGCCGACACCACGCGAGCCGCCTCCGCCGCCCCACCCCCGCGCGCAGCCCAAGCGAGCGCCGCAAAGGCCACTATCCAGCTGACCGCGAGCACCCCGGCCAGTCGCGCTCGAAGCCGGGCAAAGCCCATCGCCTATTCCTTCCCGCCAGGCTCGCTCGGCGCGGACTTGCCCTTCTTGCGCGAGCGAGCTGGGACCGTTGCCTTCTGCCCCGCGGCCTTGTGCAGCACCTCGTGGAAACGGACGTCGGGTCTCTTCTCGGCGGGAGTCGTCGGGCCCCCCTGCTCCCAGGCGACCGCGACGACCTCGATGTCTTGCCCGGCAGTCAGGGTGAACGAGTGGTCGTGACGGACGTTGGCCTCGATGCCGCGGAGGTACGAGAACACCCCAAACCCGTGGCCACGGAGCTTGATCAGCACCTGAACGGTGTGGTCGCCGGCAGGCACCGCACCGCTGAAGATCGGTGTCTTCTTTTGCGCGGACAGTGCACCGCTGTCGTCCGACTTCTTGTACTGCACGGCTCCGTCGAACACGACCGTGATCTCCACGATGTGCCAGGCAGCGCTGAGCTCGTTCTCGAAGCGAATGTTGACGCGCCCGCCGCCCTGCCCACCAGCCAGGATCGTGTCCGACAGCAAGGAGAGCCGCGCGTGGCTCTGCCTTATCTGTTCTTTCAGCGCCTCGACCTTCTGCTCGAGCTCACGCAAGCGGATGCGATACTCGGCCCCGTCCACGGCCGGAGCGCCTCCGCTCGGCGGCGCAGCCTCGGGCGCGGCCTTCTTGTCCTTGCGTGGTTCGGCGGCCGGGGCGGGGGCCTGCCCGGACCCTGATTCCGACCCCTTGCGGGCGCTGCTCGGAGGCGCCGCCTGGCCGAACACCGGGCCCGCGCCGAAGAGGACACAGGCCCCAATGGTGAGGGACAAAAGGGCCTTCTTGACCCAGAGCGTTCCCCCCTCGTGACGTCGACCCGGGCCGTGCACCGTGGACACAGCGTCCCGCGGTCGCCCGGGCCGCGCAAGTGAGCGCATTTCCGGGCCCTTTCCGCAGCCCTTTCCGGAGCGAGGCCGCGGTCCGAGCGGGGCGGGCATGCCCGGAGCGACGCGCCCGGCGAGAATCGTCAAAGTTCTCAGCTACTTGTACGCGGGTGGGGGCGGACCTCGCCCTTGCACCTGGGGCGAACGGAGGGCTAGGTTTCCAGTCGTGAAGCAGGGCAGTGGGCGCGCCGGCCGAGATCGTTTCTGCATCGGAAACGTAGAACGGTCAGGTGCGGTCGATCGCCGCACCCCCGCCGGGGTGGTCACGGAAGTGCGATCATGACCGGCGGCCTCACCGAACCCGCCGACGAGATGCTCATGGTGCGCTACCGCCGCGGCGATCGTGCCGCCTTCGCGGAGATCGTTCGCCGCTATCAGACGCCGCTCTACACCTTCAGCCTGCGCTACCTGAGAGACAAGGATCGAGCACGGGACGTCACCCAGGAAGCATTCTTGCGAGTCGTTCGCCGCGCAGAGGAGTTCAAGCATGAGTCACGGTTCTCTACTTGGGTGTTCGCCATCACGCGCAACCTCTGCATCGACGAACTGCGAAAAGGGAGGCACCGAAACCACGCCTCGCTCGATGCGAGCAGCGGGGAGAGCGCGCCGCTCATGGACCGTGTGAGCAGTGCCGAGGCGGGCCCCGAGCGCCGAGCTCTCGGCGCCGAGCTGCAAGATGGGATCACCAGAGCCATCGCCGGACTACCCGACGATCAGCGCGAAGTCTTCCTGCTGCGCCAGCTCGGGGGCGTGCCTTTTGCAGACATCGCCAAGATTACCGATACCCCAGAAAACACCGTCAAAAGCCGGATGCGCTACGCGCTGGAACGCTTGCAGAAAGAGCTCAGCGAGTTCGAAGAGTACGCGCGAGCGCTCAGGTAATGGCCATGGACTGCGAACGCTTCGACAAAGTGACGATCGAACTGCTCTACGAAGAGCTCGACGAGCTCTCCGCGGCCGCAGCGCGTCGACACCTGCATCACTGCACCCGTTGCCAGGGGATCTGGAACAAGCTTCGCGCGACCAAGGACATCGCAATCGTCCCCCAGGTGGAGCCGCCAGCCGACCTGTTCGAAAGCATCATCGAGGCCGAAAGGCGCGCAGAGAGCGCGCTCCCACTACCGGAACGATTCAGCCGCCTGGTCAGCGTCATCGCCGGCTACGCCATGCGCCCGCAGCTGGCGATGGCGGCGCTGCTCCTGCTCATGATCGGGTCGAGCTTGCTCTTCGTACGCCAGGATCCGACGGGTCGCGATCAGGTGAGCGTCACCGAGCTGGGCGCCCCGCGTTCGGCGCCGGCCGAAGCCGGGGTGCGAGCCGCCCCCGTGGTGGTCGAGGGCGAGGGGGCGCCGGCCGGACCTGCCGCCGAGGCAGAATCGCACCCGCTCGCCCCGGAGCCGAAAACGACTTACTCGGAGGCCATGGCGGCCTACCACGAGGGTCGGTACGCCGAAGCCGAGCGCCTGTTCGGCGAGGTCGCGGCGCAGGGCGGGGAGAAGGCTGGCTCGGCAGCCCTGCACGAAGGGCACGCGGCGCGCAACGGGTCCGGCTGCCAACGGGCGGCTCGTCTCTACGATGCGGTCGCCGAGCATTTCACGGGAACCACGCTCGCCGAGGAGGCGTCTTGGCACGCAGCCTCCTGCTACCAGGCCCTCGGCGAGCTCGGCCGAGCGCGTGCACACTACGTTGCGCTCGAAGGGAGCCCGGCCTTCCGGGACCGGGCGGCCGCGGCCCTGACGGCGGTCGACGAAGCGCTGGAAAATGCCCGCGGCATGCCGCGAGCCGACACCGCTGTGGCGAGTGCTCAGGCCGAGCCAGCACCGCCTTCGAACCAAAGCCCGAGCGACGCGGCAGTCGCTGCAGCCCCCGTCGCCAAGACGACGACCGCCGCACCGGCTGCCCCTGCTGCCGCTGCCCCAGCCAAGGGCGCCGGCCGCACGGAGGTGCAAGCCGGCGGAACGAAGACCGCACCGTCACCCTGAACGAACCGGTCAGTTCGAGTAGTCGTTGACGTAGGCGATGGTGTGGATGATTTCCACGATCCGCTCGCGCATGTCGAGCCCGAGGTCGATGAACTGAATGCCCATGCCTGGGTTTGGGCAATGGCCAAACGGCTTGGGTCGGTTCACCCACTGCACGCGCCCAGGCAGGATCAGTGGCTCCTCTTGTAGGCTGGGCTGAAAGCGCAGAGACAGCTGCGTGCCGACCTCGAAGGGGGACGCACAGGCGACGAAGATGCCCATCTCCGAAATATTGGTGATGGCCGCGTACAGGAAGGTGTCCGCTGCAACGCAGTCCACCGCCCACTCGACCTCGTAGCGACTGTTGATCCGTCGTTCCGGGGCGGGATCGCTGGGCCTGGGATCTCGGCTCACGCTGGCTGGATAGCCCAGGGGAGCACGCCGGCCAAGCCCCGAGTTTGCCCCACGAGGGCGGACGGGGCATGAAGGAGCGCCTGCCTCCCAGAATCTCACATGCGTTTCGGAACAATTGCCCTGGTCGGAAGAACGAACGTCGGAAAATCGACCTTGATGAATGCGGCGCTCGGCGAAGCGCTTTCGATCACTTCGCCTCTCCCGCAAACCACCCGGGACACGGTGCTGGGCGTCGCCAATAGCGACGGCGTGCAGATGGCGATCCTCGACACGCCAGGCATTCACCAGCCCAAGAGTGAGCTCGGCCGCCGCATGAACGATGCCGCCAAGGACACGCTGAGGCAGGCCGCCGTGGTCCTCTTCGTGACCGACGTACCGGCGAAGGCACCGGTCATTCCAGGCGAGCTGGCCCAGGCCAGTGCGCGCGGACCGAAGAACCCCTGGCTTCGCCGCGGCGACGAGGAGCTGATCCGACTGCTCCGTGAAGAAGTGCGCGTTCCGGTGGTGCTGGCGATCAACAAGGTCGATGTGCACCGGGACAAGTCGATCCTGTTGCCGATGCTGGCTGCCTACGCCGAAACCGAGCTCTTCGCGGAGGTCGTGCCGATCAGCGCCCGCACTGGCTCGGGAGTCCCCGAGCTTCTCGCGTGTCTGACCGCGCGACTGCCCGAAGGCACGGCCGCGTACGGCAAGGAGGAGCTCACCAACCGCCCCACCCTGTTCTTCGTGCGCGAATACGTGCGCGAAGCCATTCTGAACCAGCTCTCGCGCGAAGTGCCCCACGCCGTGGCCGTCTCCATCGACCGCGCGGACGAAGAGGAGCGCATCCTCCGTGTCGCCGCCACGATCCACGTCGAGAAGCTCGGGCAACGCAAGATCATCGTGGGCAAAGGCGGCGCTCGCATCAAGGCCATCGGCACCGCGGCTCGCCTGCGCATCGAGGAGCTCGCGCAGAAGAAGGTCTTCCTGGAGCTTTTCGTGCGCATCACCGAGGAATGGAAGAACACGCCTCGCATGCTGGCCGAGCTCGGCTACGACAGGAACGCGCTGCCGGGACTGGGCACGGGTGAGCTCGGGCCGACAGGAGCTCTCGAGGCCGAGGGCAGCGCCGCTCCCGGGCCGGAAGCGGCTCCTGCCGACTCCAAGCAGGAGACCCAGCCGTGACTCCCATCGTCGCCATCGTCGGACGGCCGAACGTCGGCAAGAGCACGCTGTTCAACCGCTTGGCGGGCAGCCCCCTGGCCATCGTCCATGACGCGCCCGGCGTGACCCGGGACCGGCACTACGCCGACGCGCGCATCGGCGGCCGGACAGTCACCATCGTCGATACCGGTGGCTTCGATCCAGATTCGGACGACCCGATGGGCCAGGGCATCAGGCGCCACGTGGAGGCGGCGATTCAGGAGGCCGACTTGGTCGTCTGTGTGCTCGACGGCAGCTTGCCGCCGGTCCAAGCCGACCGCGACGCAGTCGCGCTGCTGCGCCGGGCGGAGCGCCCGGTCATCTTCGTGGCGAACAAGGTGGACGGACGAGCGCAAGAGATCCTCCTTTCGGAGCACTACGAGCTCGGCGTGCCGGAGCTCTTGGGCGTGTCGGCCATGCACGGTCGCCACTTCGGCGAGCTGGAGCGCGCAATTTTCCAGCGCCTGCCCGAGGAGGAAGCCGAGGGCGAGGCGGTCGGGGACGAGAGCCTGCTCAGCATTGCCCTGATTGGGCGACCCAACGCGGGCAAGTCGTCACTCTTCAATCGGCTGGCTGGTGAACAGCGGTCGCTCGTGGACAGCCGCCCCGGCACCACGCGCGATCCCATCGATCGGGTCATCGACTTCAAGGGCGATCGCTTTCGTTTGGTCGACACGGCAGGGATCAGGCGCCGCACCCGGGTCGAACGCGGGGTCGAGGCCGAGAGCGTGATTCGGTCCATTCGCGTGGTCGGGCGCGCCCGGGTGATCATCCTCTTGTGTGACGTCACCGAGGGCATCTCCGATCAAGATGCACGGCTACTAGGCCTTGCAAGTGAGCGCGGGCGAGCCGCCGTCGTCGGTCTGAACAAGTCCGACTTGCTGACGCCGATCGAGCTCGAGGAGCGGAAATCGAAGGCGCGAGACAGCCTGCATTTCGCCAAGGACACGCCGATCTTCGCGCTCAGCGCGCAGACCGGCCACGGCGTGACCCAGTTGATGCGGGCAGTGAGAGAAGCCGGCGAGCGCATGCAAAAGCGCGTATCGACGGGCGAGCTCAATCGCTTCTTCGAGCGCGTCCTTGCCTCTCAACCGCCACCGACGCGCGCCGGCCGGGCGCCGCGCCTCTACTACATCACCCAATCAGGCACGAACCCGCCGACCTTCATCGTGTTCTGCAGCTCGCCGGACCACGTGGCAGAGAGCTACCGGCGCTTCGTCCGCAATCAGATCGTGGCCGAGTTCGACTACCGTGCAGTACCCATCCGCCTCTTCTTTCGCGGACGCGACAACCGAGACTCATGAGCCGCGCTACGTTGTCCCGAGCAGGTACTGCCCGATGGCAAGCAGCCGGTCGGGGCGATGGATGTCGCCCTCGGAGGCGGTGAGCAGAACGCGCGGACATTCGGGGTCGAGCGCCGAGAGCTGCGTGACCCGGGCATCCTCCAGAGCTCGCCGTGCTCGGTACCTCTCGCAAGCCTCGAGCGCCTGCTGAGCCATTTCGTCGGTGAGCCCGAGCGCCTGCCAACGAGGGCTTTCGAGTAGCACATCGAGGGACGAAAGCGCGGGCGGTGCGGGGGTGAGGCGATTGATGACCTGCAAGTGGATGGGCAAGTCGCGAACCGCCATCGCCCGTCCGAGCTCGAGCGCGTCCACGATGGCTGGCCGTGCCGCCGACG
>Ga0315912_10001992_pt1 | contig 22935 bp, 28 predicted proteins | sample VfabasoilMG_FD_204469 | JGI IMG/M metagenome (GOLD analysis project Ga0315912, IMG submission 204469) | Garden soil microbial communities collected in Santa Monica, California, United States - V. faba soil | ecosystem: Environmental > Terrestrial > Soil > Garden | place: USA: California...
TTCACGCTGCCGCAGGAACTGGACGAGGCGAAAGCCGAGGCGAAATTCCGCGACGGCGTGCTGGAACTGACGCTGCCGAAGAAGGCCGCGGCCGCGCGCAAGGCAATCACGATCCAGTAGGTTTTTCTGTAGTATGGGGGGCGCCATGAACGCCCCCCGCATTTCGCCCGCCGAGCACGACGCCCAGGCCACCGAGAAGGCGCGCATCCTCGGCGAGGCGCTGCCCTACATCCAGCGCTTCCACGGCAAGACGATCGTCGTCAAGTTCGGCGGCAACGCCATGGCCGACGACGTGCTGAAGGCCAACTTCGCGCGCGACGTGGTGCTGCTCAAGCTGGTCGGCATGAATCCGGTGGTGGTGCACGGCGGCGGGCCGCAGATCGAGACGGCGCTCGCGAGGCTGGGCATGAAAGGCACGTTCGTGCAGGGCATGCGCGTCACCGACGCCGAGACCATGGACGTGGTCGAGATGGTGCTCGGCGGCCAGGTGAACAAGGAAGTGGTCGAGCTGATCAACCAGGCGGGCGGCAAGGCGGTGGGGCTCACCGGCCAGGACGGCGGCTTCATCCGCGCCAGGAAGATGCTGCTGTCGTCCAAGGAGAACGGCAGCATCGACATCGGCCAGGTGGGCGAGATCGAGGCCATCGATCCGGCGGTCATCCTCGCGCTCGAAAACTCCGGCTTCATCCCGGTGGTGGCGCCGATCGGCACCGGCGCGGACGGCACCACCTACAACATCAATGCCGACCTGGTCGCGGGCAAGCTTGCCGAAATCCTGCACGCCGAAAAGCTGATCGTGCTCACCAACACGCCGGGCGTGCTCGACAAGACCGGCAAGCTGCTGACCGGGCTCACGCCGAGAAAAATAGACGACCTGGTGGCGAAGGGCGTGATTTCCGGCGGCATGCTGCCCAAGATCGGTTCGGTGCTGGACGCGGCGCGCGCTGGCGTGAAGTCGTGCCACATCATCGACGGCCGCGTGCCGCACGCGCTGCTGCTGGAAGTGCTCACCGACGAAGGCGTCGGCACCGTCATCCGTTCCAAGTAATGCGCATTCTCCGGGTCCCGCCGTCGCGGCGGGTGTGGATCTTCGACCTCGACAACACGCTGCACGACGCGCGCGTGCACATCTTCCCGTCCATGCACACGCAGATGAACGACTACCTGCGGCGCAGCTTCGGGCTGGACGAGGCCGGCGCCAACGAACTGCGCAGTTTTTTCTGGCAGCGATACGGGACCACGCTGAAGGGGCTCACGCGCCACTACGGCCACGACCCGAAGCGATTCATCCGCGAGACGCACCGGTTCCCGGAAATTGGTCCGATGGTGGTGGGTGACAACAAGCTCGGCCACGCACTTGCACGGCTGGAGGGCAAGCGGCTGGTGTTCTCCAATGCCCCGCGCCACTACGTCGAAGAGGTGCTGCGCGCGCTGGGCGTGGCCCGCTGGTTCGACGCGGTCTACACCATCGAAAGCACGCGCTACCGGCCCAAGCCCGCCTTCAACGGTTTCCGCGTGCTGCTGCGCGCCCACAACCTGGAGGCGCACCGATGCGCGCTGATTGACGACATGCCCGAAAACCTGCGCGCTGCCCGGCGCCTGGGCATGTCCACGGTGTGGGTCAGCGGCGACGCGCGCCGGCCGCCTTTTGCCGACCTGCGCATCAGGTCGGTGACGCAGTTGCCGAGATTGGTGTTCCGGCACGCGCATTAGCAGGCCCGCCGGTGAATCCGGCGGGATAGGGCGTAGAATTTCCCGATGCCGCGCGTCAAGGGAGAGCGGCGGCTCGAGATCCTCAAGGCCCTGGCCGAGATGCTCGAGCAGCCGAAATGGGGAAAAATCACGACCGCAGCGCTCGCCGAGAAACTGGATGTCTCGGAGGCCGCGCTCTATCGCCATTTCGCCTCCAAGGCGCAGATGTATGAGGGCCTGATCGAGTTCATCGAAAGTTCGGTGTTCACGCTCGCCAACAAGATCGCCCAGGACGAGGCCGACGGCCGCAGGCAGGCCGACAAGCTGCTCGAGATGCTGCTCGCCTTCGCCGAGAAGAACCCCGGCATGGTGCGCGTCATGACCGGCGACGCGCTGGTCGGCGAGCACGAGCGCCTGCAGGCGCGCATGAACCAGTTCTACGACCGCTTCGAATCCACCCTCAAGCAGGCATTGCGCGCGCCCGGCGATGGCCCGAAGGCGTCCGACACCGAGGTGAATGCGCACGCCGGCATGCTGGTGCGCTACGCGCTGGGCTGCCTGCATCAGTACGCCAAATCGGGCTTCGCCAGGAAGCCCACCGAAAGTTTCGCGCAGCAGCGGCGCTACCTGGCGGCCTGATTCGCGTACGCGCGTGGCAAGGCCGGCATCGGCCCCGGCCTGCCCGTTACTCCGTCTTGAGCTGGATGTTGTTGTGGACCGTCTTCACGCCCTCGACGCTGCGCGCGACCGATTCGGCCCTGTCCTTGTCGGCCTGGGTCCTGGCGATGCCGTTCAGCACGACGATGCCGGACTTGTCGGTCCGAACGGAAAAATCGACGAGTGTCGAGGGTCTTTGCCGGGCCAATTCAGCCTTGACTTTGGCGGTGACCAGCGAATCATTGACGTATTGCTCGGCAGGGGATTTGGCGCCCTCGTTGCCTGCGCTGAAACCCGCGGCCGGCAGCAGCAGCGCGCCCGCCACCAGACATGCGCTCGCGAATTTGACGTTCATGCGATCTCCTTTGCCAGTGCGTTGAACACTATCGAGTGATCGCGGTTTTCCCGAATTGGTTCCGCCGGGATTTGACGCTTGCAGCCGACGGGCGCGCGCATCGTCCCGCATTGGCGACAGCTGTGCCGGCTGGCGCAGGGCGCGCTAGTGCGCGGCGCAGACTGCGCAAGCGGGATCCTTCCTGACCCGCACGCTGCGCCATTCGGACTGCTTTGCATCCAGCAGCAGCAGCCTTCCGTTCAAGGTCTCGCCCGCGCCGGCGAGAAGCTTCGCGGCTTCCATCGCCTGCAGCGCGCCGACCACGCCGGTGAGCGGCGCGAACACGCCCATGGTCGAACATTGCACTTCCTCGACTTCGCCGTCCTCCGGATACAAGCAGGCGTAGCAGGGCGCATCCGTTTTGCGCAGGTCGAAGACCGTCACCTGCGCGTCGAAGCGGATCGCGGCGCCGGAAACGAGAGGTTTCTTGGCACTTACGCAGGCGCGGTTGAGCGTGTGGCGCGTGGCGAAGTTGTCGGAGCAGTCGAGGACGATGTCGGCCGTTTTTACGATTGGATCGAGGGTTTTCTCGTCCAGGCGTTGCAAGAGCGGAACGATTTCAACTTCAGGATTCAAGGCGGCAAGAGCGGCGCGCGCCGCTTCCACTTTCGCCGTACCGACGGAATCGGTGCGATACAGGATCTGCCGCTGCAGGTTGGTGAGGTCCACCTTGTCCGGATCCGCAATCGTGAGCCTGCCGATGCCGCTGGCGGCGAGGTAGAGCGCCGCGGGGCAGCCGAGGCCGCCTGCGCCGACCACGAGCGCATGCGCGGCGCGCAGCCGCTCCTGGCCGGCGATCCCGATCTCGTCGAGCAGGATGTGGCGGCTGTAGCGAAGGAGCTGCTGGTCGTTCATCGAAAACCCGGACCCCCGTTTCGGAGAGGACGAACGCGCCGCGTTCGTCAACTTCGGGGGATGACGAACGCGGCGCGTCCGTCAGTTCGGCTTGTCGGCGGGCTTGGTTTGCGCGATCGAAGGGGCCTGGCCCTTGACCGGCTCGCCTTTGAGGAAGGCGATCGCCTGCTGCAGCTGGAAATCGTCCTTCGAACCGAGCTCGATCGGCTTGGCCGGTTCGGCCGGCGCCGATCCGGCCGGCGGCTTGGCGCGCGGCGCCTGCTTCTCGGCATCCTTGTCCTGGCCGTTGCCCAGGTGCCGCTGCAGGTCGGCTTCGCGCACGCGCGATTGCGCGGCGCCCGGCTCTTCGACGATGAGGTCGGGCGTGATGCCCTTGGCCTGGATCGAGCGGCCGCTCGGCGTGTAGTAGCGCGCCGTGGTCAGCTTGATCGCCGTGTTGTTGCCCAGCTGCATGATCGTCTGCACCGATCCCTTGCCGAAGGTCTGCGTGCCGATCACCGTGGCGCGCTTGTGGTCCTGCAGCGCGCCGGCGACGATCTCCGAGGCCGAGGCCGAGCCGCCGTTCACCAGCACCACCATCGGCACGTTTTTCACCGCCGGCGGCAGGTTCTTCATCATGTCGTCCCGCACGCCGCGCAGGTAGTCCTCGTTGGTGGCGTAGAACTTCTTGCGCGAATCCGCGACGCGGCCGTCGGTGGAAACGACGAGCGCCTTGGGTTGCAGGAACGCGGACGAGATCGCCACCGCGCCGTAGAGCAGGCCGCCGGGGTCGTTGCGCAGGTCCAGCACCAGGCCCTTCACCGGACCCTGCTTGAACAGGTTGGTGACCTGGCGCGCGAGGTCGTCGGCCGACTTCTCCTGGAACTGCGACACGCGCACCCAGGCGTAGCCCGGCTCGATCATTTTCGACTTGACGCTTTGCACCTGGATTTCCGCGCGCGTCAGCGTGATCACGAGCGGCTGCGGCTCGCCCTTGCGCGCGATCGTCAGCGTGATCTGGGTATTCGGCTTGCCGCGCATCTTCTTGACCGCGTCGTTGAGCGTCATGCCCTTCACCTGCGCATCGTCGAGCTTGATGATCAGGTCGCCGGGCTTGACCCCGGCGCGGTAGGCCGGCGTGTCCTCGATCGGCGAGATCACCTTGACGAGACCATCCTCCATGCCCACTTCGATGCCAAGGCCGCCGAACTTGCCCTGCGTGCCGACCTGCAGTTCCTTGTAGGCTTCCGCGTCCAGGTACGCCGAATGCGGGTCGAGCCCGGCCAGCATGCCGTTGATCGCCTCGCTGATCAGCTTCTTGTCCTCGACCGGCTCGACGTAGTTCTGCTTGATCGCGCCGAACACCTCGGAGAACGAGCGCAGTTCCTCCACCGGCAGCGGCGAGCGGGTGGCAAGCTGGCCGATCGCCTGGAAATTCAGGCTGACCAGGATGCCGGCGACGACGCCGACCAGAATAAGTCCGACACTCTTGAATCTGCCGCTCATTTAAGTTTCACCCAGCCGATAGGATCAAAGGGCTTGCCCAGATGCCGCAACTCGAAGTATAGACCCGTTTCCTCGTTGCCCCCGCTCTGCCCGGAGACCGCAAGAATCTCGCCCGGGCCAACCGCGTCCCCGGTCTGCTTCAGCAAGGATTCGTTATTTCCGTAGACGGACAAAAACCCTTCGCCGTGGTCGACGATCAGCAGGTTGCCGAAGCCGCGCATCCAGTCCGCGTACACCACCCGGCCCGGGGCGACCGAGCGCACCTGCTCGCCGTCCGCGGTGCGGATGAATACGCCTTTCGCGGACGCCGTCGCCCCCGCATGTTGGGTGCCGAAACGGCCGGTCAGTTCCCCGCGCACCGGCAGGCGCAGCCGGCCCTTGAGGGCGGAAAAAGGGCTCGCCGGCGCGCCGGCCGGGGCCTCCGGCACCTTGTCGATCCGGCTGGGTACCTGGCGGTAGCCGGCACCCGGCCGGGTCTGCAGCAGTTTGCCGATTTCCTCGACCAGGCGCGCGAGCCGGCCCTCATCGGCCACCAGCGTCTGCATGCGCTTCTTCGCGTCGCGCACTTCGAGCGCGATGCGCTCCAGGACGCGCCGCCGCTCGCGGCGGTCCTTGAGCAGCTGTTCGCGCTCGGCGCGGCTGCCCGCCTCGATCGCGGCCAGTTCGCGCGCCTTGCCCTCCGAGCTTTCCTTCAGCGCGGCGAGTTCCGCCAGCCCGCTGCGGTGCGCCTGGATCATGCGCGCCGCCGCCTGCGAAACATAGGTCAGGTAATGGAGATTGCGCGCGGCATCGGAAAGATCTTCGCCGGAAAGCGCGACACGCACGAAATCAGGAGCACCTCCTCCGGTGCTGGCGTGCGCGCCGCCCGAAAGAACGCGCGACGCAAGCAGCCGCCCGAGCGCGCCCTGCTGCGATTCCAGCGCGCGCTCCTGCGCGCTGCGGCGCGCCGCAAGCTGGCCGATGGCGGCGCGCGCCTGGACCGCTTCGGCTTCGCGCGCCAGCAACTCGCGGCTGGCGGCGGAAATCGCGACCTCGGAAGCGCGCAGCGCCTCGCGCGCCTCGCGCCGGTCGCCTTCGCGGCCTTCGAGTTCAGTGCGCAGCGACTCGATGCGCGCGCGCAGGGCCGCAAGATCCTCTTCCCGGGTCGCACCTTTCACGGGGAGTGCGGCCAGCAGCAGGAATGCGACCAGCAAAAGGACCGCCGCTGGCGGTTGGCGGTTCAGGCTTTGGTTTTTCCCTGCGCGGCGACCGCGGCCACGCGCTTCGCAACGTCGGCGGGATCGCCCAGGTAGTAGTGCTTGAGCGGCCGCAGGCCGGCGTCGAGTTCGTAGACCAGCGGCACGCCGGTGGGCACGTTCAGGCCGACGATGTCGGCGTCCGAGACCGCATCCAGGTGCTTGATGAGCGCGCGCAGCGAATTGCCGTGTGCCGCGACCAGCACGCGCTTGCCCGCGCGCACTGCCGGGGCGATGGCGCTTTCCCAGTAGGGCAGCACGCGCGCCACCGTGTCCTTGAGGCATTCCGTCTTCGGCACCGCGAGGCCCTGGTAACGTGCATCGCGCGCCTCGTAGCGCTCGTCGTCCGCCGCGAGCGCCGGCGGCGGCGTGTCGTAGCTGCGGCGCCAGGCGAGCACCTGCGGTTCGCCGAAGCGCTGCGCGGTCTCGGCCTTGTTCAGGCCCTGCAGCGCGCCGTAGTGGCGCTCGTTCAGGCGCCAGTCCTTGTGCACCGGGATCCACAGCTGGTCGAGTTCCTCGAGCGCGAGGTGCAGCGTGCGGATGGCGCGCTTGAGCAGCGACGTATGCGCGAGATCGAAAGCGCAGCCCGCCGCTTTCAGCAGCCGCCCGGCCGCGCGCCCTTCCTCGACGCCCTGGGCGGACAGGTCCACGTCCGTCCACCCGGTGAACCGGTTTTCGCGATTCCAGACCGATTCTCCGTGCCGCAGCAGCACGAGCTTGGGCATGCGCTGAATTATAATGCGGCGACCTTCATCGGACGGCCCGTGGAATTCATCTCCAAGAACATTTTCCTCGTCATGATCGCCGCGATCTCGGGCGGCATGCTGCTGTGGCCGTTGCTGCGCAAGGGCACCGGCGGGCCCTGGGTGGGCACGCTGCAGGCAACGCAGCTGATGAACCGCGAGGATGCGATTGTCGTCGACCTGCGCCCGGCGGCCGAGTATGCCAGCGGACACATTCTGGGCGCGCGCAGCATTCCGCTCGCCGAACTCGAGAAGCGTGCCGGCGAACTGGACAAGTACAAGGCAAAGCCCGTGATCGTCCACTGTGGCGACGGCGGCCGGGCTGGCGCCGGCGTCGCCCTGCTGCGCAGGAACGGATTCGGCAATGTCGTCAATCTCAGCGGCGGCTACGCGGCCTGGCAGCAGGCCGGCCTGCCGGTGGAAAAAAAGTAGGCGCGTGCGTGCACGAACCCCCGTGGCCCGCGTGCCCCACGTACTGATGTACTGCACCGCCGCCTGCCCGTATTGCCAGGCGGCGGACCGGCTGCTCACGCGCAAGGGGGTTGCCGACATCGAACGCATCCGCGTCGATCTGGAGCCGCACCGGCGCGAGGAGATGGCGCAAAGGAGCGGGCGGCGCACGGTGCCGCAGATCTGGATCGACGGCCGCCACGTCGGCGGCAGCGACGACCTGCACGACCTGGAGCATTCCGGGGAACTCGATCAACTACTCGCGAAGGCAATATGAGCGCAATCGGCGGCAATGAAGTGCAGGATCGGGCCACGGACCCGGCGGGGCAGGCCTTTTTCCAGATCGAGAAGCTCTACGTCAAGGACCTGTCTCTGGAAGTGCCGAACGCCCCGCAGGTGTTCATGCAGCCCGAGAGCCCGCAGCTCGAGATCCAGGTGCGCAACGAAGCCACGCAGATCGGGGACGGGCTGTTCGAGGTCGTCGTCACGGTCACGGTGACCGCGCGCGCGGGGGAGAAGACCAGTTTTCTGGCCGAAGTCGCGCAAGCCGGCATATTCACCGCGCGCGGCATCGCGACGGCGGACCTGGAGCCGCTGATGAGCGTCGGCTGTCCCACCATCCTCTATCCCTATGCGCGCGAGGCGATCTCGGACCTGGTCTCCCGCGCCGGCTTCCCGCCGGTGGTGCTGCAGCCGGTTTCCTTCGAGCAGATGTACCTGCAGCGCCGGCAGGCCGGAGGCGGCGCGGGAGGCGAAGCGACGCAATGATCCGGCTCGGCTGCCTGCTGTTGTCCGCTGCCTTCGGCGCCGGCGCCGGCGCCGCGGAATTCCGCTCGGTGCAGGAAGCTGCCGTCGTGCTGTACGACGCTCCCTCGCGCGCGGCGACGCCGCTCTATGTGGTGCAGCGCAACTATCCGCTGGAGGTCATCGTCAACCTGGACGCGTGGATCAAGGTGCGCGACCATGCGGGCGCGCTCAGTTGGGTCGAGAAGAAGGCGCTGGGCGACAGGCGCATGGTGCTGGTGACGGGCGCCACGGCGGAGGTGCGCGCGCGCGCCGAAGACGGCGCGCCCGCGGCCTTCGTCGCTGCGCAGAATGTCGCGCTCGAACTGGTCGAGGAAATGCCCAACGGCTGGTTGCGCGTGCGTCATGCCGACGGCGCCTCCGGTTTCGTGCGCCCGGCGCTGGTCTGGGGTCACTGAGGAGCCGGACGTGGCGGCGCTCGCCGTGTTGGGCGCGGGCGCGTGGGGCACCGCGATTGCGGCCGCGCTTGCGTCGCGGCACCACGTCACTCTCTGGGCGCGCGACGCCGCGCAGGCGCGCGCGATCGGCGCTGCGCGCCGCAATGCGCGCTATCTGCCTGAGATCGAACTGCCCGCCGGACTGGCGGTGACGCACGATGCGCACGCCGCCTTGTCGGGCGCCGACCTGGCGCTGGTCGCGACGCCGGTCGCGGGGCTGCGAGACATGCTGGCGAGGGTGGCCGGCGTCCCCTTCGTATGGCTATGCAAGGGATTCGAGCAGCAAAGCGCCGCGCTGCCGCACGAAATCGTCGCCGCGTCGGGAATCCGCGCGACCAGCGGCGCGCTCTCCGGTCCCTCCTTCGCGCTCGAAGTCGCGCGCGGCCTGCCCTGTGCGCTGACCCTCGCGTCCACCGACGGCGGATTCGCGGCATCCGCGGCGGCGCAGCTGCACGGCGGGCGCATGCGCGTCTATCATTCCGACGATCTGATCGGCGTGGAAATCGGCGGCGCGGTGAAGAATGTGCTGGCGATCGCGGTGGGAATCTGCGACGGACTCGGCCTGGGACAGAACGCGCGCGCCGCGCTCATCACGCGCGGCCTGGCGGAACTTGCGCGCCTTGGCGTCGCCCTGGGCGGCCGCGCCGAAACGGTGACCGGCCTGACCGGCGCGGGTGACCTCATTCTCACCGCAACCGGCGATCTGTCGCGCAACCGCCGCGTTGGCCTGGAGCTCGCGCGCGGCAGGCCGCTCGCGGCCATCGTCGCCGATCTTGGCCACGTTGCCGAGGGCGTGCGCTCGGCGCGGGCCACGCTGGCGCGCGCAAAAGCCTGCGGCACCGATATGCCCATCACCGCCGCAGTGGACGCCGTGCTGGAGGGACGCCTCTCGCCGCCGCAGGCGGTCGAGCAACTGCTCGCCCGGGACCCGAAAGCCGAGGGCTAGCGGAAGCGGGCCTGCCGCCAGGCTTCGAAAATCGTCACCGCGACCGCGTTGGACAGGTTCAGGCTGCGGTTGCCCGGCCGCATCGGCAGGCGCAGGCGCATTTCGGAATTGAAGGTCTCCAGCAGTTCCCGCGGCAGGCCAGCGGTTTCGGAGCCAAACACGAACGCATCGTTCTCCCTGAATTTCGTCCCGTAGACGCTGTTCGTCGCGCTCGTCGTGAGCGCGAAAATTCGATCCGATTTCAGTTCCTTCAGGCACAGCGCCCAGTCCGCGTGCACGCGCACGCTCGCGTATTCGTGATAGTCGAGCCCGGCACGCTTGAGCTGCTTGTCGTCCATCGAGAAGCCGAGCGGCTCCACCAGGTGCAGGCGGGCACCGGTATTGGCGGCCAGGCGGATCACGTTGCCGGCATTCGGCGGTATTTCCGGCTGGTAGAGAACGATGTCAAACATGCGCAGGGAAGGTGCGCGCGACCACCCAATTGAGCACGCGGGCGGCACCCGCGCGCTTGAGGGTCGCGGCGATTTCGTTGAGCGTGGCGCCGGTCGTCATGACATCGTCCAGCACCGCGACCGTCGCGCCCTCGACCAGCCGCGGGCACTCGAACGCGCCGCGCACGTTGCGCGCCCGTTCCGCCGGCAGCAGATCCATCTGCACCGCGGTGTCGCGGCTGCGCCGGCAGGCATCGGGTGCGAGCCGGGTGCCGGTCGCGCTGGCCACCTGGCGCGCGATCTCGAGCGCCTGGTTGTAGCCGCGGCTGCGCATTCGCTCGCCCGAGAGCGGCACCGGGACGAGGCAGTCCGCGCTCTCTTCGATGCGGCGCGCCAGCAGGTCTCCAAGCACCGGCGCGAGCGCCAGTTCGCCGCGGAACTTGAGCGACTGCACCAGCACGTCGGCGGGAAAGGCATAGGCGAGCGCCGCGCTCGTCGCGTCATAGGCGGGCGGCTGCGTCAGGCAGCGGCCGCAGACCGCGCCCGCAGGGGAAGCGAGCGCGCAGCGCGGACAATGATCCGGACCCAGCCGCGGCAGGTCGGCGTCGCAGCTCCCGCAGAGGACGCCCTGCGCCGCGCCGCGGCACAGGTAACAACTGCCGCCGAAAAGCAGGGACGCCGCCCGCCGCCCGAGGGATGCCAGCATGAAGAATATTGTGCGCTAGACTGGCCTCATGTGGACTGTAGAGACGCTTTCGCGTGATCTCGCTGACGGAAAAACCAGCAGCCGCGAACTGGTCGAGCAGGCGCTGGCGCGCATCGCGGAACCCGCGGGCGAAGGTGCGCGCGCGTTCCTGAAGGTCGGCGCGGATTCGGCGCGCGCCGATGCCGACCATGCCGACCGGCTGCGCAAGGCGGGCATCCGGCGCTCGCGGGTGGACGGCTTGCCGATCTCGGTGAAGGACCTGTTCGACGTCGCGGGCGAAGTGACCCGCGCGGGTTCGAAGATCCTGGCCGATGCGCCCGCGGCGACCGCCGATGCCCCCGCGGTCGCCCGGTTGCGCGCCGCGGGCGCGGTGATCGTCGGCCGCAACAACATGGTCGAGTTCGCATTCGGTGCGGTGGGAACCAACCCGCACTACGGCACGCCGAAAAATCCCTGGGACCGCCCACGCCCCGGTTCGCCCGGTGCGGCCGCGGGTGGACGAGTGCCCGGCGGATCCACCTCGGGTGGGGCCGTCGCGGTCGCCGACGGCATGTGCGCAATGGCGCTGGGCTCGGATACGCGCGGTTCGATCCGCCAGCCCGCAGCGCTGTGCGGCATCGCCGGCTTCAAGCCGACGGTGCGCCGCGTGCCGCGCCAGGGCGCGTTTCCGCTTTCCTTTACGCTGGATACGGTCGGGCCGCTCGCCAACACCGTCGCTTGCTGCGCGGCCTACGATGCCGTGCTTGCCGGCGAGCAGGCGGCTCCCCCGGCCGCGTTGCCGCCACGGGGTCTTCGCTTCCTGCTGCCGCGCTCAAGTGCGCTCGAGGACCTGGATCCGCAGGTGGCGAAGGCGTTCGATGCTGCGCTCGCCGCGCTGTCGCGCGCCGGCGCGGTGATCGAGGAACGCAAAGTGCCGGCCTTCGACCGGCAAGCCGAGTATTTCAGGAACGGGGGCTTCGCCGCGGCGGAGGCCTACGCGATCCACAGGCGCTGGCTGGACCGCCTGGGCGAGTACGACCCGCGCGTTGCCAAGCGCGTGACGCTCGGCAAGGACATCGCGGGTTGGGAGGTTGTCGAGCTGGGCCTGATGCGCGAAGCCTACATGGCCGAGATCGGCGCGCTGATGACGCCCTTCGATGCCCTGCTGATGCCGACCTCACCCTGCATCGCGCCGACGATTGCGGAAGCAAGCGCAAGCGACGATGCCTACTTCAAATGGAACGGCCGAATATTGCGCAACACGGGCCTGGCGAATTTCCTCGACGGCTGCGCGGCAACGCTGCCGTGCCAGGCCAGGGGAGAGGCGCCGGTGGGCCTGATGGTCTGCGGCGTGGCAATGGCGGACCGGCAGGTCCTTGCGGTGGCGCAGACCGTGGAAGGCGTGCTGGCTGGACGTGCCTGAGTCAGGGCTGGATTCGACGATTGCGCGGCGCCATTTTGAGCGCGCTGCAAAGTCCTACGCGAAAGCCTCCCGTCTCGACGCCGAGGTCGGCGCGCGCATGCTGGAGCGCCTGGATTACATCAAGCGGGTTCCGCGCCGCGTACTCGATGCCGGCAGCGGCCCCCTGCGCGATGCGCGGCTGCTGGCAAGGCGCTATCGCCAGTCGGAGGTCATCGCGCTGGATTTTTCGCGCGCCATGCTGCGCGCCGGTCGCGGCTGGTTCGATGCGTTCGGGAAGCGGACGTCGATCTGCGCGGATTTCGCGCGGCTCCCCTTCGCCGCTGGCAGCCTCGACCTGGTCTGGTCCAACATGGCGCTGCACTGGGCCGCCGATCCTCTGGCGGCATTGCGGGAATTCCACCGGACGCTGGCGGTCGACGGCCTGCTGATGTTCAGCACCCTCGGGCCCGACACGCTCGCCGAATTGAGGCAGGCCGCGGGCGCAGCACGCGTGCACACCTTCGCCGACATGCACGACCTGGGCGACATGCTGGTCGCGGCGGGCTTTGCCGAGCCGGTGATGGACATGGAGCGCCTTACGCTGGTCTACGCGGACGGCCCGGCGCTGCTCGCCGATCTGCGCGCGAGCGGCCAGACGAGCGCGCGCGCCGATCGCGCGCGCGGCCTCGCCGGACGCGGCTTTCTCGCTGCGCTGCATGCCCGCCTCGAGGCGCAGCGGCGCGACGGCAAGCTGCCGGTCAGTTTCGAGCTCGTGTATGGACACGCGTGGCGTGCGCCGGCGCGGCGCAAGCCGGGCCAGACCGAAGACGGACGCACGATCGTGCAGTTCGAGCGCCGCCGCTGAAACTCGCGAAAGCCGAGGAATTTGCTCGTGTTTTTGCTTGAGCGGGGGGCTCGGCTATGGTAATGTTGCGCGGCATTTTTCTCGCTTCCCGCCGAGCTGGAAACGAAAATCCGGATCAGAAAGGAATGATGATGGCACGCAAGCCGGCACGCGGCATCGCAACCCGGGCACACGCCGCTTTTGCCGCAGTCTGCGGCTTTCTGTATTCGGGAATGGCGCTGGCGCTGGAGTGGAACCTGCAGCCCGCGGGCAGCAAGCTCGCCGAGGACATCCACGACCTGCATGAGTACGTGATGATCCTGTGCACGGTCATCTTCATCGGCGTGTTTGCGTTCATGTTCTATGCGGTGTACGCCCATCGGAAATCGAAGGGGCACAAGGCGGCGCAGTTCCACGAGAACACCACCGTCGAGATCCTGTGGACGGTGATACCGGCGATCATCCTGGTGGGCATCGCGTGGCCGACCACGCGCACGGTGGTCGCGCAGAAGGACACCTCCAACCCGGACCTCACGATCAAGGTCACGGGCTATCAGTGGAAGTGGGGTTACGACTACGTGAAAGGCGAGGGCGAAGGCATCAGTTTCGTTTCCACGCTGTCCACGCCGCGCGACCAGATTGAGAACAAGGCGCCCAAGGGCGAGCACTACCTGCTGGAAGTGGACAACGAACTGGTGGTGCCGGTGGGAAAGAAGATCCGCATGCTGACCACTGCCGGCGACGTGATCCACTCCTGGTGGGTGCCTGCCTTCGGCGCCAAGCAGGACGCGATACCGGGATTCATTCGCGACCTGTGGTTCCGGCCGGAGAAAACCGGGACGTTCCGCAGCCAGTGCGTCGAACTGTGCGGCAAGGAGCACGGCTTCATGCCGATTGTGGTCAAGGTCGTGACCCAGGAGGAATACAGCAGATGGTCGGGTGAGCAGCTCAAGCTGATTGCCGCGGCCGCGGACGACCCCAACAAGACCTACACGATGGACGAGCTGAAGAAGCGCGGCGAGCTGGTCTATGCCAAAAACTGCACCGTCTGCCACCAGGCGACCGGCAAAGGTACGCCCCCTGCGTTCCCGCCGCTGGATGGATCGAAGATGGTCACCGGACCGAAGGAAGGCCAGATCCAGACCGTGCTGAACGGCGTCGTCAAGAACGGCACGCCGACGGCGATGGTCGGGTTCGGCAAGCAGCTGAATGACGTCGAGCTGGCGGCCGTCATCACCTACACGCGGAACAACTGGGGCAACAAGACCGGCGATGCGATCCAGCCCGCCGAGGTCAAGGCCCTCAGGAAATAGCAGCTTGAGAGTCAGGAGAACAGCATGAGCGCAGTCGTCCAACCCCATGGCCACGCCGCAGGAGGAAATGCGGCCCACGACGGCCACCATCACGACCACCACGGCGGCTATGGCGGCCTCATGCGCTGGGTCACCACCACCAACCACAAGGACATCGGCACGCTTTACCTGTGGTTCAGCTTCATCATGTTCATGACCGGCGGCGCGATGGCGATGGCGATCCGCCTGGAACTGTTCCAGCCCGGCATCCAGTTCTTCAATCCCGATCTGTTTAACCAGTTCACCACGATGCACGGTTTGATCATGGTGTTCGGCGCGATCATGCCGGCCTTCGTCGGCTTCGCGAACTGGCAGATCCCGATGATGATCGGCGCGCCCGACATGGCGTTCGCGCGCCTGAACAACTGGTCGTTCTGGCTTCTGCCCTTCGCGGCCTCGCTGCTGATCATTTCCTTCTTCACCCCGGGCGGCGCGCCCGGCGTGGGCTGGACGCTGTATGCGCCGCTCACGGTGCAGATGGGCATCGGCATGGACCTCACCATCTTCGCGGTGCACCTGCTGGGGATGAGTTCGATCCTGGGCTCGATCAACATCATCACCACGATCCTCAACATGCGCGCGCCCGGCATGACCCTGATGCGCATGCCCCTTTTCTGCTGGACCTGGCTGATCACCGCCTATCTGCTGGTGGCGGCCATGCCGGTGCTGGCGGGCGCGGTGACGATGTCGCTCACCGACCGGCATTTCGGCACGTCGTTCTTCAATGCTGCGGGCGGCGGAGACCCGGTCCTTTACCAGCACATCTTCTGGTTCTTCGGCCACCCCGAGGTCTACATCATCGCGCTGCCCGCCTTCGGCGTGGTGTCGCAGGTGATCCCGGCGTTCTCGAGAAAGCCCCTGTTCGGCTATGCCTCGATGGTCTACGCGACGTCGGCGATCGCGATCCTGTCGTTCATCGTCTGGGCGCACCACATGTACACGGTCGGGATGCCGGTGCAGGGACAGCTGTTCTTCATGTACGCGACCACGCTGATCGCGGTGCCGACCGGGGTCAAGGTGTTCAACTGGGTGGCGACGATGTGGCAGGGCTCGCTCACCTTCGAGACGCCGATGCTGTTTGCGATCGGCTTCCTGTTCCTGTTCACGCTGGGCGGGTTTACCGGTCTCGTGCTGTCGCTGGTGCCGATCGACATCCAGCTGCACGATACCTACTATGTCGTCGCGCACTTCCATTACGTGATGGTCGCCGGCGCGCTGTTCGCCGCGTTCGCAGGCGTTTACTTCTGGCTGCCGAAATGGACCGGCAGGATGTACGACGAAACGCTCGGCAAGTGGCACTTCTGGCTGACGATGATCTTCTTCAACATGATCTTCTTCGTGCAGCACTTCCTCGGCCTCGCCGGCATGCCCCGTCGCATCCCGGACTACCCGCTGATCTTCGAGACCTGGAACAAGATCAGCTCGATCGGGGCCTTCGGCTTCGGCCTGTCGCAGCTGCTGTTCCTGTACGTGGTGCTCAAGTGCATCCGCAGCGGGGAGAAGTCGCCGGCGCTTCCCTGGGAGGGCGCGGATTCGCTGGAGTGGACGCACCTGCCGACGCCGGCGCCGTACCACTCGTTCGAAACCCCGCCGGTGCTCAAATAGGGTCGCTTGAGCCGCAATCTCAAAACTGCGCTGCTGCTGGGGGTGATCGCGTTGACGACGTTCGTCCTCATCATTGCCAAGTACTGGTTCATCAAGCTGTGAATACCGAACAGTCTCTCAGCAACAACCGCATGCTCACGCGGCTGTCGATCGTCGCGGTGGCGATGTTCGGCTTCGGTTTTGCGCTGGTTCCCTTCTACGACCATATCTGCCGCGCGCTCGGCGTGAATTCCATGGTCGAGAAGAATGAGCTGCCGGCCAACACGCAGGTGGACCTGACGCGCAAGGTGACCATCGAGCTCGACGCCAACGCGCACGGCATGCCCTGGCGCTTCCAGCCCATGGTGCGGCACTTGCAGGTGCACCCGGGCGAGCTGGTGCACGTCGAATATGAGGTCTCGAACGTGCGTGACTCGGCGATGACCGGGCAGGCGGTCGTGAGCTACGGGCCTGCGCTCGCAGGCCGCTTCGTGCGCAAGCTCGACTGCTTCTGCTTCACCCAGCAGACGCTCGCGGCCGGGGAGAAGCGGATCATGCCGGTCACTTTCGTGCTCGACGCCGACCTGCCGGCCGACATCAACACCTTCACGCTGTCGTACACGTTCTTCGAAGTCGCGGGCAAGAGCTGATGCGGCGTATGGACGATGTCATGCCCAAGCCATCGTTCCTGGACACCGTGAAGACGGTGCTGGCGGGCGCGATCGGCATCCGTCGCGGGGACGATCACGAGCGCGCGCCGGTCAATCCGGTGCACCTCGTCATCGCAGCGGTGATTTTCGTCGTGTTGTTCATATTCACGTTGCTCACGATCGTGAAGATCGTGCTGAGCTAGGTCCAGGGAGAGAGAAATGGCACAAGGCGCATCCACCACCTCCACCACGACTCGGCAGGCGCACTACTACGTCCCGCAGCCGATGCCCTGGCCGATCATGGGCTCGTTCTCGCTGTTCTGCATGATCCTGGGCGGGGTGTTCGTGATGAATGGATCTTCCGGCGGCTGGGTCGGCATGGCGTTCGGCACGATGGTGCTGATCTACATGATGTTCCGCTGGTTCGGCGATGTCATCCGCGAGTCGGAAGGCGGCAAGTACGGCCGCTGGGAGGATCTGTCCTTCCGCTGGGGCATGAGCTGGTTCATCTTTTCCGAGGTGATGTTCTTTGCCGGTTTCTTCGGCGCGCTGTTCTGGGCGCGGGTGATGTCGGTGCCCGACCTGGCGAGCCTCGACCACCAGACCTACCTGTGGCCCGGATTCACCAGCCACTGGCCGTCGGCGGGTCCCGGCTTCGAGGAGAAATTCTCGCCGATGGGCGCCTGGGGGCTGCCGGCGATCAACACCGCGCTGCTGCTGACCTCGGGCGTGACGGTGACCATCGCGCACTGGGCGCTGATCCAGGGCAAGCGCGCGATCCTGAACTGGTTCCTGTTCCTCACCATCCTGCTGGGCGTGATCTTCCTCGGCGTGCAGGCCTATGAATACAGCCACGCCTACGCCGACCTGAACCTGAAGCTGACGACCGGCGCCTACGGCACGACTTTCTTCATGCTCACGGGCTTCCACGGTTTCCACGTCACCTGCGGCGCGATCATGCTGACGGTGATCTGGTTCCGCTGCCTGGCGGGCCATTTCAAGCCGGACCACCATTTCGCCTTCGAGGGCGTGGCCTGGTACTGGCACTTCGTCGACGTGGTGTGGCTGGGCCTGTTCGTGTTCGTCTACTGGCTATAGGTGCCCTGCCACGACTCCCTAGAGTCGTACTGCAAACCAGCCCAGGTAGTAGCCCGTCATCAGGAACACGAACAGCGCGACCGAGAGCCCGACCCGGATCGCCAGCGCCTTCACCATGCGCTCGGAGTTGCCGCGGCCGCGCAGCATGAAAAAGGCCGCCGAACCCAGGCTCGCCACGATCATCAGCAGTACTGCGATCACCACATAGCGCATCGCGGCCAGTGTAGCGCGCGCGCATGACGTCCCGACTGACCTTTCGATTCCAGCCTCCCTGGTGGGCTGCGGTGCTTGCCGCCGCGGGCTGCGCGGCGGGCGTCTTGCTGGGAAACTGGCAGGCCGGTCGCGCCGAGCAGAAACGTGACCTCGCAGTGGCGCAGCAGACCGTGGCGCTGCGGGGGAACTTCGATGCGAAGCACACGGTGCTTCTCGACAACAAGATGCATGGCGGCAGGCCCGGCTACCAAGTGGTGCAGGCGTTGCGACTGGCCGACGGAAAGCACGTACTGGTCAATCGCGGCTGGCTGCCGGCCCCCGCCACGCGCGCACAACTGCCGGCGGTGCGCACGCCGGGCGGCGAGGTATCGCTGCAGGGAGTGCGGCTGGATCGCCTGCCGCGCGTTTATGAACCTGCCGGAAGCAAACGCGAAGGAAAAGTCTGGCAGAACGTCTCGATCGCGGAATTTGCCGCGTGGTCCGGACTCGCGCTGGAGGCCTACGTACTCGAGCAGCATTCGGCGCTCGACGACGGGCTGGTGCGCGACTGGCCGCGGCCGGACTCCGGCGTGGATATGCATCAGAGCTACGCGCTGCAGTGGTATTCGCTTGCGATACTCTCCGTCGTCATGTTCGTCGCCTTGAATATCAAGCGTGCAGACCGCTAGCCCTGTCGAGGCTGTACGTCGGGGCCGCCTGAAGCTCGCGCTGCTCGCGCTGTTTTTCCTGGTGCCGGTGGGCGCGAGCTATCTGATCTGGTGGCTCGATCTCGCGCCGGGCGCGGCGGGCAATTACGGCACGCTGTTGACGCCCAGGCCGGTGACACTCCCGGCGGCGGGCGAACTGAAGGGGAAGTGGGTGCTGGTGCAATTCGACGGCGGCGCCTGCGGCGCCGCCTGCGAGCGCAAGCTGTACTTCATGCGCCAGGTGCGCCGCGCGCAGGGCAGGGAGATGCCGCGCGTCGCGCGCCTGTGGCTGGTCACCGATACGACGGCGCCGAACGCGGAACTTCGGGCCGCCATCGAGGGTACTCTCATTGCGCCGGCAACCGCCGTCGCGGAGTTTCCGGCCGAACGGTCCGTCTCCGATCACATCTTCCTGATCGATCCGCTCGGCAACCTGATGATGCGCTTTCCGCGCGATCCCGATCCCGCGCGCGTGATCAAGGATTTGCGGCGACTGCTGAAGGCGTCCAGCTTCGGCTGACATGCTAAAATTTTCCGCCGTGCTGAACCAATTCCTGAGAGATATTCCCGGCCGCAGCCTGCCTGGCCGGGCGAGAGCCTTTCTCGCGCTGACCAAGCCGCGCGTGGTGTCGCTGATCGTGTTCACCGCGGTCATCGGCATGCTGCTTGCGACGCCGACGATGGTCCCGTTGCAGATCCTGCTGGCGGCCACAGCCGGCATCGGGCTGGTGGCGGGCGCGGCGGCGGCAGTCAATTGCCTGGTCGAGCAGAAAATCGACTCGCGCATGCGGCGCACCGACTGGCGGCCGCTGCCGCGCGGCGAGCTGACCTCCCTGGAGACGGTGGTGTTCGCCGGGCTCGTCGGTGGTTTCGGCTTGTGGCTGCTGGTGCACTACGTCAATGCGCTCACGATGTGGCTGACACTCGCCACATTCGTCGGCTACGCGGTCGTCTACACGGTGATCCTCAAGCCGCTGACGCCGCAGAACATCGTCATCGGCGGCGCCTCGGGCGCGATGCCGCCGGTGCTGGGCTGGGCGGCGGTCACCGGGGAAGTGACCACTGAGGCGCTGCTGCTGTTCCTGATCATCTTTGCCTGGACGCCGCCGCACTTCTGGTCGCTCGCGCTCTATCGCACCGAGGACTACGCCAAGGCGGGCGTGCCGATGCTGCCGGTCACCCACGGCAAGGACTACACCCGCCTGCAGGTGCTGCTCTATACGCTGATCCTGTTCGGGGTATCGCTGCTGCCGTACGCCGCGCGCATGAGCGGCTGGCTCTACCTCGCGGCCGCGGTCGTGCTTGGGCTGGTTTACCTCGGATTCGCCATCCGGATATTCACGGCTTACAGCGACAAGCTCGCTCGCAGTTGCTTCCGCTATTCGATCGTGTATCTGTCCGCGCTGTTCGCGGCGCTGCTCGTTGATCACTACCTGGCGCCTTAGACGCGGGAGGGGCCCTGTCTTCCCTCTGGGCGTCGTCCTGATCGCGGTCGCGGTGGTTTGCGCCGCGTGCAGCCCGGAGCGGGCGAAATTCCGCAGCACCGACATCACCGGCGCGGACTTCGGCAAGGAACTCTCGCTCACCGGCCACGACGGCAAGCCGCGTGCGCTGGCCGATTTTCGCGGCAAGGTCGTGGTGCTGTTCTTCGGCTACACGCATTGCCCGGACATCTGCCCGACCACGCTCGTCGACATGGCGGCGGTGATGAAGGCGCTCGGGCCGGACGCGGCGCGCGTGCAGGTGCTGTTCGCTACTGTGGATCCGGAGCGCGATACCGCCGACGTGCTCGCGAAGTATGTGCCTGCGTTCGATTCCCGTTTTATTGGCCTGAGCGGCGACGCTGCCGCGACGCAGCGCGCGGCCAAGGAATTCAAGATCTTCTACGAGAAACGCGCTGGCGGCGCACCAGGCGCCTATACCGTCGACCATAGCGGACAGAGCTACGTGATTGACGCCCAGGGCCGGCTGCGTCTGCTGGTGCGCCATGACCGGATCGCGCAGGATCTCGCCGAGGATCTGCGCGCCCTGCTCGGAAGCTGAGCTGCGCCGTGCGTTTTGTCACGGCGTGCGGCCTCGCGCCGGGCATTTGGTCACAAAAAACCCCGCCGATGTCATAGGCTTTGGCGCTGCCGCAGGTCTATCCTGAGCCGTCGGTTCGGCTCGCATCGGCCATGTCCCAGGAGGCGCGTCTTAGGATGACCACAACCTTCGGCTCTGCAGTCCTTGCCTCGAGCGAGTCGCGCCTGTGGCCGCTCGCGCCACCGGTGGTCTGGGTCGCCATTCCCCTGGTCGCGATCGCGTACGCCGGCGTGGCGGCGATATCGCTGGCGCTCGCGATCCCGCCCGGCTATGCGAGCGCCATCTGGCCGCCGGCCGGAATCGCGTTGGCCGCCTGGCTTGCCTTCGGCGGCGCAATCTGGCCCGGCATCCTGCTGGGCGCGGTCATCGCCAATCTCGGGGTCGTCGGCACGCCGGTGCCGGTGGCTTTCGCGATCGGCGCCGGCAATGCCGCCGAAGCGATCGTGGCCGGCCTCCTGATCCGGCGCTTCGTCGGCGTCCGTCACCGCTTCGAGCGGCCCGCCGCGGTCTGGAAATTCGCACTGATCGCCTTCGGCGCTTCACTGATTGCCGCGACCAACGGCGTCGCGACCCTGGCGCTTTCGGGCCAGATTCCGTGGACGGAGTTCGGCCGGCATTGGCTGACCTGGTGGTTGGGCGACGCCACGGGCATCATCATCGTGGCGCCCCTCCTGCTGTGCTGGAGCGAGGCGGGCAACGGCAGAACGGCGGAAGAAAGGCGCGTCGAGTCCCAGCTCTTCGTCGCGTTGCTGCTGCTCTGCGGCGCGCTGGTCTGTGCGGTGACTTACGCCAAGGAATCGGTGCAGACGCTCGCCTATCTGATGATACCGATGGTGACCTGGGCCGCGGCGAGGCTCGACCAGCGAGCGGTGACAGCCGCGAGTTTCTCGATCTCGGCTGTCGCTGTGCTGGACATGCTGGACGGCGCGGCGACGATGTTCGCTCCGCTCGCGCTCAACGAGTCCCTTCTGCTATTGCAGCTCTTTGTCAGCGCCGTGGCGCTCACCGGCCTGACGCTGTCGGCGCTGGCCGGCGAGGTGGCGCGCATGAACGCTCGATTGGGGGACGCTCATGCGGAATTGCAGCGCCGGGAGCACGAGCGCTCCGAACAGCTTGACCGGACGCTCGCCTACCAGCTGCTGCTTGCCAAGCGCATGGTGAAAATCCGCGACGAGGAGCGCAATCGCCTGTCTGCCGACCTGCACGACGGTGTGGCGCAGGATCTGACGTCGCTTGCCGTGAGCCTCGACCTGATCCGCATCGAACGGCGCTCGCAGAGCGCACACTGGCTGGATGAGCGCCTCGATGAGGCGCTCGCCATCACCAGGCGCGCCGGCAAGTCGCTGCGGGAGATCATCGGCGGGATGCGCAAACCCGCGCTGGAAGGCATCGCCCTGACGACCGCCCTGCACCAGTACGTGAAGGAATTCGAGGCGCGCACCGGCATCGTGGTGAACGTCGATTCGGTGCCGTCGCGCGATGCGCTGCCGCCCAAAGTGAAAGAGGCGATGCTGCGGATCGGCCTTGAGGCGCTCGCCAACGTGGCCAAGCATGCGAATGCCAGGTCGGTGCGTGTGACGCTGCAGGTCGGCGCGCGCCTGGCACGGCTGGCCGTGGAGGACGACGGTTGCGGCTTCGATCTTGAGCAGGCGAAGGGGCGCGATATTCAGTCGGGATCGGGCCTCCTGATCATGCGGGAGCGCGCGACTGCGCAGGGCGGTGAATTTCGGGTGCAATCGAGTCCGGGCGCCGGTACGCGCGTCGAGTGCGCATTCAGGGTGACGCAGGGGTGATCCGGGTCCTGCTCGCCGACGATCATGGCGTTCTGCGCGACGGCCTGCGCCGGCTGATTGAAACCGACCCCGGCATCCAGGTCGTTGCGGCGGCCAACGACGGCCACGACGCGGTCGCCAAGGCGTCCGAGACGCAACCGGAAGTCGTGGTGATGGACATCTCAATGCCAGGCTTGAACGGCATCGAGGCGACGCGTGCGATCACCGGTACGTCGCCCGCCACCAGGGTGCTGATCCTGTCCATGCACGGGTCAACCGATGTCGTGCGCCGGGCGCTGGCTGCTGGCGCCCGCGGGTTTCTGCACAAGGAATCCGCCGGTGACGAGATTGTCGCCGCGATCCGCGCGGTTGCCGGCGGCGCGCGCTACCTGGGTCCCGGCATCGCCGCCGCCGTCAACAATGCGGGAGCGGTTCGCG
>Ga0315912_10001993_pt1 | contig 22935 bp, 14 predicted proteins | sample VfabasoilMG_FD_204469 | JGI IMG/M metagenome (GOLD analysis project Ga0315912, IMG submission 204469) | Garden soil microbial communities collected in Santa Monica, California, United States - V. faba soil | ecosystem: Environmental > Terrestrial > Soil > Garden | place: USA: California...
GACCTCGCGCCTCGGGCTGGGCAGCGATCGACGGAACCGTGGCGAGGAGCAGGGCGACGACGGGCACGAGAGGGCGGATCATGGCCACAAGCATGTCAGGCGGCAGGCTGCACGGCAGGCGGACGGACGCAGGCGCGATGAGTCGCCACATCCCGCGGGCGCTGGTCTACGATTCGGGCCGATGCGCATCCCCGACAGCCTCGCGTCCCTCGCCGAATACGGCGCGATCGAGGACGTCGTGCGCCCGCTCATGAGCGGCAAGGAGGCGCAGGTCTACCTCGTCGTCGCCGGCGGGAGGGAGTGCATCGCGAAGGTCTACAAGCAGGCAGACCAGAGAGCCTTCCGGAACCGCGCCGAGTACACGGAGGGACGCAGGACGCGCAACACTCGCGATCAGCGCGCGATGAGCAAGCGCACCGAGTACGGGCGCGCGCAGGACGAGGCCGCGTGGCACGCGACCGAGTCGGAGATGATCCACCGCCTGCGCGCCGCCGGAGTGCGCGTCCCTCGGCCGCTGCGCTACATGGACGGCGTGCTCATCATGGAGCTGGTCACCGACGCGGAGGGCGATCCCGCTCCGAGGCTCGGCGATCTCGTGCTCGCTCCGGCGGAGGCGACCGCCATCTACGAGCGCGTCATGCGCGAGGTGATCCGCATGCTCTGCGCCGGCGTCGTGCACGGCGACCTCTCGGACTTCAACGTGCTCATGGCGGCGGACGGGCCCGTCATCATCGACCTGCCGCAGGCCGTGGACGCCTCGAGGAATCCCAACGCGCGCAAGCTGCTCATCCGAGACGTGGACAACCTACACCGTTTCCTGGCGCGTCACGTGCCGGGCGTGCGCATCCGGCGCCTGGCCGAGGAGATGTGGGATCTCTTCGAGAGCGACTCGCTGAAGCCCGACACGCAGCTCACCGGCGAGTACAAGCCGTCGCAGGCGCGCGCGAACACGGACGCCGTGCTCGACCTGATCGACGACGCGACGTTGGACGAGCGCGCGCGACGCGCGGCGCGGGGACTCGGCGGCGGTCCGCCCATGCCGCGACGACGCCATCGCGCGCCGGCGCAACGTCCGCAAGCGAGAGAACCGCGACGCGATCCGCCGACGGCCCCCCCGCTGCCCCATCGCCCGCGGGCCGGCGCGCCTGGGAGCAAGGCCAGCATCGAGGCGATGATGAGCGCGCTCGCGGAGGGACGCAGGCCGGCCACTGCGGAGCCCGCGCAGCAGCGCGCCGACGACGGCGCACGGGCGCCCGAGCGCGGAGGGCAGCGTCGCTCATCGGAGAACGCTCGCGGGCCCGCGCGTCAGCCCCCGAGCGATCGAGGTCCGGCGCGTCATGCGCCGCAGGTCGATCGCGGCGCCGCGCGTCCAGCGCCGCTGAGTGATCGCGCTCCCGCGAGACATGCGCCGCAAGGCGAGCGTCCGACTCAGGCTCCACCTCCCGCGCCAGGAACGGGCGGACCGCGCAGGAAGCGACGCCGCCGGCGATGAGGAACCGATGAGAGCGATCATGGTGCGCGAGCACGGCGGCTTCGACGCGTTGCGTGTCGAGGAGGTGCCGACTCCCGAGCTTGGTCCCGGCGACGCTCTCGTCGAGATCCGCGCGTCCGGCGTCAACCATCTCGACGCATGGGTGCGGCGCGGCGTGCCGGGCCATCGATTCCCGCTGCCCATGATCCTCGGCTGCGACGGCGCGGGCGTCGTCACGGCAGTCGGCGCGGGCGTCACGTCGGTGCGGCCCGGCGACGAGGTCGTGCTGGCCCCGGGTCTCTCCTGCGGCGCATGCCTCCCGTGCGCGGAGGGGCGCGATCACCTGTGCGCCGCCTACGGCATCCTCGGCGAGACGCGCCACGGCACCGCGGCGCAGTTCGCAAGCGTCCCTGCGCGAAACTGCATGCGCAAGCCGGCAAGCCTCTCGTTCGCCGAGGCGGCGGCCGTGCCGCTGGTGTTCCTCACGGCCTGGGGGATGTTGATCGATCGCGCAGGATTGCGCGCCGGCGAGGTGGTCCTCGTGCTCGCTGCGGGATCGGGCGTCTCGTCCGCGGCCGTGCAGATCGCGCGGCTGTTCGGTGCGACCGTCATCGCGACGGCGTCCACGGCGCGCAAGCGCGAGGCGGCCCTGGCGCTCGGCGCGCACGTCGTCGTCGATCACTCCGCTCCCGACTGGGGCAAGGAGGTGTTCGCGGCGACGGGACGGCGCGGCTGCGACGTCGTCGTCGAGCACGTGGGCACGCCGACGTTCGCGACGTCGCTGCGCGCGCTACGCAAGGGCGGGCGGCTCGTGACGTGCGGCGCGACGGCAGGATCGGAGGTCACGCTCGACCTGAAGCCCGTCTTCTTCAAGTCGCTCTCGATCCTCGGCAGCACGATGGGCAGCCGCGGATCGCTGATGCGCGTGCTCGATCTGGTGGAGCAGGGCCGCCTGAAGCCCGTGCTCGATCGGGTGCTGCCTCTCGCCGACGTCGCGCAAGCGCATCGCGCGCTCGAGGATCGCACGGCGTTCGGCAAGATCGTGCTGGAGCCCTGACGCGGCGACTCGTCCGACTTCCTCAGGGGCAGTGCCAGCCCGCGTCCTCCACGAGCGCGTCGCGCGGGTTGGGACCGCCGGGAGGACCTGCCTCTCCGAGCACGCCCACGCCGCAGTTGGTGCGCATGCGGACGAGGTACCAGCGCGCGCCGGCCACGGGTCCCTCGACGATGCTGTCATCACGAATGCTGCTCTTGACGCAATCAGCGCCGAGGAGGGTGCGCTGCTCGTGCAGCGTCGAGAGGCGGCCGGCGCGGACGTCGTACACCGGGGGACCCCACTGGCCGTCCACTTGCCAGCTCAACCGCCGGAGGAGTGCTGCCGAGCCGCCAACCGGGCCCACGCGGAGGTCCGTCACTTCTGGGAGCCGCACCGGAGCGGAGTTGCACTCGCAGGCGTCGCCGAATCCGTCACTGTCGCTGTCGAGCTGCCTCGGGTTCGGATCGTAGGGGCAGTTGTCGGCAGCACATGCGCGGTCGTTGTCGAAGTCGGGCACGGGATCCGCGGGGCATGAGTCGCACTCGTCACCGAGCCCGTCCGCATCGCTGTCGGCCTGCGTGTTCGCCTCGTCGGGGCAGTTGTCGCACTCGGTGCCGATCCCGTCCCCGTCGAAGTCGACCTGCGCGGAATTGCTGAGGCTTGGGCAGTTGTCCACGGCGTCGTACACGCCGTCGCCGTCGGGATCGACCACGCCGTTCAGCGGATCGAAGGGATCGGGATCGCAGGCATCGCCGAATCCGTCGCCGTCACCGTCTGTCTGGTGCGGATCCGCGCTCGCGGGACAGTCGTCGGCGTCGTCCGGCAGTCCGTCGCGATCCGTGTCCGGACCTCGGCTCGCGGGATCGAGCGGATCGGTGCCCATCAGGCGCTCCGTGCAGTCGTCGTCGCCGTCGCCGTCGTTGTCGGCGCACCGGCATGCGGCCGGCGCGCCGAGATCCCGCGTCGCGAGCGTCACGCTCGCGGGTTGGCGTCCCCTGAATCCCGAGCTCGCCAACCAGCCGGCGATCGGATCGAGAACGAACGCCGAGCCGATGAATCTAGCCTGCTGGAACTGCACTCTCACGAAGCACTGCTCGAAGTCGTCCACGCCCCGACGGGGGCTGAGCACGACCTCGAACGCGCTGATCCCGTCGAAGATCCCTTGGGTGCACGTGTCGGGACGTCCGTCGCGGTTGCCGTCGAACCAGTCCCTCCCCTCGAGGCCGCACAGCAAGTCGTCGGACGTGCGCCAGTCCACCCCATAGGGGCTGCTGACGTGCTCGCTCGTGAGGACGCCGTTGGCGCAGCCGCTCCCGAGATCGATGCGCGTTCCGTCATGGCGGGAGCCGGACGCGCCGACGATCACGATGTCGCTGTCGCGCGACAGCGTGATCTCCACGCCCTTGCCGAGCGGGATGAACGCATCGACACCAAAGCGCCCGGCCGGGATTCTCTCCATGGCCAATTGCCGGCAGACCGCGGGCTGGGCGATCTCGACGTGACGCACGGCGGGATATCGATCGAGCACTGCGCTCAGCGTGCGCAGCGACGAGCGATCCGGGATTGCCAGGGACACGGGGTTCTCCGCGAGCAGGCTTCCACGCTTCGCGACGTAGCCGAGGTTCGAGCAGCTCCCGTCACCCTCGTCGATGAGCTGGTAGGCGCGCGTGCCGATGCCGCCGGGAAGCAGTGCCTCGTCGGGCAACATCAACGGGCTCCCCGCGATCCCGGTCATCGTGACGCGACCTGCGGGATCCGCCCGCAACGCGTCGGCGACGCGGCCTGCGCCCTGGATGTCCCAGATCCGCAACGTGAACGGGCCCGTGCCCTCGGACTCCCAGCGCAGCACGACGTCCGACGTGTCGGGTCCCGCGTAGTCCATGTCGAGCGCGATGCCAGCCCGCGCCTGCGCCGCGAGTCCGAGCATGATGACGAGCGCGCCGGCGACGCGGCTCGGCATCCGCCGAGAGCACGACGCCGTGGAGATCATGGGCAGTGCCAGCCCGTGTCATCCACGAGCACGTCGCGCGGGTTGGGACCACCGGGAGGACCGGCGTCGCCGAGCACGCTCGTCCCGCAGGCCGTGCGCGTGCGGACGAGGTACCAGCGCGAGCCGGCGACGGGTCCCTCGACGAAGGTGTCGTCCCGCACGCTGCTCCTGACGCAGTCGCCACCGAGGAGGCTTCTCTGCGAGTGCATCGTGTCGAGGAGGCCGGCGCGGATGTCGAACAGCGCCGGGCCCCACTGGTCGTCGGCTTGCCAACTCAGCCGCCTGAAGATCTCTGCCGAGCCGCCGACCGGTGCGACGCGCAGGCCAGCGACCTCCGGAAGCTGCACCGGAGCGGCCGCGCAATCGCACTCGTTGCCGAACCCGTCCTGGTCGTCGTCGAGCTGACTGCTGTTCGCGTCGAATGGGCAGTTGTCGCCCGTGCAGATGCCGTCTTCGTCGGTGTCGAACGTGGGATCCATGGGGCATGAGTCGCACTCGTCACCGTACCCGTCCGCGTCGCTGTCGGCCTGCGTGTTCCGCACGCGGGGGCAGTTGTCGCAAGCGCTTCCGACGCCGTCCCCGTCCCTGTCCTCCTGCCGCGGATCGCTGACGTCGGGACAGTCGTCGATGCCGTCGAGCACGCCATCGCCGTCAGGATCGACGACGCCGTTCAGGGCATCGTCGGGATCGGGATCGCAGGCGTCGCCGAATCCGTCGCCATCGCGATCACCCTGCAACGGATCGGCGTTCGCGGGACAGTCGTCGGCATCATCCGGCAGTCCGTCGCGATCCGTGTCCGGGCCTCGGCTCGCAGGATCGTCCGGATCCGTGCCCATCAGGAGCTCCGTGCAGTCATCGTCGCCATCGCCATCCGTGTCGGCGCAGCGGCAAGCCGCTGGGGCGCCGAGATCCTGCGTCGCGAGCGTCACGCTCGACGGGATGCGGCCCCCGCGGCTGGCGCGCACGGACCAGCCTGCGATGGGATCCAGCACGAACCCACTGAAGGAAAATGTCGGCTGGCCGAGTTGCGCGCGCACGACGCGGATGAGCGCGCGGTCACCGCCCCGACGCGGGCTGAGAGTGACCAGGAACAAGCTGGCTCCGTCGAAGATCCCCTGGAGGCAGGCGTCAGGCGATCCGTCCAGATCGGCGTCCACCCAGTCGATCCCCTCGAGGCCGCAAAGCAGGTCGTCGGCCGAACTCCAGCTCACGCCGAAGGGACTGCTGACGTGCTCGAGAGCCTGGACGTCGTTCCGGCAATCGCCACGGAGATCGATGCGCGTCCCGTCATGCCTGGAGCCGGAGGCACCGACGATCGCGATGTCGGCATCCCGCGAGAGGGTGATCTCGACGCCCTTTCCCAACGGGATGAACGCATCCATGCCGAAGCGCCCGCCCGGGACCCTTTCCAAGGCGACGCGACGGCAGGCCATCGATTGGACGATCTCGACGCGGCGCACGGCCGGGAATCGATCGAGCACCGCCGAGAGCGTGCGGAGCGACGAGCGATCCGGGATGGCCAGCGACACGGGCTGCTCCGCGAAGAGGCCTTCGCGTCGTGCGACGTACCCCAGATTCGAGCAGCTCCCGTCGCCCTCGTCGATGATCTGGTAGGCGCGCGTGCCGATGGCTCGAGGCAGCATGGTCTCGCCCGGTAGCGTCAGCGAGCCCCCCTCGAGTCCCGTCAGCGCGACGTGGCCTGCGGGATCCGCCGCGAGCGCGTCCGCGACGCGGCCGGAGCCCTCGATGTCCCAGGTCCGCAGCGTGAAAGGGCCCGTTCCCTCGAACTCCCAGCGCAGGACGACGTCCGAGGTGTCGGGCCCCGCGTAGTCCATGTCGAGCGCGATGCCCGCCCAGGCGGGCACCGCGACTCCGAGCACGACGACCAGGCCGAGTGCTCCCACGGCTCGGCCGAGCGTCTTCGAGAACCGCCCGTTGCGAGCCATCAGGGGCAGTACCACCCGGACGCCTCGATCAGGACGTCGCGCGGGTTGGGCCCGCCGGGAGGGCCGGCCTCCCCGAGCGTGCCCTCATGGCAGGCCGTGCGGATGCGCACGAGGTACCAGCGCGAACCGGCAACGGGTCCCTCGACGAAGCTGTCGCCCTGCACGCTGCTCCTGACACAGTCGCTGAGGAGAAGGCTTCTCTGCGAGTGCATGGTTTCGAGCAGGCCGGCCCGGATGTCGTAGAGCTCGACGCCCCATTGCTGGTCCCGCTGCCAACGCAGGCGCCTGAGAGTCGCGGCCGAGCCGCCTACCGGCCCGATGCGAAGGCCTCTCACATCCGGAAGTCGCAGGGGATCGTCCGCGCACTCGCACTCGTTGCCGAACCCGTCCAGGTCGTAGTCGAGCTGGTCGGAGTTGGTGTTGAACGGGCAATTGTCGCCGGAGCAGATCCCGTCGTTGTCCGGATCGGGCACTGCCTCGAGCGGGCATGAGTCGCACTCGTCACCCTTGCCGTCGGAGTCGGTGTCGGCCTGCGAGTTCCCCGTGGTCGGGCAGTTGTCGCAGGCATCGCCGAAGCCGTCCATCTCCTGATCGCCCTGTTCAGGATCGAAGACGTCCGGGCAGACGTCGATCCCGTCCAGGATGCCGTCGCCATCCGGATCGGCGACGCGGTTCAACGGATCGAAAGGATCCGCATCGCAGGCGTCGCCGAAGCCGTCGCGGTCGCCGTCGAGCTGGAGAGGATCGGCCTGTCCCGGGCAGTCGTCGGCGGGATCCTCCACCCCGTCCCGATCGAAGTCCGGGCCACGGCTCATCGGATCGTCGGGATCCGTGCCCATCAGGCGCTCGGAGCAGTCGTCGTCCCCGTCGCGATCGGTGTCGGCGCAGCGACAGGAAGCCGGCGCGCCGAGATCGTGCATCGCGAGCGTGACGCTCGGCGGGTTGCGGCCCTGGCTCCCCCCGCCCACCGACCAGCCCGCGACGGGATCGAAGCCGAACCGCACGCCGCCGAGGAAGACGCTTCCGAACCGTCGGCCCGCGTTGCGCTGCATGAAATCCGCCGCGCCGTGGCGCGCGCCTCGCGTGACGATGATGTTGCCCACACCGTCGAACACGCCGCCAGGGCAGGTATCCGGACGGCCGTTGTCGTCGTCGTCGAACCAGTCGCGCCCTTCGAGTCCGCAGAGAAGGTCGTCGGCGGTCTCCCAGTCGCTGCCGAACGGGCTGCTGACATGCTCGATGTTGGGAACGTTGGGACAGGGCGCTCCGGCGAGGTCCACCCGGCTTCCCGCATCGTTCGATCCGGAAGCGCCGACGAGCACGACATCGCTGTCACGCGACAAGGTGACCTGCACGCCCTTGCCCCGCGGGATGAAGTCATCCATCCCGCGTCTCCCGCCCTGGACGCGCTCCAGCACCGATCGCCTGCAACGGCTCGGCTGGAGGAACTCGATGCGCTGCACCGCGGGAAAGCGGTCGAGCACCGCCGAGAGCGTGCGCAACGACGAGCGCTCGGGGATGGCCAGGTTGACCGCGGACTCCGCCGTGAGGCTGCCGCGCCGCGCGACGTAGCCGAAGTTCGAGCAGCTCGCATCGCCCTCGTCCACGAGCTGGTAGGCGCGCATGCCGACGCCCTGGGGCAGCAGCATCTCGCCCGGAAGCGTCAGTGAGCCGCCCGTCAGGCCCGTGAGCGCGACCTCGCCGGCCGGCTCCATGGCCAGGGCTTCCGCCACGGTGCGGGTGCCGAGGATGTCCCACGTGCGCAGCGTGAATGGACCGGCGCCCTCGGCCTCCCATCGCAGCACGACATCGAGACCGGCCGGCGCCGCGTAGTCCATGTCGAGGGAGATGCCGGCGCTCGCCGGTGTCGCCCCCAGGACCATGACGCCGAGGCCGAGCGCGCAGGCCGCCCGACACGCGCGCTTCACGGCGTGCAGGCGTCGGTCCACACGGCACCCGGCCCGAGCGAGCCTGCTCCGAGCTCCCCGCCGCATGCGCCGCTCGCGGCGACGACGAACCACGCTGCCGGCTCCGTCAGCTCGAAGGACGCGCCGAGTCGTCCGGCACCGAGGGGCATCGGCTCGAGGCAGCGCGCCTGCAGGGCGATGGTGAAGTCGGCGAAGGTTCCGTTGACCGCGCTGTACTCGGAGGCACCGCTGTCCTCGAAGGAGATCGCGAGGAGCATCGGCTCGCGCGCGACGCGCATCAGCTGTCCGGAAAGCGGGCCGGACACCTCGGGAGCGGGCCGCGGCGCGGGAGGCAGCGCGTAGGTGATGCGCAGCACCGGCGCGAAGCTGCCGAAGAGATCCTCCGAGCGCTCGAGACGCAGCTCCGATCCGTCGGCGGACGCGAGCGCGTGGCCGTAGTCGAGCACGGGATTCGCCATGAAGAAGCGGTAGGCGGACGTCATGCCGGGTCCGCCGAGCTCGAGGCGCTGCTCGAGCCCGACGAGCTGCGGCGCCGCATCCACGCTGGCCGCGAGATCGAAGCCGCCGAGGTAGTCGGCGGGATCGTTTCCGGTGCCGCCGCGCGCACCCGCGCCCGGAACGCTCCAGGCCTGCGGCGCCGCGCAGTAGAGCCACGACGGGGCGCCGGCCGGCGCATCGCCCGCATCGCCTGCGTGGGCATCCGACCAGGGCTTCAACACGCGGCGCGCCTCGAAGGAGCCCACGGCGCCGTAGGCCGGCTGCAGATCGATCGCGGCATCGACGAGCGCTGCCGGATCCGTCACGCCCGTCGCCTCCTCGAAGGCGTCGAGCCAGTCGAAGCGGATGAGGCCCACCGTCGATCCGGCGCCCACGTCCTTGATCCACGGCGAGTCCACGAATCGCGCGGGCTGATCGGGCCCCGCCATCCCGGCGTCGTGCACCGGCACCTGGAGATGCTCGGCGCCGCTCGTGCCGAGGGTGATCGTGAGCGTGTCGCCCAGCGTGAACGCGTGCGTGTTGGCGGGATCCCCGACCGACAATGCGTTCGCGGATCGGCCGCTGACAGCCGCCGCTGCATCGAGGATTGGGCCCGGCTGCACGATGTAGGCCTGACCGGAACACGTCCGTGGAAGCTGCACGTGCAACGTCACGCGGTCGCCGCGCAAGGCATCCCACTCGACCGAGTTCACGGGGATGGTCTGGCCGTTCGACGTGACGGACCAGTTGGAGGGCAACGACGCGGAGGCGCCGTCCACCGTCTCGCTGAACCAGCAGGCCACGCGCGTCGGCGAGATGGGCTCGACTCGCACGAGCACCGGCGCCACGTTGTCGATCCCGAGAGCGAGGCCGTCGACCGCGTCGGTGTCGAGGCTGCCGACGAAGGCGGCGAGGTCGCCGACCTGCCGCTGCGTGAGGCCGCCGAGACGGCCATGGGCGCCGCCGGCCTGGGCGAGATCGGCGATCGCGTCGGGGAGGTGCTCGCGCTGCGTTCCCTCGATCCCGCCGCGATCCCATGGTCCCGTGGCGAACAGGCCGACGAGTGTCGGCGTGTTGACGGCCCACTCCGGCGCACGCGTGTTGATCTCGTGCTCGTCGCTGGTGCGCGGCGCCCCAACGTCGTGGAACTTGAGGTCCGCGAACTTCCGATTCGGAAGGTGGCAGGACGCGCAGGCGGCATCCGCCCGCGCACCGCCGCTGCCGGAGAAGATGGACGCGCCTCGCTTCGCGGCGTCGGAATAGCCGCCGCCGGCGAGCCTCTCCGGGCTGCGGGGAACCTGGCGCGTCTGGAGGAGGAAGGTCGACATGGCGTCCATCTGTGGGCTCTGGCCGTCGTTCGGCGGGCCGCCATAACCGCCGGACTCCGACCGCGGGATGAAGCCGGTGCCGCGCATCTGATCGCCGCGGAACGTGAAGTCGAAGTCCTGGATCTCGTCGCGATCGCCCGAGCGATGCAGCTGGCCGAAGCCCGTCTGGGGATCGCGCGGGCCGAACGTGAGCGAGAGGCCGAGGAGCGTCGTCGTGGCGCGCGGGCCGAGCGGAACGGCCTGGAACTGCTCGGGCCAGATCAGGCCGTCCGCGCCTCCGCCCGGATGGCAGGTGGCGCAGGCGACCTTGTCGTTCCGGCAGATCTGATCGAGATCGCTGCGGAAGAAGAGGCTCGCGCCCTCCAGCAGCTCGCCGCGAAGCGACGGCGGCGCGATGGCCGTCGTCTCGAACCGCGCGACCACCTCGAAGGTGTCGAGATCCACGGCGACGATCTCGCGATCGAAGGCCGCGTGAACCCATGCGATGTCGGCCCGCGGGTCGAGCGCGACGCCCGTCGGGTGATCTCCCACGTGGACCTCGCGCAAGGGGTGTCCGTCGTTGCTCCCGCGCCAGGCGCCCGCCGCCAGCGGGTACTCGACGAGATCGTTCGAGCTCTCGTGCAGCACCCACGCGAGGTCGCCGCCGACGGAGAAGCCGATGTCCACCGGGGCCGAGACGCGGGCGTCGAAGCCCTCGCCGAGCAGCGCACCGCTGACGGGATCGTGCGCATCCACTGCAGTGAGCACGATGCGCTTGTCCGCGAGCCAGCGACCCGATGCGGTGTCGAGGACGTGCAGCGCCGACTGTGCCGTCGTGTCGGGGCTCAGGACGGGATCGCGGATGCCGAGGAGCTGCGTCGGGAGCCAGAGCTCGCCGGTCCGCGGCCTCATCGCGAGCTGCCCACGGACGATCGGCGCGCCGCCCTCGGCGAGCCCGATCGCCGGATCGGACGACGAGATGGAGGGCTCCTGGTATCCGAGCCGCACGGCGGCCGTGACGTGCGGCGTGCCGTTCAGCGAGACGCGCGTGATGCGAGTCGCCTCGCCGTCGGTGGTGGCGTGGTTGATCCATGCGGCGAGGCCGTCCGGCTGCCAGGCGATTGCGAAGGGATGGCGCCACGTGGGCAGCATCTGATCGATCACGCAGCGTTCCACGTCCACGACGGCGACGGCATCGCGCAGTCCGAGCGTGACGAGGGCACGCGTGCCGTCGGGGGAGAGAGCGATGCCTTCGGGAGAGGAGCCCCACGGGAGCTCGATGCGGCAGCCCTCGGCGCCGCTGGAGCTCACCGAGACGATCGCGTCCTGCTCGGGACACGTGGCCCATGCGGTGGCGCCGTCCTCGCTGACGCTCAGGCTCGACGGCTTGCAGCCTGCCAAGGCGAGCTCGCTGGTGCCGGAACCGCCCAGGCGGGTGAGCGAGCCGCTCGCCCCGTTGGCCGTCCAGACGGCTTCGCCGCTGGCCGTCACCTGGATGGTGCCGCTCTTGAACGAGCGAGCACCGCGTGCCGCGACGTCTCCGGACGCCACGAGAAACAAGACCGTCGCCACTCCGTGCGCAAGACGCATGGCGGAACCTCCACTCCTGCCGCAGGCGGAGCCTCCTGCTCGGCCGGCAGCGCGCGTTCAGTCGGGCCGCGACGAGGCACCAGGCACCCGCCGCACGGACAATGATGCCTCAACTTGGGCCCAAGCGTGATCCAAGGCAAGCGGGAGGCGGGAAACTCCGTCACGGGTTTTCGCCAGCGCAACGCCGAACCGAACGCCGGCAGGGCCGAGAAGCCCGAATTCCGCAGCGAGACGCCGCGCGCCGCCGCGGAATGACGCTGCTAGGCTGCGCGCCGGAGGTTCCCATGCGCGCGTTCTCCTGGTCGGTCGCCCTCGTCGTTCTCGCGCTCATCGCCGGGCCGGCCCGCGCCGAGCCCGTGCCGTCGGGCGCCACGTCGCTCGCCGAGGTCGAGGCGTTCGCCAAGGGTCTCGAGAAGAGCCTCACGAAGGGAGACTCGACGCCCCTGGCCGATGCGCTCGACATCGACGCGATGCTCGTCATCACGCAGCAGGGCGTCGAGGCTCCGCAGGAGTTCCTCGACGGCTTCCGTCAGGGAGCGAGCGGGACGGCGCGCCAGTCGTTGTTGCAGGCATGGCGGACGTGGCTGCCGCCCTCGAGAGCGGACGTCGTGCGCGTCTCGATGGTGGACGGACGGCCGCGCGCGCTGTTCCGCGTGGTGTCGGAGGAGGGCGCCTTCTCCTACTCCGCGCTCGTCGTCACGGGCCGACCGGGAGGGGGCCTGCGCATCGTCGACGTCTGGATGGCCGCGACCGGCGAGCTCATGAGCGAGACGCTGCGCGCGACGCTGCGCGACATCGTGTCGAGGCTCTCCGCGGGCGCGGAAGGCCAGAAGGCCGTGGCGGGACTGACGGGCGACACCTCGGCGCTGCAGCTCATCTCCGCGCTCGTGCAGGGCGGAAAGCCGCGCGAGGCGCTCGACGAGTGGGCGCGGCTCTCCGAGAGCTCCAAGACCATGCGTCACGTCGCGCTGCTGCGCGTGATGGCGGCGACGCAGCTCGGCGACGCTGCGGAGCTCGACGCGGCCCTGGCGCATCATCGGCGGCTCTTCCCCACCGATGCCGCGTTGAACCTGTTCCTCATCGACGACAGCATCAACAAGAGGAAGTGGGACGTGGCGCTCGCTGCCATCGACGGCGTGGACCAGGCCGTCGGGGGCGATCCCTACCTGTCGATCCAGCGCGCCAACACCTGCGTCCTTGCCGAGCGCTGGGCCGACGTGACGACGCACGCGAAGAAGGCCGCCGATGCCGGCGTCGAAGTCGAGCAGGCCCACTGGCTGCTCGTCACTTCCAGCCTCAGGCGCGAGGATCACGTCGAGACGGCGCGCCTGCTCGGCTTCATGGAGACGAAGCTCGGCATCGAGCTCGCCGACCTGCGCGGCGTCGAAGACTACGCCGGCTTCGTGAAGTCCGAGCCCGGCCGCGCCTTCGTCGGCAAGCGCTGGCCCGGGCCGTGAGCGTCCTGGAAGTCGGATCGTAGAATCGCGCCCGAACGCGATGGAGGAACGGCTTGACCTCGGGGAGCGACGACAACGAGCCGCGTGAGGACACGCCGGAAGTGGCCTCGTCGGAGGCCCCCGTCGCCGCCGACGCGCGCGTCGACGGCGCGCCGCGCCATTTCCTCGCGCGCATCGACGCCGAGGCTCCGCGCGTCCTCCTGGCGCTCACGATCCTCCTGCTGGCGATGGGGTGGCATCTCACCTGGCCGGATCTCAATCGCGACTTCAACAACCTGCACGGGTGGGCCGATTGTCAGGACGCGCACATGGCGCGGATGCATGCGGAGGAGGGAGGCTGGAAGACCGGCTTCCGCCCCGTCGAGTACCGGCTGCATGACGCGACCGACGCCTACCGCTACGCGCACTACGGCATCCTGACGACGAGCCTCGTCTCGCTCGTGTTCGAGGTCGCGCCCCCTCGCTGGGAGCATCTTGCGCTGCGCCTGGCGGGCATCGGCACGAGCTGCGTGTTCCTCGCCGGCCTCTACCTTCTCGCACGCAGGCTGTTCGGACAGCGCTTCGCGGCGTGGGCGCTCTTCTTCGGTGCGCTCAGCCCGCAGGTGCTCTACTTCGGAGCCTTCCCCGCCAGCTACGTGATCGGCAACGCGTTCGCCGTGTTCGCGTTCTGGGCGTACGTGGCGTGGCGCGAGGGCGGAAGGCGCGCGCATCTCGCCGCGTGGATCGCGCTGCTGCTCGCCGCGCTCTTCTCGTCGATCTACCTCGTCGGCGCCACGCTGGGAATCGGCCTGGACTTCCTGCTCAATCGCGCGCTGCCGGAGCGGCGTCGCGTCGGCCTGGCGGTCGCGCTCGCGCTCCTGCCCGGCGCCGTGCTCGCCGCGCAGGCGCTGCACTACCGCTACGGCGTCGAGTGGATCACGGGCCACGTGCCATGGGGATCCGGCGTCGCGCAGAACATCCACTCGCGAACCCACTTCGAGCTCCTCGGGACGTTCAGCTTCTACTCGAAGATCGTGTCCTTCGTGATCTGGGCGTTCTCGCCGGCCGCGCTCATCGGCTTCGCGAGCTTCCTCGCGATCGACACGCCGCGCGCGATCAGGCACTGGCGCTCTCCGTCAGGCTCCGCGCAGGCGTGGCGCCCGCTGTTCGTGGCGGGCACGCTCGGCCTCGCGGCCATCGCCGTCCCCTTCCCGCAGAGCACGCTGACCCACGACTTCACCTGGACCGTGCTGCTCGTCCCCATGGCACTGATGGCGGCGGCCTTCATGATGCGGACGCGATCCGTTCTCGCCGGTGCCGTCGCCGTCGTGCTGACGAGCGTCGCCGCCTTCGCCGGCAGCCACGAGCTCGCGTCGCGCAACAACTCGCCCCCCGCGGAGTGGGAGCTCGGCGTGGGCCTGCGACTCGCGACGCCGAAGGGCTCGTTCGTCCGCATCCCGTGGGACGGCGCGCTCTCGACGTTCATGCTCGACTACTACGCGCATCGCGAGCTGCTCCCGCGGGTGCCCGATGAGTACCGAGCCGTCGTGCCGGAGCCGCGGTTCGTCGTCGAGTTCCCTCCGATTCCCGACGACGCCGCAGCGATCTACGTCCCCGGCGCGAACGAGACGATCGTCGACAGGAGTCCCGGCGAGCGGACCGCGCTGCCCGCAACGGGCGAGACCTATCGTGGCGGCACGTGGGAGCTCGTCTCGAGTGGGCTCACCGGGCAGTACGGCGGGCTGGCGATCGTGGAGCTCGAGTGGCGCCTGCTGAGCGGTGCCGGCGTTCCGCCCTCGATCGAGATCGGCCAGCGCGTGCAGGGCGCGTGGACGAGGCTCGGCACGTTCCGCCTGCGCGGGAACGGGATGACGCGCTGGCCGACTCCCCGCGAAGCGTCGCATCGCGACGGCTTCCTCGTCACGCTCGCGGGCGCCGGTCCGATCCTCCTCCGCTTCGTCGATCCCGCAACGGGCGGGGAGATCTGGGCGGACTCCGGGCGGCGGGAGGTCTACATCGATGACGCGCCCGGCGCGACTCACGACTTGCCGGAGTAGCGGCCTATTCGAAGACGCGCGGCGCGCCCCAGTCGGCATGGTCGAAGCTGATGCCATCGCCGCCGTCTTCGACGAGCAGGCAGAGCTCGTGGATGCCCTCGATGCCCAGGCGGATCGTCACGGGCTCGTGATACCCCGAGAGGACGGGACCCTCGTAGAGCACGCGCTCGTCACCGAGCACGCGGAACGCGATGCTCGTTCCGTGCTCGATGGTCTCGGAGTCCATCCCGACGGCGCATTCGAAGCGCGAGTAGCGCGCCTCGAGCGCGTAGCAGATGCGCGACGTCGCGTGGGTGCCGAGGGCCTTCTCGAACCGCTGGCCGCCGATCCACGCGGGATTGCCGGCGACGGAGCGGTCGAGCCCGAGCTTGCCCCAGCCCTGGGTCGCCGTCGTCGGCTTGAGATCCGAGAGATGGACCGGCGCGGAGGCGGGCCGGCGCCGCTGGACCACCGCGATCACGACGCCGACCGCGAGGAGCGCGAGCACCACGGGCAGCAGGGCCCTGAGCCGGCGACCCGCCGCCTCCGGCAGGATCATCCGTTCAGCGGCGATGGAAGCGCCGCATGACGCGCCGTCGTCTCCCGCATCCGCTCGTGCATGGCGCCCAGCATGCACTCGGGATTCGGCGTCGGACCAGCGCCGCGTGAATCCGGGCCTCGAGGCTTGCACGGTAGACTCGGTACATGACGCAAGACGGCGGCTGCCCGGTTGGCGAGAGCGCGGGTCGGGGCTTCGATCGCGAGGCGAGGCTCACCTACAACAGCTACCTGAAGGTGCCGGAGCTGCTGCAGCTCCAGGTGCTCCAGTCGTCCCCGCCGCATCACGACGAGCTGCAGTTCATCATCATCCACCAGACGTACGAGCTCTGGTTCCGCCTCGTGCTGGTCGAGCTCGAGCAGGCGCGCGCGACGATCCTCGAGGGGCGTCTCGACGACGCGATCATGGCGCTGCGACGCGTGCACGCGATCGAGCAGGTGCTGGCACAGCAGATCCACGTGCTCGAGTCGATGCAGCCCGTCGCGTTCCTCGGATTCCGCGATCACCTGCGCCCGGCCTCGGGCTTCCAGTCGGTGCAGTTCCGCGAGCTCGAGGTGCTCTCGGGCCTTCGCGATGCCGACTTCCTCGCCTTCCTGCGCAGCGAAAACGTGGACGAGGTGAAGGTCGCGGTCGAACGGCGGCTCGCGGAGCCGTCCCTGCGCGACGCCATGCACCATGCGATCGAGGCGCACGGCTTCGATCTCGGCCGCGCGTCGGGGAGCAGCGCGCCGCCCGACGAGGCGAAGCTCGATGCCGCGCTGCTGCGCATCTACCTCGAGATGGAGCCGCGTCCGCTCTACCACCTGGTCGAGGCGCTCGTGCACCACGACGAGCTGGTCACGCTCTGGCGGATGCACCACGTGCTGATGGTCGAGCGCGTCATCGGCTCGAAGATGGGGACCGGCGGATCCTCGGGAGCGCGCTATCTCTCGACGACCGTGCGGCGCAAGTTCTACCCCGAGCTGTGGAAGGTGCGCGGCGAGCTGTCGCCGGAGTAGTGATCACCGCACGTGGCGGCCGCCGTCCACCGGGATGAGCGCGCCCGTCGTGTAGTCGGAATCCCAGCAGAAGAGCATCGCGCGGACGGCATCCTGCGGCGAACCCTCGCGGCGCAGGAGCGTGCGCTCGACGGAGCGGCGTCGCTCGTCCTCGCCGTAGCCCTCGGGCATGAGCAGCGGACCCGGCACGATGGCGTTGACGCGGACCTTCGGCGCGAGCGCGGTTGCGAGCACCTGCGTGAGCATGACGACACCCGCCTTCGACACGGAGTACGCGACGTGGCCGGGCCAGGGACGCAGACCGCCCGCGCACGCCACGTTGACGATCACGCCATCGCCCTGCGCCAGCATCCGATCTCCCGCGCGCTTGGCGCAGAGGAAGGAGCCCGAGAGGTTCACGTCGAGATGACGCTGCCACGAGGCGAGCGTGATCTCCTCGAACGTCGTGCGCTCGAAGATCGCCGCGCTGTTGACGAGGAGATCGATCCGGCCGAAGCGCGCGTCCAGCGCGGCGAACGCGGCGTCCACGTCGGGCTCGCGCGTCACGTTGCAGCGCGTGCCGAGCACGCGGCCCGCGCCGAAGCGACGCGTCGCGTCGTCCTCGAGCTCGCGGGCGGCATCCGCCGACGAGTTGTAGGTGAACGCCACGCGGGCGCCACGCTCGAGGAGGCCCAGCACGAAGGCCCGCCCCAGCCGCACCGCGCCGCCCGTCACGAGGGCGACGCGATCCTCGAGGGATCTCTCGCCGCCCGACGAGCCGGCCATCGTCAGACCCTGCAGCCCACGCGCCGCGGCCTCGTGACGCGGCCCTCGTGGCGCATGTTCATGAGGTGGTTCGTCATGATCGCCGTCATGCCGACGAGGAGCTGCGGCTCGGCTTCCGAGCCCGCGCGCAGTGACAGCTCCCCCGCCCTGTCGACGTACTTCTCGTAGAGATCCTGTGCCTGGGCGGGGCGGACAGACAGCAGCGACACCACGTGCTCGACGATGCGGCGGCGCAGGCGGCGCAGCATGACGCCGGCGTCCACCGCAGATCCCGCGCGCGAGCGCTTGAGCACGGCCCGGAGATCCTCGTCCACGTAGCCGGCCGCCTGGCGATCGAAGCCCAGCTCCTCGACGGGATAGCCCAGGTCGGCGTAGTGCTGCCCCAGCGGCACGCGGAGCTGCTCGACGGGATCGACCCGCGAGCCGCGCACGGCCGAGGGATGGAAGCCGACGGCCTGCCGCATCACCTTGTCGACGTACTCGAGCTTGCGCAAGGCGCCCCATCCCGCATACTCGCGCTGCCAGCGCGCCCTGGGCTGGAGCCACGTCGCGAAAGTCTCGGCGAAGTCCTCGTCGGGATGCTTCTGCGCGTAGTGATGCGCGAGATGCCGGACATGCTGCCGGCTGGCCGCCTTGACCGAGTAGGTCTCCCGATAGGGCCTGCTGAACGGGCCGAAGAGGCGCCGCCACTCGCTCGTCTCGTGCAGCCTGAGGGCGTAGTTGTACGCGTGGCCCACTTCATGCCGCAGGAGCCGGACCATCTCGCGCGTGTCCTCGCAGAGGTTGGTGACCTCCTTCTCGATGCGACGGAGATCGCGGGTGGCGAGGGCGAACGGCACCCCGATGATGGGCACGCGATCCGGGCAGTGCCATCCGTTCGAGAGGTACATCGGCGGCATCCAGGGCAGGCCGCGGCGCAGGAGGTCCTCGCGGACCCGCTCGACGATCGGATCGTAGTGGCTGTCCTCGAGCGTCACCCCGAGATCGCAGACGCGCGTGCGCATGAGCTCGAACCGGCGCGTCGGCCAGCCATGGAGCACGCTGCGCGTCACGGTAGCCATGAGTGGCGGAGCCCTTGGGGGTGGGAGGAGCGCGCATCCTAGGGGCGACGGCCCGTGCCCGCAAGACGCGAGGCGCCCGCGCCGATTTCGACCCAACTTCGCGACCGCCTGCCAGCGCAATTGCAGGGCGCGGGCCATCGCGCGTCGCCTTGATTTCTGAGGAGATCGACACAGCGCGACGGCGTGCTCGCGCATCCCCGTTCCCCACCACCATCCCGGAGGCGGAGAAGCCGCCTTCCCGAGGCTGTCGCTGCCCGGGGGTCGGCGCCCGATGTCCGGGCATGCCCGCCGTCCGGGCATGCCCGCTTTCAACGCCGAATTGGCGCCACTCCAGCCAATTCGGGCGGCAGACTTGCTTCTCTCCAGTCACCCTGACCGAGGATCGTTCGGAGCCTGGAACATGCCATCGCACCGTGCATCCAACTCATTCTGCAATGGTTGGACATGGCTTTCGCCACCATGCTGCCATGGCAACCGCTTGCGACGTGAGCCATGGCACGCCCGTTGCTCTTCTTCGGGGCGTCTCCTGAGAACGTGACTTCAACCGGCCGTGCCGGCACGAGCGGAGGGAGGCCGACGCAAGTCGATACCGAAACTGGAGCCGGGCCGCTGGCCCACCTCTCGGGAGCGCGACCCGTTCCCGTCCCCCGGACGCCCTCAGGTCCGTCAAGCCAACCCCGCCTAGGAACCACGCCCAACCTTCTTCCCTGACCTTCGGACCGGCCCAGTAAAGCAAGCGCCAAGCCCGGCAGGCATCAGCTTCGCCGGGCCTTGTCGTTTCTGGAGGACCCGCATGATCGCCCGGGCGACCTCACGTCGGATCGCGGAGCCGCTGCCATGCCGCGCGGAAAGCCGGGATGCCGGCCGCCTCGAAGATCGCGTCGAAGCCGCCGTGCGGGATCTCGCGGAATGGATCGGGCAGCACGCGGGCGAACGCGGGATGCGACGCGAGCCGCGCCACCACCTCGCGGAAGTAGGGATCGAAGTCCGTCGCGAGCAGCAGCTCACCGCCGGGCTCGAGCGCGCGAGCGAGCGAGTCGGGGAGATCTCCCGTGAACAACCTGTTCGCGGCATGGCGACGCTTCGGCCATGGATCCGGAAAGTAGACGTGCACGCGCCGCAGGCTTCCCGCCGCCACCCGCCTCGCGAGCAGGTCGCGGGCCTCGGCCTGGAGGACGCGCACGTTGGAGACGCCCGCGCGCAACGCCTTGTCGCGGATCTTACGGCCCAGCTTCCCCACCATCTCGACGCCGATGAAGTCGTGCTCGGGCCAGCGCTGCGCCGCCTGGACGAGGAAGCGGCCCTTGCCCGATCCGATCTCGAGCTCGACGCCGCGACGCGCGGTCGCCTCGCGGCCGAAGAGCCTCGGAAAGTCGATGGTTTCCGGCACGGCGATGCGCGGAATGAATATCTCGTCTGGCAGCGGCAGCATGTCGTCGCCGAATTGTCGCATCGGCGAGCGCGACGCGAGTGCGTGCTGCATGATCTCGCCGCCATGCCCCCTCCGACGCCGGCTTCCACGACGACATGTCCCTGTCGCAGCGGTCAAGCGCGCGAGGCATGTTGCGGACCGTACCTGGATCGCAAGGCGGTGCCCGCGACGGCCGAGGCGCTGATGCGATCGCGCTACACGGCCTTCGCCGAGCACGATCTCGCCTGGATCCGCGAGACGCTGCACCCGAAGCTCCTCGCCGATCACGACGAGGAGGCCATCAAGAAGTGGTCCGTGAAGTCGGAATGGCTCGGCCTCGAGATCACTGCCGTCGAGGAGGGGCTCGAAGGCGACGACGAAGGCGTGGTCGAGTTCATCGCGCGCTACAAGGTGGACGGCCGCGTGATCGCGCATCGCGAGCGCGCCACGTTCGCGCGCGAGGAAGGCCGTTGGGTGTTCCTCGACTCGGCGGATCCCGCGCCCACGACCTTCCGGCGAGACGCCCCGAAGCTCGGACGCAACGATCCCTGCGCGTGCGGCAGCGGGAAGAAGGCGAAGAAGTGCTGCGGCATCGCGTGATCCGTGCGGCCGTCGCCGCGCTCGCGCTGGGCCTGCCGGGTGGCGCGGCGCGCGCGCAGCCGTTCGGCTCGCCCGTGAACGTGTCGCGATCGCCGAGCGGCTCGTACGTCCCGAGTCTCGCCATCGCGCGCAGCGGTCCGGAGGCGGGCACGCTGCACCTGTTCTGGCACGACTTCACCAGCGTGCCGAGCAAGATCTGGTGCTCCGACACGAGCTCGGGCTCCTTCGCGTCAGCCGGCGAGTGCGTGCCGAACTCCACGGCGTCGTTCGAGCCGCGCGCCGCCACCGACTCGATGGGCGTCACGCACGTCGTCTGGCGCGATCTGACAGCAGGACAGCACGAGATCTTCCACTCGCGCTGGGACGGCTTCACGTGGAGCACTCCCGAGAACCTGTCGCAGACGGCAGGCACGTCGCGCTCGCCCGTCATCGCGATCGATCCCTCCGACAACCCTCACGTGCTGTGGCAGGAGGATCCGGGCACCGGCTACGTGTTCTACGAGACGCACTTCGACGGGACGTCGTGGTCCACTCCGGCCGACACGGGCCTGCCGTTCGTGGAGCCCGTGAGCGACGACATCCGCATCGCCTGCGACGGCGCCGGCGTGCTGCACGCAGCGTGGTACGACGGATTGCCGAGCGAGATCTTCCACGCGGAGCGTCCGCCCGGCGGCCCGTGGAGCGCACCGGAGAACGTGTCGCGGACGCCGGCGAGCTCATCGGATCAACCGACCATCGCGCGTGGACCCGACGACGCCGTCCACATCGCATGGGCAGAGCAGGATCCGCTCGATGGCGCGATCTTCGAGCTGTGCTGGTCCACGCGGCCCGCAGGCTCCGGATGGACGACGCCCGTGAACCTCACGGCGGCGCGATCCTCCGTCACGCGGCCGGCCATCGCCGTCGGCAGCGACGCCGTTCCGCGCATCGCCTGCGCGCTGGGCCCCCTCGGCTTCGGGGACATCTACTTCCTGCCCGCGCCCGGGGCGGGGGGCGTGAACGTCTCGCTCTCCCCCAACGCGGACTCGACTCGCCCGACGCTCGTGCTCGACGATCTCGATCTGGCGTGGATCGCCTGGTCCGAAGGAACGCTGAGCTCTGCCGAGATACTCGTCGCCTCGCAGGCCATCGCGCCGGTGCTGCTGAAGCTGACCAAGGACGCGGCAGCCGGCGACGTGCTGCTGAGCTGGACCGGTGGCCTCGCGCCCTACCACGTGCGCCGCGCGAGCGCGCCCGACGCGGCAATGCCCTGGCCCGAGATCTCGCCGGGACCGGGAGTCGCCGGCCTCTCCTTCGCGGACGTCGGTCGGCTCGACGATGGCCGCACGTGGTACTACCTGATCGACTGATCAGGATCGCGGGATCAGAGATCGATCCGCTCGAGGTGGCGACGGCCCATGACGAGCGGCACCAGGCCGACGAGGAGCGAGAGGACGCCCACGGCGCACGCGCCGACGATCGACCACGCCCTCTCGGTGCCCGCGTCGATGCGGCCGAGCGCCAGTGCCACCTTCGGCGCGCCGAGCAGCGCCGTGCTGGCCGCGACATGCGCGAGACCCGCGAGGAAGTCGACAGTCCCGCCGAAGCCCGACACGATGCGCGCCGGGTTGTCCTCGCGGAAGTCGGGGAACAGCGCGCCGAGCCCGACGGCGAGGCCCGAGAGCGCGAACGTGCCGAGGGGAACGGCGAGGAACGTGAGCCCACGGATGTCCGCCGGAACGCCGAGCGTGCGCGTCGAGAACCATGCGGCGAGCAGGCCGAACGGCAGCGCCACGAGGACGGCGACGCCCATCTTCTGCCGCACGAGATCGCCACGGCGGAGCGGCGCGAGAAGGACGAGCCATGCGCGCCGGCCCTCGAGCGAGACGAGCGGAAACGCGAAGCGCGTCGTGAGCGTCGAGATGAGCAGCAGCACCACGCCGATGTTCAGCACCGCGGCGACGCGCCCCCACAGCTCGTAGCGCGCGAGATCCGGCAGGTTGCGCAGGTTGAGCACGTACACCGCGGCGAGCACGCCGACGAGCAGCGCCTGGCTCCACTGTTGCGCTTCGCGGACGAAGAGGACGCCATCCTTCATCGCGAGCGCGCGAAGCGGACCGCCCGCAGGTCCACCACCGCGCCGGCGCGTGCGCGCGATGACGGGCCGGCCGATGCCGCGGCCCCTGAAGAGCTGGAGCGCGTCGAGGAGCCACGCTGCCGAGGCCGCGCGCGCGAGGAGGCCGAGGAACAGCGCGGTGATCCCCAACGACCACGTGAAGAAGAGAGCGCGGGGCAGGTCGGCCAGCGCGGCCGAGCGCAGCGCCTCGGCAGCCCAGTAGGCGGGC
>Ga0315912_10001994_pt1 | contig 22933 bp, 18 predicted proteins | sample VfabasoilMG_FD_204469 | JGI IMG/M metagenome (GOLD analysis project Ga0315912, IMG submission 204469) | Garden soil microbial communities collected in Santa Monica, California, United States - V. faba soil | ecosystem: Environmental > Terrestrial > Soil > Garden | place: USA: California...
GGCGGGGGTCTTCAGACCCCCGAGAAAAAAGCTGAGCGGCGAACGCGGCGCACCTCGCAGCGGAAACCGCGACCGCCTCGCCCCGTCAGGGGCGGGCGCGGTTTCCGCAAGAGGTGCCCGCGGAGCCGCTCAATGCGTTACTGCGCTGTTCGAAATCGCGCGCACCAACTCCGCACTGATCGGCTCATCCAGATCCGTAGCCACTGCATAGCCGACCCCCCGGCGCAGTTGAGCTACGATCGTGTAGCCTCGACGGTAGCCTTCGTACATCTGCTCCTCGCGGAACATGCGCGGTTGCAACCCGGCGTGCAGCGGCATGCGCGCGGCGTTGTACACATAGACCGTCACCTTGTGATCATCCGCCGTCCGGTAGCGCAGATACGCCGCCGGTTGGTCCCAGCGCACTCGCACCACGCTACCGCCCTGCCACGTCGCTCCGTACTGAGCCAGGCTCGGTGTAGTAGGCAACCTCACGCCCACGTCCTGCTCCAGCTGCGGCACCAACTCGGGCCGCGTCACCTGCGGTTCGGGCGGCGAAGAATGATAATCGATCAACCGATCGAGCAGCTCTTCCGATCCGAGCATGCTCGCCCGCTGCTCGCGACCCGCGCTCGCCACGGGCGGGGTGGGCTCGTCCAGGCGCGTCCAGAGCACCACCGCAGCCGCCGCCGAGGCTGCCAAGATCCCAGCGCGCGGCACCCATTGCCGCAACAGGCGCCGCATGCGCAGATCGTTCTGCTCCATTCGCTCGGCGCGCACCTCTTCCGCCAGGGCATGCTCGAGCCGGCTGCGGAACGCATCACTCACGGACACCGCGTTCTCGACCACCCTCCGCGTGCCGCTGCGCATCGCCTGACTGAACGCCAGCCCGAGCGCGCAATCGGAACAGCCATCGAGGTGCGCTTGCAGCTCGAGCATCTGCCGTGCCGGCAGCTCGCCATCCAGAAATGTCTCCCAAAAGGAGCGCAGGTCTACGCAGGACATCAGCGGGCCCTCCTGGTCTTGCGGTACTGCTCTAGCTCGACGGGTGCCGACTCGGACGGCGCCCCTCTTGACAGCATCGGAGCAGACACTGGAGCAGATATGGTGGGGGCGGACGCGGACGCTTCCTCGTCGCCCACCAGACCGATCGCCTTCGCGTGCTCGTGCAGCTGGGCTCGCAGCCAGCGACGCCCACGATGCAGTCGCGACATGACCGTCCCGATCGGGCAGCTCATGCTCTCGGCGATCTCGCGATAGGAGAGCTGCTCGATGTCGGCCAACATCACCGTCATCTTGAATTCGGGCGGCAACTCGTCGATCGCCGCCAGCAGCGGCGCCTCGAGCAAGCTATGCAACGCGCCCGAGTGCGGGTCGCGCATGGCGCGCAGACTCGACGCACCGATCCAGCCCGCCGCCAGGGCGTCACCGTCCGGACCGTCGAAGACCTTCCGCTCCAGGTTCCGCCGCCGATACCCATTCAAGAAGGTGTTGCGCAGAATGGCGAGCAGCCAGGCGCGAGGATTCGTCCCGGTACGGTACTGTTTACGGGAGCGGAACGCCTTGAGCAGGGTGTCCTGCACCAAGTCCTCCGCCTCCGAACGGGTCCCCGTCAGGCGGTTGGCCACGGCCATCAAAGCCACGGCGTTCGGCAGAAACTCGGCTTCAAACTCAGCGGGAGACATCTCCGTGCCTCCCCGGCAGAAGCCGTGATTCGCGCGTCATACGGAGGAAACCCCCGAGGCTCGCCCGCTATTCCCGGGGGCTCGGCAGCCGCTTCTCGAGCTCTTCCAGGCGCTTGGACAGCTGCTCGACCACACCCTGCAACTCCTGGATTGCGGCATAGTGGGGCACCACGGCCCGGATGCGTTCATCGATGGTGTGCTGCCACTGCTCGATGGTCCGGCGCAGCGCACCGTGTTGTTCCTTGCTCACGTTTGCATCCTCCGCGTTCCCTACGGCATCGGTGATCGGGGCGTCCGTTGCCAGCGACTGCTCCATACCCGGGTCGCCTTCCCGAGAGTTGTCTTCCCGAGGCATGAGGCGTCCGATCGGACTTTCCCGCAACTGCGTGAGCAGCTTCCCCCCCCGGTGTCGGATGAGGGCCTTCAGGGTCGCCAGCGGAATCGCCCGCGGCCGAGCCTTCAGCTCCTCCGAGATGATGAGCGCGAGGGTGACGTCCGTCTTGTCCTCTTTGCTCGCATTGTCGATGATTTGCACGTCCTCGCCGGCGCGCACCATCTCCGCGATCTGCAGCAGCGTGACGTAGCGGCTCTGGCGCGTGTCGTAGAGCTTGCGGTTCGAGTAGCGCTTGATGGTCCGCCGGCGATCATCTGGACCCGGGGGCTCCTCGCCCTCGATCATGCCCACCAGCTCCTGATCGGCGAGCTCGGCGCGATCCGTCAGATCCGAAGGGGCACGCACCGCTTCGACGCGGGACTCGGAGGGCGGAGCGTCAGCGGAGTGCTGGGCGCGCGGTCCGGCAGAATCGACCGGTTCGTGTTCGAGCAGCGATGGGGTCAAGCGGCCTCTTAAGGGTCATGGCCCGGAGGAACGCCAACGCACGGCGAAACTCAGGGCGTTTGCCCGAAACAAGAGCAGGGCTGATGCGAGGCGTCAAGAGGTCGGCCATGCAGTTCATGACAAATGATCGCACCCCTTGGTAACCGGCCCACCGAACTAACTAGCCGCGACCAGATTCAGCGGACTTAGCTCTCGCTCCAGGCCGCTGCCGGCAGGCCCAACGGCCTCCAGAGGACCCAAGGCCGCCAGTTCGGCCCGGCAGAGCTGCAGCACGGTGGCGAGAAAGCTGCTGAAACAGCGGCAGTCGAGGCCCAGACCGCCCACCCACGCCACCACTGGCAGCTCCCCATCTCGGAGCCGCACGCTGGTGTCGAACGCGAAGAGCGAGGTGCCGGAGCGATCCGCGCCAAAGGGCAAGAGCCGGTCCCTGGACAGCGCACGCTCGGTCGCCGCGTCGAGCGGGTGGCGACCGATGTCGCCGGTGCCGAGCAGGTCGGCGTTCTCGAAGAAGCGAGGCCAGCCATCGCTGAACGCCAAGAACTGTCGATAGCTGGTGGGGAGACGCCGCCCGAGCCGAAGCTCGGCCACCACGATCGCGCTCTCGGGCGCCGAGGGGTTGCCGGAGAGACCGATCGGGCGCTCGGGGGCCCGTCGCTTCAGCTCCATCTGCACAGCGCGGATGCTGCTCAAGAGCGAACGCCAGCGGGGCTCGCTCGGCGGCGCGTCCTCGCGCGCTCGGAGGCGCCCCCGTGCCGGCATGTCGCCAGCAGACTCCAGTCGTTCCAGATCCATCGCATCGCGATCGCCGTTCCGCCTGTACACGTCAGCAGGCCTAGCCGGCAGCGAGCCGGCGGGCCAAGAAATGTGCCTCTCGCGGCCCGCCGCGGACGTGACGAATCGTCATCGTTCCGGATAGTTGTGCCAGCGCCGCCCGCGACCGGTATAGCCGGAGGTCGAGAGAAACGCGCATGCGAGCCTCTGTCCTACCGACTGCGCCGTCCACCCGCTCGACGCGGCGCCTGCGCGCTGGGCTGCTCGCGTCGCTCGTCGGGCTCGGTGCCTGTCAGCGCGAGCCGGCCGCCGAACTGTTGGAGGTGAACCGGGTCTCCGCCACGGAGGTCCAGTTTGGCGAGGCGCTCTCGATCGCGGGCGACGGCTTCGCGCTGGGCAAATCGATCCTGGTGCGCTTTCGCGGCCAGGTCTATCGAGCGGGCGTCGAGGCACGGCAGGTCGATGTCGCGCTGCGCGCGCGCGCCGAGTCGCAGCGCGAGCTGTCGGTGCCACTGCCGCGCGAGACGCAGGCACAGTTTTGTGGAGCTGGCGCGGAGGCCGCGCACGCCACCTTCCGAGGTGAGCTTCAGGTGGCGATCGCCGCGCGGCAGCCGGGCGCGCCTCCCGTGACCGGGACGTTGCGCGGCACCACCCTCGAGTTCTATCCCGCGCTCGAGCCGAGCGACGCTAGCCTGGGGCTGCCGAGCGAGGGGCGGCGAGCCCTCGAGTTTTATGGCCTCGACGTCACCAGCGCGGCCGACGTCGCGGCAGAACGAGGCTTGTCGGTGGTGTCGGTTGCCCCAGGCAGTCGTGCCGCCAGCGCTGCGCTCGAGCCGGGCGATCGCATCGTGCGCGCCGGAGGTCTGAGCGTGCTCGAGCCGAGCGATCTGGTGCCCGAACCCTCGCGCGGCCTGGCGCTCGGCGTGCTGCGTGCGGGTGTGCCGCGCTCGGTCGTGCTCGACGCCGACGGCTTTCGCTCGCAGCCCCCCACCAACCTGCGTTGGGCCGCGCTGCTCGCGGGTGTGGCGGCGCTGACCTTCCTGCTCCGGGCGTCACCGCTGCAACGCTTGCTGTCGTCGCTCGTGCACGCCTGGCTCGCGCAACGGCGCGCTCGTCGAGCCGCGCCGCTCGGGCGACCCGGCGTGAGCCTGGCGCAGCTGCTCGCGCCCTTGGGCGGCAGCCGGGGCGCGCTGGTCTGGTTGGCGGTGGGCGCGGCGTTGCTCGCGCCGCTGATCCGCGGCACTCCGATCGACCTCGGCCTCGGCCTGATGACCTTGTGTTGTGGGTCGGCCACACTGCTCACGGCCGCCAGCGTGATCGACGGCGGTCGCCGGGGTGCGCGCTGGTCGCTCTGGCTGGGAGTACGGGCCGCGTTCGCGCAATGGTTGGCGCTCGTGCCCGCGTGGATCGCGATCGTCGCCAGCTGTTTCCCGAGTGGCCTCGACGTCGACGAGCTGGTGCGAGCGCAAGGCCCGCTGCCGGATCGTTGGAACGCGTTCGCGAATCCCGGCTTCACCGTGCTCTTTGGCGTGCTGCTCCTCAGCGCGCTGCCCACACACCGCAGGTCACCTGGCAGACTACGCCATGCACGCTCCAGCGCCGCCCTCGGTCGGCACCCGGAGAGCGGCTGGCTCGCGGCGATCCATTCCTGTTCGCTGTGCGCCGTGGCGGCGCTCGCGTTTCTCGGCGGCGACGCCTGGCCCGGCAGCGCGGAGGCGGCTGGCCCCGCTGCGAGCGCTGCGCGCCTGTTGCCGAGCGCGCTGCTCTGGCTGAAATATACCGGCCTGTACTGTGGCGTCACGTTGCTGGGGGCGCTGCTCGAACGAGCGACGCTGAGCGACTGGACGCCGCTCCGCCTGCGCACCTGCCTGCCGCTGTCGCTGGCGGCCGCGGCGCTCGCCGGCGCCTGGCGGGCGCTCGAGGGGCGCTCCGACTTCTGGCGCTGGACGTTGTCGGGGTATGGCCCCGCGCTCTTGGCTCTGATGGCGCTCGCGCTCCTGGCTTTGCCCTGGCGGCTCCTGGCGAGCCTGCGCCGGCCCGATCCCGCACCAGGTCTGAGCCCGTGGCTGTAGCGGACTCCGCCAGCGATGAGCTCTGGATGCGCCAGGCGCTCGCCGAAGCGGCCCGGGCTCCCGAGCACGGCGACGTGCCGGTGGGGTCGATCCTCATCGACGCCCAGGGCCGCGAGCTGGCGCGCGCGCACAACCGGCGCGAGCAGGACAGCGACCCGACGGCGCACGCGGAGCTGCTGACGCTGCGCGCGGCAGCGCTCGGCCGAGGCCACTGGCGGCTCGATGACTGCACGCTGTACGTGACGCTGGAACCGTGCGCGATGTGCGCCGGAGCGATGGTCAACGCACGCCTCGGGCGTTTGGTCTTCGGCGCGACCGACCCCAAGGCGGGCGCCATCGTTTCCCTGTATCAGCTGGCCGCCGATGCGCGGCTGAACCATCGTTTCCCGGCCAGCGGCGGCATCATCGAGGCAGACAGCGTCGAGCTCCTGCAGCGCTTCTTTCGTGCGCTGCGCGCCCGCGGCGAGAAATGAGGCAGGGCGCGAGCCGGCTCAACCGTCGCTGTGAAAGAGCGGCGTGTTGAACAGGTCGCCGTCCGAGATGGCGCGTGGCTCACCAAACATGATGCGCTCGACCAGACCCGCCTCCAGCTCCTCGTCACTGATGCGATGGATCTTGTGTGCGATGCGCATCAGATACTGCAGATGCTCCGCCCAGCGGCGCTTCAGCGTTCCGTCGGCCTGAAAGTGATTCGCCTTCGGGCTGGGCAGCACCGAGCCGAGATACATCGCCTGCGCGAGCGAGAGCTCCCCCGGGTGCGAGTTGAAATAGTAGATGGCGGCATTGCGAATGCCGTAGATGCCCGGGCCGAACTCCACGACGTTCAGGTACAGTTCGAGGATATCCTCTTTGGTCAGGCGCTGTTCCAGGAGCATCGTGAACACGGCCTCCTGCAACTTCCTGGACAGGGTCTTCTCGCGACTGAGATACAGGTTCTTGGCGAGCTGCATGCTCAGCGTGCTCGCGCCCCGCACGAAGTGACCTGCGCGCAGGTTGTCGCTGATCGAGGACCGGATCGCCTTGTCGTCAAAGCCGTGATGGCTGAAAAAGCGCGAGTCCTCGCAGACGATCAGCGCGGTCTGTAGGTTCGGCGTGATGTCGCTCAGGGGGACCCAGAGCTCCGTCGACGGACCCGTCATGATCTCGGTGGGGTTGCCCTTGGCGTCGAGCACGGGATGTTGGAACGCCTGGCGAAAGCGCTCGGGATCGATGCTCGCCGGCGTCTCCAGCACCTGACACTCGTTGTGCAGGTTCCACTCCACGTGCGGCTCCTTCGGCGCGGCCGTGTCAAAGTCCACGTGTACATCCAGCCCAAAGGCTCCGCCCAGGCGCAGACCATCGAGCTGCGGCAAGAGCGCGCGCGGCGCGGCTTCGAACATGTCCTGGCAGGGCGTTTGCGGAACCCGTACATCGAGTTGAACGCGCAGATCTTCCCCGTTCGACTCCAAGGAGGCGCCGAGCTCCACCCGAGCGCGAGCCACACTGAGCGCGCCATCCTTGATCTCCAGTCGATGCCGCTCGAGATCGAGAGCGATCTCGCCGGCCCAGCCCAACTCCAGATCCCGGACCGGCTCCGGGGCGAGCGCCGGCTGCTCGAGCGTGAGCCCCTGGAGTTGCCCGCGCGCGGAGACCTGCAGCACGCCCTCCGGGGTCAGAGTGATCCGGGTCGCCAACGACAGCGCGCTCTGCCCCACCCCCAAGAGGCCAAAATCACCCTCGTGCACCCCCAGCGTCTCGAGACTGATCGGACCGCCCTCGAGGCTGAGCTCGATCGGCCCTTGCTCGAGGGGCAAGCGGCCCTTGAGCGCCAGCTGTTTGCCGTCCTTCTGCGCCGGAGGAGTGAGCGCGGCGCTGATCAGACCTGCCGAGCGCTCCAGATGAAACGGCGCGGGCCCGACATTGAGCACGCTGTCGCCGCGCGTGAGCTCGAGTTGCACGCGTTCAAACGAGACGCGCGCGCCGTCTGCCACTCGGCGCGCGGCCAGTCGCCGCAGCGCCGCCAGCTGCTCGCGGCGCCGCCCCCAGGTCTCGGCGGCGAGTGGAGCGAACCAGCGCTTGGAGTCATTGGGCCGTTGCGCGGCGGCGGGATCGGCCGGATCGAAATCGTCGGCGGCCAGGTCATCGTCCGTCGCAGGAGCTGCGTTGGCGGTCTGCAGCGCAGAGCCGAGCGCGATCCGCCCGACGATCTGCGCCACGGTCGCCGACGTGAGAGCAGGCCCCTCCGCAGTGTCCTGGAACTCTGCCGCAGCCTGAAGCACGTCCACCGCGCCGCTGCCGAACTCGAGGCGCGCCTTCTCGAAGCCCGCACGCAGCTGCTCGCCGCGTTCAAAGTAACCACCGGACACGACTTGCGTACTGTTGGGGCCGTCGAATCCCGTCCAGCGCAACGCCAGGCCTGCGCCGCGCAGCGGCAGCCGCGCTCCCGGCTTCGACGTAGACGGCTCGCGCGCGGGCCGCGCCGCTCGCCACGCTTGCAGCCGCTCGCTCAACTCCTCGAGCGATCCACTGAGCGCGAGCTCGCCGTCTTCCACTTCGATCTCACGCAGCGAGAACCACGGCGTGACATGCACGGAGATGCGCGCGAGTCGGGCCTCGATACCGGGTGTTGCTTCGAGACGGACCACACAATCCTGCAACTCGACAGCAAACCAACCGGGCCGTGTGCCACCGATCTCGAGCTCCACACCGCGATCTCTCGCGCGTGACTTGGCGATACTCCGTACGACCGGTCCGAATGCTAACGCCAGGTCGATAAGCGCGACGAATCCGACCAGCGCCAAGACTCGCCGACGCTTGTCAAGCCTGCCCCACTGTTCAAGAACCCGCTGCATGGGGCGGAATTGCGCTGCCCCCCTCATGAATCGAAGTAACCTTGCACGAAGCCACCAGAAAGACTTTGCACTGAGACCTGTCCGTGTATATGACGCCGCTATGGCAGGTATCCGTCTTAATCATAGGGGTTTGGTACTAATCAGCGCGCTGGCCCTCTCGGCTGCGTACGCTTGCGGCGACGACAGCTCGGATGACGGCGCTGGCGGCAGCGCCGGTAGCGGCGGCGGTGCAGGCTCTGGCGCGGGCGGCACGGCTGGCTCCGGCGGCGGCGCGGGCTCTGGCGCGGGCGGCACGGCTGGCTCCGGCGGCGGCGCTGGCGCAGGCGGCACGGCTGGCTCCGGCGGCGGCGCGGGTGCAGGCGGCGGCGCTGGCTCGGCTGGCACCGGCGGCGGCGCTGGTTCTGGCGGCGGTGCGGGATCCGGTGGCGGTTCCGGTGCTGGCAACCTGCCCGACGGCGGCGCCTGAGAATTGCTTCGGCGGTCGGGTGTGCGCACGGCGTTCACCCGGCATTCTCAGATTGTCGTAGCTAAGAGGGGCGCATCGCGGCACGGGTCGCGTTGCGCCGCTTTGCTTGTCGGTAGGTACTCGCCCGCTGGGAGATGCGGGTGTGCAGGGCCGCTCGAAAGAGTTGGCGTTCACTCTCGTTCGAACGGCGTTCGCTCCGAGGCCTTCAAGGTGGTTGCTTTGGAAATGAGCCAAGATTTTGAGCTCATGAGAAGAACCACTGGACATTAGGCACCCTTCCTCCGAAGGCTCAGGGGGTCGGCTCGGAGTCACTCGGCCATCGGCTTCTTGGTTGAATTCTCTGAGGTTAATTCCTCGGCTGATGCAGAGTCGTGCATTTTGTGGGTGCTCCGCGGTTGGCGCGAACCGGGCACCGGCGCCAGACCAGCTCAGCCTGGTGGTGGCGGCCTGAGCGGCACTGCCGAAGGCCGCACCCCGCCCTCGGCAAGACGCCGTCGCGTTCTCGGCGCCATTCGCTCTGCCGCCCGCCAGGTCTGGGTAGAGCGTGCTCCGCGGGCAACGCTGCCGGGCGCAGCTCGGTACGCCGCAGGCGCGGCCGGGGATACGGGATCCACGCGGGCGAGCGAGGCGCCCCTGTGGGGCCGTTGCGCGGAAGCGGCCTGTTGGCCTGCGATCCCGCTCCCGAGCGTCGAGCGTCGCGGCCTCGCACCGCTGGTTGACCTCGCCGCACGTGGGCACGGCGTCCGCCTCGTGCGCGTGCGCGCGCTCGGCAACGAGCGCGCGATCGGCGGCGAGGAAAGTTGCATGCATGCAAGACGCCGCTCGTCGCGGAGGCGCGCGCGTGCAGCTCGAGCCGTACCAGAGTGCTCCGTGCTGACACCCCGGATGGGTCTCGAGTTGTGAGTCTCGCTTCCTGGCGCTAGGGTCCCTGCACCCGTTGCCATGACCAAGACCTGTCTTCGCCTGTTTTTTCTGGCCGCCACTGCTTTGCCCCTGGCCCACGGCTGCAGTGATGACTCCATCGAATGCCTGGGCAGCGCCGTGTCGTGTGACCTTCGCGATGCGAGTGAATGCGATCACGGCTGTCGCCTCAACGAGGGCTGTTTTGGCGATTCGCCCGTGACCTGCGACTCGCTGACGGACGAGCCGAGCCTGTGCATCCAAACCCCCGGCTGTCGCTACCTGGGCACCTGCGAGGGTGGGGATCACTGTCCGCCTCTGAATTTCGACGTCTGCGGCACCACGGAGGGCTGCCAGCAAGTACGCCGCTGCTCGGGGGAAGGCGTCACCTGCGACCGCCTGGAGGACAGCCAATGCGAGCTGTACGCTCAGTGCGAGCTCGGGTCGCGCTGTGAAGGTTCAGCGACGCCGTGCGGGGAGCTCGACTCCTCCAAGTCGTGCCTGGATGTCCCTGGTTGCTATGCGGCGGATACCACGCCCTCGGTCGTCGGCAGCTCCGGTGTGAGCCCCTGAGCGTGAAGGCGCAAAGCCGCCGCTTCCGGCGCGGGGCCCTGCTGCTGTGCTGCTCGCTCGCAGGAGCGCTCGGGCCCGCCTGCCGGGTGCCGCGAGAAGTGCATGAACCGCTGGCGTACCCGGATACGAAAATCTCGGCGAGCTCGCTGCTGCTCGAGGTGATCGATGCGCGTTCCGCGCCCTCCGCGTCCGAACGGCAGTTGCTCTTGCCGCAGGATTTCGAAGCCACGGCACTGGCGCGCCTGGCGCGCCTGGCCAGCGGTCAAGGCCCGACGCTGACGGTGAATGCATTGGTGAGCGCGGCGGACGTGCTCGAGCTCGTCGACGCTCGGGGCGAGATGACGCGTGTCTCGATCACGCTCGACTTCGAGGTCAAGGTACAGGCGGGCCCACTCTTGCGCCGAGCCCAGACCCAATCGCACTCGGACCTCGCCCGGGAAGAAGCGACGCCCGAAGAGGTCAACTTCCTCTTGAACGTCACGGCGCTCGACGCCTTCGATCGCTACTGGGCCGATCCCAAGACCAGCGCTGCGCTGAACGCTGATCTGGCCGCCTACGGCAAGGCACGCCCGCCAGCGAAATGATCCTGGCGTCGTGATCACCGCGTACCGAATCGCAGCTTCGCTGGCACGAGACGCCGACCCGCGACACTAGCGCCGGGCGAGCAGCGCGCGGATCTCGCGCGCCGTCGGGAATAGCGGGTCGAGCTTCAAGACTTGGCTGAGCTTCTGGTTGGCCTCCGCGGGCTGCCCTGCCGCCAGGAGAGCCGCCCCCCAGTGGTAGATGATCTCGGCGTTCTGGGGGTCTGCTAGCGAGGCCGTCTCGAGATAGCCGAGAGCTTTCACCGGGTCGCCGCCCAGGTGGGTGACCCACCCGAGCGCGTCCAGCACCTCCGGGCGAGAGGGCGCAGCCTGGTAGGCTTGCTCGGCGAGCTGCTTGGCGCGGGGCAGATCCCGCAGGCCCTCGGCCTGCAGCACCGCCAGCTCCGCCAACGCCAAGGGATGGCCGGGATTGGCCGCCAGCCCTCGCTCGCAGTAGTCGCGCGCCTGCTCGTAGCGGCGCAGATCACTGGCCGTGTGCGCGGCCAGGAGAAAGAGCGACAACTCCCCGGGCGAATGCGCCAGCGCAGCGTCGATCACCGCCTCGGCGAGCTGACCGCGCTCGTGCCGCGCATAAAATCGACTGAGTGCGGTGGCTGCGGGCAGAAACGCCGGACTCTGCGCCAGCGCGCGCCGGAACGCGATCAGCGCGTGCTCGGCATCGCGATGTTCGAGCAGCCACTGACCCTCGAGGTGGGCCACCTCGGGCGACGCCTCGTGCTGGCGCCCATAGGCGATCAGGAAGGTCTTGGCGGCGTTGGTCCCCTGCGTCTCCTCCAAGATCTGGACGAGCGCGCCCAGGCTGCCCGTGTGCGTGGCAAAGCGCTTGAGGTTTCCATCCAGCAGGCGCCGCGCCTGATCGGTTTGACCCCGACGGCGCAAGGTGATCGCCAGCCAATACCGCGCGTCGGGCTCATGCGGCGCCAACTCCCAGAGGCGCCGGAAGGCCTGCTCGGCGAGATCCAGCCGCGACGCCTGCAGCTGGGCTTCGCCCAGCGTCAGGTAGGCGCGAGCCAGGCGGCCGTGATGATCCGTGAGGGCGGACAGGACAAACACCGCTTGCTCGGGCCTACCGCGCAGCATCTGCAACCGCGCCAGCGTCAAGCTGCTCTCGATGTTCTGCGGATCTTCCTCCAGGCTGGCACGCAGCGTCGCCTCCGCTTCATCCAGCTTGCGCTGATCCATCAAGGCGAGACTCAGGACCTGCCGCACGCCCGAGCGCTCCTGTCGGAGGTCCAGCGGTAGGTCCGCGAGCAAGGAGCGCAGCGCCGCGGTGGACTCGGCCTCCTTGCCGTTCGAGAGGTCCAGCCGCGCCTGGAGCAGGCGTACCCCGGGGTCCTGCTGCCGGGCGCCCAGGTGCTTCATGGCCTCGCGCGCCTCGGTCAGCTTGCCCAGCTCGAGCGCGGCCGCGGCCAGCGCCTGCCAGGCGTCGCTGTTGTTCGGTTCGCGCTCGACGAGCGGCAAGAGCAAGGCTCGCGACAGCTCGAAGTTGTCTCGCTCTTGACTCGCTCGCGCCAGATCCAGCGCCAGGCGCAGATTCTCGAGCGGCAGATAGCGCAGATTCTCGCGCAGCTTGTCGGACGCATCGCTCAAGTTGAGGCGCGCCATCAGGTCGGCAAGCACGACCTGCGACTCCAGACCGATCGAACGCCCCGCCTGGCGGTCGCGCTCGGCGCGGGCGTCGAGCAGATCCACGGCTTGCTGGATCTGCGCGCGCGTCTCCGCGTACACCCCGAGCAACAGGATCGCAGGATCGTAGTTCGGATCCTGTTCCAGCGCCTTCAGCAGTTGTTCGCGCGCCTTCTCGTACTGGCCGAAGCGTGTGTACACGCGCGCCAAACCGACGAGGGCTTCGAGATCTCCCGGCTTGGCCTCCAGCGCCGCCTCGAGGTGGCGCTGGGACTCCGCGAACGCCGAGAGCGCCTCGTAGGCCAGGCCCAGGCCGCGCTGCGCGCGTGCGCTCGGTTCGACGTTGATGGCGTTTTGATATTCGACGATGGCCCGCTTGCTCTCGCCCAGCGCGAGCAGACGGTCTGCGTTTTCGAGATGGGTGCTGGCGTCGCGCCGGCAGGCGCCGCCGAGCGAGCAGAACAAGAATGCCGCGAGCCAGAGCTGCCGCGGGCCTGGCCGCCTCGAGAGCCTTGCCGGCCCAGAGGCTGTGGGCGAAGCGGTCGCGGTGCCCTGCGCGGGAGCCGTCGAGCCTGGCCTGGGCGGAGCCACGGTCATCGCTTTCAGAATACGGGGCCACGGTCCGGAACGCCAGACCGCGGGCCCCGCGACGACATCCTGCGCGCACTGCCGCGCGGGGACCTACACCGACGGCTGCGCTCCGGCTAGACTGCGGCCATGACCGACACGCAGCCGCCGATGGAATGGCCCAATTTTGCGGATATTCCTCTGGAGGAGGCCTTGCCCATGTCTCGCCCCAAGGGGCAGGCGCTGTCGCGCTTCATCTGGTGGGATGGGGAAATTCGCAAAGCGGAGAAGCAGAGCGTTCACTATTACGCCAATGCGCTTCATTACGGGACGGCCGTGTTCGAGGGCATCCGCGTGTATCCGACCTCGCGCGGCCCCGCCTTGTTTCGCGTGAAGGATCACATGCGCCGCCTGCTCGGCTCGGCACGCCTGTACGGCATGAGCATCCCGTATGGAGTCTCGGAGCTGTCGCAGGGCGCGGTGCAGGTGACGCGGCAGAACGGCATCAACCACGCCTACATTCGTCCGCTGGCGTTTTTTGGCTACGGCCCGATCGATATCAAGCCCAAGCAAGCCTGCGCGGTCACCGTTTTCATCGCCACGCGCGAGCTCGGTACGTTTCTCGGTGAAAAGGCGCTGCGCAACGGCGCGCGCGTCACGATCTCCTCCTGGCGTAAGTTCCATCACTCCTCCTTGCCCACGATGGCCAAGGCGAGCGGTCACTATGCCAACAGCGTGCTGGCCGCACATGAGGCGCTCGATCGCGGCTACGACGACGCGATCTTGCTGAACCAGGACGGCACCGTGTCCAGCGCGACCGGCGAGAATGTGTTCTTCGTGCGCGAGGGGCAGCTCTGCACCAACGACGAGACCTCCTCGATCGTGCCGGGCATCACGCGCGATACGATCCTACGGCTCGCGGAGGAGGCCGGCGTGCGCATCAGCGTCAAGGCCTTCACGCGCGAGGAGATGATGCGCGCCGAAGAGATCTTCCTGACGGGCACGGCCGCAGAGGTGACGCCCGTGCGGGAGATCGACGGCGTCGAGTTCCGCACCGGCAAGGACACGCTGGGCGCTCGCCTGCAGCGCGCCTATCTCGCTACGGTGACGGGCAAGGACGCCCGCCACCACGACTGGCTCACCTGGGTCTAGGAGACGTTCCGCGGGCGGCTGGCCAGAGACAACTCAGCCGGGTCCGGCGTCCGCAGCGCCCACACCGACGCCCGGGGGAACGCACTCGCCTTGACGGCCCAGCTGGGTCGCGCCCGCCGGGTCGGTAAACAAGAGGCAGGTCCAGCCGGCGTTCGCTTGCACGCAGTCGGCCGTGGTATCGCAGAGCGGAAAGCACGCGCCGATATCGCCGACACCACCGTCGGAGAACCTGGGCTCGAAGCACGCCGCCTGCCGCGCCCCGGTGGACACGTCGTCGAAGCCGCAGCCAAAGTTCACGCCCGCCGTGCAGTTCGCGCTGCAGAAGGAGCCGATGGTCACCGCCGGGTCATTGGGATCGGCGTACTCCAGGCAGAAGCCGCTCGCGCAATCGGTGAGCTGGTTTGCCTCGGTGCAGGGTGCGCCCAGGGCGCCTCCGGGCGGGAGCTCGTCGACGCAAAGGCCGGGCAGCCCCGGGTCGCAGAAGCGACCGTCGCCACAGGCCGCGTCGCTCGTGCAACCGGGCAGGCACGCCCCCACGCTGCCGTCGTTCGTGATGGGCACGCAATATTGCGCTCGACCGGAGCCGCACTTGACCAGGCCGGCACCAGCACCCGGCTGGCACAACGCCAGGCAGTACCCGAGTGCGGTGTTGCACGCCGAATCACTGTCGACGGCGGTGCACTCCGCGTTGGTCGTACAGGGCACGCTGCAATAGCCGCCCTGCGGCCCGCCGAACTGAAACTCGGTATTCGAACTCTCCAGGATGCAGACCATCGGCGCCCCGGGACACGCGCTCGCCGCGTCGCACGGCAGGCCCACCGCACCGGGGAACAACGGCCCCCCCATGCCGGTGCTACCGGCGTTGCTCGTTCCGCCGCCACCGCCGCCCGAGCCGCCCGTGCCACCCGACGCGCTGCCGCCCGTGCCACCCGAGCCGCAGTCACAAGCGCCAAAGCTCTTGCCGTCCGCGGCGCAGACCTGAAACCCAACGCACTGGCCCGGGCCCGTGCACGCCTGGGATTCATTCGGCACGCACACCGACGACGCCGGATCGTCCGACCCACAGGAGGTGAGCGCCTGTACCAGTAGCACCAGCGGTGCTCCGATCCGCAATGCCAGCGACGCAGTCGAGCGCGTGCGTAGGGCAGAACGCAACGAAGGCCTCGGGGGCGAAACGGGAGCAGTGGCGGAAACGGAAGAAGCGGCGGAACGGCGAGACGAAGCACGAGTAGGAAGCATCGAATCCTCATACTGTCGGAGGGTCCTCGTGCCCGCAAGGGACATCTGCTCATCCTGGCCGGGGGCGTGCCAGAGGCACGCGAACAATCCAAGGCGGTATGATCTGGGCGACAAATGCGGGCTATTCCGCGACGCTGGCTCGTTTTGAGCGAACCAAGCAGGCACAGATTGCCGCGCCGTTTCACGCTTGGTCTCGTGCCACACAGACACCCGCCAGCAGCCGATTCGAGAGCCCGAGAGCCCGCCTTCCTCGGCTTGCCTATCTCACGAGTGACGGTCACACTTCGCCTGGTCCGACAGGGCTGGCACTGGGCAGCTGTCAACTGGGCAGCGCCGGTGTCGATGCGAGAGAGAGAGGGAGAACGAGCGTGAAGATCAAGAAAGCGGTGATCGCCGTTGCCGGCTACGGAACCCGGTTCCTGCCTGCAACCAAGGTCGTGCCCAAAGAGCTCCTGTCCATCGTCGACAAGCCGGTGATCCAATATCTCGTGGAAGAGGCCGCGGCCTCTGGCATCGAGGACATCATCCTGGTGGTTCGCGAGGGCACGCAGACCATCGCCGACCACTTCGACACCACGCGCGCGCTGGAGGTGCATCTCGAGGAAAGCGGCAAGGAGGCGCTGCTGGCGCGGGTCCGTGCCATCAGTGAGCTCGCCAATTTTGCGCTGGTGCGGCAGACCGCGCGGCTTCCGTATGGCAACGGCTCTCCGATCTTGGCCGCGCGGCGCTTCATCGGGAATGAGCCCTTCGCGTACATGTTCGGCGACGACCTGGTGCTCTCCAAGACACCATGTGTCCGGCAGCTGACCCAGTTGTTCGAGGAGCACGGCCCCGCGGCGGTCGTGGCGGCGCAGTCGGTGCCGCGCGCGGAGATCAACCGCTACGGCGCGATTGCGCTCAAGCCCGGACGCCAGCCGCTGGAGCTCGAGTCTGTGGTCGAGAAGCCGGATCCAGAGCACGCTCCCAGCACGCTGGCCCAACTCGGGCGCTTCGTACTCTCGCCGAAGGTGGTGGACCTACTCCTGCAAGCCAAGGTCGGGCGCGGTGAAGAGCTGTACCTCACTCCGGCCATCCACCAACTCTCCAGGAACGATCGCGTGCTGGTCCACGAGATCGAGGGCACCTGGCACACGACGGGCGATCCGCTGCGCTTCATGAAGGCAAACGTCGAGTACATGTTGATTCATCCGGAATTTGGACCGGACTTTGCCGCACATCTGCGCGATCTGGCGCAGCAGGGGCTGCTCAACCGCTGAGCGCCCGAGTTCGTCCGCTCGGCGTAGAGCCGCCCACGCGCCAAGGATTCGGAATCAGGGGTGGGCTACACCTCCCGAACCTTGGCGTGGTTTGCGCCGGCGCGGTTCACTGAGCGGCGGGCACGGGGCGGGCATGGCCGCCCTGCCCCGAGACGAGCGCGCCGGCTCAGCCGAGATCGAGCTTGGCGTTGCGGCCGAGGCCGCGCACCCAGACATCGAACATCACCCGCGTCATCGTCACGCCGGTGAACAGGCTGCAGAGCACGCCCACGATCAGCGTGACGGCGAAGCCCTTGATCGGCCCCGTGCCGAACTGCGCCAGCACGATGGCGCTGGTGAGCGTCGTGAGGTGCCCGTCGATGATCGCGCTCCAGGCCTTGTTGTAACCCAGATCGACCGCGGCACGAGGGCTGCGACCGCCGCGTATCTCCTCACGAATACGCTCGTTGATGAGCACGTTGGCGTCCACGCTCATACCGACCGTCAGCGCCAGCCCCGCGATGCCGGGCAGAGTCATCGATGCGCCAAACGACGCCAGGATGGCGAGCAGGAGCACGACGTTGAAGATCACGGCGATGTTCGCGAAAATGCCGGAGCGCCGATAGTAGAGCACCATGAAGGCCAGCACGATGATGCTGCCGACGAGAGCGCCGCGCACACCGAGCTGGATCGAATCCGCGCCCAGCGATGGACCGATGTGCTGTTCGTTGGACGGGGTGATCGGCGCGGGCAACGCGCCCGAGCGCAGCACCAGCTCCAGCTTGCGCGCGTCGCGCAGCTGGCTCTCCGGGTCGGAGGAGCCGAGCGTGATGCTGGCATTGCCGCCGGCGATGCGTGACTGAATCACCGGAGCGCTCTCGATCCGCCCGTCGAGAATGATGGCGAAACGGCGCTTGATGTTCGCGCCAGTGATGCGCTCGAAGATGTTGCCGCCGGCGTCCGTGAAGCGAATGCCGACGTACCAACCACCCAGGCTGTTGGCGCTCTGGTCCGGCTGGGCACGGGCATCCCGGATCATGTCACCGGTGATCTCGGCCCGGCTCTTGAGCAGGAAGGTGCGCCAACCGAGCTCGCTCGATTTGAGCGTGAGCGGGTCGTTTTCGTAGACCAGCTCGAAACCCAGCTCGCGATCGGGTGGCATGCTGAGCGTGCTGGTCCAGGCCTTGAAGCGCTCCAGCGCTTGCTTGGACAGCTCGTCGGGTTTGCGCCGCATCTCCGCGTAGGTGATGGTCTTGCGCTTCAGGTCACCTTCCGCATCCTGGCCGATGCTGGTGGTCTCCTGCTGGAAGCTGATGCCCTCCGGCAAGCTGGTCTTGTCCGCGCTGAGCCGCATGGGGCCGAAGAAGTCGGTCTCGTCATCCAGCAGCTTGAACTCGAGGCGCGCCGTCTGCCCGATGATGTCCCGGATTTCCTTGAACCCAGACTCGTCCTGGCCGGGCACCTCGATGATGATGTCCTCGTCGCGCGTCGAGACCGCAGCCTCGCGCAAGCCGAGCTCGTCCACGCGGCGCAGGATGATCTCTTTGGCTTGCGCCACCGCGCTCTCGCGGATCTGGCTTTCTACGGTGGCACGCAGGCGAAATGCGTAGCTGAGCTGATCCGCCGACTGCGAGAACGACAGCTCGCTGTTGAATTCCTGCAGGAATGGCGCGTCGATCTTGGAGGCGTCGGCCGGGTTCTTGACGCTGAGGCGAATCGAGCGCGCGTCCCCTGGTGGCTTCTCGAGCAGCACCCGTTCACGCAGTTTGGCGTAGACCTGCTCCGTTGGCCGCTCATCACCGGAGTGCAGCTCGAAGATCTTCGAGAGCGCGACCTGCATGTCCTCGTAGTGCCGATCGCGGCGATCCTTGAGCGCCTCATCGACATCCACCGTGTACTGCAGGCGCAAGCCACCGCGGAGATCCAGACCCGCCACCAGCCGAAACTTCACGTGGTCGGCGATGTACTTCGGGCAGTGGATGGCCCCGTCGGTCATGTTCTGCAGCGAAGGCCAGAGCGAGACGATGCCGAGCGCGCAGACGCTCATCACCAGGCCGAAGCGCATGCGCCAATTGGCGTCGAGCACCTTCAGACCCCCCACGAACGCCCAGGCCGCGAGCAGCCCAAAGCAGAACATGGGCCAGAATGCGTCGTAATACCCGCACGCACCGGCGGCGCCGGCAGCCAGCGCCGCCAACCAGAAGGCGACGCGACTCTGGCGGCGCACCTGCCCGGCGACGAGCAACGCAAGGGCGGTCGCTCCGAACGCGGCCAGGAGGATGATGTTGATTTCCACTTCGACCATCCGTGGGTCTGTCGTCTCAGGACGACTTGGTTTTGTCGGTGCTGGTTTCCGCGCTCGGCTCGGTTTCCGTGTCTCGACCCAGGAGGCCCGAGCGCAGGATCGTCACCTTGGTGCCCGACGGCGGCAATTCGAGCTTGGCGTAGCGACCTTCGATCGACAGCAAGCGCCCGACCAACCCACTCTGCGTGAGCACGCGGTCGCCCTTCTTCAGCCCGGCGATATTGGCTTCCTGCTTCTTCGTCTGAGACCGACTCTGGAAAAACAGAATCAGAATGAACGGAATCAGAATCAACAGGGGCATGAACAGCCCGAGCCCGCCGGGCGCAGACGCCGCGGGGTCCCCAGCCGGAGCAGCAGGCTGCAGCGTACCCCCTGGCCTGGGAGCATCCGGCACCGCTTGGAAAGCAAAGACCCCTAAATTCAAGATACCTCCGAGGGGCGGGCCTATACCGAGTTTAGCCAGGCCGCGCAAGCGAGCGGCTTCTGACCCGCCCTGGAGCCATCGGCGGAGGTGATAACGCGTTCAGGCGCCCGCCAACGGTTTTGCCCGACTCCCGTTCGAAAAAGGCGCGGCCGGCACGCGAGCGGCGAGGCCGCGGTCACCGACCCGAGCTGGAGCGCGCGCGCTCGCTTGACAGCCGATCGGACTGCATCCTAAGTAGACGAAGTCCGTGACACGACCCAGGCGCGTAGCTCAGTGGTAGAGCATTACCTTGACACGGTAGGGGTCGGCAGTTCAATCCTGCCCGCGCCTACTGGAGTGGCCCTCGCCGACGGAATCTCCGCTCGTGCCTGCCGCTCCAGCATGGGGAACAGTGGTATGGGGGAAATCGGTATCGAACGCCTCGGTCGTGTCGGTCGCAATAGGCGTTCTATGGCACGGCAATGACGTCCTTCGGGATGAGCCCCCGGGAGCTCCCCGCGGTGGCGACCGGTCCGGGAGGAGCGCGCGACGAACGCGCCACCTCGCGTCTAACACAGGGACGACGGGCAGCCAGGCAGGGCGGGCCGGGGCGCCACGAGGGGATCCAACGGGCCGGCTTTGATCATGGGGCGAGTGTTTGCGCTCCCGCTGAGCTAGAATGCCGAGGGGCGACCGAGCCGATCGGCGGCCGGGGGGCAACGCAGCCGGGGGCGACTGCGCTGGCAGGCACGATGCCGAAAACCAGATGGCTGGAAAGCCCAGTGAGGGCGACGCGAGGCGGGCTCGCACGACCCATGTTTCGAGGCAGTTTTTTCAAGGCAATGTTCCGAGGCCCTGGCGGCTCTCGACGAAAGAAAAAGGAGCAGGAGTAGCAATACATGGCAATGGGTAGACGACCGATGCCGCGCGACTCGCGCGCGCCTCAAATCCGGGTGAATCACCGCATCCGGGTACCTGAGGTGCGGGTGGTCCTGGATGATGGATCGCAGCTGGGGGTCATGCCGACCTCGGAAGCGTTGAAGCAAGCCGAGGGGCGTGGTCTCGACTTGGTCGAGGTCAACCCGAAGAGCGTGCCACCGGTCTGCAAGATTCTCGACTTCGGACGCTTCAAGTACGAAGAAAAGAAGCGGGCCAGCGACGCCAAGCGCAAGCAGACCGTCGTCGAGCTCAAGGAAGTGAAGCTGCGTCCCAAGACGGACGATCACGACCTTCAGGTCAAAGTGCGCTCCGCGCGGCGCTTTCTGGAATCGGGCAACAAGGTGAAGTTCACCGTCCGCTTCCGCGGCCGCGAGATCACGCATCCGCAGCGCGCCCAGATGCAGCTCGACTGGCTCGTCGAGCAGCTCACCGATCTAGCCAACGTCGACCAGCGGCCTCAGATGGAGGGCCGCACGATGAGCGCCATCGTGGGACCGAAGCCGATCGTGCTGCAGCGGCTCGCCAACGACCGTGCCCGGCGCGAAGCGGAAGCTCTGGCAAACCCGAACGCTGCGGCGAACGGCATCGAAGATCAGACGGACGTCGAAGATGAATTGCACGACGACGATGATGACGATGATGACGACGACGATGAGGATGGCGACGAGGACGACGCCGAGGCCAAGGCCGAGTGATCGAGACGGCGCCCACGCGAGGGGCGCCGGGCCCGAGCAGCTCACCGGTTAGCTGAAGACGCCGGACAGGTAGGCTGCCAGGGCAACCCCCGCCGCGATCAACGCGGCGGTGATGAGCCAGAAGCGCATCGGCAAGGGGGGAGACGTCGGCGCCGGCACCAGATGTGGCGCCGGTCCGGGATACGAGCCCCCGAGCGGCGGCAGCGAAAGAGGCTGCGAACGCCCCACCCCGAGCGGTCCGGCAGAGCGCCGCTGACCGGACGGCCCCGGCGGATGGCTGCGCCGTCCCTCGCCTGAATGGAGCGGGCCGTCACCTTCTTCCAGCGCGGCCAGATTGCCCGCCTCGTAGCCCCCGGGTGGCGCCAGGTTGACCTGCGAGGGCTCGGCGGTCGGGAGGCGAGCGACGGCCTGCGAGCCCTCGAACGTGCCGAAGCTGAGCGGAATGGCGCCGACCCCGCTCTGCTCCTCGGGCCCCGGATCGAGCGCCGCATCGCTCTCCTCGTCATCGGTGAGCGAGGTGAAGCTCATCATCGCATCCTGGATCAGGTTACCGATCAGGGTCTGCTGCTTCGGGCGTGCGCCGCGCTGCCGGCGCTGCTCGTCCCGCACATCGGTCACCAGGCTACCGAGGTCGAACGAAGACACCGGACGCCCCATCTGAAATAGCACGCGATTCAGATCGCGGCCGAACTCGCGGGCGCTCTGATAGCGGGCCTTGGGATCGCGCGCCAGCGCATGACCGATGATCTGCTCCAGCGCCCCGGGCACGTCCTTCACGTATTGGGACAGCGGCGGCACGCGCGCCGCCTGGACCGCCCGCACCGTGCCGAGATCCGTGTCGCCCATGAACAGGCGGTGACCGGTGATCATCTCCCACAAGATGATGCCGGTCGCGAAGATGTCCGTGCGCAGATCTACCTCTTCGCCGTGCGCGGCCTCCGGCGACAGATAGCTGAATTTGCCCTTGATGATGCCCGGTTCGCTGGATTCGAGCTGGCTGTTGGCCTTCGCCAGACCAAAATCCACGACCTTCACTTCGCCGTGCCGCGTGATGAGCACGTTGGGCGGCGAGACGTCGCGGTGCACGATGCCAAGCGGCTGCCCCAGCGCATCCTGGACCTCGTGCGCGTAGGCCAGGCCCTCGCAGGTCTTGAGCGCGATCATGCACGCCGCTTCGATCGCGAGCGGTTGGTTGATCTGCTTGCGGTGCTCGATCACCGATTTGAGATTGGCCCCGTCCACGTACTCCATGACGATGAAGTACGTCTCGTCACCCACACCGATGTCGAAGACCTGGACGACGTTGGAATGGGACAAGGTCGCGCTGAGCCGCGCCTCGTCCAGGAACATCCCGATGAACTCTTTTTTCTGCGCCAGGTGCGGCAGCACGCGCTTGATGGCGACGGTCTTCTTGAAGCCCTCGAGCCCGGCGCTCTCGGCTCGAAACACCTCAGCCATACCGCCCGAAGCGATCTTCTCGATGACGCGATAGCGTTGTTGGGCGTGTGCCATGCTGGGGATTCCCGGGGGCGCGCGGACGGCAGCCGAAGCCGGAGGCTAGGGGTGGGCCCGCCGCTAGGCAAATAACAGACCTCAATTGGCTCGCGGCTCGGCCTCGGCTCCCCCGGAGCGGGCCGCGGCGAGCAGGAGAACTTGACGCTGGGGCAAACCCCTCCCTAGCTTGCGCCCCGTGGACGCACCGCACCAATCGCACGACCAACACGACGCGCACGAGCCGCACCCGCACGAGCAACCCGAGGAAACCCTGGCTCCGGACGAGGCCCCGACGCCCCTCTGGCTCCCGGCGCTCGGCGGCGCCCTGTTTCTATTGGCTGCGATTGTCGTTTTCGCCCGGGGCTGAGCGCGACCGCCGGAACGGGATCGGTCGCGAGCTACCCCGCGGGGGCCCGCCCCCCGCTCAAAATTTGGTGAAAAAGGTCTCGCGTTTGACGGCGCTGCGTGCCAACTTCTGCGCCCCTTTGGGGCCGTAGCTCAGCTGGGAGAGCGCCTGACTGGCAGTCAGGAGGTCACCGGTTCGATCCCGGTCGGCTCCAC
>Ga0315912_10001995_pt1 | contig 22915 bp, 18 predicted proteins | sample VfabasoilMG_FD_204469 | JGI IMG/M metagenome (GOLD analysis project Ga0315912, IMG submission 204469) | Garden soil microbial communities collected in Santa Monica, California, United States - V. faba soil | ecosystem: Environmental > Terrestrial > Soil > Garden | place: USA: California...
CCGCGTGTCCGGCCAGGCTCGCGACCTGCTCGCCGCCCTGCACGTCCCACACTCGCACCGTTCCGTCGTCCCCCGCGCTGGCCAGCCGTGCTCCATCACCCGACCACGCCACGCTCCAGACACTGCCCGCGTGTCCGGCCAGGCTCGCGACCTGCTCGCCGCCCTGCACGTCCCACACTCGCACCGTTCCGTCTTCCCCCGCGCTGGCCAGCCGTGCCCCATCACCCGACCACGCCACGCTCCCGACCGCGCCCGCGTGTCCGACCAGGCTCGCGACCTGCTCGCCGCCCTGCACGTCCCACACTCGCACCGTTCCGTCGAACCCTGCGCTGGCCAGTCGTGCCCCATCACCCGACCATGCCACACTCCAGACACAACCCGCGTGTCCGGCCAGGCTCGCGACCTGCTCGCCGCCCTGCACGTCCCACACTCGCACCGTTCCGTCGAACCCTGCGCTGGCCAGCCGTGCCCCATCACCCGACCACGCCACGCTCCAGCCACTGCCCGCATGTCCGGCCAGGCTCGCGACCTGCTCACCGGCCTGCACGTCCCACACTCGCACCGTTCCGTCTTCCCCCGCGCTGGCCAGCCGTGCCCCATCACCCGACCACGCCACGCTCCTGACCGCGCCCGCGTGTCCGACCAGGCTTGCGACCTGCTCGCCGCCCTGCACATCCCACACTCGCACCGTTCCGTCGTCCCCCGCGCTGGCCAGCCGTGCCCCGTCACCCGACCACCCCACACTCCTGACCGCGCCCGCGTGTCCGGCCAGGCTCGCGACCTGCTCGCCACCTTGCACGTCCCACACACGCACCGTTCCGTCGTCCCCCGCACTGGCCAGCCGTGCCTCATCACCCGACCACGCCACGCTCCTGACACTACCCGCGTGTCCGGCCAGGCTCGCGAGCTCGCGACCGCTGTTGTTGGCCTCGCGAATCACCACCCTTCCCCCCATACCTGCGAGGGCAAGCAAGGTTCCGTCGGGGCTGAACGCAACGGCCATGCCACTATCACGGATGGAGACGTCGAGCGCTAGGTTTCGTTCCGCTCCCGGGAGGGCGGCACCGAAGGTGTCGGCATCCCCCAGCGCATGGTCATCGAGCGTCGCACCGATGAGCACCGCACGCCGCAAGGAGGCGCCCTTGAGCCGAGCCCCGGTCAGGTCCGCCCCCCGCAGCCGCGCTCCCGAGAGATCGGCGTTGCGAAGGTCCGCTCCGCGGAGCGTGGTGCCATCGAGGATTGCGCCACCGAGTTGGACGTCGCGCAGGTCGGCATCGGTCGCATCCACATTGGCCAGCCGCTGCCCTCTCAGATCAGCTCCGCGCAGGTCGGCGTTTCGGAGACTCGGACCGAGATTCGTGCCGCGGAGATCCTTGCCGGCCATGCGAAGCGGCGCGATGACCTCGACCCCAAGGTGGTGAAGGAGAGCCAAGGCGTTGACCCGCAGGTGCTGGTCGGAAGCCTCCTCGATCGAATGCACCGCTTGCGCCCACGCGACGAGCCGCTCGCGCGACGCGAGATCGGCGATGAACTCGACCATGAGGGGAGAGAGCTCGTGGAGGTGCAGGTGACGGGGCTCGCCTTGCTCGAGCTGACGGGCGATCTCCCGCGCCACCAGCCACTCCATCACCGACTGGTGGACGAAGCGGAAGCGCCCGCTCTCATCCCTCACCAAGAGCGTGCCGGAGGCCACCGCGTGGGCTATGACCTCTCGGTCGAACCCACCCATGATGCCGAGAGTTTCGACCACCTCCTGGGTCAACGCATCGACCGAGACGTCGGGCGTAGTACCCGTCCATAGCGCGACAGCCAGGGCCGTCACCGCCCGCCAGCACTGATCGACGGTGAGACCGGTCGCCATGCCCTGGGGATGAGCCCGTTTCTCCTCGTTCACGAGCCATCGGGTGAGCAGAATCTCGTAGACCGCGGCCGCCGAGATGGCTCCTTGTTGGCCCAGGGTCTCGGCCCGCTCGAGATCCGCGCGATCGAGATCGGCGATGAAGTTGAGCAGGCGCGGATTCTCGGACAGCCCGACCAGATCGTTGACCTTCAGCATCATCCGATAGCGCTCGTCCGCCTCATCGCCGAGCTTCTTGCGCAGGAATTCCTGGATCTGGTCCGGGTCGAAGGGCAACAGGCGCACGCTCTCGAGAGAGGGCACGCGCCGGGCTTGCTCGTGAAGCTCGGTGGTCACCTGCTGGTCGGTCAGGAAGTGCTCCGTACGGCTGGTGATGACCACCTTGGCATCCCCAGTGGCGAGCCGAAGCACCGCGCCGAGGTGCTCGGCGGCCTTCGCATAGCGGACACGCAGGGCCAGCTCGTCGAATCCATCGAGCAAGAGAACGAGGCTGCCCTGCTCGATCAGGTGGCGGAGCACGGGCAGGACCAGCGTACGGATCCCCGAGCGCAGCAGGACCTGGCCCAAGAGCTCGTCGAGGTCATGCGTCCGCTCGAGCTGCCGCAGCTCGATGAGCAGTGGAACGAGCGGCAGGCTGCCGTCGAGGTGCGCTCGCCCCAGGCGCAGCGCCAGCTCGTGCATCAGGAACGATTTGCCCGTTCCGAAGCTTCCGAGCACGAGGACCAGCGCTCCGTCGGCAGTACGAAGCCACGTATCGAGCTGAGCGTGAGCATCGTCGACCTCCTTGGCATCGCGGGCCAGCGACAGCGCCATTCGCTGCCGAACGTACCGCTCCGACGGATAGCGTTCGTCGCGCTCGAGGCGCTGCACCATGCGCTCGACGGCCGGCCGGAGGTCGGGCAGGCCTTGGTACTGCGCCAACGTCTGCACCTTCACCATTGCCTTCCGGGCCCGGTCCAATGCCGCAGCGGAGGCATCTCCGCGATGGATGATCAAGGGCTTCACGAAGGGATTGCCAACGCGATCGCGCTCGACGATTCGGTATACGAACGCCTCGACGATCTCCTCGGTCAGCGCTCCGTCCACGACGGCGATGGGAAATTGCCGCGCCACACTGCTCGGTTCACGAACGGTCACCCGTAGACAGGGGCAGGCGAGGCCATCGATCTCGACGGAAACGGCATCCGCACCGTCCCCTTCGCGCGGACGCACGAGAGCGACCACGCTATCCAGCAGCGTATCCCTTCCCGCAAGCCGCAGGCCGTACCCGAGGCCGCGACCGGATTCCAGGTAATCGCCGGACTGGGACATGCCAGCCGACACAGGCGCCTCCGAAGCCTGCAACGCCTCATCGACGGCGTCGAAGCGAATCTCTTCGGCCTGCTCCCACGTGTTGCCGTCTACAGACCCCCGGCAGTCGGCGACGAACTTCTTCTGGTCGAGCGCATACATCCGCGTCCACCAGCGCAGTACTTCCCGCTCAACCCGAATCACCTGGTACTGGTTGGGTAGCTCGTCGGCTCTCCAATCGGCCGAGACCGCGGCGCTCCCTGCCGCCAGGATGGGCAGCTTCGGCCCCCACCATTCGATTCCGGCCTGATGCCGGTGACCATGGAGCACCAGGTTCAGTCGGGAACCGAGGATCCGCTTCATGTCGTCGGCATCACGCAGGTTCTCGTCGTCTCCCACCGCTTTGCGCACCACGTTGTGGTGCACCGTGGCCAAGCGGAACCAGCCCGACTTCGACCGCAGTCGGTTCTCGAACCATCGCAGCTGCTCCTCCCCCACCCAACCGTAGTGGTCTCCATCCCGGTGGCTCTCCTTCATCGTCGAGTTGAGCCCCGCCACCACCAGCCGGAGCTCCGGCAGCTCGAAGAGCGTCCAGGGCTGGTCTTCGGAGAAGCCGTACTGGTCGATGCCCTCATAGAACTTGGCGAAGAACCGATGGAAGAAGCGCCACTTGTCCCAGTACGGCGGCGGAGGATCGCCGCCATCGTCGGCCTCGGCCTTGTAGTTGCTAAAGTAGGCCTGACAGGCATCGCGATTGACGTCGTGGTTGCCAGGGATCACGAGCATCCGCCGTCGCTCGAGACCAAGCAGCCCCTGGAGCTTCTCGGCAAACGCCTGGACCTGCTCGAATTCCTTGGCCTTGCCCCACTCGGCCAGGTCACCGGTCAGCAGCACCACGTCGGGTTTCAGCCCGTGCTCGCCGCGAAGCACATCAAGGTCGACGCTCAGCCGCCCGAACAGCGTGTCGTGTGCGGCATCGCCCTCGGCCTCCTCCGGCGCGAAGAGGTGGTGCTTGCCGAACTGCAGGTCCGAGAGGTGGAGGAACGTCAATGCTCGCGGGCTCATTGGCAACCTGATCGGACCATGGTCGGCCGATTCGCGGCAGCACGGCAAGCGCGCATCGGCGTGGGACGCAGGGCGTCACGCCCGAAGGCATCATGCTCGGCCCAGCGCCGAACCAGCGTTTCAACTGCTTCTACGAGATCTGCCTCAAAGACGGGAACCGCTCGAGCCCACTGGGGAGTGGTCGGCAGCCCTCGAGCTCAAGCCTCGCCGTCCAGCCGCGCGACCCGGACCCGTAGCTCGGCCAGCTCGTGCAGCGCTGCGTCGCGGGCTTCGACGGCGGTGAGCACCCGCTCGCGGCCTTGGGCGTCACGCGCAACGCGTAGGCGGGCGACCGCATCATCGGTCGCCACCACGAGGAACGCCGCGAGCTCGACCGATGCAAGGGGCCCGCTGCCTGCGTACACGCGTACGAACCCGCCATCGGCTTCACGCCGATAGCACTGCAGCGGCACCCGCTGCGGATCGCGAGCCTCGCCCAGCGCGGCCTGGGGATCGAAGATCACCAGCTCGCGGGTACCGAGCTGGGCGTACTTCTGCGGGGCCTGATCGTAGTCCTTGCGCCAGCGCTCGGGATGCTGGTCATCACCCGAGACGATCTCGACCGCAAACCGCGGAGCACGATGGCCTTCACGCCACGTCTGCCACGACGCGGGCAACGGTGGCGGCGGCGGATCATCGAGCAGGTAGACATCGGGCGACACTCGCACCATCGGCTCCTCGGGGAGCCACGCGAAGAACTGGTCGGAGCCAACGAAGACGCGAGACCAGCCGCGTTCGCCCGCGAGCTCCCGGATCGAGGACTTCAGGACATCGATGATCTCGGACTGCTCGGTCTCCTGACCCTCGTCGTCTTCCTCGGTAAGGCACCACGATCCATCGAGGGGCGACATCACAACATATCGTTCCGCCGCAGCTCCCGCCGGATCTTCCCCAGCGCCTGCTCCTGCAGCTGCCGGATCCTCTCCCGCGAAAGCGAATACTGCTCCCCGATCTCCCGCAACGTCATCGGCGCATCCTGATCCAGCCCGAAGCGCTTCCTCAGCACATCGGCCTCGATCGGCGGCAACCTCCCCATGAACTCCAGCACCTTGTTCCCGAGCGCCGTCTTCTGCAGCTGCTCCCCGGGCGTGGGCATCGAATCATCCTCGAGCAGGTCCGCCCCCGTGCGGCCGTCGTCCTCCGACAGCGGCATATCCAGGCTCGGCCCCTGATCCAGCAGACACTGCCGCATGCGCTCGATCTTCTCGAGCGACACGTCCGCCGCACGCGCGAGCTCCTCGTCGTCGGGCGCACGCCCTTCCTTGGCCTCGAGCTCCCGCCGCACCCGCGTGAGCTTGTGGTGCAGCTCCAGCATGTGCACCGGCACCCGCACCTCGCGGCCCTTGTCGGCGAGCGCGCGGCTGATCGCGTGCCGGATCCACCAGCTGCCGTACGTGGAGAACCGAAACCCGCGCCGCGGATCGAAGCGATCCACCGCCTTCATCAACCCGATGTTGCCCTCCTGGATCAGATCCGGCAGCGACATGCGCCCGCGGTTGAACCGGCGCGCCATCGTGACCACGAGCCGCAGGTTGGCGCGCACGAAGTCGTTCTTCTCGCGCCAGAGCGAGAGCTGGGCCTGGTGCACGATGTCGACGTAGCGGCGGAACGGCACGCTGTCGGCCCGCGGCAGCGTGACCTCGAGGCGCAGGCCCTCGCGCTGGCCGTGCATGATGGCCTCGAGATCGTGGGTGATGGCGGTGGTGGCCTCGCCGTCGGGGTCGGCCATGGCCATGCCCGAGGAGGCCTCGTTCACCGCCACGCCGAACGCCTCCTTGTGCGCCCGCGTCTCGCGGTCGCGGACGCGTCGCGAGGTGCGGCGCAGCTCCTCGAGCGCAGGCACCGGGCGGCGATCGGCGTCGCAGATCCCCTCGATCACGTTGACGAGCCCGTCGACGAACGGCGGGTAGTTGAAGATGGCGCGCCAGAACGCCTCGCGGTGCGCAACGATGCGCTGCGCCGCGGCGCGCTCCTCGTCGGGCGACATGAGGTCGACCGCACCCATCTGGCGGAAGTAGATGCCGAGCGCGGAGAGGTCCTCCTCGACGGCCGACTCCTTGGGGGAGGCGTGCGAGAGCAGCTCCTTGTCGGCGAGGCGCAACGGATCGCCGCCGGACCGCATGGGGTCCATCGGGTCGGCGTCGGCGTCGGTCTCGGACTGCAGCGATTGAGAGCTGCGATCGTTGGGATCGTGGGCCACGGTCGGTCGGCGTCCAGGATACCGCACGCCGCTCCGTCAGGGGGAGCGCACGAACGGGACGAGCCGAGCCCCATGCCAAAATGGCCGAGATGGTCGAAACGGCCACCCAGGCACCGCCACGGGGAAGGTGCGAGCAGAGCCCGGCCTGCGGTATCGTGTGCCGCCCATGGTCGGCCCTGCTGTCGCACCCTCTGCGCCCCGGTGGTCGGGCTCGACCTGGCTCGGGGCCCTCTTCGTCGCCGCATGGCTCCTGGCCTGCGACCTCTGGGTGAAGCTGACCGCGCGCGTCGCCGCGTGCCCCGAGTCCCCGTCGCTGCGGGAGGCCTGGGCGCACGCATGGACGGCCCCGAGCGGCTGTGGCGAGGCGGAGTTCTGGGGCATTGCGCGGCTTTCACCCACGCTCCGAAACGGTCCCTGGGGCCTGCCCGGTGCGGGCCCCGTGTGGGCGTATGTGCTGCTCGCCCTGGCCGCGGTCGTCTCGGTGCTGGTGCTGCGCTGGAAGTGGCGCTCCCCCGGCGACGCCATGGCCCTGGGCGCCCTGTGGGGCGCGGCGATCATCCTCGCGCTGCCGGCCCTCGGGGGGCACGGCGGGGGCGCGGCCGAGCTGCACGTCGGCGGGATGGCCACGGGCCTCGGCGACCTGGCGCTCGCGTGGGCGCTCGTCTGGCTCGGCTGGCGGGCAATCGCCGAGCTCCGCGCCTGACCGTGGCCGGGCTCGGCGTCGCGGGGTCGGAGCCCCGCGAGCGTCGAGCGGCCGGCCGCAGGCGCGGCGTCACATGACCTGCACGTACACGAAGTCGTGACCGGGGTGAGCTGCGTCGGTCCCGGCCGCGACGTGGCACCCCACGCAGATCATCTGGGCGGGGCCGCTGCTGCCCACGCCATCGGCCACCACGCCGTTCGCATCGTGCGGCGCGGGGTGATCGGCATGCACCTGCTCGTACCAGTACCAGCTGTCGCCGCCCGTGCCCGCCTGGAAGTGCAAGGACACGGCCCAGCCGTACATGGTGCCGTCGTCCATCATCAGCTCCTTCACGGCCGAGGCGCCCACCGGGTACTCACCGGTCCCGTGCGCAGCCATCACGTCGTTGGAGCAGATCCGCTGCATCCCGTGGGGCGACACGTCGATGGAGATGGGGTGCGCATCGGCCTCGCAGGTCCAGTCGAGGTAGTGCCCCTCGGCAAGCCACGCCTGGATGTCGGTGTGACCGCTCATCGGCGGGGTCTGGGCGTCGCCACCGCCCCCGCCTCCGGTCGTGTCCTCGACGGGGGTCGTCTCCGCGCCGGTCGAAGGGTCGACCTCGGTGGTGCCCGCCGCGTCGTCGCTCGTGTCGTCGCCGGCCGGGCAAGCAGTGGTGGTGCAAGCAATGGTGAGCATGGTCAGAAAGCGCAGTGCGAATTTCATGGTGGTCCCTCTCCCGGAAAAGCACGTGACTGCGGCCGGAGGTCGTCCCTCCGCCGCCCGGCGTACACGCCCGCTCGTCGGGCGCCGGTGCCGGTGTGCCCCATTCGGGATCGCAGCTCGCATTGTTACGCCGCGCAATCGCGCACGCGTCGAAAAACTTCAGCGAGGGCCTATGCGATCGAACCCGAGGTGGGGCCGCAGCGCCGCGGGCATGGTGATGCTGCCGTCGGCCTGCTGGTGGTTCTCGAGCACCGCCACGATCGCGCGGCTGGTGGCCACCGCCGTGCCGTTGAGCATGTGCACGAGCCGGTTCTTGGCCTTGCCGTCCCCCTCCACCCGGTGGCGGATCTTGAGCCGCCGGGCCTGGTAGTCCGTGCAGTTGGAGGTGCTGGTCACCTCGCCGTATGCCCCGCGGCCGGGCATCCAGGCCTCGATGTCGAATTTGCGCAGCGCGGGGCCGCCGAGGTCGCCCGCGGCGATGTCGATCACGCGGTAGGGCACCTCGAGGGCCTGGAAGATCTCCTCCTCGATGGCCAGGAGCCGCTGGTGCATGGCCTCGGACACCGCGAGCTCCCCCACGGTGAACGCGAACAGCTCGACCTTGGTGAACTGGTGCACGCGATAGAGCCCGCGTGACTCCTGCCCGGCCGCGCCCGCCTCGGTGCGAAAGCAGTGCGAGAGGCCACACAGGAGCAGCGGCAGCGCCTCGGGCTCCACGATCGTGTCGGCGAGCATGCCTCCGAGCGTGATCTCGGCGGTGCCCACGAGGCAGAGGTCGGAATCGGCCACGCTGTAGACCTGGGTCGAGGCGCCGCGCGGGTTGAAGCCGAGGCCATCGAGGATCTCCACCCGCGCGAGGTCGGGCGTGGTGTGCAGCACGAACCCGTGGCGGCGCGCCACGTCGAGCGCGTAGCGCTGGAGCGCCAGATCGAGCAGCACGGCCTCTTGCTTGAGGTAGTAGAACTTCTGGCCGGCGACCTTGGCCCCGGCCGCGAAGTCGACGAGCCCGAGCGCCTCGGCGAGCTCGAGGTGGTCCTTGGGCGAGAAGCCCTCGGCCGCGAAGTCGCGGGGCGTGCCGAAGCGGTGCAGCTCGCGGTGGTCGTCGTCGGAGAAGCCGCGGGGGCTCTGCGGGTGGGTCAGGTTGGGCAGCCGTCGCCAGGCCTCGTCGCGGGCCACGAGCGCCTCGTCGGCCGCCGTGGTCAGCTCGCGCTCGCGCTCGCGCAGGGTCCGGCCTTCCTCGACCAGCGGGGTCCGGGCCGCGGCCTGCTCGGGCTTGGGCCGCTTGCTGACCTCGCGCATCGCCGTGGAGTTGTCGTTCTGGCGCTGGCGGAGCTGCTCCTGCTCCGCGAGCAGGTCGCGCCAGCGCTGATCGAGCGCACGCAGGCGCTCCACGCTCTGCGCGGCCCAGCCGGGCTCGCTCGGCGGTAGATCGTCGAACACCCGCGTGCGGCGGTCCTCGAGGTTCTGGCGCAACGTTTCCGGGTCGTCGCGCAACAGCTTGATGTCGAGCATGGCGCGCGAACGATAGCTTTTTTGTCGGGAGTGGCGGGGGCGTGATACCCCGAAGAGGACAGTCTTACCGTATCCCACATCGGAGAACACCCCGGAATCCGTGCGGCGGGAACCCGCGTACGCCTTCTTGCGGGTGATGGAGGAGAGCTCATGCCGCGACGCCACCCTGCCACCGCCTTGCTCGCCCTGGCCGCCCTCTTGGGCACCGGGGGGCCGGCCGCGGCCGAGGGCTCGCCGCGGGCGATGACGGTCGCCGCCGAGCCTTCGCTGCCCGAGCGCAGCGCGGGGCCGAGCACGACCACCGAGGCGCGCGCGGCCGTGCTGGCCTCGATCTCGATCGACGCGATGTCGGCGGCCTCGGGGGCCGGTGACATGGAGGCGTGGGAAGCGTTCGCGGCGGCGCCCTGGATGGTGCACATCGAGGATCGCCTGGCCGCGCTGTCCGAGGCCGCAAGCGCCCACGCGGCGCAGCGGCCCGAGCATGCCGCGGCCAGCACGGCGCTCCTGCGGCGGCTCGAGGCGCTGGCGGCCGGGCTGCATCCTCCGACCGACTCCGGCGTCGGCCTCGGCATTGCCATCCGCGACCTCGACACCGGCGCGCCCGTGTTCGAGCACGACGCCGAGCAAGGCCTCAATCCGGCCAGCAACCACAAGCTCCTCACCGCCGTGGCGGCGCTCGAGCTGCTCGGCGACGACTATCGCTGGCAGACCCGGGTGCTGCGGGCCGGCGACGCGCTGGTGCTGCGCGGCGAGGGCGATCCGAGCCTGCAGATCGCCGATCTCGAGCGGCTCGCGGCCGAGGTGGCCGCGGCCATCGACCTGCACGAGATCCGCCGCGTGATCGTGGACGACACGGCCTTCTCGCCGCAGCGCTTCGGCCCCGGCTACGACCCCGACGGCACGGGCCCGAGCTACATGGCGCCGAGCGGCGCGCTGTCCTTGCAGTGGAGCACGGTCGAGGTGCGGGTCCGCGGTGCGGCTCCGGGCCACCCGCTGCACGTGGAGGTCTCGCCGCCGAGCGAGCACGTGCAGGTGCGCAGCACGGCCACCGGCGGCCGCGGAGCGCTGGCGGTGCAGAGCTTCGGCGAGGGCGAGCACACCGTGATCGCGATCGACGGCCGGCTGCGCGCGGGGGCCCGCTTCGGCAAGCGCCGCCGCGTGAGCGACCCCGGCCGCTTCGCCGGCTCGGTGTTCGCGACGATGCTGACCCGGCGCGGCGCGACCGAGGGCCTGCCGGTGGAGCTTCGGCCCACGCCGGAGGGCGCCACGCCCGTGGCCACGCACACCTCGGCCCCGCTGCCGCAGGTGCTCGACAGCGCGCTCTCGTGGTCCAACAACTTCACCTCCGAGCAGATCCTGCGCACGCTCGGCTGGCGCATGAGCGGCGAGCCCGGCGACTGGGACAATGGCCGCCGCGCGCTCGAGCGCTACTGGGAGGCCGCGGGGCTCTCGCGCCACGGCCTCGAGTTCGAGAACGCGTCGGGCCTGTCCTCGACCGGCAGGATCTCCGCGGCGGCGCTGGCCGATCTCCTGGCCTTTGCCGCGCGCGAGGGCTCGGCCGCAGCAGCGCTCTGGACGGCGCTGCCGGTGGCGGGCCGCGAAGGCACGCTGCGTGATCGCCTGCGCCGCTCGGGCGGCCGGGTGCGCGCCAAGACGGGCACCATGCGGAATGCCAGCGCGCTCTCGGGCGTGGTGAGGGCCCGCGGTGGACGACGGCTCGGCTTCTCGATCCTGGTCAACGGCCCCGTGTCGCCCGATCGCAGCCGCCGCTTGCAAGACGCGGTGGTGATGGCGCTCGTGGAGCACGGCGCCGACCGCTGACCCGAACCCCCTGCCCACGTCCTGACGTAGACTGCCGCGCCATGGAAGCCACCCGCTTGCTCGTCGCCTTCGGCGGCGCGTCCTCGGAGCACGAAGTCTCGCTGCGCAGCGCCGCCTCGGTGCTGGCGGCGGTCGATCGCCGGCGGTTTCAGCCGATCGCGCTGGGCATCGCCCGCGACGGCACGTGGCGCACGGGGCCCGTGGCCGAGACGCCCACCCCCGAGGAGCTCGCCGCGATCGTGGGCAGCGGCCAGGTGGTGCCCGATCTGCGGGCGCTGTCGGTCGATCTGGTGTTCCCCGTGCTGCACGGGCCCTACGGCGAGGACGGCACGATCCAGGGGCTCTTCGAGATCTTGGGCCTGCCCTACGTCGGCTCGGGCGTGCTCGCATCGTCGCTGTGCATGGACAAGGTGGCGCAGAAGCACCTCGTGGCCGCGGCGGCGCCCGAGGTGCCGCTCGTGCCCTGGCGCGAGGTCTGGGCCCACACGCTCACGAGCGAGGCGGGCCTGGCTCGCACCGTGGAGGAGATCCGTGACGCGCTCGGGTTCCCGTGCTTCGTCAAGCCGGTCAACCTCGGCTCGTCGGTGGGGGTGAGCCGGGTCGACCATGTGGACGCGTTGCCGGAGGCGCTGCGCGTGGCGGCCCGCTACGACCACCGCGTGATCGTGGAGCAGGGCGTCGACGCGCGCGAGCTCGAGCTCGCGGTGCTCGGCAACGGCGGCCCCGAGACCCGCGTGTCGAGCCCCGGCGAGATCGGGCTGCCCCCCGGGGCCTGGTACGACTACGAGACCAAGTACATCACCGACGTGGCCACGCTGCACATCCCGGCCACGCTGCCCGAGGACGTCGTGACGCGGATGCAACGGATCGCGCTGCGGGCGTTCCAGGTCACCGGCTGCAAGGGCCTCGCACGGATCGACTTCTTGCTGTGTCGCAAGACCGGCACGCCGTACCTCAACGAGCTCAACACCATGCCGGGGTTCACCTCGATCAGCATGTACCCCAAGCTCATGGCGCACGCGGGAGTCGGGTATACCGAGCTCGTCACGACGCTGTGCGAGCTGGGGCTCTCGCACCACCGGGTGCGGCGGGGGCTCTCGAACCTTCGCGGGTAGGCGAGGGGCGCCATGCGGGTTTTCCGGAGCGGGACCCGGTGTGTGAGTCAACGCGGCGCGCGGTGGTGACCCGCCATCGAGCTTCCTGGTCTACTACTCCTGCGATGCCGATCCACCCCGAGCGACGCGTCCCCTTGGTGCTCGCGGCTCTGCTCGCGCTCGGGGCGTGTGCTCCGGAGATCCTGCCGGCGACCGGTGTGCAGCGGTCGGAGACGTTCCGCTCGGAGATCGTCGACGACGACTACGTGCTGCGGATCCGAACGCCTCCCACCGCGGACGCCGAGCCGAGCGCGGGGTATCCGCTCGTCGTGCAGCTCGATCCCACCTACGCCGGCTTGCACGAGTACGAGATCACGGTCGGGCTGGTCTCGCAGTTTGCAGCGGATGGGCGCTGGCCCGAGGCGGTGGTGGTCGGGGTGGACTACCCCGAGCCCGCCACGCGCGAGCGCGACTATCGTCCCGAGCTGCCGCCGGATCCGGAATTCGAGGGCGAGGGCGCCGATCGGTTCTATCGCGTGCTGCGCGACGAGATCCTGCCGCACCTCGAGGCCACGCTGCCCGTCGACCCCGCAAGGCGCATCCTCGTGGGCCACTCCAATGGCGCGGTGTTCGGCTGGTACGCCGCGCTGCGCCACGATCCCGCCGAGCCCCCGCTGTTCTCGGGCATCGTCGCCGCCGACGCGGGGATCGACGAGGTGCTGTTCACGTTCGAGCGCTGGCACGCCGAGCGCTCCGACGCGCTGCCGCTGCGCATGCATGCGACGCACGCGATCTACAACGGCGCGATCCAGAAGATCGCGTTCGATGCATTGATCGAGCGCATCGAAGCTCGCGACTACGAAGGGCTCGAGCTCGTGAGCGAGGCGCTCGAGACCGATCACGGCGGCGCCGTCCAGCCATCGTTCGAGCTCGGGCTCGGACACACGCTCGGAGGTGAGCCATGAGCGCGGCGACCGTGATCGCGAGCCTCGCCGCCCTCGGGGTGATCGCTGCGAGGCCGAACGACGTCGACGTCCCGCTCGATCTCGGGGAGCCCACCGACGCCGCCGCACCCCCGCCGTCCGCTCGCGCTCCGCACCTGCCTGCCGGCGGCCTCGACAACCGAACCCACCTGCGCCTCGAGGGCGACTTCATCTACGGCATCGGCGGACAGAGCTTCTTCGGCGCGCAGGCCCATCTCATGGCGTACCGAGGCCTGTGGAGCACCCGCCATGCGATCGGCAGCCTCGATCTCGGCCTCCGCCTGGCCTACGGCAACGAGCCCACGTGGGCCGCCCCGTGGATCGACCGCGATCAGGTCACCGGCGCGACCCATCGCGTCCAGGCGCTGCTCACCGCCGGCCATACCTTCCACATGGGCCGGCGGCGTCGCGCCGCGCTGGGCATGCACCTCCACGGTGGCCTCAACCACTGGCGCTCGGCGTATGCGCTCGAGTACGCACAGGAGGACGTGCACGGCAAGGCCGTGGTCCGCCGCAATCGCTTCATCACCGGCGCGGAGGCGACGTTCGCCTACCGCTTCTCCCGCCACGTCGGCGCCAACGTGACCCTCGGTGGCCCGTTCCCGTCGCAGTCGTCGTACCTCGTGGGGCTGTTCTTCGTCGGCGCGGGCCTCTCGTTCTACGTGCTCTAGTCTCCTCTCGAGCACCTCGCTCAACGCAGCCACACGCTCAGTGCGTTGCCCCAGTGCTGCTGGTAGCTGTCGTGCCAGGCATTACCGGCCAGATCGAGCGTGCAGCTACAGATCCCGCTCACGAAACCCGCGAAGTTGCTGTCGAGCCGCATGTGCAGCGCGCCGCAGTAGTTGGCGTAGCCATAGCTCTCGAGCGTGATGTTCTCGAGCTCCACCAGCCCCGGCTCGCCCGTCTCGGCGATGATGCCATCGTCACAATTCATGGTCATCGCGACGTCGGTACACACTTGCGACGGCTCCGCATCGTCATGGAACCATCCCGCGAAGCTCTCCGCCGAGGCGACCTGCTTGTACCACCGCGCAGTCTGGCCGAGGTCATCGGCCGCGTACAAGCTGAATCGCGCCTGACTCCCGGGCTGTACGACGTCCGCGAAGCGGCTCGCCCCTTGCGTGGCCAGGCCTGCATTCAGTACGAAATCGGGGGACGCGAGCGTATCCGCAGCCAGCGGAGCACCAAACCATCCCGGCGACTCCGGCAGATCGTCGAGGTCGGCCTGGCTCACCTTTGCCACCAGCGTCCAACCGCCGCCGTCGGTCTCCATGTCGCAGTAGGCCTGCATCAGCGCGCCATCGGGGAAGATCGTGTAGCGACCGCTCGTGGCGGCCGGGTTCGCGGCCAGGATCTCGGCGCAGCTCTGGGGCAGCTCCACGTCGGCGGGCCAGGTCGACGGCTCCGTCACCTCGATCTGCACCGTGGCACACGGCGGGATCTCGAAGTCGGTATACGGCCCGACATACTGGGGATTGGGGTCGGGATCGGGAGAGCCTGGCTCGGGAGACGATGGATACCACTCCGTGCTCTGCGTCGCCGAGCTCCACAGGCCCACCCGAACGCCACCCGGCACCCCGGCGAGCAGAGCACTGGCAGAGAGGCTCTCGAAGCTCGAGCGCACCGTGGTGACCAGGTTCATCCCGGGGACCATCGGCACCGCCACCTCGCTCGCCTCGGGCACGAGCCCCACGATGGTGTAGGTCCCGGGCACGGGCGGATCCGGGTCGTAGTGGCTGACCGAGATCGACTGCCCGACCGTCCAGCTCAGGCTGTTCCACACGTTCGTGCCCCACGAATAGGTCCAGTCCTCGGTCACCGGATCCCACATATGGGTGCCGTTCATGGCAGATTCCATGTCGTCGGCCAGCTCGTACGAAGTGTCGATCTCACTGACGAGACACTGGCCCAAGGCCGTATACCCACTAAATAGCGCGTAGGTGATCATGCCAGCGGTGGTGGACAGCGCTCCAGCGCCTCCGACTGCGCGGACTCGGTAGTAGCGCTCGGATGCATCATTGCCACCCCCATGGATGAATTCGGGCGTGACGATCGCACTGGCGAGCAGCGTGGAGCCCGGGTCTTCGGGGGAGAAGTACGGATCTTGGCTGACCCAGACCTCGTACTCGGTGGCGCCCTGATCGGCCCACGAGAGCTCGATATCGGCCCCGGCCTTGGCGATCTCCAGCGCGAAGCCGGGGACGACCCGGGTGTGCCGGCTCGCATCGGACAGCGATCTCGCCCCGTGGCCGACGGCCGCAGCGTCCTCGGCCTCGTCGTCTTCCATGAGCCACTCGGGCTCGTCCGTATCGGTCACACATCCACACAATGCAAGGAGACAGGCCCCGAAGCGAGCGCTCATACGATTACGAAGTACTTTCATTCGAATCCTCTTCGCGATGATCGAACCGTATTCTGGAATAATAGACCGACAGGTTCGAGTCAACGAAAATCACGAGATCTGAAATCGACTGAAACTCCATCCGAAGACGTGCCAGGCGAAATCGATCCGCCCATGTCGCGTTGCCCGAGGAGGTCTCGCTGGCCTACGCCCGCTGGACGAGCTTCTGGAATGCCTGCTACGGTTACGACCGGCAAACGTTTGGAGGAGTCGCATGCAAATCCATGAGCTCGTCGTCACCGCGCCCCGACAGATGCTCGCATCACTCGCAGCACAGCTGAACAAGGCCATGATGTGGGCCGACGCGCACGGTATGACCGCCGATGACCTCCTGCAACGACGTCTCGCGCCCGACATGTTCCCGCTCTCCACGCAGGTGAAGTTCGTCTGCCAGCAGGCGCGCGAGACCGTCTGGCGTCTCACTGGCGAAGACCTCTCACCCTGGGAGCACGGCGATGCGCGCACCGATCTCGAGCAGCTCGTGGAGCGGACACTCGCATTCCTCGACAGCCGGCCGAAGGCGGAGCTCGACGGCGCCGAAGCGAGGACCATCGAGCTCGCGCTACCGAATGGAGCAGTCTTCGTCCTGAACGGCGCACAATTCGTGCGCGACTGGGCCATTCCGCAGTTCTACTTTCATGCGATGACAGCCTACGCGATCATGCGCCACGTGGGCGTCGACCTCGGCAAGGCCGACTATGTGCCCCACATGAGCGCCTTCCTTCGCACGCCGGTCTGAGCTCGCTGATCCAGGCACAGGCTTGCGATGGTCCCGCCCTCAGCTGATCAGCCGATGACGCGCCCCGAATCGAGCACCGTCGACGTCGTCCTGGTCGTGCCGCCCTTCGCCGACGTCGAACGCCCTGCCCTCGGGCCGAGCCTGCTCGCGGCGGCACTCGGCCAACGCGGGCTGCGAGCGGTGGTCGTGTATCCCAACCTCGCCTGGGCCGAGCGCATCGGGCTTCCGCTCTACGCATGGTTCGCGAATCGCGGCGAAGCCGACGCCGAGACCACCGCGCTGGCCCTGTCGACGCTGGTGTCCGAGTGGGTGTTCGCCGACCTCGCGTCTGATCGCATCGACGCGACGCCGAGCTACGGCGAGCGGTTCCTCGCGCCCGCGCTCGACCCCGCGACGCTCGCGCGGGTGCTCGCGACGCTCGAGCTGCGCGAGGCGTTCGTGTGCGAGACCGTCGAGCAGATCCAGCGTCTGCGCCCGCGCATCGTCGGGTTCACGACCACGCTCACGTCGATGACGGCCGGCCTCGCGCTCGCGCGACGGCTGGCAGCCGGGCCCGATCGCCCGCTCATCGTGTTCGGCGGATCCGCCTGCGAAGAAGCGATGGGCGCGGCGTTGCTGGCCGCATTCGACGTCGTCGACTGGGTCTGCTCGGGCGAGGGCGAGGTCGCGTTCGTCGAGTTCGCCGCGGCGATCGTGGCCGGCGAGCGACCGCACGTCGCCGGGATGCGCAGCCGCGGCGGCCTCGCACGCACGCCCGCGCCGGTGGCGATGGACTCGCTGCCGATCCCCGACTTTCGCGACTACTTCGTCGCCCTCGCCCGCTCGCCGCTGCGCGAGCAGCTGCGCCCGCGGCTGCCGTTCGAGAGCTCGCGCGGCTGCTGGTGGGGGCAAAAGCACCATTGCAGCTTTTGTGGCCTCAACGGCGCGACCATGCAATTTCGAGCGAAGACGCCCGAGCGAGCGCTGACCGAGCTGCGGACCCTCGTCGACACCTGGCAGATCGCCGACGTCGAGGCCGTCGACAACATCGTCGACCATCGCTACTTCGCCAGCGTGTTCCCGCGCCTCGCCGCCGAGGGTCCGGAGGTCCGGCTGTTCTACGAGATCAAGAGCAACCTCGATCGCGACGACGTCGCCCTGCTGCGGCGGCCGGCGTCCGGGGGATTCAGCCGGGCATCGAGAGCCTCGACACCGGCACGCTCCAGCTCATGCGCAAGGGCACCACCGCCGCGCAGAACCTCTGCCTGCTGCGCTGGTGTGCCGAGTACGGCGTCGGCGTGGCCTGGAACATCCTCTATGGCTTCCCGCGCGAGGATCCGGCCGCGGCCGCGCGCATGGCCGAGCTCGTCCCGCTGCTCCACCATCTCCCGCCGCCGTCGGGCGCCGGCCGGATCCGCCTCGATCGCTTCAGCCCGCTGTTCACCAACCGCGAGGACCTGATCAACGTCCGGCCCATGCTCGCCTACCGGTGGATCTTCGGGCTCCCGGACTCGGCCCTCGAGCAGCTCGCCTACTTCTTCGACTTCGACTACGCCGACGGTCGCGATCCCGACACCTACGCGGCGCCGCTCGTGCGGGCCGTGGCGCGCTGGATCGACCCCCAGCGCCCGCGCGAGCGGCTCGACGCCGTGCGGGCCGGCGAGGTCGTGATGGTCACCGACACCCGCGCACTCGCCCAGCGACCCGCCCACGTGCTGTCCGGCGCCCTCGCGCGGCTGGTCTTGGCCTGCGATCGGCCCCGCAAGCTCGCCGGGCTGGCCACCGAGCTGGAGCTGGGCGATGCCGAGTTGCTCGCGCAGCTCGCCGAGCTCCAGCGCCGGCGGCTGCTGGTCGCCCTCGATGACCGGTTCGTCGCGCTCCCGATCTGGCGCGGCGAGTCGCAATTGGGCTAGAGCACGTTCAAGAGGTCGGACACCATGCCGTCGAATAGCGCACGACTTCGGGCCCGGCTGGCCTTGATGCAGCCGGCGCTCGACCGCATCACCGGTGCATTTTGGACCGACCCACGCCTGCCCGAGCTCTATCCTCGCCTATTGCTCGAGCTGCACCCACTCGTTCGCGCCGGCTCGCCGATCCTCGAGCTGGCGGCCGAGGTCGCCCGGGTGCGCGTCGATGATCCGCTCGGGTCACCACTGGCCGAGTATTACGCCGAGCACGCCGAAGAAGAGCGCGGCCACGACGAGTGGGTGCTCGATGATCTCGAGCAGCTCGGCTACGACCGCGAGCAGGTCCGCACGAGAGTCCCGAGCGCGCCGGTGGCCGCGTTGTTCGGCGCCCAGTACTTTTGGGTGCTGCACGCTCATCCGCTCGCGCTGATGGGCTACATCGCGTGCGTCGAGGGCCGGCATGCGCTCGCGTCCGAGCTCGATCGGATCATTGCGCGCACGGGCCTGCCCGAGGCCGCGTTCAGCAACTACCGCAACCACGCGCGGCTCGATCCGCAGCACCGGGACGAGATCCTCGCGTTACTCGATCGCCTGCCTCTCGACGATCGCCACCACGAGCTCCTGGGCCTGAGCGCAATGTATACCTGCAACGCGCTCGGCTCGTTGTTTGCATCGTTGTCCCGGGCATGACTGGCCCCGGACGCAAGTTTCGCGCTCGACGACGGTCTGGCGGGACGATCCGCGCGTTGGCTGGCAAACCGGCCAGAGCTCGCGCAAGATCCGACCATGGAACGCCTCGAAGCCCTGATCAGTGCCGGTGTCCTCCCCGCCAACCATCAGCTCGGCCGCGACGAGCTCGACGCGATCGCGTTGCTGTCGGAACAGGAGCTCGAGCAGCTCATGCGCTCGCAGGTGGGACAGCCGGTCGAACCCGGCGCGCCGACCTTCGCCATCTCCATCTAGCCCATGGACAGGAATTCACGAGTCTTCAAGATCTCGTTCGCGAGCGTGTATCCGCTCTACCTGCAGAAGGCAGCCAAGAAGGGGCGGACGAAGGAAGAGGTCGACGAGGTCATCGCATGGCTCACGGGCTACCGCGGTGAGCGGCTCCAGAGCGCCATCGACACCAAGGTCGACTTCGAAACGTTCTTCGCGCAGGCGCCCCGAATGAACCCGAACGTGGGGCTCATCAAGGGGGTCGTCTGCGGCATACGCGTCGAAGACATCGAGGACCCGCTGATGCAGAAGATCCGCTACCTCGACAAGCTGATCGACGAGCTCGCCAAGGGGAAGAAGATGGCGAGCATCCTTCGCCAGTAGCTCCGAACGAGCTCACTCGAAGCGGGCGCCGCCGGCTACGCCCGCTCCGCCGGCTTCACGGGTGCCGCCGGCTCCGCGCTCGGCGAGAGCCCGGGCGGCAGCTCCTTGATGTAGAGGTCCTGCTTGCTGTACGGGATCTCGATCTTCGCGGCCGCGAACGCGTGGTAGACCGCATCGTTGAGCCGGTCGACCAGGGTGTCGCGGGCGCTTGCCTCCTCGAGCCACACGAGGAGCTCGAACGCGAGGCCCGAGCTGCCGAAGCGGCGGAATTGTACGTTGGGCTTGGGGGTCTTCTCGGCCAGCGGCTCGGCGGCGGCGCACTCGAGCATCACGCGGCGCACCAGCGCCACGTCGGTACCGTAGGCCACGTCGACCTGGATGCCCACGCGCTGCTTGATCGAGGGGCCGCCCATCTCGTTGATGAGCTGCGCGTTGGCGATCATCGCGTTGGGCACCGTGACCTCCACGTCGTCGCGGGTCACGATGCGGGTCGAGCGGATCCCGATGTGGGTCACGACCCCGCGCAGCTCGCTCTTGGAACCGCTGCCCGAGATCACGATCCAGTCACCGAGCTTGTAGGAGCCGTCGGCCAGGATCGAGAGGCCCGAGAACAGGTTGCCGAGCGTGTCCTTGGCGGCGAACCCGAGCGCGATGCCGAGGATCCCAGCCGAGGCCAGCCACGCCGTGAGGTCGACGTGCCAGGCCAGGAATATGAAGTAGATCATCGCGCCGAGCGCCATGATCTTCATGAGCATGTCGAAGATCGGGATCGTGCGCGGCTGCAGCACCGAGGTGCCGCGGCGCTTGCTGCCCACGGTGATGATGAGCAGCGAGCCGACCCGCATCAACGCGGCGGTCCACACCAACACCGCGATCGTCTTGAGGCCCGCCATCGCCACGAAGCGGCTGGCGTCCTCGAGCCCGAACTCGTCGGCCGCCAGCGAGAGGCCCACGAAGATGACGCTGAGGAAGATCGGGCGGCGCAGCGCGTCGATGATGTGGTCGTCGACGTTGGTGGTGGTGCGGCTGGCGAGCACCACCAGCGTGCGGCGGATGACCGTCTCGAGGATGTAGGCGGCCACCACCGAGCCCAGCACGATGAGCATGGGCTCGACCAGGGGTCGATCGAGGAAGATTCGGAGCTCGTCCATGGGGCGCGGTGGGTCGGACCCTCGACGATAGATCGAGCGGGGCGACCGCGCGGGCGCGGCGCAGCGTCACTTGCTCCGAACATTGTTCGGAGGCGTCATAACTGATCCTGTGACCTCGTTGTGACATGGGACGGCGGTCCGTGGAGCCTCCCTCGTCACGGGGCGGGGTCGTGGCGTCGTCGCCGGCGCCCTGCCCGGCTCGGCGCGCTTGGGCGATCCTGCCCGCCGCATGGGCCCCACCCCGCAGCCCCGCACGATCACCGCGGCCGAGCTCGGCGACCCGAGCCGGCTCGAGGCGCTCGTGCGCCGGGTGTTCGGCGACGGCGATCGCTCGGCAGGGTGGTTTCACCGCAAGCTGCGACGCGAGCAGGTGGATCCGTACCTGTCGCCGGTGGCCGTGGATGCGGATGCCGACCCGCACGATCCCGCGGCATGGCTCGGCTACGTGCTGGTGGGCACGCCGCGGAGCCTCGGCGAGGCGGTGCGCACGGCCGGCACCGGTGTGATCCCGGCGGCGCGCGGCCGCGGGCTCGGAGGTCGTCTGCTCGCGGCGGCGGCCGAGCTTGCCGCGAGCGCGGGCTACCGCCGCATGCAGATCCTGGCCGAGGCGGACGTCGCCTCGTTCTACGCGCGCCACGGCTTCGCGCTGGTGATGCCCACCGTGACCGCGCTGGCGTTCGCCCGCGGGACCGTCTACGGCGCGCTCGAGCCCCCGCCCCCGTGGCGCGAGCGAAGGCCCGGCGAGCACGAGCCGGTGGCGTGGCTGCCCGAGGCGTGGGACGGCACCGAGCTCGCCGCGCGGCACGGGCTCGCGTGGGACACCGCGCATGGCCGCGCCACTGCGTGGCTCTCGCGCGAGGGTGTGGCGTGGCTGGTGCAGCGCCTCGTGGCACCTGCACCCGGCCAGGGCCTGCCGGCGCTGGCCGACGCGATCCTCCAGCGCCTGCCGGCGGGCGCCCCCGTGCTCCTGCCGCAGCTCCCCGCAGCTGCGCCCGTCACCGGCGAGCTGCTGGCGACCGGCTGGATCGCAGCGCAGCGGGGGGCGCTGCTCGACCGACCGCTCTAGCCTAGTCGCCGCTTCCGCTCCCACACGAGCCGCCACCCACGATGATCTGGCGCGGGGGTGTGAGGTCGGGGTGCCGGAACACCTGCATGAAGTCGACGCCGCGCGCACGGGTGCCGTAGATCGGCGTGTCGTCGAGCTTGGGCCGGATGAGCACGGTGATGATGCCCGCGCCCTGATCGCGGATGTCCCACTCGATTTTGAACGTGTCCTTGCTGGCGTCGCCGGTGGCGGTGCCCGCCTCGAGCAGGCGGAACAACCCCCACTCGCCCTCGTGCGGGCCCACCTCGCCCTTGGTGCCCATGCCGCGGGCGGAGAGGTGGCCCTGCTTGGGGTCCTCGCCGGGCCACTTCACGGGCTTCCACTCGAACGGGCCGTTCTTGTACTGGATGATCTGGCCGTCGATGGTGAGCTCGGTGACGCTCACCGTGCCCACGTTCTTGCGGGCGCCCTGGATCTGCAGCTCGAACTCGAACTGCACCCCCTCGGCGCCGGCCGGGAACATCACGGTGGTCACGTCCTGCGCGCGGTCGAGGTAGTCGGCGATCTTGGGGTTGATGGCGTCGGTGACCTTGGCACCCTTGGTCTCGATCGCGTAGCCGTCGCTGCGCTTGGGCACTTTGCTGGTGAGCAGCGTTCCGTAGGTCTTCCACAGCTGGCCGGTCTCGGGCTGGAAGAACGCGATGAAGTCGGCCATCGCCACCTCGCGGCCCTTGGGGTCGAACGGGTAGCGCTTGGACAGCTTGATCCACGGCTTGACCACCTCGTCGCACCACACGTTGGTCGTCTCGCCCGTCACGTCGCCCCGCATGATGCTCTCGATGCCGCGGATGGGGGGCCGCAGCCACTTGTCGAGCGTGGCGCCCCACTCCTTGTTGTCGCGGTCGTTGATGAGCGAGTCGACGGTGTCGCCGGCCTTCTTGACCGCGCTCACCAGTGCCTTGGTGTCCTCGGCCTCGTTGTTCTCGATCTTGCCCTTCACGGCCACGCGCAGCTCGCGGAGCGCGTCGAGGTACTGGTCCACCGGCACGCTCGGCGCCGGTGGGGCCGGGCCGTTCTCGGGCGCGGGCGGGGGCTCGGCGTAGCCG